>Ga0326727_10020993_pt1 | contig 12876 bp, 11 predicted proteins | sample MB2enrmetagenome_FD_207643 | JGI IMG/M metagenome (GOLD analysis project Ga0326727, IMG submission 207643) | Lab enriched peat soil microbial communities from McLean, Ithaca, NY, United States - MB29MY | ecosystem: Environmental > Terrestrial > Soil > Wetlands > Peat | place: USA: New York...
ATTGGAGCCGATTTTCCAGCCGTCGAGCGACTTGCCATCGAACAGGCTGACGAAACCTGGTTCGGATGCGGGCGAATCGGCCGCCAAAACGGCGCCGGCCAACAGCAGGGCGGAGGCGGTGGAGAAAAATATTTTCATGGTGGTTTATCAGTGATCCTACGGTGTCCGGCACCATTAACAGAATGCAGCCGGAGGCGGCAAGCTATATTTGGCTTTATCAATCAGTTGTGCGCTTCTTGGCTCCGGATTTCCGCCGGGCGTTGGTGATTTGGCGAGGGCCTTGGGGGCAAATTTCCCAGGGTCAAACGATGGTGCGCATTGACTTGGACATCACCGGCGATTATTTTCTGTCGTTCAATGCTGGAAATAATTGAGAAACTGCTCTTGTTGCAGGATCGTGACCGGCGCATCCTGCGTGTCTCCCAGGAACTTGACCAAATCGCGCCCGAGCGCGACAGCTTGCGGTCCAAGGCCGCCACGACGCAAAGCGCATTGGAAACCGCCAAGGCGCGCGTCAAGCAGATCGAGACCGAGCGCAAGCAGCGCGATCTGGAGATCGAGACCAAGAAAGCCCAGATTGAGAAATATTTAAATCAGCAATTGCAGACGCGCAAGAACGAGGAATACAAGGCGCTGACCAGTGAAATCGAAACGGCGAAAGCCGAGATTTTCAAGATCGAGGACGCGCAGATTGTGCTGATGGAACAGGGTGAGGTGGCGCAAAAGAACGTGGTGCGCGCGACGGGCGAGGCCACGGCCGCCAAGCGGCTGGTGGATGAGCAGGTGGGCCAGTTGGATCAGCGCGAAGCCAATTTGCAAAAGGAATTGGCGGAACTGCAGGCCGGCCGGACCGCCCTGGCCGCGGCCGTGGAGGAAAGCACGCGCGGCCGCTACGAGCGGTTGCTCAAGAACAAGGGTGAAAGCGTGGTGGTGGGCATCGAGCACAGCGCCTGCGGCGGCTGTCACATGAAACTGCCCGCCCAAGTCTTAGCCAACTGTCGCGGCCAGGTCGAGGTGGTGACCTGCCCGAGCTGCGGGCGGATCCTGTACTTCACCCACGACATGAGCCTCGCCAGCGGGGAGTAAGCGAACCGGACTCGCGGCCCCCGTTTCGCCGTCCTCCGGCGGCGAAAATCTTCGCTTTCGCTGGGGTGAAAATCTGTGTTAAGCTCCGCCTCCTTTATGACCAAAACCGCACTTCTATTTGCCGGGCAAGGCGCTCAATTCGTCGGCATGGGAAAAGATCTTGCCGAAAAATTCCCGTCCGCCCGGGCCTGGTTTGACCGCGCCAACGCGGCGCTGGGTTATGATTTGACCGGAATTTGTTTCGCCGGGCCGGAGGCGGAACTGACCAAGACCGAGAATGCGCAGCCGGGGATTTTCCTCGTGAGCTGGGTCTGCCTGGAATTGCTCAAGGAACAGGTGCCGGGGCTGGCTTTCGAAGCCACGGCGGGTTTGTCGCTGGGTGAATTCACGGCGCTCACGGCCGCCGGGGCGATGAGTTTTGAGGATGGCCTGCGCGTGGTCCGCCAGCGTGGCAAATTCATGCAGGAAGCGTGCGATGCGACCCAGGGCGGCATGGCCGCGGTGATCGGCTTGGACGAGGCGTCCACCCGCGCCGCGTGCGCGGAAGCGGGCGTGGTGATGGCCAACCTGAACTGTCCCGGTCAGCTGGTGATTTCCGGCGCCGCCGGGAAGATCGCCCAGGCCTGCGAACTGGCCAAGGCCAAGGGCGCCAAACGCGCCATTCCGCTGACAGTGGCGGGCGCGTATCATTCGCCGCTCATGGCGGCCGCCCAACCCAAATTGCAGGCTGAACTGGCCAAGATCCGAATTCACGCACCCACAGTGCCGGTCATCTCCAATGTCACCGCGCAGGTTCATGGGACCGATATTCCCGCCCGGCTGGTGGAGCAGGTTTGTTCCCCGGTACGCTGGGAGGAATCCGTGCGCACGTTGCTGGCCCAGGGTTTCACGCGGTTCATTGAACTGGGCCCCGGCACCGCCCTGAGCGGCTTTATGAAGCGCATCGACAAGAGCGCGCAAATGCTGAACGTGGCTGATGCGGCCAGCTTGGAAGCCACCGTGAAGGTGCTGACCGCCGCCTGAGCGGCCGGTCCGCGCGCCAGCCGCTTATTTTTCATGTGCATTGATATCGATTCGTGGGTAAACCTCCCGTGAACAATTTATGAGCCAGCTTACCAACCAGATTGCCGTGGTCACCGGCGCGGGCCGCGGCATCGGCCGGGCCATCGCGCTAAAATTCGCCGCCGAGGGCGCGGATATCGCCGTCGTCTCGCGCACGCAGCAGAACTCCGAGAAGGTGGCCGCCGAAATCAGCGCCCTGGGCCGCCGGGCCTGGGCGTACGCGGTGGACGTGGCGGACGCCGCCGCTGTGAACGCGGCGGCCGAGAAAATTTTGGCCGCCGCCGGCAAGGTGGATCTCCTGGTGAATAACGCCGGGGTCACCCGGGACGGCCTGCTCATGCGCATGGCCGATGCTGATTGGGACACCGTGCTGGACACGAACCTGAAAGGGGCGTTTCTGGTGACCAAGGCGTTCAGCCGGGCCATGATCAAGGCGCGCGCCGGCCGCATCATTAATATCTCGTCGGTCATTGGCCTCATCGGCAACGCCGGCCAGTGCAACTACGCCGCCAGCAAGGCCGGCCTCATCGGTTTCACCCAGTCCTGCGCGCGTGAATTGGCCTCCCGCGGCATCACCGTTAACGCCATCGCCCCGGGCTTTATCGAAACCGACATGACGGCGGAGCTGAATGAGGCCGTGCGGGCGGAAATCCTGAAAAAGATCCCGTTGGGCACACTGGGCCAGGCCGACGATATTGCCGCGGCGGCGCTTTATCTGGCCGCTCCCTCCGGCCGTTATGTGACCGGGCAGGTCCTCACGGTGGATGGTGGAATGGTCATGTGACCCGGATCCGTCGACCCGGGTCCAGAAAAATTCTGAAGACAGGGCTTGACGGATGAGGCGATTGTAAGCTAGAAAACAGCACTAATATTTATGCCAGACAAACCAATTGACCAACGTGTAAAAGACATCGTCGTGGAGCAGCTCGGTGTCAAACCGGAGCAGGTAACGCCCCAGGCGAAGTTTATCGAAGATCTCGGCGCCGATTCCCTCGATACCGTCGAGCTCGTGATGGCGCTGGAAGAGGAATTCGGCATTGAAGTCCCGGATGAACAAGCGGAGAAGCTTCAAAGTGTCGGTGACGTAATCAAATACGTCGAAGACAACCAGAAGTAATTGGAATTTTTTTAACCAGCGGGGCGGTTTAGGCTGGTCACAGCCCGGACTGCCCCGTTTGATTTTCCCATGGCAAATAATATCTCAGACCGTCGCGTGGTCGTCACCGGCGTAGGCATCGTCAGCCCCCTGGGGCACGATGTGGAAACTTTTTGGAAAAACCTGGCCGCCGGCGTTTGTGGGATCGACACGATCTCCGCGTTTGACGCCTCGGGGTTCGATACGCGGATTGCCGGCGAGGTGCGCAATTTCGACCCGTTACCGGCCTTTCCCACACCCAAGGAGATCCGGCGCACGGACCGCTATTCACAGTTTGGTGTTTACGCGGCGTGGGGCGCGCTGAAGGATTCGGGCCTGGACCTGGACCAGGAGAACCGGGATGAAATCGGGGTGATCCTCGGCTCGGGCATTGGCGGCCTGGCCACCACCACCGAGCAGCTCGGCGTCCTGTTCGCGCGCGGACCCGGCCGGGTCTCGCCCTTCACCATCCCCATGCTCATTGGCAACATGGCCTCCGGCCTGGTATCCATGTACTTCAATTTGCGCGGGCCGAATTTTGCCACCTGCTCGGCGTGTGCCACCGCCAACCACGCCATCGGCGAGGCCTGGCGCACCATCAAGATGAACGACGCGCAAATCATGTTTGCCGGCGGTTCGGAAGCGGCGGTCATTCCCATCGGCATTGCCGGCTTCTGCGCCATGCGGGCCATGAGCACCCGCAATGACGATCCCAAGCACTCGTCGCGCCCGTTTGACCGGGACCGCGACGGCTTTGTGATGGGCGAGGGCTCCGCGGTGCTGGTGCTGGAGGAGTTGGAGCACGCCAAGAAGCGCGGGGCCCGGATTTATTGCGAGGTGGCCGGCTACGGCAACACGGCCGATGCCCATCATCTCACGGCCCCGGCGCCCGGCGGCGAAGGCGCGGTGCGCTGCATGAGAATGGCGCTGCGGACCGGCGGATTGAATCTGACCGACGTGAGCTATATCAACGCCCACGGCACCTCCACCCCGCAGGGCGACGTGTGCGAAACGCAGGCCATCAAGACGGTTTTCGGCGATCACGCCCGCAAGCTGGTCGTCAGTTCCACCAAGGGCGCCACCGGCCACATGCTGGGCGCGGCCGGGGCGGTGGAAATGGCCGCGTGCGCCATGGCCATCAAGCACGGCGTGGTGCCGCCCACGATCAATTACCAGACGCCCGATCCGGAATGCGACCTGGATTACGTGCCGAACACCGCCCGGGAAATGCCCGTGAACGTCGTGGTGAATAACTCGTTCGGCTTCGGCGGCCACAACGCGAGCATCGCCGCGACGAAATTCGTCGGGTAAATGGCTGCGTTTTCCGAATCTGATTTGGGGCGCCTTGATTTCAGGCTGCTCCAAGTCAGTTTCGTGAGCCTTTATTTCCATCGTCGGCGCGCAGCCGGCGGCATGGAATCCTCGTGAGTGGCTCGCTAAGCAGCGCGGTCTCTAGATGAACTTCCTTTCCGTCATCGAGTCCAAGCGCGAGGGCCGGCGGCTCCCGCCGGCGCAAATTCGGGAATGGGTCCGCGACTTCACCGCCGGGAAGATTCCCGATTACCCACTGGCGCCGCGGCCGGTCAAGCTTGGCCCGCGGGTGGTGGCGGTCATCCGGTAACCGCACTCAGGCGATCTGTTCCCAGAGCTTGATATCCGCCGCCGTGGCGCTTAGTGCCGTGATCCGGGCAAACCCCTTGGTCATGTGCGGCGATTTCAAATGCTTGTCCAGCGCAGCCTGGCTGGCCCAAGTCTCCAGAAACAGGAATTTACCGGGCTGGTCGGCGTTGGTGTGCAGATGATAAGCGATGCAGCCGGCCTCCTGGCGCGTGGGCTCGATAAATGACAGCAGCACTTGCTTCATTTCCGCTTCCTTGCCCGGCCGGGCGGCGATGACGGCGACGACGGTGACTTGTTTCATAAGCTGGTTTTGGGTAAACGGCGGCAGGTCAGGCGATGGACGCCAGGATCTTTTCCGCGGCCGCGCGGGGATTCGCCGCCGCATAAATCGGCCGGCCCACCACCAGCCAGTTCGCTCCGGCGGCAATGGCTTCCTTGGGGGTCATGGTGCGGGCCTGGTCATCCGCCTTTTCCGCGCCGGTGCGAATACCGGGCGTAATGAGTTGCAGGTCGGGTGGAATGAACTGCCGGAGACGGACCACTTCCTGGGGCGAGCAGACCAAGCCGCGGAGGCCGGCTTTGACGGCCACGTTGGCGAGCCGGCGCACTTGCTCCTCCACGCCGGCCGTAAGGCCGACCTCGCGCAGGGCTTCCGCGTTGAGACTGGTGAGCACGGTGACGCCCAGGACCAGCGGACGGGCGTACCCGGCCGCTTGGGCCGCCGCGGTGGCCGCCTGCTCGGCCGCCTCCAGCATATCGAAGCCCCCGCTGGTGTGCACGGTCAACATCTGCACGTCCAACCGCACGGCGGCGGTGACCGCTTTTTTCACCGTGTTCGGAATGTCGTGAAATTTCAGGTCCAGAAAGACGCTGGCGCCCGTGGCGCGCACGCGGCGGACGATGTCCGGCCCGGCGGCGGTGAACAGCTCGCTGCCGATCTTGAAGGCGCCGACGGCGGGCGCAATTGCCGCGGCCAGCTTCAGGGCCTCTTCGGCCGTGGGCACATCCAGCGCGGCGATGATGGGATTTCGCATGGCGGTAAACTAGCAAACCCGGCCGGAGGCAAAAAACTAAAAACGCCAAACCCTTTAAACGAGCAAGGCGCACCATTCCTATTGACACCAACCGGTTTGTGATGCAAACTCAAAGCCTCATGAAGGATAACTTGCACCCTCTTTCAGGGGTTCCCGCGGCGGCGGACCTCGCCCAACTGCAAGCCCTCATGCAGCGGCCGGCGCAGAATGTGAATGCGGACGGGAGCTTCGAGCTGGGCTGGGGCGTAGCGGTGCTCCTGGGCGGCCTGATACCTTATCTCAACGCCACCCTGCCAAAGACGGTTTGGGCGTCGTGGTGGACGTCGTGGATCGGCTACGTGCCGTTCCTGTGTTTTGCCTTCTCCCCGTATGCCATTCCGAAAATCATCAAGCGCTTCATCACCTGGCCACGCACGGGGTACGTGGCCAATCCGAACGAAGTGAAGCTGACCCAGTTGATCCTGCTCATGATCATGGGCGGGGCCATTGGTCTCGGCCTGGCCCTGGCCTTCTTCTTCGTCTCGGACCTACGTGAAGCCATCGGCCGGTCCGACGTGCACCGGCAGTTGCCCCATTTCATTTGGGTTGGCGCCAAGCTGTTGGTTTGCGGCATCGTGGCCGTCTATCTGGGCCGCAAGACCATCAGCCGACGCCCGGCTTTGCCGACGGCTTACGACGCCGCCCTGATTCAACAAAAACTGGCCCAGATCCCGGCCGGCCGAAAGCAACTGCACGCGGTAAAATTCACTTTGCTCGGCATGTTTGTGGGCATCCCGATCCTGATCGGCGGGGTGGCGCTCGGGCTGATCTTTTGGTATCGGATCGCCCTGCCCCAGGTCGGGATCTCCTGGCCCCAATTGGGCGTTGCGGGCTTCTTGGTGGTGATGAATGCCCTGCTCTACCTGATGGCTAATGCCGTCGTGATCAGGCAACTCTGGTGGAAATGGCTGGTGCTGGCGTTCCTGCTCGTCGCACCGGTCATGCTGGCGCCCGCCATCCCTTATCCGGCCGTTAATTCGGGGCTGTCGCCGACGCTGGTATCCTTGCCACCGGTGATGCTGTGTTTGGGGTTGGCGTGGTTCCTCTCGGGCGCCGCCACGCTGGCTTGGTTTATTCGGCGCCACCCGCTGCCCGACCTGGAAGACCCATGAACGAGCAGTTGCGGGCCATAGCCGACCTGGACCGGGTGATTCACGAGCCAGGACGAATGATGATCGTGGCGCTGCTGGCGGCGGTGGCGGAATGCGATTTCCTTTATTTGCTGCGCGAGACGGAGCTGAACAAGGGCAATTTATCCAGTCATCTGGCGAAGCTCGAGGCGGCCGGCTACGTGGAAATCGAGAAGACGTATCGCGGCAAGGTGCCGCAGACCTTGCTGCGGCTGACTCCGCCGGGCCGGGCGGCCTTCGCGGCGTATCGCCAGCGCTTGAACGCGGCCTTGGTCGAACAATTGCAGGCCCGCCGACCTTCCTGAGCCGGATAGGACGGACAAGCGGAAGCGGAGACACCAATTGCGCGAATTCCAAGGGAAACATCCAGGTGCATACCTCGAAGACCTTTAAATCGCCCGAGTTTCTCCGGACGACGAACAGATGGTGACGATCTCACCGCCGACACTGCCACGCTGTCGCCGGGTTCAGTCGAGGACGCTGAGGCCAGCGTCACAAAGGCCGACTCGGAAAAGTTCCAGAGGAACCGAAGAGCATAGCCCGCATTTTTAAATGCGGGTTTCGGTCGCGGGAGACGGCCCCGTCCCGACGGGACGGTCGAAGGGGGGCGGTTGGGTGGGGAAAATCCGGTCAACCGCCCCGATGAGGCTGAGGGTGTGTGTGGTGCCGAGACCCGCATTTAAAAATGCGGGCTATTATCGGTCGCCGCTCCGCGGCTTGGGAAGCGCAGCCCTTCGGGTGTGGCCCCATGCGGATAGGGGGGGGCGAGGCGTGGTGTCAACCACGCCGCCTTTCGCTCGCGATCGCCGGGGGCTGCAAAACGCACGCTATGTTCGCGGCGGGTTCGGAGGCCGAATCTGCTTGTTTAAAATCCCGGAACTTGGAACCCTCGCATTCCCTATAGAGTTTTCGTGGCGTTATCGTGAATAAACCCGTTGATCCTTTCGCGCGCGGCGCAAATTTCATGCGCCGCGCCGCCGTGTGTTGCGGGCTGGCCGCCCTGGTGGCCGGCAGCGGCGCCATCGGCCTGCGGGGGGATACGCCGGCCGCGCGGGAGACCGATCTTGCCCAGTTGGCCACCGCAGTCGCCGGTACCCACTGCGTGGCCCAACCCATCGACCTCACTGGCGTTGTCCTGTGGGTGAACGGGGCGCACGACGAACTGGTGTTGCAGGCCGGCACGAATGTGTTGCCGGTGAAAATGGATTTAGCGGCCCTGCCGGGCTTGGTTCCGGGCCGGCAGGTCCGGCTGAGCGGCAGCGGCACGGCGGGGCTGGGCTGCCTCAACGAGGCGCTGGTGGACAACGACGGGCTGCATTCCGTAACCGAGAAATCGGGCACCGTTTCCCTCAGCCGCGGCCGGCATGCCCTCCGGGTGGATTGGTTTAACGGTCCGGCGGATGCCGCACTGACCGTGGAGTATGCTGGCCCGGGGATGCCCCGCCAGCCGATTCCCGCCGGCGTCCTGTTCCGGACGAATGCGCCGGCGGAAACGGGGGGGGTGAATTTGCCGGGCTTGAGTTTTCGCGGTTACCAGGGCCAATGGGAGTGGCTGCCGACCTGGCGGAACGCCATCCCCTTCAACGAAGGCACAGTTACCAATTTCAATATTGCCGTGCGCACCCGAGCCGAAAACGCGGGCCTGGAGTTTTCCGGCTATCTCAGCATCGAGCGGGCGGGCCAATATACCTTTTGGACCACCTCGGATGACGGCAGCCGGCTGTATTTGGGCGACACACCGTTGCGGCTGGAAATGCTGGGCGACGCGCTCCTGCCGACGGCGGAAAAGATCCAACCGGGACAAAAACTGGTGCCGGGCCGGGATTGTTTTTGGGCGGAAGCCGAGGGCACAGTCACCGGGGTGCATGTGGATTCGCAGCGCGGCTGGCAAATGGAACTGGCCGCCAGCGCCGGGCGATTGTTTGTGGAATCCGACCTGGCCACGCTGACGCCGCCGATGCTGTTTAGCCGGCTGCGCGTGACCGGCTTGTGCCGCAGTGTCGTGGAGCCCGGCCACGGCAGTGTCGCGGGGCGGCTGCTGGTATCCGAGGCCGGCCAAATCCAGGAACTCGCGTCGCCGCTGGCAGCCACCAACGCGACGGCCACGACGGTGGCAGAATTGCGGCGCCTGGGCGCCAGCGGCCATCGCACGGGCTGCTGGTTGTGTCTGCGCGGGACCGTGCTGGCCACCGGTGCCAGTCCGGGCCTGTTCGCGTTTCAGGACGCCACCGGCGGCACCATCGTGCAAATGGATACTCCAGCCGTTGCGCTTCAGCCCGGCCAGGAAATCCAAATCACCGGCTCGGGTGTGCTGGACCGGAATCTCCTCCTGGTTTGCGATGCCCCCGTGGTGGATAATGACGGCATGCATGCCGTCCGGGAGCGGACGGGGGCGGTGTTCCTCACGGCTGGCAAACACCCGCTGCATCTTTCCTGGTTTAATCGCACCCAGGCGGCGGCGCTCAAAGTTTTCTATCAGGGACCCGGCGTGCCGCGCCAGGAAATCCCCGACCCGGCCTTGGTTCATCCGGAGTTTGATTCGTCGGGCCGGCTGGTTTGGGCGCCGGGCCTGACCTACGAGAATTATGAAGGCGATTGGCGGCACGTGCCCGGCCTGGCCCGCCTCAGTCCCGTGAACCTGGGCACGGCCAAGAACTTCACACTGCACGCCGCGGCCCGCGCCGCCAAGACCGGGCTGGAATTCAACGGCTTCCTCGACGTGCCGCGAAATGGCCAATACTTTTTCACCCTGTCTTCCCACGATGGCAGCCAGTTGTTCCTCGACGAATCGGCGCCCCACGTGGAGGTCCTGGGCAGCCACCCACTGCCGGCCTCGTTGCCGGTGGCCTCGCGCCAGATTCTTGAGTCGCATCAAAGCTCACCCTGGTCGCAGACCGAAGGCACGGTCAATTTCGCCAGCGAACGCGACGGCGCGCTCTTTCTAGAAGTGGGTTCCGGTTACGGCCCCATCAGTGTGGAGGTGGTGGACGCCACCGGCGCCTCGCCCCTGCTGCTGCTCGGCAGCCGCGTGAAAGTGCTCGGGTTCTGTCAGGCCACCCAAACGCCCGGCGGCCAGTCCGTGGCGGGCGCCATGGTTACGCCTGGCATTGCGCAGATTGAAATCCAGGAACTCTCCCCGGCGCAATGGAACCGCTACCCGCGGCAATCGATCCGCCAGCTCGCCGCCAGCAACGACGCCGCGGCCGACGAGTTGATTGCCCACGTGCGCGGTTGGATCAGCGAGCCCGCGGCGGCTGGCCCGGCACGGCTCCGCGATGATTTCGGCACGATTGATTTGCAGTGGGCAGCGCCACTGGCTGGCTACGGCACCAATGCGATCGAGGTGCTGGGCCGCTTGAACCGGTCGGAGACCAACCTGGTGCTCACCTGCGCCGTCGGCCGCGTTGCGCCCGGCCAGTTGGCGGACGCCCCCAACCGGCCGCCGCTGCTGACTTCCGTCCGGCAGGTCAAGCAATTGTCGCGCGAGCAGGCGCAGCGCGGTTACCCGGTGAAACTGCGCGGGGTCATCACCCTGGTCCGCGGCAACCAGACCGGTTTCATCATCCAGGACGACACCTCGGCCATCGATGTCTGGTGGACGCCCTACGCCAACACGTCGCTGCCGCGCGTGGGCGATTACTGGGAGGTGGAGGGCGAAACCTTTGCCGAGTTTTCGCCCAACATCCGCACGCATAACGCCACGCGGCTCGGAGTCGGCACCCTGCCCGAGCCGATCCATCCGGCCTGGGACCAGTTGCTCAACGGCAGCCTGGACACATTGTATGTCGAGTTGCAGGGCATCGTGACCGCCGTGGAATCCGATGCGGTCATGCTGCTCACGCGCGACGGCAAAATCCGCGTGTTGCTGTCTCCCGTGACGCCCGAATTATTGAAGCACACCGAGAATGCCCTCGTCCGCATCCGCGGCTGCGTGGTGCCGGTGCGCGACCAGAACTCGCAGGAGGTGCGCGTGGGCCAGATCCGCCTTTCGAATGTCTCGCTGAACCTGGACGAACCGGCGCCGGCTGATCCGTTCGCCACCAGCCTGAAGCACGCGTCCGAACTGCTCCAGTTTGATGCCCGGGCGGGCTCATTGCAACGGGTCAAGCTGGCGGGGCAGATCATGCATGCGGGGGACGGGGAGATTTTCCTGCGCGACGGTGACACTACCGTGCGCGTGCTGCCGCAGAGAAGAACCGCGGTGAGTGCGGGGGACCTCACGGAGGTGGTGGGTTTTCCCGAACTGGGCGGACCGTCCCCGGTCTTGCGCGAGGCGGTGCTGCGGCCCACGGGTGAGGCGCCGTTGCCGGCGCCCGTGGTGTTGCCGGGGGAGGCATTATTCAGCAAGGGGCACGACGGCTGGTTGATTTCCGTGCCGGCGCGGTTGATTGGACTCACGGGCAACGAGACGGAGCGGTTGCTGGAGTTGCAGAGCGGCAGCCGCGAATTTCTGGCGCGGCTGGCTAACCGGCAGGGCGCGCTGCCGCGCTTGATTCCCGGCAGCCAGTTGGAATTGACCGGCGTCTATGCCGAGCAGGCGGGCCGGCCGGACCAGGCGTTCACCTCTTTTGAGCTGCTGCTCAACTCGCCGGCGGCCGTGACGGTGCTCGAGCTGCCGCCGTGGTGGACGCTGCGGCGCGCGCTGTTTTTTGCCGGCGGTCTCGCCGCCACTATCCTGGCCGCGCTGGTTTGGATCCAGTTGCTGCGGCGGCGGGTGGAAGAGCGCACCGCGCAACTGGCGGTGGAAATCCGGCGGCGCGAACAAGTACAGCGGCAAAGCGATCTCGAACGCGAACGCACGCGCATTGCCAAGGACATGCACGACCACCTGGGCACCAGCGTCACCCGGGTGAGCCTGCTGGCCGAGCTTACGAAAAACGACGCGCTGGATGCGGGCAAGACGGCGGCGCACGCCGAAAAAATCTCCGAAACCGCGATTGAATTGGGGCGCACCCTGGATGAAATCGTCTGGGCGGTGAATCCCAAGAACGATTCGCTTGATCGGTTTTGCGATTATGTGGCCGTTCAGGCCCAGGAATTATTTCAATTGACCGACGTGCTCTGCCGCGTGGATTTGCCGCCGGAGATGCCGCGCCATCCCTTGTCCGCCGAATTGCGGCACAACCTGTTTCTGGCGGCGAAGGAAGCTTTGAACAATGTCGTACGGCACGCCCAGGCGAAGGAAGTCTGGGTACGGTTCCAATTGCAGGCAGACCGTTTCCAGATTTGCATTGTGGATGACGGGGTGGGCTTTGACCCGGAAGCGACCTCCGGCCGGCGCAACGGTTTGCAGAACATGCAGCGGCGGCTCGAGGAGACGGGCGGTCGCTTTGCCCTGACCAGCCAGCCGGGACGCGGCACCCGGGTGACGCTCGAATTCGGCCTAGCCCAAACTTCCGAAAGCACCGGCGCCCAAACGGTCGGCGGCCGTCCCGCGGAAAGTTCGCTTGCGTCCCACTCCCCCGGCTCATAAGGTCGCGGCGTGCGTGTAAAAGTTTCCATTGTCGAAGACGACCAGCAGATCCGTGACGGAATGGCGTTCCTCATCAACAGCAGCGAGGGCGCCGTCTGTATCAGCACCCACGCCAACGGCGAAGAAGCGTTGCGGCAGATCCCGGCGCTGGGGCCCGATGTCATCCTGATGGACATCAATCTGCCGCAGATGTCGGGCATTGAATGCACGCGCAAATTGAAGGCGCTGCTGCCCGGGGCGCAGATCCTGATCCTGACGATGTATGAGGATAGCGAACTGGTTTTCGACTCGATCATG
>Ga0326727_10020994_pt1 | contig 12875 bp, 11 predicted proteins | sample MB2enrmetagenome_FD_207643 | JGI IMG/M metagenome (GOLD analysis project Ga0326727, IMG submission 207643) | Lab enriched peat soil microbial communities from McLean, Ithaca, NY, United States - MB29MY | ecosystem: Environmental > Terrestrial > Soil > Wetlands > Peat | place: USA: New York...
ACACGATTGGCGAACTGGCGTCGGTGTACTCGCTGGCCAGCGTGGCGTTTGTGGGCGGCAGCGTGGTTGCGGCGGGCGGGCACAATCCGCTGGAGCCGGCGCAGTTCGGCGTACCGATTGTGATGGGGCCGCACTATGCGAATTTCGTGGCGATCACTGACAGCCTGCGCGCACGCGACGCGCTGCGCATCGCGGCGAAGGAGGAGTTGGCCGCAGCGCTGATGGCATTGCTGGGCGACCGGCCGGCGGCGGAAGCGATGGGGGCGCGAGCCAGAGAGGTTTTCGAGCGGCAGGCGGGTGCGACAGAGCGTTGCGTCGCGGCGATTTGCGGGCTACTTGCCGGCCAGATCAACGTGGAGCGCAAGCCATGAGGCGCGCCGCACGTCCGTGGCTTTGGCCTCTCGTGCCGGTTTACCGGCTGGCGCTGGCGTTGCGCGATGTGCAGTTGCGCACGGGGCTGAAGGCCGTGCGGCGATTGCGCCGGCCTGTGGTGAGCGTGGGGAATCTGTCGGCGGGCGGAGCGGGGAAGACACCGCTGGTGATTGCGCTCGCAAAGGCGCTTGCGGCGCGCGGCGTGCAAGTGGATGTGCTTTCGCGCGGCTACGGCCGGCGCCGGCGTTCCACGCTTCCACTTTTGGTCGAGCTTAATGGGACAGCGGAGAAATTCGGCGATGAGCCGCTGGTGATTGCGCGCGAAGCGCAGGTTCCGGTGTTTGTTGCGGCAGAGCGATATGAGGCGGGTTTGCTCGCAGAGGCGAGTCGGCAAATCAGCGGGTCGGTGAGTCAGCGAGTTGGCGTGCATCTGCTCGACGATGGGTTCCAGCACCGGCAACTTCATCGCGACGTGGACATTCTGCTGCTGAGCCGCGAGGATCTCAACGATCATTTGCTGCCTGCGGGCAACCTGCGCGAGGCACTGCGTGCAGCGGAGCGGGCGAACGTTTTTGCCATTCCAGCAGACGAACCGGAGATTGCGGAATGGGTGAAGTCGCGGGGCTGGGAGAAAACGGTGTGGCGGCTGCGGCGGCGCATGGACGTGCCTGCCATCGATGGGCCCGTCGTCGCGTTTTGCGGGATCGCGCGACCGGAGCAGTTTTTCGAGGGAATTGAGCGAGCCGGGGTGCGCCTGGCGGCACGATTCGCCTTCCCAGACCACCATCGCTACACGGCCGGCGATCTTGAGCGGGTGGCGATGGCGGCGCAAAAGGCCGGGGCGGCGGCGCTGCTGACGACGGAGAAGGATCGCGTGCGGCTTGGTGCGCTTGCCCAAAGCCTTCCGGCATCGCTTCCCCTGATGACGGTTCCGCTTCGAATTGAGATCGAGGACGAAGGGGAAGCGATTGATTGGCTGGTCCGCACTATGGGAGATCGTGCGCGACGATAACTGCGGCGGACCGTGCGGTTCGGAGCTTCCTCGGGTAGAGCGCTCATTCGCCGCCATCATCTACCCCCCCCACTGGGGTTTTTGACCTAAACGCCTTGTTTTGTGCAGGATAAGGTCTGATCATTTTCCCTAGCCCATTGAAAGCAAGCGGGTTAATTCGAAAGGTCGTCAAAACGAACGGCTTGGGGGCACATTTTGAGGTTTTTTGCGCCATTCGTTCCACGATGCAACATCTTGGTCTAAAATGCGGGCGGCCCACGCTCTGCCGGCCGGGCCGCCAAGGCTCCTTTGCGCTCTTATCGCCGTTAAGACAATGATAGGAGCTTGGCTGAAATGATCTGCAAAAAGCGCGGGAGAAATAAGTTGTGTGGGATGAAGGGATGAGGCGGGATTGAGGTCAGGGGGATCTTGACATGAAGAAACGGGCGGTCGATCTTTCGCCCGTTCAAGTGGGCTCTCGCGTCCTTTTCGCGGAGAACGTGAAAGGGATGGGGCGCCGGATGATTGTGCGGAGCTAGATGGGTTACGGTTCGTGCTCTTGCGCCAGGGTTAAGGGAGCGTTCCGTCTGTTCCCAGGTTCAGAGGTCCGAGGTCTCCTCGGTCCCCAAGGGCGAGGGATCCTTCGACTTCGCTCAGGACGGGCACCCTCGGTGTGGTTTTTGGGGAGTCGAGGCCGAGACCACCTGGCGAACATCGTCCCGCCTAACGCTACTCGTTGTCGTATTCGGTGTATTGGTCTCTGAGATATTCCTCGACGTACGAATCTAGCTGATCTGGATGGATCAATCCGTAGTATTCCTCGGGGGATGATCGTGTCGTTCTTGTATAGGGTTCACCAAGGGCTGCCATTTCAAGCTCAGCGTAAGTTGAAAATCTCAGCCGGCAAGCTGGGCACGAGAATTCAGTGGGGGAAACCGCCTGGCGAACTACGATTTCATCCTCTTCCGTGCTGACATGTTCGTTCCCGAATGGAATTCCTTGCACCGTCGCAGCACAGCCACACGATGGGCAGACAACCTTATGATGTCGCTTTGCACTTAGCTCGTCTGCCGACTGTTCTGCGGCGAAGCCAAGGCGCGTTTTCTCTTCGGGGGGGAGAGCCTCGAAATACTTCTTCCTATCGGCGATCAGGCCTTTCACTCGTTTTATCAACTCGTCTCGATCCTCTGCCAATAGCTGCTCTGCGAACTCTGCTTCCTGCTTCCCGAATAGGTCCACTAAGGTTCGCCTCATAGCGCTGCATAGTGATTGCGACGCGTGATAGAACCCGACGAGCCAGCTGCTTGTGCCATACTCGTCAAACGCCTCGGACCCGGAATGTAACTCGGCGTTTCGCTGATTAATTAGGGCGTTGCACAAATCGAGGTCTTGGTCCGTAAAGTCCTTGAAGAGGACTTTACAGAGCAGGAACACTCGAGCGGCGTTGACGGATTGGGGCTTTGTAATCTCCTTTTGCTTGAGGGCGTGGAGCAGGTTCGCCATGTCCGGCTGCGGGTACGCCAAGAGTGCAGGGCTGACAGATGCTAGTGCGGCCCTGCCCAGCAGTTCCAGCCCCAATGAGCACCACAAGCCAAAGACGGGATCATCCCGGCGGGCCTCAAACGCCCGCCCGAAATACAGTTTTGCCTTCGCCCAGAGTGGATCGCAATCCCAGGTCATCGTTGTTTACCTCACATAAATTCTCTGGACCACGCGCTCGCCCTCATCTTCGGGCATTTCGCCTCTACCATGAAGAGCGATCCGGTTGTTAATGAGAAGCGCCGTACTCCCGGTCCAATTAATAGCGTGCCCTTCTGTCAACACGAGGTGGCGGAGTTCGTCGCCGATAATTTTCGCGGCATTATTCATTGGTGACATCAGATCTGCGTCGTAGCGTAGCCCCGGGGCACCGCCCTCCGGAACGCGCATCGAGCAGTAGAAGTTTGTTCTGCCGGCTCGGACATGCCATATCGAATCCGCGGAGAGATCGCGCACTTTTGAAGGGCATTTATCAAATAGCTCTTCGAATGAAATTACCGTGGTTGGCCTTCTGACGTCTCCGCATGCCCTTAGGAGAACATATCTCGCGGGTGGGTTCCAGAAAACTGTGTCCGTGTGCAGTGGGAACGGGCCGAGGCCATATTTTGCGCTTTGGCTGCCGACGGGAGCCTTCTCTTTAGGCTGCCGTCTGACCTCCTTGATTAGTTCGCCATTTGGTGAGGGGACTGGGGTTCCCAGAGACAATCCCAGTTCGAGAAGTTCCTCCGACGAGTAAACCTCGTCGATAACCGTCCAGCCTCGTTGATTTAACTCAGAGAAGTTCATAACGATTCACTTCTATGCTGGGTTTCAGCTTCCGTCGGACCGGCCGTATTATCCCGAATCGAATGATATATCTCTGCGCTGCCGGATTGGGCGAGAACGTCGCCGGATAGCCCCGATCCCGGCAAGCTCCCTAAACCAGGGCGAGGGTGCCCCCGGTCCCTCGCCTTTAGGGACCGGGGATGGAAGCGCGCATCCGTTATCAGCAAACGGGGGAGTTTCACTTTCTCACCTTCAGTTGCTACCGCCGTCGGTCCTATTTCGGGTCGACCGCGGCCATGGATCTGTTTGAAGACGCGCTGGAGCGCGTCCGCCAGCGTTCTCTGTTTGCCGTCGCCGGTTATGTCGTCATGCCGGAGCACGTGCATCTACTGGTCAACGAGCCTAGGCGCGCTCTGCTATCGAAAGCGATTCAGGCCCTCAAGCTGTCGGTCTCGATGCGAAGCCGGGAACGGCCCTTCTGGCAGGCCCATTATTACGATTTCAACGTCTCGGCGCACGAGAAGTTTGTGGAGAAGCTGCGCTACATTCACCGTAACCCGGTCCGCCGAGGGCTAGTCGTGAAGCCGGAGGACTGGCGGTGGTCGAGCTTTCGCCACTATCAAACGGGCGTGCGCGGAACTGTGGAGATCGAATCGGAGTGGACAGCCCGACAAAGAGGCTGGGAGTTGCCCGAGTGGATGCGGGATGCGCGGGCTGTCTCCTCGACCTCCCCGGTCCCCAAAGGCTGAACGAAATTCCCCTTCCCCGGTCCCCGAAGGCGAGGGACCGGGGGCACCCTCGAGTGAACGAGATTCCTCTTCCCCGGTCCCCGAAGGCGAGGGACCGGGGGCACCCTCGACTGAGCGGAATTCGCCTTGAAATTAGGGCCGCACGCCTGCCTCCTCCGCCTCCCCGGTCCCCAAAGGCGAGGGACCGGGGGCACCCTCGACTGAACGGAATTCGCCTTGAAATTAAGGCCACCCGCCTGCCTCCTCCACCTCCCCGGTCCCCAAAGGCGAGGGACCGGGGGCACCCTCGAGTGAACGGAATTCGCGTTGAAATTAAGGCCACCCGCCGTTCTTCGTTGGAGAAAAATGCAGGTCCTTCGACTCCGCGGGCCGCGCGAAGCGCGGCCCGCTTCGCTCAGGATGACATTCGATTTTTGTCGCTCAGGATGACATTCGATTTTTGTCGCTCAGGATGACCGAGTTTGGTGGGGGCTTGTGCCTTCCCACATCGCAAAATCGAGATGTGGGGCACACGGCGGGGGCGACTCCTCTACCAGACAATCTTGTAAAGATTGCCTTGATTGTCCACGCCGACGGCAACGTAGTTGTCCAGCGATTCAACCTGAAGGATGGTTCCCTTGTCTCCGGTAAACGTACCATGCAGGATCTTATTGCCCGCGACATGAGCCGCATAATAGCCCGGGCCATTCACCAGGTCCCATGCAGCGATCAGGTTCAGCTGGGGCGAGTTGCTGTCGGGGGCTGCGGAGGTCTGCGCGTCGGCGGAGGGTGCAGTGACCCATTCGGACTTGCCTTTGAGGGTCTCGCCATTGGCGTAGCTGAAGGACTGGACGCGGACGAAGTCGGATTTGATGGAGTAGCCATAGGTGCCGCCGCCCTTCGAGCCTTCGTAAAACGGTCCGGGCGCCTGGAGCGACATGGGCCCTTTGACGGGATCGAGCTGCTGCGCGTGGGAGGGTGTGACGGCAAGAGCGAAGGCGGCGATGGCGAGGGCGAAACGCGGAGTTACGGTTTTCATTTGCGGAGACCTCCGGATATTGGGATGCGGAAACAGTGTTGCACCTTTTCCGCAAAGAGGGCGTAAAGGAGCGGCGGGGAAATTGTCCCGCAGGGGCTGAAGCCCTGTTCGTTTCGGGGCGGTTTTCGGCGCGGCTGAAAGCCGCGCCCTGATACAAAACTTGTGGGCTGAAGTTCGTGTGATCCCACCCTTTCGCGAAAAGCTGCGAAAGGATGGGGCACGGGATGTTGGTTCGGGTTGGTGCGATCCCAGCACCTTTTCTACAAAGAGGGCGTAAAGGAGCGGGGCAGAAGATTTGGGGGGATTTTCCGCAGGGGCTAAAGCCCCCGCGCGTTTTGCGGCGCTTGCGGCGCGGCTGAAAGCCGCGCCCTGATACAAAACTTGTGGGCTGAAGTTCGTGCGATCCCACCCTTTCCGCAAAGAACGCGGAAAGGATGGGGCATCCCAGCACCTTTTCTACAAAGAGGGCGTAAAGGAGCGGGGCAGAAGATTTGGGGGGATTTTCCGCAGGGGCTAAAGCCCCCGCGCGTTTTGCGGCGCTTGCGGCGCGGCTGAAAGCCGCGCCCTGATACAAAACTTGTGGGCTGAAGTTCGTGCGATCCCACCCTTTCCGCAAAGAACGCGGAAAGGATGGGGCATCCCAGCAGCGGCAACCAGCAGCGGGATGCTCTCCGGGCCTGAAGGCCCAATTCTTTGTGTGCGGGTTTTCAGGGACCTGAAGGTTCCTGCTCCCTCCGAGCCCACTACAGGCGTTCTTCGACGGGGACCCAGTGCGTGGGATAGGGCGGACCGATGTATTCGGCGCGGGGGCGGATGAGGCGGTTGTCGTCGAGCTGCTCGATGACGTGGGCGGCCCAGCCCGACATGCGGCTGATGGCGAAGATAGGGGTATAGAGATCGATGTCGATGCCGAGCGTGGCGTAGGTGGAGGCGGAATAGAAATCGACGTTGGCGTTGAGCTTCTTTTCCTGGTTGATGTAGAGCTCAATGGCGCGGGACATGTCGTACCACTTGGGATTGCCGGAGTCCCTGCCGAGCTGCTCGCTCATCTTGCGCAAGTGAGTGGCGCGCGGGTCTTCGGTTTTGTAGACGCGGTGGCCGAAGCCGGAGATTTTTTGCCGCGCGGCCAACATGCCCTTGACGTACTCGACCGGATCGGCGCCCTCCTTATCGATGGTGAGCAGCAGGCGCATGACGCCCTCGTTAGCGCCCCCGTGGAGGGGGCCCTTGAGCGCGCCGATGGCGCCGGTGATGGCGGAGTGGATGTCAGAGAGTGTCGCGGCGATGACGCGGGCGGCGAAGGTGGAGGCGTTGAGCTCGTGGTCGGCGTGGAGGATGAGGGCGATGTCTAACGTGCGGGTGGCCGTTTCGGAGGGCATTTCGCCGTTCAGCATCCACAGGAAGTTGCCGGCGTGGGAGAGCGAGCGGTCGGGAGGAACGATTTCCTTGCCTTTACGCAGCCGGTCGTAAATGGCCACGATCATGGCGATCTGCGCGGTGAGCTTGTAGGCTTTGCGCACGTTGGCGTCGTGCGAGTTATCTTTCTCGTCGGCATCGTAAAAGCTTAATGCCGACACCGCAGTTCGCAGCACTTCCATGGGCGTTGCAGTGGTGGGAAAGTTCTTCAGCAGTTCAACGACGCGCTGGTCGAGGGAGCGGGCCAGGGCAAGCTGCGTCGAGAATTCGCGCAGGGCGAGCGCATTGGGCAGCAAGCCGTTCCAGAGCAGGTAGGTGGTTTCCTCAAAGGTCGAGTAGTCGGCCAACTCATGGATGTCGATGCCGCGGTAGGAGAGTATCCCCGCGTCTCCGTCAATCCAACAGATACCGGAGTTCGCGGCAACGACTCCTTCCAGACCCTTTCCTGCGACAGCAGTCGACATACCCTTTGTCTCTCCTGTTCGTGCGATGCGGCTTGGCCGTGCGGTGGAGTTCCGCCCCTTTGGAGGCGCGGCGCCAAAAAAGTGCAGTAAAGATGTTTATAGCTTAGCGGTTCTGTCCTTGTCACGGAAGAGCAGGGGCAGGGATCAGGGGTCAGGGAGCGAGGGGGCGAAAACCGCTTCAGATGCGCATGGCCTGCCGGTTGGATATATCCTGTAGGTTCTCGGGATGCGCGGGAGGGTTTTGGCTGGCCTGGATGGCAGGGAAGCCGCTCTCGGGCAAGAGGGCGAATTGCAGGGATTTTCGCAAGGATTTTGACAATTTACCCCCCAAACGGCGTCTAAATGGACTAGATGCCGACCCTACGCCCGGTGCGGTTCGGTTGGTAAGGCCCCCGGAGCACGAAAGGCAAACGAATGAGTGAAATTGACGAAACCCCTCGAACCTATTCCGGCGCTTTGTTAGCCGCGATTGCGGTGGCACTGCTGGCCGCCGTGGGCGGGCTGATTTGGTGCTCGACGCTGGGCAACCGGCTGGCCACCCAGCAGGCTGAGCTGACGGAAGCCCAGCAGCAGAATGCCAAACTGGCCGCGGATCTGCGCGAAACCGAAGCCCGGCTGCAGGTGGCCACCGATGAGCTGGGCAAATCGCTGGGCCTGACGCAGAAGCAACTTGACGAGCGCGCCCAGACGATCATCCAGCGTGAACAGGCCGATGCCCAGAAGCTGGAAAACGAGCAGAAGCAGACCGCGCAGCAGGTGAGTACGGTCTCAAACGAGGTCTCCAGCGTAAAGACCGACGTGGGCGGGGTGAAGACGGATCTGAGCAAAACCCAGAACGACCTGGCCAACACGGAGAGCCAGCTGCAGAGTGTGCGCGGCGACCTGAGCAACACCAACAGCGTGATTGCCCGCAACCACGATGAGCTGGTGCAGCTGGAGCACAAGGGCGACCGGAACTTCTACGAGTTCACGCTGACCAAGGGACAGAAGAAGCCGGTGGGCACCATCAGCCTGGAGCTGAAGAAGGTCGACACCAAGAAAAATATCTTTACCGTGATTGTGTATTCCGACGATAGAGCCGTGCCGAAGAAAGATCGCGGGCTCGACGAGCCGCTGCAGTTCTATAGCGGCAAAGATCCGGCGCTGTTCGAGGTGGTGGTGAACGCCATCAACTCGAAGAACCAGATTTCGGGATATCTGTCGACGCCCAAGACCGCGCCCGCTCCGCCTAGCGTTCAGTAATGGGCACGTGGGGCGTGACCGTGAGGGCGGGCTGGTACCGGAACGCGAAGGTATAGTCCAGGTTCTTGCGCGCGTCCCACTGTTGCTGGGTCATTTTAAAAGCGGAAACGAAGGTTCCCTCGACCGTCTGGCCGGGGTTGAGGGTGGTGTCGAGCGGCGAGATGGGCGTCAGGTGCGGCACGGGAATGTTGGGATAGGCCACAAAGATGCGCTCGTAGTCGCCCTTGTTGGCGGCGTAGCAGTGGGCGATGGTGCCGTCGGCGAGGGTGACGTTGGTGGTGACGTTGCCGAGGAAGATCGGGTGGTCGGTCATGTTGTGCAGTTTGACGGTGGCAAAGACCATGACCTGGTCGACGCTTTGTTTTTCCATGGGCGCGCCGCTGGCATCAAAGCCCGAGGTTTCAGTGTGCTGGGGATGGGCCCAGATGGCGGTGATCTCGCCGGTAGCGAAGGGCGGCTTCTGGCCGGCAATCACGTAAATTGCGATAGCAATGCTCACCACAAGGCCGGCAATGACAGCGGCGACCACCACGTGGCTGGTGCCTCTGGTCAGCTCCTCGCCGCGCGCGGCGTCGTCCAATTCTTCCTGGTGAAGCAGGCTCATGGGATCTCCATCCACCTTGCGACTTCATCTTAGCTCGAATGCGACGAAACCGGCTACGGAGAGTTTTGACGGCTGAGTATTAGGGCGCGAAAAGGCAGGGAACAAGGGAGCGAGGCGCGGGACGGCAGGCGGGCGCACGGGAGCCTACGGTTTTGGCCGGAGGCCCGCGAGAAAGCTCTTGGCCGTGCGGGTGTTCAGAACGTCATCCGGCGTGAGCCAGGCGCGGCGTAACTGCTTTATGCCGTAGACCATCTTTCCCAAATTCCGGCTATCGTGCGAGTCAGACGACATGACGATGCGGCAGCCCATCTCTTTGGCCAGGCGAAGGTCGTGATCGTTCAGGTCGAGCCGCTCCGGGGCGGCATTGTGCTCCATGGCGACGCCGAGTTCGGCCGCACGCCTGAGCACCGCGGTCATATCGAGGGCAAAGGGCTCGCGACGCAGCAACAGGCGGCCGGTGGGATGGCCCAGAATGCGCACGTTTGGGTTCTCGATGGCGCGGATCACTCGGGCCGTCATCTCCTCGCGGGGCTGGGCGAAATTTGTGTGCACGCTGGCGATGACCACGTCCATCTGGGCCAGCACTTCGTCATCGAGGTCGAGTGCGCCGTCGGCCAGAATATCGACTTCGATGCCGGTAAAGACGCGAATGCGACCTTCCATTTCGCGATCGACGGCGCGCACCTGCTTGATCTGCTCGAGGGCGCGCTTTTCGTCGAGGCCGTTGGTCATGGCGAGATTCTTGGAATGGTCGGTGATGGCGATGTACTGATAACCGCAGGCGAGGGCAGCGTCGGCCATCTCGCGGATGGAGTTATGGCCGTCGCTGGCGGTGGTGTGCATGTGCACGTCACCACGGACGTCCTCGAGCGCGACGACGCGGGGCAGGGCATGTTCGGCGGCGTCGTCGATCTCGCCCAGATTCTCGCGCATCTCGGGCGGCATCCAGTCCATGCCCAGGGCAGCGTAAATCTCCTCCTCGGTGGCGGCAGCAACTATTGAGTTGTCGTCGAGCCGCGCCAGGGCCCACTCGCTGAGGGTGTAGCCCATTTTGAGGGCTCTTTGGCGGAGCACGACGTTGTGCGCCTTGGAGCCGGTAAAGTATTGCAGGGCAGCGCCATAAGAGGCGGTCGGCAGCAAGCGCACGTCCACCTGCAAGCCCTGATCCAGGTGAAAGCTCACCTTGTTTTCGCCTTTGGCGATCATGTCGTGGATGCCGGGGTAGGCGGCCACGTGTTCGACGGCAGCTTGTGTATGTTCCGGTTCGCAGGCCGGACCGGTGGCCAGCAGGTCGAGGTCGCCCTCGGTTTCGCGCCCGCGGCGCAACGATCCGGCCGGCGTGACCTTTTTAATACCTTTCAATTCCAAAAGGTAAGCGGCGAGGCGGGCAGCCTCTTCGGTGGCCACGTCGATGCGGAAGCGGCCGGCACTGCGCCGAAAATCTTCGATGCCTTTGCGCAGCTTTTCAATCTGCTTAGCGCCCATGCGGGGCAGGCCGTTGAGGCGGCCCGCCTGAATGGCCTGGGCAAGCTGATCAATACTCGACCCTCCGGCACTCGTGCCTTCGGGGTTGCCGATTATGCCCGCATCCCAGAGCAGGGCGACGGTTTTCGGGCCCATGCCGGGAAGTTTGAGCAGTTCGAGGACACCGGCGCCGAATTTAGCCAGCAGCAGGTCGCGCTGGTCGAGCGTACCGGTCGCGGCGATGGCCTGGAGTTTGGCGGCCATGCTTTTGCCGATGCCATCGATCTCCATGAGGCGCGTGGTATCGGCGGCAGCTTCGGTCAAGTCGACGGTGGTCTGCTCGGCGGCCTCGGACGCGCGGCGGTAGCTGCGGATACGAAAACTGTCGGCCCCGTCGATTTCGAGCAGATCGGCGGTCTCCGCCAGCAGGCGGGCCATGGTTTTGTTGTCCATGAAGCGACTCTCCGCCCTTGAGTATCGATCATTTGCGGGATGGAGGGCCAATGAGACTTCTGACCGCGTGAATTCGCATTTTTGATTTCGTGGTTCACGGGCATGTGCGAGCCTGGAGACCGGCGGTACAGATGAGACCGGCGATACGAATGCAGAAGGCCGTGGCGTTGCGGGCGGGAATTCCGGAACGCGCTTTTAGGAAATGTGAGAAGAATAGGAAATGTGAGAAGAAGCAACCGGCAGGGCGCACTTCGCCTTTACCGCCGGGCGGCGGTCTTGCCCTTGCGATACGCCCGGGACCTATCGACGCTTAAGCAGCGTTGTGAGCGGCTGCATCCCGAAGGCGAATCACAGCATCCGCCTGGGGACCTTTTTGCCCTTCGACTATGTCGAACTCGACCTCGTCGCCTTCTTTGAGCGTTTTGTATCCGTCCAACTGGATTGCTGAGTAGTGAACGAATACATCCGGCCCGTCTTCGCGTCCGATGAATCCGTAGCCCTTGGCGTTGTTAAACCACTTGACCTTACCTTTGTACTGAGCCACAGGTTCCGCCTTCCTCATTTCTGTTGCGGGGATCCGGCGTGTCATTCGGGGAATACGGGGGAACACCACGCCGTATCTGTTAAGACGCGGCAAGACGACGAAAGGTTGTCTAATTTTGTTCGTTCCACAAAATGGAACAGACGGCGCGGGCGCAGACGACGAAAAGCGCGAGCCGGGTGATTGGCATCGATGGAAATCGAGAATTGCGCAAGGCTACTTCTTGCGGCGGTTTTGGAGGCGCGCATACAAGAGCACACTGGTCATGGTCTTGCCGTCGAGGATTGCGCCTTTCTCGATCATTTTCAACAGTTCAGACATCTTCACGAGCCGCAGCTCGATCTCTTCATCTTCTTCAAGGTGGGTTTCCCCTGGCTCGAGGCCCTCGGCGAGAAAGACCTTCATCGACTCCCCAAGAAAACCGGGGCTGGCGTAATACTCCACCAAGGGACGCCATTTCTTCGCCCGGTAGCCGGTTTCTTCGGCCAGTTCGCGTTGCGCGCCTTCCAGCGGTGTTTCGCCGGCATCGAGTTTTCCGGCCGGAAGCTCCCATAAATACTGGTTGGCCGCATGCCGGTACTGCCGTTCCAACACGATCCAGGGGTCGCGCTTGTTCTTCGAGCTGTCGATGGCCAAAATGACCACGCTGCCGTTGTGGCGGATGACATCGCGCTCGTTCGTCCGGCCACCGGGCTCGACCAGCTTGTCGTGACGAACGCAAAAAAGCGGCCCCTGGTAGACCACCTCGGAGCTGAGCACCGTGGCGCGCTCGATGACGGCAGTCTTTGGCGACTTTTTCCGCTTCGTGGCAGCGGTCTTCGTCCTCTTCCTCGTGTTTTTGGTCGGCATGGTCAGTCCTTTTCTGGTGTCGGGCGCGCGATGCTCAGACATTTGGCGCGCACGATTCAAGACGAGTATACGCATTGCGCGTGGGAGGGCTTGCGAGTTCTGCATCGATCCGGGCTGCCGTGGCATCCTTAACTCAGCAACTCACTGAGGTTTGCGCGCGCACGCGTCGATCCGCGCCTGCATATTCAGCACTTTCGTAAAACGAGCCGCGAGTGAACGAAACCACGACTGCAGACTGTTATCCCGTAACTGTGATGCCGGGGCAGAGCCGGCTGTTTCTGGATTTTTGTGCCGGGGCACTTCGTGCCGTTCTGCCTTTGGATGAGATCTCAGGAGAGCGACCGGCCCTCCCTGCGCACTGGCCGGAGCTGGTTCGGCTGCTGGCGGCGCAGAATCCGTCGCCGGGCG
>Ga0326727_10020995_pt1 | contig 12875 bp, 10 predicted proteins | sample MB2enrmetagenome_FD_207643 | JGI IMG/M metagenome (GOLD analysis project Ga0326727, IMG submission 207643) | Lab enriched peat soil microbial communities from McLean, Ithaca, NY, United States - MB29MY | ecosystem: Environmental > Terrestrial > Soil > Wetlands > Peat | place: USA: New York...
CTTCTGTACCCGCCTCGCTCGAGCCGGAGCCGGAACTCTTCATGCGCGCCGAGCACGATGGAACGCTTGACAACGTCATCAACTTCGTGGACTGTATGCGCACGCGCAAGTCTCCCAACGCCAACGTTCACATCGGCTTCGAGGCGGCGCGAACCTCCTGGATCGGCAACATCGCTTTGAAGCGGGGCATGAAAGTTGCCTGGGACCCTACGAAAGGCCGAGTAGCATGATGAAGTTCACTCATTTCTCCGGCCTACCTTGCAAGAAGCTGGGGGGCCTGCTTCTTCTGCTTGTGCTCGTCAGGCTGCCTCTCGGCGCCGAGGAGCCGACCCCCAGCAAGGCCATCTACAACACCTTTAGCGATGAGGAAGAGATGGCCATGGGCCGCAAGGCCGCGGAGGAAACCGACAAGCAAATGGTGCTCATGGATGCACCGCTGCTTACGGCTTACCTGAACAACCTGGGGCAAAAAGTGGCGCAAGCCTCGCGGCGGCCACAACTTCAATACTCCTTCAAGATTGTCAATACTGATACGGTTAATGCCTTCTCGCTGCCGGGGGGATTCATTTACGTCCATCGCGGGCTCCTGGACTTTGTCGTGAACGAAAGTGAATTGGCCGGCATTCTGGCGCACGAGGTCGGCCACATTGTGGCTTATCACAGTATGAACGATGTGGCCCGCCGCTACTGGATCGAGCAGGGAATGTACCAGCTCAAAAAGGCCGGCGTGCTCGATAACCAGCAGAGGGTGGACATGCTGCAGCGGTATGGCGGTCCCATCCTGCTTTTCGCCGACCGCAAATTCAGCCGCGAAGAAGAATCCGAGGCTGACATGCTCGGCATGTACAATGCCATCCGCGCCGGGTATGACCCCCAAGGTTTGATTTCTTTCCTTGCCCGCCTGAGCAATTTCACGGGGAACCCGACGCTCGTCGAGGGTCTCCTGATGAATCACCCTCTCCCGGGTGAACGAGTAACGGCGCTCCGCGCAGAACTTCAGCAGAATCCAGCCCCGAAAGGACTCGAGAAGGATAGCATGGCGTTTCGGTCGGCAAAGGTGCACCTGAAAGCTCTGTCGCCGCCACCTTCACCGCCGAAAAAGCAACCGTAACGGAACCGCGCGGACCTCAGGCACGACGAGGTCCGCTGAGCACTCGCGCCGGAAGAGTAATAAGGGCCCAAAGCAATTCGAACACCCCCCCGACGGCAATTCCCACCAGCCGGAACGGCAGCGTCAGAACCCAAACCAGCGGATAAAGCACCAGCGCCAGCAGCGCCAGCGGCCAGCAAAGAACCAGCAGAATGCACCAGAGCAGGAACTTCACCATGAGCCTCAACTCCTCGCGAGGAATCACATTCATTCTACGCCCGGATGCAACCGAAACGCATGGATTCTGATCCGTGAGAGTGCACCGGCTTGGGGCGTTTCCGAAGCAGATGCAAGCTTCCCTGCTCACGCCTGCCAACGGCTTTAGAAACTAATCCATAGGGTAGAGGCTGCAACCTCCATCCACCATCAGCGTCGCGCCCGTCATGTAATCGGAGGCATGGGAGCAGAGAAAAATGAACGCGTCTGCGACCGATTCCGGGGGGCTGCATGAAACCGAGAGGAATGGCTTTCTCCGCGCGGCGGCGGTAATCGGGTTCCGTGTCCCCTTGCCGTTTGGCCATTCCCACAGCCACAATGCCGGGGGCGATGGAATTCACGCGGATTCCCTTTGCCGCCAATTCCCTCGCCATCCCCCGCATCAGCATTTTGATGCCGCTCTTGGTGACGTTATAAGGAGTGATGTCGGGCCAGGGTGTACCCTGCACCCAATCGTGGGCTTTGCTTTCTGTAAGTTACAGAAAACAAGTGTCAACCGTGTCCGTGGTGTCAGCCAGAGACAAAAGAGTAGCACAAAATTAGCACAAAGCGGGTCTGTGAAGGTCAGTAGGAACCCCACACCCCCCCGAGACTCCCCTGGCGGGAGGGGGGGGACAAGCCGAGAAACCTTCTCGTGTCGGTCGTGGTTGATGGCAACCATCGAGCTGACCTTTCGTAAAGGAACGGGCGCCGCAACCTGGACATGCGATCAATCTACGCTCTGCAACGTGCGGAGGCAATGGTGAACCGAGCCGGGGAGTGCCGGAGCACACAAAAAGACACGGACCTACAAAACAGGTCCGTGCTGCGCTTGCTCCATGGCAGTAAAAGGCCCCGGACCGAGAGGACAGGCCCGCGCTACACTCGCTCGTGCTTTCACGAATGTTCGTGAAGAAGCAGGCTAACTCTACTCATCAGCAAACGAAGTCAACAGACAGGTGATCGTTGGCCGAAAGATGCTGTACTTACCGGTTATACCGTAGGTATGGACTCCCGTCACGTACACCTTCCAACCTCCGCCGGTTCGTACACAAATTAGCGTATGCTGAAAATCGACGGGCATCTTTTTTGCCTTGGTTAAGGTTTCGGCTTGCTTGAACCCCAAGTTAAGAAGTCCGGCGTAGCTGCGATAAGGAACGCAGCAGACTTGTTCACCCGGCACCGCGGGGGCGCCACTTTTGTGCAAATGACATCCGTTGTTATCGTGGTAGAAATAGAAGTAGCCGCCATTCTTATACACCTCAAGCGTACAGCCATTCATGCCACCCGTAAGCGCAATGGTCCCCTCTGGTTGGGGAATGGGCACCCGGCACGTTCCGACATCGTGTCGATAGGGAAAAAACCAGTCGGGGTAATCACTTCCGGCCCCGTAAGTTGGTTCGAGTTGGTAGACATTTCCGTCAAGTTTTTTCAAGCTCAGTTTGCAAGAGCCGCCCTCATCGGACTTAACCACCGGACTCTTCACAATAAATCCGTACTCGTCACAAACACCCTTTGGGTCCGTCCGCAGTTTCGTTATGTTAAGTGACATGCATCTCCCCCTTTATGAGCGAACCCGACGTCCGACGCGGGTTCAAATAATTGACCGCGCAACACCTGATCGAAGATTGGCAATACGGGGTACGAGAGGGAGCAGTATACATCCGTCGGCCCGTCCGCAATGACGAAAATCCCATTCGGGCCGCAGCGTGTTATCCGCCTCGATCCGAGCCGTGTCAAACCCATGCGACCACATAAGGGAAGACCGTAGCTCCAGGCATTGGCGCGGGTCTGAGAAGTACGTGCGGAACTCTCGCTCTGGCAGGGCTTCCCCACACGCCGCCAAGTTTTTTCAAAAGGTACTGGGTTGGAATGCCTGACCGCGTGGGTCTGTGAGTAGGCGCCGAAGGATGGGGAGGGGAAAGGTGACGGAGGGAAAAGGTGTCGGGAGGGAAAAGGTGTCAGGTACCTTTTTTCTTCGGGAACGATGCGGTAGAATGCCGTCATGGGCAGAGTCCGGCGAGTTGATGTGGGCGGCATGATTTACCACGCGCTGAACCGGGCGAACTTTCGTTCCCGCCTTTTCCAGAAAGCAGCGCATTACCAGGATTTCCTCGCCATCCTGGAAGAAAGCTTGAAATTCGTGCCCATGCGCATTTTGGCTTACTGCCTGATGCCGAATCATTGGCGCCTGGTGCTCTATCCCCGCGCCGACGGCGAGCTGTCTAAGTTCATGCAAAGAATCACCCTGACCCACACGCAACGGTATCACGTCCAAACCCGGACCGCGGGATACGGCCACCTTTATCAAGGCCGTTACAAGTCCCTGCCGGTGGAAACCGGCCAACCTTTCCTGACGCTGGTTCGCTACGTGGAGCGGAACGCCCAGCGCGCCGGGCTGGTCAAGCAGGCCGAAGACTGGCCCTGGTCGAGCGTGTACGCCCGCCTTTACGGAAATGAAAAAGAAAAGCAACTTCTGAGCCGGTGGCCGGTCGCCACGCCGAAGGATTACCTGCCCAAAAGGGTACCTGACACCGTTCTGCCTCCCCACCGTTCTGCCTCCCTCCCTGACAGCGTTCTCCCGCCTGAAAGCATCGTGGAAACCCGCTCATGATCCGCCTTTGGTGCGTCACTAGAATTGAGGAGCTGTGGCCGGCAACTGGGCGGAGTTGATGCCTTCGCACGTCGCGTTGTTCACCGTAAGGTTGCCACCGGCGTCAAGCGTAACCGTCCAGATGGTGTCGTAGTCGTCGCTTGGCCAAGCGGGCGCGGTCAGGGTGCTGCCGTAGCTCTTGAGCAGAGCATTCACAGTCGTTGGGATGTGATCATGCTCCCACGCCACCAGCACACTCTGACCGGAGAGTGCGCAGCAATTGAACAAGAAATCGCTCGTAAGCTGGGATGCGTTCGGAGCGAGCAGCCCGAAGTCCGCAATCAGATTCATAGGCAGGTTATTGGCGATGGCATAGGGCTCCACAGTCAGTGAGGGCCGGACGTACGAAAAGTAGGAATGTCCCGAGGGGGCAACCTGAGCGGGATCGATCGAATAGACCTGGGTGGGACTGATCTTGCCCTGCAGTGCGTTGGGAAGATCCAGCGCCCGCCATTGCCCCGCGGCGACATAGTTGCCGTCTTCCCAAGTGGCAGTCGGATGCGCCTCTGCGTGGCGCATAAAGTAGACTGTTTCGTTGGTATTGAAACCCGCCGAGGGTGAGGGCGGCGGAATGCTTCCGGATGTCGGAATGCTGAAAGGCGTCTGGGCATAGCAGGGAGTGGTGACCAACCCCGGCGAGGGCAGCACGGGGTAAGTGGAAGGCGGGTTCACGTTGGTGTTAAAGGTAACCAGGCTGGCGCTTCCTGAAGGCGCGGACGGCGCAATCGAGATCGCATAGATATAGTTCGGCCCCTGATAGCTTGCGGGAAGACTCAGTTGATAACCTTCGTCCAGGTTGATCTTTGCCAACATGCTGCTGGTGATCTCCCAAGGCGCCGACAAAACGTAAAAGCCTGGGGCGCCATCCGCGATGATGCCCTTTAGAACACTTTCGTTGTCGCCATCCAGGTCGTTGAAATCCAGCCCCGGGCAGGCGTAGCAGAATAGCAACGGCGCGGCAATTTCGCTGGTGGGCACGAACGTGATCGCATACGAGACATTGAGCGGGAAGCTGCTGGCGGTAGTTTGGGTCAGGCCGTCGGTGGCATTGGGCAGAGCGATCTGGTTGAGCATGGCGAACTGCTGAATGGTCTCCAGGGCCACCATATCGGGGTAATTGCTTGTGGTTTGCGGATGGGTCATCGGTTCGAGCGCATAAATGCCGGTTACGTTTTGCCCCCCCAGCACAATCTGTTGTAGAAATGGGGCCATGAGGAGCGACCGCTGTAAGCCCTGATTGGTGAGGTTCGCCGTAATCGGATTAACGTCCCCGGAAGCCTGGTAAGCCAAATCCTCGCTGACCACGAAGATCAGGTTGATGTTGTCGGCGCTCAGGGGCGGGACATTTACCGTGATCGTCAGGATTGCGGTAGTGCTGCCGGCTGAGTTGGAACCCGTTATCGTATAGTTGGCCGTGGCGGTGACGGCCGTGGGGGTTCCCGTGATGACACCCGCGATGGGATTCAGGGTCAGACCTGCCGGGAGGGCCGGGCTCGCGCTGTACGTGGCCACCGCTCCACCCGTGCTGGTGGGGATATTCGCCGTAATCGCCGTTCCCTTGATGTAGACTGCCGTGCCATCCGTGTAGCTGAGTTCCGAGGGTGGCTGAACGGGAGGACTGGGGCTGCTGCCGCCACCACACCCGCTGAGAAGAAGTAATACTGCGGTTAGAATGAGACCAAGCCTTGGAATTGATCGCACAAGAATCTCCTTATTCATCTCATCGGCGCCATGCAAGGCACGGCGTTTCGCCACGCATGAAGGCGAAAATCGTGTGATCGGTCCCGGGATGTGGCGGGCGCGCTCGCCTGGACTTACCCGGGGATCCTGTCTTGTAACAGAGAACCCCGTTCGCGTGCGCCCGCCATTTTGTGCTCAGTCCTTATCCACCTTCGGTTTTTGCTCCGATTTTCGTTTCGGAGGCTTGTCGTCACTGTCGGGGGACTCCTTGCGGTTCTTACCCGCGTTCAAGCTGTTCGGCGAAGCGGGATAAGGCCGGTTGCCCATCATCCCTTTCCAGAGGATGCGGTTGTAGACCGCGGGATCGACGCGATCCGCGTCCGAGAAGTCCAACCCCTTGGTGACCCGCGCCCAATACTTCGCGTTGTGCGTTGACTTGGGCACGCGCAGGCCAGCCGCCTTGGGAGGCATCGGCAGGCTGGTGTTGTAGAGGTATGCCGAGGGCGTGGCGGTAAAGGTCCACGTGCTCGGGGTGGTGTTGAAGATATCCGCCATGGGCCGGGCGAGCGTGTCGTTCAGGTTCAATTGCGGGATGCCCATCACTTCTTCCATCGTGCGGACGAAGTCGAGGGTGTTGTAAAGGGTGGAGACCACGACTCCCTGCTTCACGTAGGCGCCCGCCACGAAGGCGATGGTGCGGTGCGAATCCACGTGGTCGCCGCCATCCTGCGCGTCGTCTTCAATGACAAAGATCAGGGTGTTGTTGGCGTAGATGCTGCCCGCGATCTTTTGCACCAGCAAGCCGACCGCATAATCGTTATCGGCTTGCTGCGTCTCCGGAGTATTCACCAGGTCAATCGCGGTGCCGAAGTTCCCGGTGTGATCGTGCATCAACCGAATGAGACTCAAATTAGGGAGTCCACCTTTGGCGTAATTGGCATCGAAATCCCGCGCCCATTCCGTGTAACGGTAATAATCGGGAAAGTTATTGTCGAAACCGCGGAAATACGGATCGGTGAACGGGGTGAGGGAGACATTGGTGGAAGTGGCCACGACGGTGTTGGTGGCGGCCGGGTCGTGCGCCAGGGGAATGGCGCAGGAGGGAACGTTATAGCAGTTCCCGTCAATGAAGAAACCATAGTCGCGAACCGTCAGGCCCGCCCGCAGCGCGGAGTCCCACAAATATCCGGTATTCACTTCATCGTTCGGTCCGTCCGGCGCCTCCACGTCGGTCTGGCCCGCCATCACATCCGGATCATTCGAGGAAAGGGGGTCGGCGGCGAGGCGTTGGGCGACGGTCGGAAGCGCCACGTTTACATTGCGATTCATACCCTCGGCATCCTCGCTGATGCCGCGTGCCGAGTAGAAAAGCGGGTATTGGCGTTCCACCACGTCGGGGGCGCGAGCCGAAGTGCTCCACGCCCAGCCGTCAAAGCTGACTTCGGCGGTTGCCATGATGTTATCGAGCGTGACGAAGGTCTGCGCCAGATTGTGCAGATTGGGAGTGATGGCGCTACCCCACTGAACCAAACTCGCATCGCCGTTGGCGCCGGGCAGGTCACCCAGAACCTGGTCGTAAGTCCGGTTTTCCTTGAGGACAAAGATAACGTGCTGGACCCCCTGACGCACGGCCGCCATGACCGCGGCGTCGCTGGCGCTCTCGGTGGCGGAGAACCGGTTGTTGGTGAGCACCTGCGCCGTCAGCGCCGGGAGCTGCGCCGCCAGGGTGGCGGTGGGGAAGCTCTGCAAGCCGGCTTTGGTCGTCTGGGGATTCCACTCATTCATGGTAATGCAATTGGGGTACGTCGGCGGGCCGGCGCCATAGCACCAAGCGGGATCCGGGCCCGTCGGCGACTTCCCATTAACCACGTACGCCCAACTGCCATCGGGGCTGAAGCTCACGGAGTTCGGGTACCAGCCGGTGGGAATGAGACCCACAACCTTGTCGTTCTTATCCGTTCCCGTCAGCGCCACGACGGCGATGCTGTTCAGATTGCCCAGGGTCACGTAGAGTTGCGTCCCATCCGGCGTCAGCGTCACGCTGTTGGTGTTCGCGCCGGTATAATTCGCCAGCGCGGGAAAGGTGGTGGCCACGACGGAGGGAGGAGCGATAAGCGGGATGGTTTCAATGACGGTGTTCCACGTGGTGGTGTCGTTGGGATTGGTGTCAATGACGTCCACCGTATCGGACTCGTCCTCGGCGACGTACAGGCGCGTCTGGGCGGCGTTCAGCGTCATCTTGTTGGGTTGGCCTTTCACCGGGATGCGGGTTATCACCGCCGGCGTCTTCCCATTCAGATTTACGACATCGATTTCGCGGTCACGCAGGCTGGAGACGTACGCCCAAGTGGTGGTCGAGCTATTCGCCGGCAGGGGTGTGGGCTGCGCGATCGCCACCCAAAACGGGTATTCGCCGCCCGGCATGCCCGGCAGCGGCGAGCTGGCGGCCTTGCCGGGGCGCAGGTCGAGTTCCCCCGTGTTCTCCAGTCCCCCGGGTTCCGCGGCCGTAAGGCTGCTTAGCGGCGCCCAGGCGCCCAAGCCTCCGGTGAACACCGTTATCGAGTCGTTGTAGTAATTCGCCACCACCATCATCTGGCCGTCTGCGGAAACAGCCACGCCGGCGGCGCACGGTTGCACGTAGGTCAAGCTCGTCACAAGGGTTGACTCGGGAGTTGAGGGAGGCACGGGAAGGCCGACGCCTCCGCCGCTGTGGTTCAGCAGAAGCTCCGGACCGGGCGCCAGCGTCGACGGCGCCGGTACCCAGGTTGTCCCGCCAGTGCCCCCCAGAGTAAAGACGTGGACATTGTCATATTGGGGGGGGTCTGCCGGGGGGGAAAAGGGACGGCCCCGGCTGTCCCAGGGGAAGTCACCCAGGCCGCTGGATACGTAAAGGGCCGCGCCGGAGGGATCGACGGCGATCCCGTTGTAGGCATTGGGGATCATCACGTTTTGCTGATAAACCGGTGCGCCCGACGAAATGTTGTAGATGAACACGTACTCACTCGAGGGCGAGTTGGCGGGGTACCCGCCGGCAGCCCGAGGCGCGGTGGTGGTCACGTTTCCCCCGGCCGCGAAGGCAAAGTCGCTTAGGGCAGGGCCGTTGAAGATGCGGTTAAACCCGCTGGTCAGAACCATCAGGGTGCTGCCGCTTACCACGCTCGAAACCGCTTGCCCGGCCAGCCAGGGATTACCGTTTACTATCCATGGGGTGACCAGCGGTTGGAACTGGGAACCCGTGGGCGCCAGCGGTGTAATCCATTGGTTCATATTGGGGACAAACTGGACGCCCGCGGCCGCGGCATTTACCGTGATGGTCAGGGTCGCCGTGGTATTGCCGGTCAAGTTGGTAGCCATCACCGTGTAGCTGGCCGTGGCGGCGACGGCGGTGGGGGTTCCGCTGATGATTCCCGTGACATCGTCCAGGCTTAGGCCTGCCGGAAGGGCCGGGCTCACACCGTAAGAGGTTATTGCCCCGCCGGTGCTGGTGGGGCTGTTCGCCGGGATCGGCGTTCCCACGGTGTAGACCGCCGTGCCGGTAGTGTACGCCAGGCCCGCCGGGGCCGCGTCATTCACGGTGATGCTCAGGGTCGCCGTGGTGCTGCCGGCCGAGTTGGAAGCCGTTACCGTGTAGGTGGCCGTGGCGGTCACGGCCGTGGGGGTTCCGCTGATGATCCCCGTGGTGGTGTTCAGGCTCAGGCCCGCCGGAAGGGCCGGGCTCACACTGTACGAGGTCACCGCTCCGCCGGTGCTGGTGGGGCTGTTCGCCGTGATCGGAGTCCCTTGGATGTAGTCCGCCGTGGCGGTAGTGTAGCTGAGTGCCGAGGGCGGCTGAACAACGGGAACGGGGCTGCTGCCCCCGCCGCACCCGCAGAGAAAGAGGGATGCTGCGGCCAGAAAGAAACCAAGGCAATGAATCGCTCGCATAGGGGAGGCTCCTTATTAATTGTCTCCGGCATCCAAGCATGGTATTGAACCTCGCTATTGATGACGGTTGCGTGGATGTTGCAATAGTGGCTGTATGAAGAGCAAAACATCTTCCTGCGCGGTCTCGGGCAAAAGGTCAAGCTGAGAGCCTCGGCTCCTTCACCGACGTCGTTACCGGCTCCCAGATTCTTATCGGCGGGGACAAGAAAAGGCTTGAGATTTTTTTCGCTGCCTCAGGGATGCGTGATGTCAGATGAAAGGTCGTTGTGAGATGGAATGGGTTAAGCCTAAGCCGTGTGTTTAACTATTCTTCAGGCCCCACCGTCGCTTTTCTACCTTGGGTCATCGGTGTACAACGAAATCACTTCTCGTCAGTCGCCCAAAATGTAGGAGCGCTTATTCAGGCCAGTTTGTGCTGGCTTCACCAATCATATTTATCCTTCGATAACAGCCTAACCCATTACTTAAGCCGGATTGGGGGGGAACGGTGGGGAAAAGGTGTCAGGTACCTTTTATCTTCGGGAACGATGCGGTAGAATGCCGTCATGGGCAGAGTCCGGCGAGTTGATGTGGGCGGCATGATTTACCACGCGCTGAACCGGGCGAACTTTTGTTCCCGCCTTTTCAAGCCCGAAAAAAGGTACCTGACACCTTTTTTCCCACAGTCTGACGTGTAATTACTACTTGCCTGGCGGCACCCAGCCGCCTGGATGCCCGCTGAACCCCGCAGGGACAACCGGCGACAACGGCAACGTGATCGGTTACACTTACACGGACGGGGTGAATAGTTCCTTGAGCCACACGGCGTTGTATGTTTACGACAGCCTGAACCGCTTGGCTTGCGCCCAGGCCACGGGCAACTCCACTTACAATCAGAGCTTCGCGTTCGATGCCTACGGTAACTTGAGTTGCACACCCTCCAGCCCGGGGTGCGTGAATCTGACCTACAATACCGCTACCAACCATATTGCAGGTTATACTTATGACGCGGCGGGGAACGTAACGAATGATGGGACCAACACCTACCAGTGGGACGCCGAGGGGCACCTCATTGCTGTTATCAACGGCGCGCGCGTGGCAATTTCCACCAATACCTATAATGCCTTGGGGCAACGGGTGCGGGACGTGACGCAGACGAACACCACCGACGAAGCCTATGGCGCGGGCGGAAGCCTGCTCTGGCGCTACACGGGCAATCCCAACGACCCCAATCAGCGCGCCTTTGTGCCCTCCGGGGGACGCATCCTCGCCGAGTATTACACCGGCGGCACGCTCTTCGACCACCCGGACCAACTGGGGTCGATCACATCGAGCACTTCCGCTAATGGCAGTCCCTGCCAGGAGCGACTCTTTTATCCCTTTGGGGAACTCTGGACGGGAGCCGGGAACTGCGGCATGCACCAAACCTTCGCCCAACTGCCCGACTACGATGCCGAAACCGACCAATACAACACCCTGTTCCGCCACTACACCCCCAACGGCCGCTGGATGCGCCCCGACCCGCTCGCCGGTGATGTGACCAATCCCCAATCCCTCAACCGCTATGCCTATGTGCGGAATAACCCCACGACTCTGACCGATCCAAGCGGACTTGAAAATCAACCTACGTCTCCGACCGCGAACGGGAACAGTTGTGTAATGAGCTTTGGACCCGGCCCCTGCGGTCAACCACCAACGCAGGCCACCGAGACCGGAGCCAATACGGAGGACCCAAGCCAAGGCGATCCAACGATCACACTCGGAAACGTTAATGTCGCGTACCAATTCTTTGCTGTCGAGCAGTTCGGTAATGGTCAAATGGGAGCGTATATAGACGCAAATCCGGCCGAGGGATCCTGCGACGGTTGCCGCTGGACACAGACAACCTCCAGAACAGGCGAAGCTGCCCACGACGAGAGGACGGATGGCAATACGGGTACTCCGCTTTATCCTGGGGGGTACCACGAGGGGGGAAGCGATGGGGCGAACTTGCACGATGAGCCGTCATCAAACAAAGCGGGCAGCTTCACAGCAGTGTCTTCCCTTGTTGAGGTTAAAGGAAAAACGATTACGATAAAAGGGTCAATGACTTGGGTTATAGCGTGGACTCGAAGGGAAAGGTCACTGGATCGGAGCCGCACGCCTCTACACCGCAGGAGCAAACACGTTCTATTGACGCGTTGCGGCGTGACAACCCGGGTTGGACTATCACCAAGCCTTAGGAAACGCTGGTTAAGGAGCACCTGATATGCGGTATGGATGGGTTGCCTTGACGGTTGTAGTTACTCTCGCTAATGCGAGCGGAGGGCAATTTGAGTCTCCCCAGGTTCGCACGACGGCGTCAGTGCTGAATTCGCCGGTTGATGAAGCCGCCATCGTTCGCTTTTTCTACTATCCACCTGGAGACTATTTTCACTTTCCTCTCGTGCTCCGCGCCGTTAAACCAACTAGTTCCCTCCTTGATACGGCCCCGATGCGCGAAGAGGGAAGAACTGCTTACATTTCTCTCGCGGACATGCAGAGGTTAGTGCGCGCGCTCAGCCGCAGCGATCTGGTATGGAAACACACGGCGGCTGTTGAACCACTGGGACCTTTTAAAAAGCTCGCCTTGACGGGAATTGGTGTGAGCACAATGCAGATACTAGTGGAAAACTCCAATGGCACAGCGACGGCCTTAGTCGCCCCAAAAAATATCTGCCAAACTTTGGCACCATTAGATTCAGCATTCAGCTTACCTCGCGTGCTTTGGGAGTTTCAACTGCTTCGGTGGGGCTATCACTGTAGAGTTCCGGGCTTTAAGCGAGACGCCTACCCGGACCACATTTAGATTACGGGGGGCCGGCGCAGACCTCGGCTTTTTGAGGTCTGCGACCTCCCGAATCCCTGGACGCACTCCCTCCTCTAGCTACGGAAACGGTGTCAGGTACCCTTTTCTTTTCTGGAAAGATGCGGTAGCAGGGAGAACGGTGTCAGCCTAGAAACGGTACCTGACACCCGGTACCTGACACCGTTTTCCCCCTGGGGACCTTCGCCATGCCCATTTACCACACGATGGTGGTGCGGCCGCGCGAAGCCACGCTCCGCGAGGACCTCTTCACGCTGCGCTCCCAGATCGACCGCTTCACCCACGACAACTTTAGAACAGTGGCGAGTGACGAGTGACGAGTGGCGAGCAACAGGCAAAGACCGAAGGCAGAAAGGCGGACAGAGCCGACGGTCTAACCCCCGCGTGACACACTACCCTGCTTCAGTTGTCGGCAGCACCGGGTGATGGGATGAGTGAATCGCTGCGCC
>Ga0326727_10020996_pt1 | contig 12875 bp, 6 predicted proteins | sample MB2enrmetagenome_FD_207643 | JGI IMG/M metagenome (GOLD analysis project Ga0326727, IMG submission 207643) | Lab enriched peat soil microbial communities from McLean, Ithaca, NY, United States - MB29MY | ecosystem: Environmental > Terrestrial > Soil > Wetlands > Peat | place: USA: New York...
TCCTGAGGTTTCGGAACCTGCGGCACTGCTGTCAGTAACCACGTAGCAGTAGTACGTGCTTGAGGAGGGGGAAGGGGCATATGTCGCGCTATTCGCACCTGAGATGGATGTCCCGGACGCGCACGCGCCGCTTCCGGTGGCGGAGGAGTACCACTGGTAAGAGAAGGCCGAGGTGCCTCCCGACTCATGCGACGTGAGGGTGATCGGCTGGCTCGTGTCGATCGATGGTGATGAGGGAGTAACGGCGCCCGCTGTCAGCACGGGGTTCACCGTCACGAGAACCACATTCGAGTACGCGACATCGGCCGGAGAACCAGTGCTGCTGTCTCCGTATTCAACGCAGTAGTACGTGCTTGACGTCGGTGCCGGCGAATAGGTCGCCGAGGTCTGGCCGGTCACCGCTGAATCGCTTGAGCATGTCGCGGAACTCCCAGAAAGCCACTGGTAGGTGTACGACGGGGTTCCCCCGGAAGGGCTGGTCGAGGTCAGGGGGATCGATTGACCGCTGTCGATCGAGGGTGCCAGAGGTGTGACGCTCCCCGCCGAGAGGACGGGGTCCACGGTGACAAGGTCCCAGGCGGATCCCGCGGTCTCGGGCCCGCCGGCACTGCTGTCAGTGACTCCGTAACAGTAGTAGATGTTGGACCCAAGAGCTGGGGTCGTGAAGATTGCGTTCGTGGCGCCCAAGACGGCGGAACCGGAGACGCATGCACCGCTGCCCGTGGCAGAGGAGTACCACTGGTACGAGAAGGTGGAGGTTCCGCCCGACTCGTGGGAAGTGAGCGTGACGTCTTGGCCGCTGTCTATGAACGGTGATGATGGGGTAACGGCCCCAGCTGACAGGGTAGGGTTGACCACGACCACGTCCCACGCCGAGCCCGCGCTCTCCGGGCCTGCGGAGCTGCTGTCAGTGACAACGTAGCAGTAGTATGTGCTGGAGGAGGGCGAAGGTGCATATGTCGTCGAGATGGCGCTTGGGATTAGGGTGCCAGAGGCGCATAGCCCGCTACCGGTTGCGGAAGAGTACCACTGGTACGAGAAGGTGGAGGTTCCGCCCGACTCGTGTGACGTGAGGGTTATGGACTGGCTGCTATCTATAGACGGGGCCGAGGGGGTCACCGCTCCCGCGGACAGGGCGGTGTTGACCGTCACAAGCACGACATTGGAGTATGCGGTCTCAGCTGGAGTGCCAGCGCTGCTGTCCCCGTCTGCAACACAGTAGTACGTGTTCGTAGTCGGTGCGGGAGCGTAGGTGTTCGAGATCTGCCCCGAGACGGAGGTATCGCTCGTGCAGGTGGCAGAACTGCCCGACATCCACTGGTAGGAGTATGATGGTGTCCCTCCGGAGGGGCTCCCCGAGGTAAGGGTCACGGACTGTCCGGAGTCTATGGTCGCGGATGCTGGGGTCACGGAACCAGCCGTGAGAACGCTGTTGACCGTCAAGTAGACTACGTTCGAGTAAGCGCTCTCGGTCGGAGAGCCAACGCTGCTGTCCCCGTACCTGACGCAGTAGTATGTGTTCGATCCCGGTGATGGGGAATATGTGGCAGTGGTCTGACCCCCCACAGCGGAGTCGCTGGAGCAGGTGGAGGAGCTGCCGGACATCCACTGGTAGGAGTACGCGGGTGTTCCACCGGTGGGGCTGCCAGAGGTAAGAGTGATGCTCTGCCCGAAGTCTATGGACGGGTTTGTCGGGGTCACGGAACCGGCCGCCAGGGCACTGTTCACGATCACGTGGACAACGTTAGAGTAGGCGGAGGCGGCTGGAGTGCCAGAGCTGCTGTCCCCGTACTGGACGCAGTAGTACGTGCTCGATGCCGGCGAAGGCGAGTACGTGGTCCCAGTCTGTCCTCCGACCGCACTGTCGCTGGAGCAGGTCGAGGAGCTTCCCGATATCCACTGATAGGAGTAGGACGGAGTTCCCGAGGAGGGGCTGCCGGAGGTGAGGGTGATCGATTGGCCATTGTCGATCGACGCTGATGCTGGCGTCACAGCTCCGGCGACGAGGGCGCTGTTGACGGTCACGTAGACCACATTGGAATACGCGGTCGCGACCGGAGAGCCAGTGCTGCTGTCGCCGTACTTGACGCAGTAGTACGTGCTCGATCCCGGTGACGGGGAGTAGGAGGATCCGGTCTGTCCGACCACTGTGCTGTCGCTGGAGCACGTGGAGGAACTGCCGGACATCCACTGGTAGGAGTACGCGGGAGTCCCTCCCGATGGACTGCTTGCACTGAGAGCGATGGCCTGACCGGCATCGATTGTTGCCGAGGCCGGCGTCACGGACCCCGCAGATAGGACAGAGTCGACCGTGACGTACACGATATTTGAATAAACGGTGGAAGACGGAGTGCCAACACTGCTGTCCCCGTATCGAACGCAGTAGTAGGTGCCAGACCCGGGGGAGGGTGAGTAAGTGGTCCCGGTCTGCCCTCCCACCGCGCTATCGCTCGAGCAAGTGGAGGAGCTGCCGGACATCCACTGGTAGGAGTATGCAGTCGTTCCGCCTGACGGGCTACCCGAAGTCAGAGTGATGGATTGGCCGCTGTCTATCGTGGCGGAACCAGGCGTCACGGTCCCGGCCACGAGAGCAGAGTTCACTGTCACTGGCACGACGTTGGAGTATACGGTCTCGGCAGGAGTGCCACTGCTGCTGTCACCGTACTTGACGCAATAATAGATGCTTGATCCCGGGGAAGGCGAGTAGGTGGTCCCGGTCTGCCCAACCACATTGCTGTCGCTGGAGCAGGTGGCGGAGGCTCCCGACATCCACTGGTAGGTGTATGAAACGGTCCCGCCGGAAGGGCTGCCAGAGCTCAGAGCGATGGTCTGGCCTGAGTCGATGGAGGCGGAGACCGGAGTGACCGAGCCAGCCGTGAGGGCGGAGTTCACAGTAACGAGCACGACGTTGGAGTAGGCAGTCGCGACCGGAGTGCCAACGCTGCTGTCGCCGTACTTGACGCAATAGTACGTGCTCGACCCTGGTGCAGGGGAATAGGAAGAGGTCGTCTGGCCGCCAACCGCGCTGTCGCTTGAGCACGTCAAGGAAGCTCCAGACATCCACTGGTACGAGTACGAGGAGGTTCCTCCGGACGGGCTGCTCGAGGTCAGTGCAATCGCCTGGCCTGAGTCGATAGTCGCGGATACCGGGGTCACGGACCCTGCGGCTAGGTCAGAGTTCACCGTTACGTACACGACGTTCGAGTAAGCAAAGGCGGCTGGAGTGCCGGCACTGTTGTCCCCGTAACTAACGCAGTAGTATGTGCCCGATGCAGGTGAGGGAGAGTAGGTGGTTCCGGTCTGTCCTCCTACCGCACTGTCGCTGGAGCAGGTGGAAGAGCTGCCAGACATCCACTGGTAGGAGTACGCGGGAGTCCCCCCCGATGGACTACCGGAACTGAGAGTGATCGACTGACCGGAATCGATCGATGGGGAGACGGGCGTGACCGTGCCGCCTGTGAGGGCAGAGTTCACTGTCACGAGAACGACATTCGAATAGGCAGTCGCGGTTGGGGTTCCAGCGCTGCTGTCACCGTACCTGACGCAGTAGTAAGTGCTCGAGCCAGGTGAGGGAGAGTAAGTGGTCCCGGTCTGTCCTCCTACCGCACTGTCGCTGGAGCAGGTGGAGGAGGCGCCTGACATCCATTGGTATGAGTACGAAGGCGTTCCGCCGGAGGGGCTACCAGAGTTAAGAGCGAGTGACTGGCCAGAGTCAATGGTCGCAGAGGCGGGGGTCACAGCGCCTGCCGCCAAGGCAGGGTCCACCGTCACGTACACGACGTTGGAGTAGGCTACAGCCGTCGGCGAGCCGGTGCTAGTGTCTCCGTATTTCACGCAGTAATAGGTGCTAGAGCCAGGTGAAGGCGAGTAGGTAGTTCCGGTCTGTCCTCCCACCGCACTGTCGCTGGAGCAAGTCGATGAGGCGCCCGACATCCACTGGTAAGTGTAGGACCCGGTTCCACCTGACGGGCTGCCAGAGCTCAGAGAGATGGTCTGACCAGAGTCTATCGTAGCGGACCCCGGGGTAACGGTCCCGCCGGAGAGCGCGGAGTTGACGGTCACAGTGTCCCACCCTGAACCTGCTACCTCGGCTCCCGCCGCGCTGCTGTCGCTGACAACGTAACAGTAGTAATATGTGCCAGCCGAGAGCGCCGGGGTAGTGTAGGTGTTTGAGGTCGCACCACCGATCAGAGTTCCAGAGCCGCAGGCACCGCTGCCAGTAGCTGAGGAATACCACTGGTAGAAGAAAGTGGCAGTCCCTCCATTTTCGTGAGACGTAAGAAGGACATCCTGTCCGCTATCGAGCACCGGGGAGGAGGGAGTAACGGGAGATGCTGAGAGGACCGCGTTGACCGTCACCAGCACGACATTCGAGTAGGCAGTGGCGGCCGGAGAGCCGGCGCTGTTGTCCCCGTACTTCACGCAGTAGTAGGTGTTCGAGGTGGGTGCGGGCGAGTAGGTGGTTCCTGTCTGCCCACCGACTGCTGAGTCGCTCGAGCAGGTCGCGGAGCTGCCCGACATCCACTGGTAGGTGTATGAAGGTGTTCCGCCGGAGGGGCTACCGGACGTGAGGGTGATAGACTGGCCGGAGTCGATCGATGGGGAGGCAGGCGTTACCGAACCGCCGGAGAGAGCTGAGTTCACGGTCACAAGCACGACGTTCGAGTAGGCTGTGGCCGCCGGCGAGCCGGTGCTGCTGTCACCATACTTCACGCAGTAGTAAGTGCTCGAGCCGGGCGAAGGTGAGTAAGTGGTCCCGGTCTGTCCACCTACAGCGCTGTCGCTTGAGCATGTGGCGGATGCGCCTGACATCCATTGATAGGTGTATGAAGGTGTTCCGCCGGAGGGGCTACCTGACGAGAGGGATATCGATTGGCCAGTGTCAATTGTCGCGGAAACCGGCGTCACCGAACCGCCCGTTAGGGCCGAGTTCACAGTGAGGGTGGGAAGAGTGAGGGTGGTCGTGAATCCCCACCCATCGGTTAGGGTCATGACGATGCTGCCGAAAGTACCGGTGGAGGCAGTCGAGCACGAAAGCGGGTCGGAGTTGGCCGAGCCACATCCCGGCAGACCAGTGTAAGAGTATGAGTACCCTGTGGTCCCCAGGGAAGCAGTAGCGCTCAGGGAGACGGTCTGCCCGAAGTCGACGACGGTGGGACTCGTGCTCCCGGCGGAGAGGGTGGGGCCGGAGAGTCCCACGTAGTAGATGCACTGCGTGGAGGAGCAGCCTGAGGGGTTAGCGATGTCCGCGACATCGGCCCTCCATGGAGTCCCGCCGGATAACCCCGCGGTGGTGGTCGCGATTATGCCCCAGTAATTCGCAGTTGAAGTAGTGGAGCTGCCTGGATTCTGGATCGCTCCCCATGTCGTGGTGGCAATGTTGGGGGACGCGGTCACGTTCAGGGTCCCTGACTCGGTGGTCCATGCGACGAAGGGCGATCCTGCGCTTCCCTCAAGAGACAGCTCAGGACTAAACGTCCACGTAGCCGTTGACCCGGCTGGATACGAGCTGTCGTGGAGATTCGAGCTGGACGCGAACTCATCGGTAGAGTAGGCGTATTCCGTGATGTAATCCCCGGATGTGCCCCCAGAGTCAGAGCTTGCGTCAAGTTCGTAGGCGGTAGCGGCAGTATCGAGGCTTCCAGTTGATGGATATGCTAGGCCGAGGGGATCGACCCCCACGGTGGCATACGAGGATCCAGAGGAAGAATAGGCGGATTCTCCAATGTCGAAGGGGCCGGCCGAGGACGAGAAGTCGTTGGATCCTGAGGAACTGTAGACCTCCACCACGAACTCCGTCACGGCCGAGTTCGTGACCGCGAACTCAACCGTGCAACCGTTGTTCGCCCCTGTGTCCGAAGACGTCCCGCACCCGAGGGCCAGGTCAGCCTCTTCATCTCCCGCCGCACCGTTGGTGATGGATCCAACCAGCCCGGTGGCGGTCACGCCAAAGGGATTCACATTGTAGTTCGTTGTTGCCAGGGTCGTGCCGCTGGTATACTTGTCGAACGCGATGACCACCGCATTTCCGGTGCAACTGCACTCTCCCCACGTCGCCACCAGGAGGTTTCCGCTGGGGTCGAGGGTGGCATCAGAGTCCATCACGTAGCCAGACCTGACCTCGCTGTTGGTCGCACCATCGATCCTCGAACTGGTCCAGGTTCCCGTGGTCACGCAGAGGCTCGAGCAGTATGCCATGTAGCTTCTGCCGTAGTATCCGCCGCCGCAGTCAGCAGTAGTGAACTCGTCGACGACCACATCCACGAGACCGCCGGAGGTCACAGTCACGGTAGGATCTCCCAACCCGTACCCTGAGACTGGACTGAGAACGGCCCGTATCGTCCAGAAAGACCCTCCGTTGGTGCTCTCCCCGACGTACAGGCTGGCTCCCGTGTTGTAGGTCCATGCCACCCAGATGTTCCCGCTGCTGTCGTCCCAGATGGAGTGCATGTCCTGGGCGCTATTGCAGCCGGTGAGTGGACCGGTTGCATCAATAGTGGTGAGGGTAGTTCCGAAGTTGTCCGGATGGGGCGCATTTGCGCTCGATGCTGCCAACGTCCACGGGGTGGCCGGGCCAGGGGTAGCGGGGGCCAACTGGTCGATCAGGGGTTGAGCGATACCATTGAGATAGGAGTCAAGTGAGTCAGCCCCTGGGCCCACTACCAGGGGTGGGGCAGTCGAAACAACGATTGATGGAGAACTAACGGTCTGGGAAGTGAGCTCGGACCATGGAATAGAGGGAGTTGCACCGGCGGTGTCAAGCGATGGTGTGGTCGCTAGGTATTGGATGTGGGGTCCGGGAGTACTCGAAGAAGAGGAAGATCCTGTACCTGAAGGGGTTGCCGCCAATGCTGGCTCGAATGGACCTGCAGAAGAGACGGCCGGTGTAGCAATGTGGGGTCCTTGCGAGGGAGACTGCAAGGGAAGGCTCACGGTAGTCGCAACAGCGCTCTCAGAACCCGGCTGGGGGTTCAACGTTGCATTGGCCGGGACCCAGGGGCTCCCTCCGAGGAGCATCACCAGCGAGGCCAGTATCGCGGCATAGGCCGCCCAACTACGCCATCTCCCCTGCCCCCACCAAGCCTGTCCGGGAGCGCCAGTATGAATTCCCAAAAAACAGCCTCTACTAGGATAGGTCATAGCACTAATTAAAAATATGAGAGCCCAGCTATTTATGCTTAATCTCGGAAGAGGGGTAGGACACTCCATCTTTGAGGGACATTTTCGGTACTTATACTATTGACTTGCATAACTATGTGGCTGATAAGCCAGTCATGGGGGCTATTGCATACAAAGTTTCGATACTCTTGCACATCATTTTTCCCGTGCATATCTCTGGTCTTCTGGATGATATGCCCTGGTCCTGCAGGGGGGCATGCATTTGGCTCAAGTATGATTGGCCAAAAGTTCGGGGGGCCGTCTATCGGCCGGGACGACCGCGCTCTCACGCACCACTGGCGCCATTCACCACCCCCTTGGTTCTCGTCTCTTGTCGAAAGGCTTTTCGGCAGTCTGCACAAACTTTATTACTGCTGTGGCTCACAGTGCGGGTAGTCATGACCGAGAAGCTCGCCGAGGACTCGCTGTCGGGGATCAAGGAGAAGATGGCCGGTGAGGTCGTGTTCTCCGCTCATCCCGGGCGGACGCTCAGGAAGTGGCGAAAGGACTTCGAGGTAAGCCAGACCGAGCTTGCCCGGTTCATGAAGACGGTGCCGTCAGTGGTCGCTGACTACGAAGCGGACAGGCGGGCCAGCCCCGGGGCCCACTTCATAAAGAGATACGTGGACGCCCTCATCGCCGTGGACATGGAAAGGGGAGGGCGGATTGTGAAGCAGTTCGCCCCTGCTCATCTCGCCGACGGAATACTAGGGATCCGCGAGTTCTCCGTTTCCGTTCCCCTCAAGCTGTTCTCGGAGATGATCGAAGCCACAAGGGTCAGTAACATCGACATCCAGCGGGACATCCACGGGTACTCGCTGATCGATGCTCCAAGGGCAATCCTCTCCCTGGGGGCGCACGAGTTCGTGCAGATCTACGGGTGGACAACTCAAAGGGCACTCATATTCACCGGCATGAAGTACGGGCGGTCACCGATGGTGGCCATCCGGGCCCACCTGCTGAAACCGGCAGCCGTCGTCTACGCAGGGACCCGGAAGGTGGACCCCTTGGCAATCCGGCTATCCGAGGTTGAGAACATCCCGTTGCTCATCACTTCCCTTGGCCCGAACGAGATAATGAAACGATTGGAGGAGATGTGAGATGGAAGGCGTTGGTATAGTGAGCTACGGCACGTACGTTCCAAGGTACCGGATAACGGCCGAAGAGGTCGGCCGGGTATGGGGAACCGATGGCGCGGCCATGGGAAAGAACCTGAACATCCAGAGGAAGACCGTGCCCGCACCGGACGAGGACACGATCACGATCTCCACCGAGGCTCTCAGGGTGGCTATAGAGAGATGCGGCATAGACCCCAAGGAGATCGAGGCATTGTACGTAGGTAGCGAAAGCCACCCGTACGCCGTGAAGCCCTCTGCAACAGTAGTCGCGCAGGCCGTTGGAGCAACTCCCAACCTGACAGCAGCCGACCTCGAGTTCGCATGCAAGGCGGGAACCGCGGGCATCCAGGTGTGCATGGGCATGGTGGCGAGCGGGATGATCCGTTGCGGGGTCGCGATAGGCGCGGACACCTCCCAGGGCGCCCCGGGCGATGCGCTCGAGTATTCCACCGGCGCAGGCGGCGCGGCGTTCATCATTGGCAAGAGCAAGCTCATCGCGATCATCAACGAGACCCAGAGCTACACGACGGACACCCCGGACTTCTGGCGCCGTGAGGGACAGAAGTATCCGAGCCATTCAGGGCGATTCACAGGGGAACCGGCCTTCTTTCGTCACGTCACGGAGTGCGCAAAGCGGATCATGACGAAGGCCGGAACGAAGCCGGAGGACTACCAGCATGTCGTCTTCCACCAGCCCAACGGAAAGTTCCCGCTGAGGGTGGGGAAGTTGCTGGGCTTCAACGACCAGCAGGTGCGATACGGCCTCGTCACCCCATGGATTGGCAACACCTATTCAGGGGCAGTTCTCATCGGTCTCTCGAACGTTCTCGACCATGCGAAGCCAGGCGAACGCATCCTCGTCGTCGGATACGGCAGCGGTGCCGGTTCCGATGGGTTTGACATCACGGTGACTGACGAGATAACGGTGTTCGACAGGAGCGTGGGAGAGCCGGTGGAGAGCTCCCTCCACAGTGGCGTGGAGATTGACTATGCCACTTATGCGAAGTACAGGGGCAAGCTGCGTCTTAGCGGGGAGGGATAAGGATCATGCGCGAAGTTGCAATACTAGGCGTTGGCCAGACAAAGTTCGGAGAGCTCTGGGACCGATCCTTCAGGGAGATAGGGATAGAGGCGGGGTTCGAGGCCCTCCAGGAATCCTCCCTGACATCCAAGGACCTCTCGGCGCTCTACATCGGCAACATGGCCGCGGGAACTTACATCGACCAGGAGCACATCGCGCCGCTGGTGCTTGATTATTCCGGTCTTTCAGGGCATCACCTTCCGGCGGTCAGGGTGGAGGCAGGTGGGGCTTCGGGAGCGCTCGCCCTCGCCCAGGCCTATCTCGCCATCGCGAGCGGGCTCTACGAGTTCGTGGTCGTGGGGGGGGCCGAGAAGATGACGGACGTCTCCGAGGAAAGGGGGATCGCGATAACATCCTCCGCGGTCGACCACGAGTGGGAGACCGTCTTCGGTGCGACCCTTCCAGCATTGTGGGCGATAGTAGCTCGCCGCCATATGCACGAGCACGGAACGACCCGGGAGGATTTCGCCAGGATAAGCGTCATGGACCACGAGAATGGATCCAAGAACCCTCTCGCACACTACCGAAACAAGATCACTCTCGATGCGGTTCTGGACAGCCCCCCGGTCGCCGAGCCACTGAACATGCTGGATTGCGCCCCATCCTCTGACGGCGCAGCAGCTCTGGTCCTAGGGCCTCTGGACAGGGCTCGAAAGTTCACTGACACTCCCATCAAGATATCGGCGAGCCAGGTCGCTTCCGACACCATGGCTCTGATGCACCGGAGGGACATCACCACGATGGATTCGACAGTGCTCGCCGCGAAGCGAGCGTTCGAGCGCGCCCGCCTGAACCGCTCCGAGATACAGGTTGCCGAGGTTCACGATCCCTACAGCATAAGCGGGCTCATCGCACTTGAAGACCTGGGATGGTACCCAAAGGGAAAGGCCGGCAAGGCCCTTGCCGAGGGAGAGATCAGCATAGGGGGCAAGCTCGCGGTCAACACCTCTGGAGGGCTCAAGGCGCAGGGCCAGCCATTCGGGGCGGTGGGGATCGCCCAGGTGGTCGAGATCGTTCGCCAGCTGAGGGGAGAGGCCGGGGACCGGCAGGTATCAGGCGCCGTAGCGGGCCTAGCCCACAACATGGGTGGCACGGGGGCCACTTCGGTCGTCCACATTCTGGAGAGGGTGAACTGAGATGAGCGTAGCGAGGTTCTGGCGGGAGACGCTGAGGAGGTACAACCTCGGCGGCTGCAGGTGCGCTGACTGCAAGATCGTCTATTTCCCTCCAAGGTCCGTCTGCCCTCACTGCTCTATGCACCGGCGTTCGATAGGTCGCATGGAGCCTTTCCAGCTCTCGGGCCACGGGGAAGTGTTCTCATATACTGTCGTCCACGAGGCTCCCGAGGGCTTCGAGAAGCAGATCCCCTACGTCTTCGCCATGGTGAAGATGGCTGAAGGGCCGCTGCTCACCGCGCAGATAGTGAACGTCGACCCGAAGGACGTCGAAATGGGTATGAAGGTCAAAGCCGTATTCCGGAAGCTCAAGGAAGAAGGGGCCGAAGGAGTAATACATTATGGATACAAGTTCGCTCCAGAAGGAGGGACGGCAGCGGGAGCGAACCCTCCCTTGAGCGACCGAAAGTGACTGAAGAGAGCAACGACACCAGAGAGAAGGGGCCAGCACTCAGGGCCAGCTGGAGGTTGCCCGCTCCTCCCCAGGAGGACAACGACTATGCCAAGGGGTACGAGGACGGAGTGCGCAATGCACTGAGGGACCTCGTGGCGAACGTCTCGAAGGGATACTCTGCACCCGAGCTTCGATTCCTCGCGGAGAGCCGTCTTGCTCACCTTGAGGAAGAGACGATGGAGCGGAGAAAGTCCCAGGGAGTCTCACCCCGACGCCTATCAATGGACTCGCTCATCCCCGTTTCGACCCAATCGGGTTATACCTCGAGGGAGAAAGCGACGACACCAGTGATGCAGGGGTTCTCCTACCTGTTCCAGGAGAAGTCGCCGAACCAGGCGCGGGAGTTCCTCAGCCAGGTCCTCAGTTCCGGGCTGCCTGTGGTCGCGATGACCAGGCTTCCGCAGGAACTCGTCCCGTTGCGCTCAAGGGGCAAGCTCATGGTACTCCGCATCGACTCCGGGGGAGTCGAGGAAGGGAAGGCCGTTGACTCCTCCGGGACCCTGAATATCGATGCCAGTATCCAGTCGCTGACCGGGACGGTGAAGAGGTTCCAGGAAGAGGCGGGTAACCAGATCGGGACATATCTGGACGCCTTCGACTACCTCGAGAGCGAGTACAACTATGAGAACGCCCTACGATTCGTGCACTGGCTGAACACGATAGCCCAGCAGTTCCGAGGCATCCTGATCGTGAGCGCCAACACAGACGGAATGGAGAAACGCGAGCAGGCGACGCTCCAGAGCGACTTTAACATCAAGCGGTAGGCCTGGCGGCCAGCTCCGCAATCCACAGCCGCTCCCCTTGCAGAGTTCTCTCTCCCGCGATCCGCACCAAGGACAGACCGGGCATCGCGGTCACCTTGCTGATAGGGTCGGTTGAAGATCCAGCAACCGACGCAAGGAGAATGTATGCTCTCCCGCCGGGAGACAGGTGTTCCGGGAGAGAGCGAAGGAATGGGCTCAGGACTGCCCATCCATCTTCGCCTCCGTTCAGGGCGAGGTCGTTCCACGGGTCGTCATCCTTCTCCTCGGGCCGGGTCGGGAGGTACGGGGGATTGAACATCACAACATCGAACCTCCTCAGTCCACGGAACAGGTCGGTCCTCAGGCAATCGAGTCGGAGCGATCGGTCTTCTGAGTTCTTCCTGACGGCGGTGAGGGCGTAAGGATTGGGATCCGTTGCGAGGACGTGCCCGCCATCTCGGGCAGCGGCAAGGGAAGCGAGCCCGAGGCCACACCCGATCTCGACAACCCGTTCCCCTGGCCGAACTGCTGCCGAGGTGGCAAGCAGCAGAGAATCCTCCCGGACCGGATAGACGTGGGGGTGCTCCTTCAGGGTCAAGCCATCGATCTTCAAGGGACCGAAGAGCATACGGTCGCGCAGTCCAAAAGACTTTCCTCAGAGCCCTGTTGTATACCTTTCCAAGGCGTTATGTCTCATATATGTGGGACCCATGTATGACTTTAGGGAGGTTCGCGTAGGGAGGAGTCACAATGCGCATTCTTCGTATCAACGACTGGACGGGTCCTCCTGGCGGGACCGAGATCTACATATCCGCGGTCTCCGGCGCCCTCGAGGCGCAGGGTCACCCGCAGAGGGTAGTGAGCATCACGGACGCGGTCGAGGTAGCGAAATACCAGCCTGACAAGTGGGAGGAGGTCCTTTCGCTCCGTCAGATGGGTGTCCGGAGACTGTTCGAGGATATGGCCAGCTCATCGGCAGCCAGTCGAAGGCTCGAGTCAATACTCGACGAATTCAAGCCCGACATTGTGCACCTCCATCATTTCGACAGCCTGTACACCCCGGTTGCCAATTTCCTTGCCAAGTGCCAGGTTCCAATTGTGATGACCGTCCACGACGCCAAGCTCGTGTGCCCGATCGCCACGCTG
>Ga0326727_10020998_pt1 | contig 12872 bp, 8 predicted proteins | sample MB2enrmetagenome_FD_207643 | JGI IMG/M metagenome (GOLD analysis project Ga0326727, IMG submission 207643) | Lab enriched peat soil microbial communities from McLean, Ithaca, NY, United States - MB29MY | ecosystem: Environmental > Terrestrial > Soil > Wetlands > Peat | place: USA: New York...
GATGGCGCGAAGCGCCTAAACGAATGGGATCCAAGGGCCTCTCGGCCCTTGGCGGGGTCCAGGGGCAGCGCCCCTGGCCTTCACAGCGCCGCCGCGGCGGCGGCAACCTCCTTGGCGTGGCCATCCACCTTCACCTTGCGCCAGGCGCGGGCGATCCTGCCATTGGCGTCGATCAGGAAGGTCGAGCGTTCGATGCCCATGTACTTCCGCCCGTAGTTGGATCTCTCCACCCACACCCCGTACGCCTGCGCGGCCTCCTTGGTGGTATCGGAGGCGAGTGGGAAGCTGAGGTTGTACTTGGCGGCGAACTTCTCGATCGGCGGCATCGGATCCGGTGACACGCCGATGACCTCCAGCCCGAGGCGCGCCAGTTGCGGCAGCGCTTCCTGGAAGGCGCAGGCTTCCCGGGTGCAGCCCGAGGTGTCGGCCTTCGGATAGAAATAGAGAATATAGGGCCGGCCGGTCATCGCGGTATTGCTGACCGTGCGCCCTCCGCTGGCCGGCAACGAAAAGGCGGGCGCCGCATCGCCCTGCTGGATGCTCATGCAATGATCTCCCCGACATGCCGCACGAACGCCGCGCGCACGTCCCGCGCGAGCGCGTCCATGGTGGCGCGCAGCGCCGCCAAGTCAACCGGCGCGGGCGCAAGACCAGCGCGGGCCACGGCGGCGAGCAACGCGCTTCCGGCCGCCTCCGACAGCGCCTCGGGCGGCGAACGGCCGTAGGTGATGCGCAGCAGGCCCTGGATGGTGCGCCAGGTGAGATCGGCGCGGATCAGCAGGGCTGCATCGGCGGCATTCAGCACCCCCCCATCGTGCAAAGCGGCGAGCGCATCGCGGATGGTGGGGCGCACCAGGTCCGGCCTGACGGAGGCATGCACGAGCTGCAAGGTCTGCGCGATGAATTCCACCTCGATCTGCCCGCCCGGCCGCAGCTTGACATCCCAAGGCCCGCTCGGTGGCAAGTCGCGCAGCAGCCGAATCCGCATGGCCGCCGCGTCGGCACGGATGCGCGCGGGCGGCGGCGCATTGGCGATGGCGGCGTGGATGGCGGCTTCGACGGCGGTGCGGAGCTTTGCCGGGCCGGCCACCACGCGCGCGCGGGTCAGCGCCATGCGCTCCCAGGTCCAGGCGCCGGCCGCTTCGGCGCCGGCGGCGTGGTAGCGAATGAACGAGGCGAGCGACACCGCCACCGGCCCCTTGTTGCCGGACGGCCTGAGCCGCATGTCCACGTCGAACATCGGCCCGGCGGTATCGGGCGCGGTGAGCGCCGCGACGTAAGCGTGCACGGCGCGGATGAACCACTGGCTGGCCGCGAGGCGGCGCCCTCCGCTGCTCTCGGTGACCGTGGCGGGATGATCGTAGACGAACAGCAGGTCGAGATCCGAGCCGGCCATCATTTCGCGTGAGCCGGCCTTGCCCAGCAGCACCACCGCCAGGCCACCGCCGCGCACCCGGCCGAAGCGGGCGGCGAAATCCGCCACCACCGGCGAAAGCAGAGCGGCCAGCGCGGCGTCGGTGATCCGGGCGCGTGCCTCGCCGGCGAGGTTGGCGTCGAACCGACCCTCCATGGTGGCGACCGCGATGGAGAACTCCTCGGCGCGGACGGTTGAGCGGATGATCTCGATCGCCTCTTCCAGGTCACGCGCATCGGCAAGACGGGTGCGGAGCGCGCGGCGAACGTCCTCGGTTTGCCTCGGCTGCAACAGGCCTTCCAGGGCAGCCGGCGTCCGCGCCAGATAATCCGCAAGCGAGGGCGCGGCACCGAGCACGCCGGCGATGCGCTCGAGCAGTGCCGGATTGCGTTCGAACAACGCGAGCGGCTGCACGCCGGTGGGCAGCCGGGAGAGGAAGGCGTCGAACCGGGCGAATGTCGCGTCCGGCTGAGCCTGGCGGGCAAGTGCGGCCAGCAACGCGGGCAATACCGTGCGCAGCAGGTTGCGGGCGCGATCGGAGCGAAGCGCGCGCGCCCGCCCGGCCCACCAGCCGCGCACCACGTCGACGACGTGCTGGGCATCGCTGTAGCCCATGGCGGCGAGCGCGGCGGCGGTCGCGGGAGGCGGTTCGCCGGTGCCGCTGAAGTCGAGCGGCGCCGGCACCTCCGCGCCGTCGCGGTCGGGCACGCCCTCGAACATCTCCCGGTAGCTGGTCTGGACCAGCGCCATGTGGGCCAGCAGGTCGGCCGCGAACGCGGCGGCGCGCGGATAGCCCATGAAGGTGGCAAAGGCTTCAAGTTGCTCGGGTTTCTCGGGCAGCGAGTGGGTCTGCCGATCCGCCACCATCTGTAGCCGGTGCTCGATGCGGCGCAGGAAGCGGTAGGCGGTGGCCAGCCCGGCGGCGGTGCGGCGCCCCAGGTGGCCGGCGCGGGCCAGCAGCCCCAGCGCGTCGAGCGTGCGCTGGGCGCGCAACGCCGGGTCACGGCCGCCCCAGACGAGCTGCAGGGTCTGCACCACGAACTCGATTTCGCGGATGCCGCCCTGGCCGAGCTTGACGTTGACCCCGGCGATCCGCTCGACATCGTGGGCGCGGGAAGCGGCCCCACCGCCCTCCTTCTCGTCGATCCGCCGCTTCATGGCGTGGATGTCGGCGAGCGCCGCGAAATCGAGGTGGCGGCGCCAGATGAAGGGCCGGATGGCGTCCAGGAACTGCGCGCCCAGAGCGCGGTCGCCGGCCACCGGGCGGGCCTTCAGCATGGCGGCGCGCTCCCAGTTCAGGCCCATGCTCTCGTAGTAGGCAATAGCGGCGTTGAGCGCGATGCAGGGCGGCGTCGCGGCCGGATCCGGGCGCAGCCTGAGGTCGGTGCGGAAAACGTAGCCGTCGGCGTCGCGCGCCTCCATCAGAGACACGAGACCGCGGGTCATACGGGTGTAGAAGGCGGTGGCGGCATCGCCGTGGTAGACTCCGGATTCAGGGTCGTGCAGCAGGATGAGGTCGATATCGCTGGAATAGTTCAGCTCGCGCGCGCCGAGCTTGCCCATGCCGAGCACGACGAACCCGCTGGCGCGTTCGGGGTCCTCCGGATGCCGAAGGTGCAATTCGCCCGCATCGTGGGCGCTCCGCAGCAGGTGCGCGACCCCAGCTTTGAGCGCCGCATCGGCGAGGTCGGAAAGCGCCTCGGTGACGCTGACGAGATCCCACAGCCCACCGATGTCGGCCAGCGCGGTGATGAGGGCGACGATGCGCCTGGCGACGCGCAGCGTGCTGGCCAGCCTTGCTCGCAGCGCGTCTGGTGGACAGGCGGCAATGCTGGCCATGGCGCGTGCGATCGGGGCCTCGGGGCCGGAGCGGACAAAGCCGCGCAGTGCTGGCGCTTCCCTCAGCGCAAGATCGGCGAGATAGGGGCTGCTGCCGCCGAGGCAGTGCAGCATGGCGGCGGCGGCCGGCTCCGCCGCCAGCCGCGCCTCGGCGCGGCCGAGGGCGGCGAATCGCTCCACCAGCCGCGCTGCGGCAGCCGGGTCGGACGGTGCCGGCCAGGCCGTCGGCAACTGGAACCGGGGAGCGGGAGGCGGTGTGACCATCTGCCCGCAGGCTGGTCGTGAGCGGGCAGCGTGGTCAAGCCATTCGTTGCCGGGTCGCCGCCGCCCTACACCTGACCGGCCGGACCGCGCATCGCCTGGCCCAGGTGGCGATCGCGCTGGTGGTGCTGGTCGCGGTGGCCGGAGTTGGCCTGGCCTGGCGGCTGGCACAGGGGCCGTTGGAAATCGACTGGCTGACCCACCGGCTGGAGGCGATGGCCAATGCCGACGGCAGGCCGCCGGCGCTGGTGATTCGAAGCGCTGCCTTGGCCTGGGAGGGTTTTAGCCGCGGGGTGGACCAGCCGCTCGACATCCGCCTCGAGGGGGTGGCGCTGCTTAACGCTGCCGGCAAGCCGATCGCCGAGATCCCGCGTTCGGAGGTGTCGCTGGCGCCGGCCTGGCTGCTGCTGGGGCGGCTTATGCCGCGGACGCTCGAGATGGAGGGGATTCGGCTGCGCGCCCGCCGCGATGCCGACGGCCGCACCAGCGTCGATTTCGGGCGGCCGGCAGACGATGCGGGCGGCCCGGCCGCCGGCCATGGAGTGCTGCCGGCGCTGCTCAGGGGCCTGGCGCAGCCGGCGGGGAACGCCGGCGGCAGAGTGCGGCCGTTCTGGTCTGAGCTGCGCCGGGTGCTGATCCGCGATGCCGCCCTGGTGGTGGACGACCACCAGCTTGGCGCGACGTGGCAGGCCAGCCAGGTGCAGTTCGATGTCGCCCGCAGCACCCGGGGCGGAGCCGAGGCAACCGCAGAGATGACCCTGGCGCTCGGTGATCAGCGCGTGCAGGCCACCGCCCGCGCGTCGCTCGCGAGCGGCGGAGACTTCGCAGCCGTCCAGGCGCAACTGTCTCCCATCAGCCCGTCGCGGCTGGCGCAACTGGCACCGGGCCTGGCCGCGCTCAGGGTGGTGCAGGCGCCGGTCACGCTCGCGGCCACGGCGATGGTCAACGCCGATCTGGTGCCACGCGAGCTGAAGTTGCAGGCGAGCATCGGCGAGGGGCACCTGCTGGTGGGGGCGGGCAGCGTGCCGGTGGCCGGCGGGCTGGTCACAGTGGCAGGATCGCTCGACGCTGCAACGCTCAAGGTGGAGCGGCTGGAACTGTCGCCGGGGCCCGGCCGCCCGAGCACCACGTTGCGCGGCAGCATAGAGACAACGCGGGCCCACGGGCGGCTCAACGCCACCATCACCGGCGAACTGGACCAGGTGGCGTTCGCGGACCTCGCGGCGCTGTGGCCGGTCGGAGTGGGTGGTCCGGGCACCCGGCCATGGGTCACCGAAAACATCACGGACGGCGTTGCCCGCAACGGCAGCTTCGAGGTGCACCTGACCGCTAACGAAGACCTGTCGGACGCGACACTAACCAGCATCACCGGCGGCATCGACGGCCGGGATCTCACCGTGCACTGGCTCCGCCCGGTGCCGCCGCTGGAGCACGGCAATGCCCGCCTCAATTTCCTGTCGCCGGATGCACTGGAGATCGTGGTGACCGGCGGAGTGCAGTCGGGCGGCGGGCTGGTGGTGCGGTCGGGCCGGGTGCTGATTACCGGGCTCTCGGAGCGCGACCAGTTCATGACCATCGACGCCGACCTCGCCGGGCCGGTGGCCGACCTTCTGGGGGTGCTGAAGCATCCGCGCCTTGGGCTGCTCGACCGCTGGCCGCTGGAGATGCGCGACCCCGCCGGCACCGTCGCCGGCCGGGTGGTCATCAAGCGGCTGCCGCTCGAGTTCGACGTCACGCTCGACGACGTGCGCATCCAGTGCGCCGGCAAACTCAGCGGTGTGCATCTTGGTGGGATCGCCGCGGGGCGCGACCTCGACCAGGGCATGGCGGACTTCGAGGCCGGCAACGACGGGCTGGCCCTGCATGGCAGCGCGGCGTTGGCGGGCATCGCCAGCCAGCTTGAGGTCAATCTCGACTTTCGCGATGGCGGCCCCAGGCAGGTGCTGCAAAAGGTGAGCGCGAGCGGCACCGCCACCGCCAGCCAGCTCGAGGCCGCTGGCCTCGACACGGCGGGCCTGCTGGAGGGTCCGGCGGCCCTGCGGCTTACCTGGCAGACCCGCCGCGATGCCAGCGGCGAGGTCGCCGTGCAAGGTGACCTGGCCGGCGCAGTGCTGCAGTTGCCGCGCCTGAACTTCCGCAAACCGGCCGGGCAGCCGGCGACCGCCTCGGCCCTGGTCAGGCTGGACCACGACCGGATCATCGGTATCGACCGGGTGCGCATCGATGGCGCGGGCATCGCCGTCGCCGGACGGGTCGCGTTTGCCGGCGGCAGGCCCGAGAGCGTGCCCCTCGATCGCCTGCGGCTCGGGGAAGCGACCGACGCCAGTGGCGAGGTGCGTCCGCCCGCGCGCCCGGGCGATCCCTGGGTGGTGGCGCTGAGCGGCCGAAGCCTCGATGCATCCGCCGAATTCGGCCGCAACGAGACCACCCGCAAGACGGCGCCCGAGGACAACCGCGCCGAACCGGCCTGGCGTGCCGATGTCCGTTTCGACCGGGTGGTGCTGGGCAAGGAAGGGCGGGTACTGACCGGCGTGGCGGGCACAGCCGAAAGCGATGGCCGGATCATCCACCGGGGCCGGCTCACCGGCGAGACCGGTTCCGGCGGCGCGTTCCGGCTGGAGATCACGCCCGAAGAGGGTGGCCGCACGCTGGCCGCCAGCGCCGCGGATGCCGGCCGGCTCCTGTATGCGCTCGGGCTGGTGCAGAGCATGCGCGGCGGGCGGCTGACCATCCACGGCAGCTACGACGACCGCGCCGCCGGCCATCCGCTGCAGGGCACCGCCGAGATCCTCGATTTCCGCATCCGCAACGCCCCGGCGCTGGCCAAGCTGTTGCAGGCGATGACGCTGTACGGGCTGGTTGAGGCGGTGCAAGGGCCGGGGCTCGGGTTCAACCACCTGATCGCGCCGTTCCGGCTCAGCGGCGACGTGCTCGAGCTCAGCGATGCGCGCGCGTTCAGCGCGTCTCTCGGCATGACAGCGAAGGGCCGACTCGACCTGGCGAGAGACACCATCGAGATGGAAGGCACCATCGTGCCCGCCTACTTCTTCAACACCCTGCTTGGCGAGATCCCCCTGATCGGCCGCCTGTTCAGCCCCGAGCGGGGCGGTGGCGTGTTCGCTGCCACCTACTCCTTGCACGGTCCGCTCGATGATCCGTCGGTGGGGGTCAATCCGTTGGCGGCGCTGACGCCCGGTTTCCTGCGCGGCATCTTCGGCATCTTCGACCGTTCGCCAAACGGCGGCGCACCGCAGGCGCAATCCGCGCCGCAACAGAACGGGTCGGGGAATTGACGTGGCAGAGGGCACGCGGCATGGCCTGCGACTGGCGCAGCCGATCCCAGGACTGAACCACGTCATCGCCTACGGACAGTCACTGTCGAGCGGCTGGGAGGGCTGGCCTGCCCTGTCACTGACGCCACGCGGCGATTCCCTCATGCTGGGGCGGAGCGTGCGGCCGGTGAGCGAGAACGCCCCGCAATGGGTGCCGGTGAGCGGGCCATCGCTGTGCCCGCTGATCGCCACCGTGCAGGAGCTCACGACCGGCGAACCGCTGAGCGAGGCACGGGTCGCGAGCCTCCCCGCGGGCAGCCTGGCACTCGGGGAGACGGTGCTGGAGGGGGCGGTCAACGCCTATCGCAGCGGTATGCTGGCGGCGAACAGCGCAGCCGCAACGGCAAGACTGCTCGCCAGCGCCTGCGGCGTGGGTGGTCGCACGCTGGAGGAACTGTTGCGCGGCGCCCAGCCGAACCTGTTCAGCCGGCTCATCGATTGCACAACGCTGGCGCAACGAATTGCCAGCGAAGGAGGGCAGTCCTACCAGGTGCTGGCCCTGCTGCTGCTGCAGGGGGAGAACAACGCCTGGGAGCTGAACGGCGGCACCGCGGATCGCGCCGCCTACCGAAGCATGATGGCTCGGCTTTACCAGGACGTTGTGCGCGTGCTGGCGATGGGCATTGCCCGGCAGGCGAGTCCGCCGGCACTGTTTACCTACCAGACCGGCGGCGCCTATGCCTCCGACGAGCTGGGGGTCGCGATGGCGCAGCTCGACGTGGCGCTCGGCCTGCCCGGCTGCTTCATGGTCAGCCCGGTCTACCCGGTCACCGACAAGGGCGGCCATCTGGATGCCAACGGGTATCGTTGGCTGGGCGCGCAGTTCGGCAAGGTCATGCATCGCGTGCTCACCCTGGGCGAGAGCTGGCGCCCCCTGCATCCGATGGCGACGGCGTTGCGGGGGCACGAGGCGCGGGTGAGATTCGCCGTGCCGGTGCCACCGCTCGCCTGGGGCAGGCCGTTTTGCGGCCATCGGCTGGTCGAGGTGGCGGACCGCGGCTTTACCGTGACCGACGCAGAAGGGGTGGTGCCGATCGAGAGCGTGACGCTGGCAGGAGCGGACGTGGTGGCGCTGACGCTGGCTCGGCAGCCGCAGCAGCCGATCACGCTGCGTTACGCCGACCGTCGCCACGCCGGACTGGGCGCCCTGCACGACAGCGACGCCACCGTGGCCGAGGACGCCTTCTCCCTCGATCCGTTCGCCGGCGAGCGCGCCGACGCCGACGTCCGCGGGCTGGTCGGCCGGCCTTACCCGCTGCAGAACTGGTGCGTGGCGTTCAACGTGCCGCTGGGGCCGGCGTAGCCGGCGGCTTCCAGGGCTGCAGCCGCCGCACCACGTCGCCGGCGAGGTCGATCTGGTGCGGGTCGAGGTACCTGACGTCGGCGCCCGCGTTGAAGTCGAGGTCCTTGAGATTGATCCAGAACAGGTTCGGCGCGAGAGCGCTGCTCACGTAAAAGACCTTGTGGGTGAGGTCGATGGCGGTCAGCCAGTTCGTCTGCCCCCCGGCCCAGAGCCGCTCGATGTCGAAGACAAAAAACCTGTCGGCCAATTCCTTGTCGGGGTCGCGGAACGGGACCTGGGCGATGCGCATCAGCGAAAGGGCGCCGGCAACCGCCTCCCACGCGGTCTTCGGCGTGGGCAACAACCGAGCGTACGCGGACAGGCGCACGAAGCGGGGTTCGCCCTCCGGCCCCTCGCCCGGCAGACCCTCCCAGCCCCCGAACGGCCGGTAGTTCTTCAGATGCTCCAGCATCTCATCGTACGGCGGATCGTTGGTCAGCACCCGGTGCTGCGGGCCATGATAGATGACCGTCTTGCCGTCGATCAGTTCGATCACCGCCGAGTCGCCCGTCGGGTCCTCCAGCGCCAGGTGCATCGATATGACGTCGTTCACGCCTTTGTCCGGCAGGGTGGTCGGTACGACCCGGAACAGCTTGCCCTCCTGCAGCGCCGCCATTGCCTCGGCGACCGAGCGGAAATTGTCGAGTACGTAGGTCAGCCAGTGACCGTGGCCGAGCTCGGGGCGGTCGTCCTTCGGCTCGTAGGTAGTGGAGTAGAGAAACAGCAGGTGGCCGGCCAAGCCATGCTCGTTGACGCCGTCGCTGACGGCGGTGTCGAAGCCGACCATCCCGACGCTGCCATACTTGGCGGTCCACCTCATCGGGTGATCGTCCAGGCCGGCGACCTGCACAGCCGCGCCCGGCAGCACGCTGTGCGCCGAATCCTTGGTCATGCCGCGCGGAAAGACGACGAGTCGCGGTGCTTCGCGGAAGTGCAGCGGCAGGTCCATGGTGCGGACGACCACCTTGGCGACGTCGTTTTCGTTGAGGAACACCAGCGAACAGGCCGGGGCCGGCGGCGACGGAACGACCACTGCCAGGGCCAGGACGGCCGCCGCCAGGATGCGCGAGGAATACGTCATCGGATGAACCTCACCGTTCGGTCAGCCGGCGCTGCCGTTCTGGTTTTGCATCATCCTAGGTAGGCCCGGCCCGCCGTTCAAGCGAGCACGGGAAAGGGGTTCACCCGGCACGCACCAGGCGATGATGCTTGCGGCCGGACGACAGCTTCACCCCCGCCCGCAGCGCCGCCTCGGAGATGACCTGGCCCTCATCGGTCAGCGGCGTGTCATCGAGCCGCGCGCCGCCGCCGCGCACCAGCCGGCGCGCCTCGCCGTTGCTGGCGGCAAGCCCGGCCAGCACGAACAGGCGAAAGGCCGGCACGCCGCCTTCGACATCGCCCGCCGCCAGCGTCACCAGCGGCAGGGTATCGGCCACCGCGCCTTCCTCGAAGGTGCGGCGGGCCGCTTCGGCGGCCGCCTCGGCTGCCTCGCGTCCGTGCAGCAGGGCGGTCGCCTCGGTGGCGAGCAACTTCTTGGCGTCGTTGATCTCGGCTCCGCCGAGCTGCTCCAGCCGGGCGATCTCGTCCAGCGGCAGGTCGATGAACAAGCGAAGGAAACGGCCGACATCGGCGTCTTCGGTGTTGCGCCAGAACTGCCAGTAATCGAACGCCGGCATCCGGTCGGGGGTGAGCCACACCGCGCCCTGCGCGGTCTTGCCCATCTTGGCGCCCGAGGCGGTGGTGATCAGCGGCGTGGTCAGGCCGAACACCAGCGCGCCCTCGGTACGGCGCACCAGGTCGACGCCGGAGACGATGTTGCCCCACTGATCCGACCCGCCCATCTGCAGCAGAACGCCGTGCCGGCGATACAGCTCGCGAAAATCGTAGCTCTGCAGGATCATGTAGTTGAATTCGAGGAAGGTCAGCGGCTGTTCGCGCTCCAGCCTGAGCCGCACCGAATCGAAGGTAAGCATGCGGTTGATGGTGAAGTGCACGCCGACCTCGCGCAGCAGCGGGATGTAGCCGAGCGCGCCGAGCCAGTCGTTGTTGTTGGGCATGATGGCCTCCGACGGGCCATCGCCGAACTGCAGGAAGGGCGTGAAGCAGCGGCGGATGCCGGCCGCGTTGGCGGCAATCTGCTCGTCGCTCAGCAATTGCCGCGACTCGTCCTTGCCGGACGGATCGCCGATCCGCGTGGTGCCGCCGCCCATCAGCACCACCGGCCGGTGGCCATGGCGCTGCATCAGGCGCAGCAGCATGATCTGCACCAGGCTGCCGACATGCAGGCTGTCGGCGGTGCAGTCGAAGCCGATATAGCCGGAGACGATGCCTGCCTGCAGGGCGGCTTGCAGGCCCTCGGCGTCGGTGCACTGGTTGACGAAGCCGCGGGCGGTGGCTTCGTGCAGGAAGTCGGCGGTGGGCATGGGGTCTCGGGTCCGGGGCTGCTCGAAAGGCCGACGGGCTAGCACAGGAGGATGGCGATGGAAATGTTGCGCGCCATCGGGCTGATGAGCGGCACTTCGCTCGACGGCGTCGATGCCGCCTGGCTGGAAACCGATGGCGACCGCGTGGGCCGACTGGGGCCATCGCTGACCCTGCCGTACGACGCGGCTCTGCGCTCCGACCTCAGGGCGTTGCTCGATCGCGCGCCAGCGCTCGATCGCGATGATGCCGGGGCGGCGGAGATCGGCGTCCGGGTGACCGTGTGGCATGCCGAGGCGGTACGGGCGCTCGGGATGCCAGCCGACATCGTCGGTTTCCACGGCCAGACCATCCTGCACCGGCCCGCACGGCGGCTGACCTGGCAAATCGGCGATGCGGCGGCGCTGGCGCAGGCGACCGGCATTCGGGTGGCGTGGGATTTCCGCACCGCCGACGTCGCTGCCGGCGGTGAGGGTGCGCCCCTCGCGCCGGCCTGGCACGCCGCGCTCGCCACGCCGCTGCCGCCCCCGGTCGCGGTGTTGAACATCGGCGGGGTGGCCAACGTGACCTATGTCGGCGGCGAGGGCTTGCTGGCCTGCGATACCGGCCCGGGCAATGGGCCACTGGACGACTGGGCGCGCCGCCACGGCCATGGCGATTGCGACCGCGATGGCGCGCTGTCGGCGCAAGGCCGCGTGGATGCGGCGGTGCTGGCGCGGCTGCTGGGCGACCGTTATTTCGGCCGACCGATGCCGAAATCGCTCGACCGGCTGGACTTCGGCGCGACCCTCGCGGCGAGCGGCCTGGAATCGTTGCCGGCGGCGGACGGCGCGGCCACGTTGGTGGCCTTCACCGCGGAGGCGGTGGCCCGCGCGCCGTTGCCGCAGGCACCGAGGCGCTGGCTGGTCGGTGGCGGTGGGCGGCGCAATCCCAGCCTGATGGCGGCGTTGGGCGCGCGGCTTGGCGCGGTAGCGCCGGTGGAGGCCGCGGGCTGGGACGGCGATGCGCTGGAGGCGCAGTGCTTCGGCTTCCTGGCGGTGCGCGTGCTGCGCGGGTTGCCGCTGAGCTTTCCCGGCACCACCGGCGTGGCCCGTCCCCTACCCGGTGGGAGGATCGCGGAACCGGGCTGACCGGTGGCGAGGCGCCGCCTCCCGCTCCGCCCGGCCTTCGCCCGGGACCCAGCAGGGGCCGAGAGGCCCCTGCACCCCATTATTTGGGCGCTACGCGCCGAACGGTGCCGCGGCGAGGATGGCGGGAAGTGCCCAAAGATTGGGATCACAGGGCCTCTCGGCCCTTTGCGGGGGCCAGGGGCAGAGCCCCTGGGTGGCGGCTCAGTCGGCGGCCAGCGCCATCGAGCGGCGGGCGACCGTCTTGCGCACGTAGTCCTCGACGTGGTCGGCGATGATGTCGGCGTGGCTGGCGAAGACGTGATCGGCGCCGGCCAGGATTCGGTAGTCGACGCTCACTCCCTTCTGGGTGTTCAGCTTGTCGACCAGCTTGCGCACCGCCGGCTCGGGCACCAGTTCGTCGGCATCGCCGTGCAGCATGAGCCCGCCGCAGGGGCAGGGAGCCAGGAAGCCGAAATCGTAGTGGTTGGCGGGCGGGGCAACGCTGATCCAGCCGGAGATCTCCGGCCGGCGCATGAGCAGTTGCATGCCGATGAAGGCGCCGAACGAGTAGCCGGCGATCCACAGTCCGCTCGAATTCGGGTTGACTGCCTGCATCCAGTCGAGCGCCGCGGCAGCGTCACCGATTTCGCCGATGCCGCCATCGTAGCGGGCCTGGCTGCGCCCGACCCCGCGAAAGTTAAACCGCATCACCGAAAAGCCCAGGCGCTGGAACGCCTGGTACATGGTGTAGGTGATGCGGTTGTTCATGGTGCCGCCATGCAGCGGATGCGGGTGCAGCAGCAACGCCAGCGGAGCGCCGGTTTCCTTCGAATGGTGGTAGCGACCTTCCAGCCGGCCGTCTGGACCGGCGAACATGACCTCAGGCATGGCGCTGCGAAATCCGTTTCCTATTCGTGCCGGCCGCACTCGGCCGGGCTGAGACCGTGACCGACTGACCGGTCCATCGCTGCTGAACGGGGAAATGTAAGTAAAGACCCGGCCGACCAACTGCCGATATCACGTTTGCTCCCCGACGCGCGACGTCCCGTCTGAGATAGTCCTGTGCCTTGCCGGAAGCGAGTCCAGACGTGGCAAGACGCGAATTCTTGACCCATATCGCCGGCAATGCTTGCTTGCACTCAGCGCCCATCTCA
>Ga0326727_10020999_pt1 | contig 12872 bp, 11 predicted proteins | sample MB2enrmetagenome_FD_207643 | JGI IMG/M metagenome (GOLD analysis project Ga0326727, IMG submission 207643) | Lab enriched peat soil microbial communities from McLean, Ithaca, NY, United States - MB29MY | ecosystem: Environmental > Terrestrial > Soil > Wetlands > Peat | place: USA: New York...
CCGCCAAAGGCGCCGAACAACTGCGTAAAGGCGCCCGGCTTGCTCTCGATCGAGATCGGATTCGCCCCAGCCGCTGCCCGAAAAGACGGCGTTTCACCCGGTCCCTGAGCCGGCGTCGAGGAAGCGCCCAGGCCGGGCTCTCCTCCCGTAGTCCGCAACAACTCTGTGAATCCGCCCGATCCCGAGGCCGCGGCGGCTGGCCTGGGCGCTGGCGGAGCGGCCAACACGGCAGTCGGCGCAGGCTCCGGCTCGTTCAGCGTTTGCAGCAAGGAAGTAAAACCCGACGGTTGCGCGGGACGCTCGGGCGCAGGCATCTCTCGCGAAGCCGGAGCCGGCGAGGCCGAATCGCTCGCCAAGGTGCGAAACAGTTCCGTGAATCCCCCGCTGCCCGCGGCGCCGGAATCGGGAGCAGGAGCCTTCTCTGCAACGTCCGCCCTTTCCGCCGAAGCCATTCTCATCCTGTCCAGCAGCTCCGGCGAACTCTCCGCGCCGGCCCCGAGGACCACTTTATGGACCACCGGTTCCGCCGGCGGCTTCGGCGCTGGCGGCGCCGGACTTGCCGGTTCCGGCGCGCGATACTCGGGGAAGAAGGACTCCAATCCCGATTGAGCCGCCGGCTCCGCCGCTCCAGGCGCTTTCACCACCTGAAAGACGCCCGTTGCACCAAAGCTCTGTTCACCGCCGGATTCCTCCGGCCACGGTGACGCGTTTTGTCCATCGGGTTTAGTCGGTTTGTCCATGCAGTCAGGCCTCCGGTGCAATGCCGGTAGCATAAATCATTCGGTCGCGCCCGATTTGCCTATTTACCCAAAAAGATTTTGCGTATAATGCGGTTGCACCCCATCGCGCCGGACGAATAAACTCAGCAAAGGTTTTTTGTTTGAGTAACGTCCGGACAGACGGCATGATCTGTCGATCGAGGCCGCGCTCCCGTAGCTGGAGTTTTGCTTGGATCGATCCGAAAAGCAACCCGATCTTCAACTCTCGCCCATGGTGGTCTCCCTGCTATGAAGTTCCTGTCGCGGGTCGTCTCGTCTGAAGGCATGCATCTCGGTCCGCACCACTTTCAGACGCAAAGCCGGTATGCCGAGGGGGTTTCAAAGCTGGTGCAGCGCGCGCTGCCCGGCATGGAACCGATGCACCTGCCCGTTCCGCCCGCCGCTCTGCACGCACAGGCGGATATGCACTACTTCTCCATCTTGCTCAGCGGCGCTTGCTGGCAGCATATACTTCCGACCAAGCAGGTCGGCGTCTATCTGCCCGGCGAACTGGGCGACGCAACCTTTGAACTAACCGTCATCACGGAGACATCGGCATGACTTCTGCTCCAGCTTCCCCTCTTCAAGTGATGAAGACCAACAATCTGGCATTGGCCTTTCAGGAAGTATTTACCGTCATTCTGCGCACGCGGTTTTTTGTGCAGCGGGTTGAAAACGCGGATGCTTTCCGCGCCACGCTGCGCAAGATGATTTCAGCAGCGGTCAAGGACGCTTCAGCCCTGGGTTACAGCGATGAAGCCTCCAAGATGGCCATCTATGCCATGATCGGATTCCTCGATGAGAGCATCCTCAACTCCAAGGATCCGACCTTTGCCGACTGGGCCCGCCGTCCGCTGCAGGAAGAGATGTTCGGCGGGCACTTTGCCGGTGAGTACTTCTTCCGCAATGTGACCGACCTGCTCAATCGTCCGGAATCGGCCGAGGTTGCCGATGTGCTGGAACTTCATGCCCTTTGCCTTCTGCTGGGCTATCGCGGCCGCTTTGCCTTTGGAGACGCCTCTGAAATTCATGCCATCTTCGGGCGCATCCGCGACAAGATCACACGCATCCGCGGCGCCTATGCGCTTCTCCGCCCGCCGGAAGCTCCGGCTGCCCCGCCCCGCCCCAAGCGCGACCCCTGGGTGCTCCGGCTGGCGGTGACTGCCATCCTCCTTACTGTCTTCACCCTTCTGGCTTATGTCGGCTACGTGCTGATCCTGGGACAATCCATGCCCACGGCGGCTCGCGGCGTGGAGCGTTCTCCCATCACTCTGGCTTCTTCAGCCTCGGCGTCTCACCCGGCAACCATCCTTGCGGAGATATCCCTATGAAACGCATCCTGATTGGGATACTGATCTTTCTCGTCTATATGGCCCTGGTGATCGTGGGGGCGTTTGCCCTGCACTTTGAAGGCACGAGGCTGGTGCTCTTCTGTGTGATTCTCGGCCTGCTGGGGGCTTTGGCCACCGTCTTCGTTCTCTGGTATATGCACAGTCTGGACAAAGCCTCCGGGCGGGCAGCCGGGCCCGAAACTCCCGACTCGATCAACCTGGGCACTTTGCTCCGCGATGCCGATGCCCGCGTTCGCCAGGCCAACCGCGCCGGCGTCAAGTCGCTTGCTTCCCTGCCCCTCATCTATGTGATTGGGGATGAAAACTCCGCCAAGACCCAAACCGTTCTCCAGTCCGGCCTGGACCCCGAGTTGCTGGCCGGCAACGTCTATCGCGACGGAACGATCGTTCCCACCCAGCTTGCCAACGTCTGGCTGGCCGGCAACTACGTTCTGGTGGAAGCCGGAGGCGCGCTCTTGCGCCAGCCCCCGCTCTGGGCGAGACTCGTCAAGGCCACCATGCCCGCCCGGCTCGGCTCGATCTTCGGAGACAGCCGCCTGCCGGCGCGCTCCGCGGTGGTGTGCGTCAGCATCGAGCGCATCCTGGCTCCCAATACCTCCGAGCAGATTCGCGCTCTGGCGCAAACCCTGAATGAGCGACTCCGCCAGCTTTCGCAAACCCTGGGCATCTCGCTGCCGGTCTATGTACTCTTCACCAAGCTGGATAACGTCACTCCGTTTGCCGAATACGTCAGCCGGCTCTCGGACGAGGAAGTCAAGCTTCCCATCGGCACGCTGCTCTCTGCCCTCGACTCCACCGCTGGCCTCTATACGGAGCAAGCCACGGCCCTGATCGGCTCGCGATTCGACCAGATCCTTTACGCGCTCTCCGAGTTCCGCCTCGACATTCTCTCTCGCGGCGGCGAACTCCAGGAGCTGGCGCGGGCCTATGAATTCCCTCGCGACCTGCGCAAACTTCGCGCCGGCGTCATCTCTTTCCTGGCCGAAGTTGCCCGTCCCAGCCAGATCGGCGTCAACCCCTTCCTGCGCGGATTCTTTTTCGCCGGCATGCGCGCCCACGTGGTGGAGGACGTTCTCGAGATTGGCCCGGCTCAGCCGCAGGCCACCGCGGCTCCCGTCAACGCCGGAGCTACCCGCATCTTTTCTCTCGCCGCCATGCAACAGCCGCAAGCGCCCGCGCCGCAATCCCGGCGAGGCGGCACACGCAAGGTTGCGCAGTGGGTCTTCTTGCCCCATCTCTTCTCGAAGATCCTGCTGGCCGACAAGTCGGCCCTGGAGGCCAGCCGGGCGAGCACTCGCACCAGCTTCCTTAAATGCGCGCTACTCGGTTGCTTCAGCGCGCTCGTGCTGATCCTGCTCACGCTGGCCACCATCTCCTTCTTCCATAATCGCTCGCTCGAAGAGCGCGTGGCCGCGGCCGCCGGAGCGCAGGTCACCCCCGTCGCCGCCGGTGCATTCGCCTCCTCAGCCGACCTTGAGGCACTGGAAAGGCTGAGAGCGGTCCTGGATGAACTGCATGGATATCGGAAAGACGGCCCTCCCCTGATGGATCGGTTCGGCCTCTATCGTGGCGACGCACTCTATCCCGTGGCCTGCCAGGCATACTCGAACAAGTTCCGCGCTCTTCTGCTGGCGCCGACGCAAGAGAACATTCTCGCCAAGCTGCGCGCCGTGCCGGCCGTGCCGGCCGCCGACGCCGACTACAGCGCTACCTACAGGCCGCTGAAGGCCTACATCATTACAGCTACCAATCCCAATCCCGACTCGCCGCAGGATACGCTCGACTTCCTTCCCGCCACCCTGCTCACCGAATGGGCCGGCAGCGCGACCCCAGCTCCGGACCTAGCCCAACTGGCGCAGACCCAGTTCGCGTTCTATGCCAGCCTTCTCTCCGAGCCGTCTTCCTGCATGGGGCAGACCGGCGGTCTTCTGAACGACGTCGTCGTCGCCCATGCCCGCCTCTATTTGAATGGCTTCCAGGGATTCCAGCACGTCTACCAAAGCATGCTGGCAGCCGCCAACCGCAAGGTTCCAGGGGTCAGCTTCAACAACAAGTTCCCCGGCTCCGCGCAGGAGATTGTTGACGGGTACACGGTTCAGGGCGCATTCACCAAGGATGGCTTCGCTTTCATGCAGGACGCCATCCTCCACCCCGACCCGTACTTCCGCGGGGAAGAATGGGTTCTCGGTCCAGCGTCGGGGCCGCCCATCGACCGCGTCGCCCTCTCGACGCAGCTGAGATCGGCGTATTTTGCCGACTACATTCAGAACTGGCGAACTTACCTGACGAAGGCGCAATTCCGTCCCTATCAGAAGTTTGCCGATGCCGGAACCAGGCTCAGCGCGCTCGACTCCAACACCTCTGCCATGCTGGAACTCTTCTCGCTCATCTCCATCAATACCGGCGTTGCCGCGCCGGAGATATCGGCCGTCTTCCAGGCGCCTCAGTCCGTCGTTCCTCCATCCAATCCTGACAACCGCTTCATTGCCGCTTCCAACCAGGCCTACATTCAGTCCCTCCAAGGGCTTGAAGGGGCCGTGAAGAACCTCACACTCAACGCCACCAACGCCAACGACCCTGCGGCCGCCGCACCGGTGATTCAGGCCGCTGTCACCGCCGAGCAAGCCGCCGAGAACCTTCGCAATGGCTTCCTTCCGGACCCCGCCGGAAGCATGGACAAGACCAGTTTCACTCTGCTCGAAGCGCCCATTGAGTCCATCAAGAACCTGGCTGCCCAGGCGCCCGCCAATGCCGCCGGCGGCGGCGCGAAGAGCTTCTGCGCGCAGATTGGGCCCGTGCTGTCCAAGTTCCCCTTCGACCCCCAGTCTTCGACGGAAGGTTCAACCGATGAGGTTGCTCAAGTCTTCGCACCTGGATCGGGATCGTTTGCCCAGTTCACCTCATCGATGCATGCACTGGTGGCGCTGCAGGGCGGTCAGTATGTGGCGGCGCCGGGCTCCTCGGTTCATATCAACCCGGCGTTCCTCAACTTCCTCACCCACGCCCAGAAGATTTCGTCAAGCCTCTATCCCGGTGGCGGAAACCAGCCTTCGCTCGACTTCACCCTTACTGAGGTCAAGGGGCCCGGCAACGCCGATGCCGTCCTCAATATCGATGGCAAGCAAATCAGCGCGGGCGGTCAGTCGGCCACCTTCCATTGGGTCTCGCAACCCTCCAGCAAGATCACCCTGGCCACGCAGAAGAACACCGCGCCTGTCATGACCGGCCCGTGGTCGGTCTTCCACTTTGGCTTTGCCGCCCCACAGATCGCTCCCAATCGGCTGAAGTTCTTCTTCAGCTTCAACAATCAAGCCCCGGAGATCGTTCTCTTCGACGCCTCAGGCCCCGGAGCGCCCTTGCTGAACCCGGATTTCATGAAAGGATTTCATTGCGTTTCAAACGTAGCCCGCTAGATTTTTGACCGATTGTTGTCCTTCCAGTTTGGGTGCCCCATCCTGGGGGCGTCCGCTGCGGCGGATTCCTGCCGCAAGGGTGGGAGACACGCAACGTGCGCGGAAGAAACGGTTACACTTGGAAGAATCAAGGCTGGAAAATGAACGAAGAACTCACCAACGATCTTCCGCAATCGGGCGCACCCCTTGGAGAGCCGGCCGAAGCCGCGGCCCCAGCCGAGGCCTCGCCAGAACCTGCGCTGGAATCGGTTCCGGCACAAGGGTCGCAGGCGGCAGATGTCTCCGCCGATCCCGCGATCGAGAGCCAGCCAGCCGATAGCCCGGCCGAACCTGGCACGCCGGCCCTTCCAGTCGAGCCTGCTCCCGCCGCGCCGCCCTTTCGCCTCGCGGTCTCGGCCCTCAGCGATATCGGCTGCGTTCGCTCCAATAACGAGGATTTTCTCGGCTACGACGAATCGCTGGGCATCTTTGTCGTCTGCGACGGGATGGGAGGAATGGCCAGCGGCGAAGTTGCTAGTTCGCGCACGGTGGCTGCCATCATAAGCAGCTTTGCCGCCTCCGTGGTCTCGGGCCTGCCCGTGAGCTCCAGGCTGCTCATTGCCATCAACACCGCCAATCTTGACGTTTGGGAGAACGGCCAGATCCCCGAAAACAGAGGCATGGGAACTACCGTAGTGGTGGCGGCGCTCGATGGCGACAAGCTCATCCTCGGCAACGTCGGCGACAGTCGCGCCTACATCCTCCAGGACGACCACTGCGCGCAGCTCACCGTCGATCACTCCTATATCAACGAACTCATTCGCAACGGTACCCTGACCATAGAAAACGCCCACCTGGCCGACCTGCGGGGCATGGAATCCGTCATAACCCGCGCGGTCGGCGTGGGCACCGAGGTGCAGCCGGACTTCTACTCTGTCGATCTCAAGCCCGGCATCGGCGTTCTCTTGGCCACCGACGGCCTGACCCGCTACTTTGCCGAGGACGGAATCGCCTCCATCCTCGCGGCCTCGACCTTCGATACGGCCTGCTCCAACCTCATCCACATGGCCAAGCAGCGCGGAGGCCAGGACAATATCACCTGCATCCTGCTCCTCGCTGTGCCCGCATGAGGCCGAAGCGGCATCCTATAAATAGTGTTGAAGCATCGTCATCGGCCTTCAACGCCCTCTTAAAATAACCGGGGGAAGATGTCGGCCGCTGAGGAGTGTTGTTATTTGGGGCATTATTTGGGGCGACCCCTATTGGGATGTCAAAGGTGCGCCGACCGCCGACCTATATCTCCACCCGTGATACGGGATGCTAAAGATGATAATTCCAAAGATACCAAATAATATAAAAGGCCATAATTCAAGTTCGTTTTTCAAAACTCCTCGCCAATCCCCTCTTACTAGCACTGGGACATAGAGAAAGATAAAAATGAGGTTTGCCGCGATAGCCCAACGTGTTAACGTGGGTCTACCTCTAAGAACCATCCACCATGCAATTCCAAAGACGATAGAATAGAAAGTGAAGATTGTGGCCGCACCGAGGGTTCCCTTATCAACTAAGTGGGTTTGCGCCATGCGACGAACGCCAGTGGAAACACCGTAGGCCGCACTTAATGACCCAATAAAAAACATCCAACAATATACGGTTCTGCATATTGCCAGCAGCAGCACTCCAAACCGTTTCATGATTCCTCCTATCATGCTCGTCTCAAATTTCCACTTAGAGAGAATGCAACATCGTGGCCGGCGAAAGCAAGCCAATCCACGCATGAGCCATTGCCGAAGAAGGTATCCCTCAAAGACGCATCGGTCGGCTGGCCCTACTCCTCCGGCTTCGTCAGGCGCACGCTTCTGCCGGTGCGTGCCGACTCCCGCGCCGCATCCAGTATCTGCATCACCACGACGTTGGTATCCAGCGAACTCAATTCGCCCTTCGACATGCCGCGTATTTGAGAACCGGAGAATCCCCTTATATCCTGATCTCCGAAAGGTGTGTAGTATCCGGTCACGACGGCACGCAGATAACTGAGCGAGTCCTTCTCGAACCCGGCCAGCGGCGGAGGCGTATATACTTGCTCCCCGGCATCGTGCTCATGGCGCACGCGCAGCTGATCCGAGCCCACGGTAATGGCATAGCCCGTTGCGCCGTAGACCTCCATGTCCTTGCGGCCGAAGGGCCAGTTCCACGAGGCCTGAATCACCGCCTGAGCATGGGGATAGGCCAACACGATGGTGGCGTCGTCATCCACATTCGGGTAGAGCCGCGGCTTATCGTGATTGACTACCGCAGTCACGGTCAGCGGGGCTTCGCCGTGCATCAGCCAGGTCACCAGGTCCGCGCCGTAGCAGCCAAAGTCATACAGAGCGCCGGCGCCATTCTGGGCGGGGTCGGTCAGCCAGCTCAGAAACTCCGGCGGAACGCCAATCTCGCTTGGCCCCTGGTGGCCGTCGTGGATCACCACCCGCCGGATCTCGCCCAGCAGGCCGCTCTCCACCTCGCCATAAGCAGCGCTGTTGCTCGCGTACCAGGTGGTTTCGTAGTTCACCAGCACATGAATATGGTGTTCGCGGGCTGCCTTGCGGATGGCCAGCGCGTCTTCGAGGGAGATCGTCAGCGGCTTCTCCACCATCACCGAGACGCCGTACCGGGCCGCGGTCTCAATCACCTTGCGGTGGCCGGCGATGGAGGTATACACCAGCACTGCCTGCGGATGCCGCGCTTCCATCATCGTATCCATGCTGGTGAAAAAGAGGCTCTGCGCCAGCGCATACTTCTTTGCATACTTCTCGGCCAGCGCGCGGTCCGGATCGGCAATGCCCACAAGTTCAAAGTCCTTGTGCTGCGGCAAGGCGGAAAGAAGGCCCTCCACGTGGCCATGGACCAGGCCCACGATGGCCACCCGCAGCGGCGCCGGTTGAGCCGCCATCGGCCCCGCCACGGCTGCCAGCAATCCCAGCAACAAGATGCTGCTCAATCGAAAAGCGAATGAAGCCCTCAAACGCTGCATATTCTGCCTTTGCCTCCTGGCCCGGAATTCTACTCCCATGGGAAATGCGGAGGAAGCAGTTGCGCAAAGAGCCGTTCCTCAACTGATCTCGATCACATCGGCGGCAGCCGCGGCGGCCTCGTCCGCCAGCGGCATCAGTTTTTCAGCCACGGCATAGAACTCCGCCGCCTGCGGGCTCTTGGGTCCGGCAAGGGCCACGGGCAGGCCGCGGTCGCCGCCTTCGCGAATGGCGGGAACCAGCTCGATCGCCCCCAGGAAGGGAACGTTGAATTGCTTTGCCGTGCGCTCGGCGCCGCCGCGGGAGAAAATGTCGATCTCCTGGTGGCAGTGCGGGCATGTGAAGTGGCTCATGTTCTCCACGATCCCCAGGACTTCGACGTTGACCTGCGCGAACATCTCTAGCGCCTTGCGGGCGTCCTGCAGGCTGACGTCGGAGGGGGTGGAGACGACGACCGCGCCGGTCAGGGGCACGGTCTGGACCAGCGACAGAACCACGTCGCCGGTGCCGGGCGGCAGATCGACGATGAGGTAGTCGAGCTCACCCCAATCCACCTGCTGCAGAAATTGGCGGACGATCTGGTGGAGCATGGGTCCGCGCATCACCATGGGCTTGTCTCCCGGCGAGATGTAGCCGATGGAGATCGTCTTTATCCCGTGAGTCAGGTTGGGTTCGATGCGGTTGCCCGCGCCCACCTTGGGCTGCTGGTTCGAGCCCATCATCAGGGGCACGTTGGGGCCGTAGACGTCGGCGTCGATAAGACCCACGCGCTGGCCGAGCCGGCTGAGCGCAATGGCCAGGTTGACGGCGACCGTGGTTTTGCCGACGCCGCCCTTGCCGGAACCGATGGCGACGATCTTGGAGACGCCCGGCAGGGCGGTGGGGGCAGGCATGGCATGAGAATGGGCCATAGGGATCGATTGCTCCTTGTTGCTCGGCTGAGGATAGAACCCCAGTCTTGTCCAGGGTTGAAACTCACTCGGTTGACTCAGGGCTCGTTCTTTGCCGCCTCTTCCTGAGCAGCGTTTGCCAGCTTGACCTGTTTCCTGCGGGCAGACTCGGCCTCGCGGTGCTCGCGGCGGCGCAAGGCATCCTGATAGCGGCGAAGCTCGTCCGGCGTCTCGGGCACCAGTTGAGGAACCTGGCGGCGGCGGCCCTCCTTGTCGATGGCGACAAAAACCAGATAGGCGCTGGCCACATGCGCTACCTTGCCCGTCTGGGTGTCTTCCGCCCAGACCTTCACGCCCACCTCCATCGAGGTGTTAAATGCGCGGTTGACGCTAGACTTGAGCGTGACCAGATTGCCCAGATGTACCGGCTGGATGAAGTCGATGTGATCCATGGCCGCGGTCACAATGTAGGTGCGCGAGTGCCGGTAGGCGGCCATGGCGCCGGTCATATCGATGAAGTGCATCAGCCGTCCGCCCAACAGATTGCCCAGCGTGTTGGTGTCGTTGGGCAGGACGAGTTCAGTCATCTCGGACTGGGTGCTGGCCACGGTGCGCGCAATTGGGTTGGCCGGGTTGGGATTCTGCACGGAACTCATGATTCGCTTACTCCATTCACCGCTCGAAGAGGCTGCCGCTTGCGGCCGGCCAAGCCCGCCCCGCAAGACAAAGCCCGCAGGCAACTACAATTGAGCTGGCGGTGACCGGCACTGCGAGGCCTGCTCTTCCAGTTTCGGCAATCGCGGCCAATTACGCAAATGCTCCGAGGCCGGGTAGAGGCAAGAGGCGCGGCCGGAGGCGGGTGAAATGGACAAGATCGCGGGACTGAGAGAGATTCTGGCACTGGACCCGAGGAACAGCTTTGCCCGCTACGGCTTGGCGATGGAGTTGGCCAAGGATGGCGAGACGGCGGCGGCGCTGGAGGAGTTCGACACACTGCTCGCGAACGATCCGGAGTACACGGCTGGCTACTTCATGGCCGCGCAAACCCTGTCCGCGGCGGGACAGGCGGCGGCGGCCACCGAACGGCTCAAAGCCGGAATTTCCTGTGCCGCGCGCACCGGAAACCGCCATGCGCTGAGCGAGATGCAGGCTATGCTTGACGAGATGGACCGGTAGATTCTCTCCAATTCGCAGCTCGCAGACAGGGACTTTCTCGCTCCAGACGGCACGCATTCGGAGCGAACTGTAATCGCTCCTCTCCAAATCTGCATCTATACTGGCATCATGGCCAAATATTCCATCGTTGTGCCCTTTCACAATGAAGAGGAAAACGTTACCGCCCTGTACGCGCGCCTGAAGCAGGTGATGGAGCAGGTGGACGATTCCTTTGAGCTGGTGCTGGTGGACGATGGCTCCAACGACCGCACCTACAAGCTGCTGGAGGAGATTGCCGCCGTCGACAGCCGCGTGCTGGTGGTCAAGCTGCGCCGGAACTTCGGTCAGACCTCTGCGCTGGCGGCGGGATTCGACCATGCATCCGGCGAGTTCATCCTGGCCATGGACGGCGACCTGCAGCACGATCCGAACGATATTCCCGCCTTCATCGAGAAGCTCGAAGAGGGATACGACGTGGTCTCCGGCTGGCGCAAGGAGCGGATCGACAACTTCCTCATGCGGCGCATACCGTCGCGCTGCGCCAACTGGCTGATGGCCAGGCTTTCCGGCGTTGACATTCACGACTTCGGAACGACCTTCAAGGCCTATCGCCGTGAGGTGATCCAGAGCATTCCGCTCTACGGCGAGATGCACCGCTTCATCCCCGCGCTGGCCAGTTGGCATGGCGCATCCATCTGCGAGATTCCCATCCGCAACCAGAACCGCGAGCGCGGCCGGAGTCACTACGGAATCGGGCGCACCTTCCGCGTCTTCTTCGACCTGCTGACCATTCGCTTCCTGCTCAAGTACATGGGCCGCCCGCTGCACTTCTTCGGGGGCCTGGGAGCGCTTGGCATATTCGTGGGCAGCGTCATTTCGATGATCCTGCTGGGGACCAAGCTGCTGCATCCGCACCAGAACGTGATGGACCAGCATGGTCCGCTGTTCGTGATCGGCGCGGTGCTGATTGTGGCTGGGATTCAGATGCTGGCCATCGGCCTGCTGGGTGAGTTGCAGGTGCGCCACTACCACAGCAGCCAGAATCCGGCGCCCTACGCCGTCGATCGGATTGTGCGCCTGGAATCGGCCGAAGAGCAGGGTCTGCTGTCGGACAGGGACTGAAGAGCAGGGACTAGGGATCAGAGACCAGGGATTAGGGATCAGGGACCAGAAGAACACGAGACCCTGCCTGGGCGATGCCTGGGCGGGGCACAGTGTTTTTTCAGCATGCTGGCGGCAGCATTCCGCTTGGGTGCTGCAACAGCCGAGGCCGCTTGCAGTGCGCAGGCCTAAGGGTGCATTCTTGGCGTGAGATGAAAGCCATTCAGATTCACCATACAGGCGGGCCGGAGGTTCTCACTCTGGCCGATTTGCCCATCCCCGCGCCGGGAGCCGGGCAGGTGTTGATCCGCGTCGAGGCTGTCGGGGTCAACTTCATTGAGGTGTACTTCCGCAAGGGCGTCTATCAGGCCGCTCTGCCGCTAACCCCTGGCAGCGAAGCCGCGGGCACGGTGGAAGAACTGGGTCCGGGCGTAACCGGATTTGCCGCCGGCGACGCCGTCGCCTCAGTGGGCGTGCTGGGCAGCTATGCCGAGTATGCGCTGGTGCCGGCCGCCCAGTTGGTGAAGGTTCCCGCCGGCCTGAGCATGGAACAGGCCGCGGCCGCACTGCTGCAAGGGATGACGGCGCACTACCTTTCTCATTCCACTTTCCCGCTCAAGGCGGGAGACACGGCGCTGGTTCATGCCGGAGCCGGGGGCGTGGGCCTGCTGCTGACGCAGATGGCGGCGCGGCTGGGCGCGCGGGTCATCGCGACGGTTTCGACGGCTGCCAAAGCGGAGCTCTCGCGCGAGGCGGGCGCATCCGATGTGATTCTTTATACAGAGCAGGACTTCGAGGCGGAGGTCAAGCGGCTCACCGGCGGCAAAGGCGTTGACGTGGTCTACGACTCGGTGGGCAAGACGACCTTCGACGCCAGCCTGAACTGCCTGAGGCCGCGCGGCCTGCTGGCGCTCTTTGGCGCGTCCAGCGGGCCGGTACCGCCCTTCGATCTGATCCGGCTCAGCGGCAAGGGATCGCTCTTCATTACCCGGCCCACGCTGTGGCACTACGTGGCCACCAGGGCCGAGCTGGAGTGGCGCTCGGGCGACGTGCTCGGCTGGGCGGCCAGCGGCGAACTCAAGCTGCGCACCGAACATCTCTATCCGCTGTCCGAGGCCGCGCAAGCACAGACTGACATGGAAGCCCGCAAGACGACGGGGAAGATTTTGCTGGTGCCGTGAAAGGCAGGGATCAGCGATCGGAGATCAGC
>Ga0326727_10021000_pt1 | contig 12872 bp, 12 predicted proteins | sample MB2enrmetagenome_FD_207643 | JGI IMG/M metagenome (GOLD analysis project Ga0326727, IMG submission 207643) | Lab enriched peat soil microbial communities from McLean, Ithaca, NY, United States - MB29MY | ecosystem: Environmental > Terrestrial > Soil > Wetlands > Peat | place: USA: New York...
CCGGGCTCGAGGACGAGCGGGCTCATCGGGTCGCCGATCTCCTCGAGCTTGCGCAGGTTGATGTTGCCCGTCAGGTGGTCGGGGAACACCTCGGAGCTCCCCTGGAGCCGGGCGAACCCGAACCCTTCGCGCAGCAGGATGAACTCGGCCGGGATCTTCGCCGGGTCGACCGAGCCCGGGTCGAAGCGGGCCGGGTCCCCACCCGCGGAAAACCGACGAGTGCAGATCGGACAGGGCGGGAACCGGGCCGCGGCCGCGCGGTCGATGAGCGAGAGCGGGTGGTCGAGAACGGGGCAGCCCTCCACGACCCACACGCCCTTCGGGAAGAGGTTCCAGAGCTCCTTCGCGAGGCTCGTCTTCCCGGCCCCGGAGGGACCGAAGAAGAGTAGATGCGCCCCGGAGACGATCGAGGTGACCACGTCCTCGTAGGTAGCGTCGGTGAGCACGGTACGGGGGAAGAGCGCCCGCAGGGCCTCCGACCGGTCGAGCCCCTTCGCTCGAAGACCGTCGATGGTGCGCAGCACCTCGTCGCGGAACCGTTCGGCCGGGCTCTCGACCGGTATCCCGGCGGCCTTCAGGTCCGCGGCGGTCGCTCGGGTTCCCGGTTGCGCCGACGTTCGTGGCGTGGCCGCCATGGCGCGCGGAGTCGGGGTCGAGTTAATTAGATTACCGAAACGCACGCCCTCCATGGTCGGACCGCGCTCGCCGGCGGTCGGGAGCGGGAGAACGGGCGCGGGCGCGACAGGGCGGCACTTTTAAGTAGCGTTCCCCGGTCCGCGCCCCCGCGAGCGATGGCCGAGAAGGAGTCCGGAGCGAAGAAGCCCGCCTTGGCCCGTACGGTCAAGGACAAGTGGCGCTCGAAGCACTGGTACAAGGTCCGTGCCCCCGGGCTCTTCCAGCACGTCGAGCTCGGCGAGACGGTGGCGACCGAGGCCGAGCAGCTCGTCGGCCGGACGCTCGAAGCCACGTTGCCCGAGCTCTCGGGGTCAGGGGACTCCGGTAAGGCCCACGTCAAGCTGCGCTTCCGCATCGAGCGGGTCTCGGGCGAAGGGATCGCCGAGGCTCGGTTCGTCGGGCACGACCTGACGAGCGACTACGTCCGGAGGCTCGCCCGCCGCAAGCGCTCGAAGATCGACCTCTCCCTCACCGTCACGACGAAGGACGGCGTGCAGATCATCCTCAAACCCGTCGCCGTCGGCGAGCAGCGCCTCCAGACCCGTCTGCGCGCCGAGCTCCGTCACAAGATGGTCCAAATCCTCCTCGAGGAGGCCCAGCTCCGCACCTCCCCCGAGTTCGTCCGCGAGATGATCCAGGGGGACCTTTCGAAGGTCCTCGCCCACGGGGTGAAGACCCTCTATCCGCTCAAGAAGATCGAGATTCGGCGCTCGGAGGTCCTCGGTCAGATATCGGAGGAGATTCCGGGGCCCGAGCCGACCGCGCTCTCCGAACCCTCGACGCCGCCCCCCGAGGAGGCTTCTGCCTCGGTGGCCGACGCGGGCGAGGGACCGGCGGCGTAGCCCCGAAGGGCGCGAGATGACGCGTCCGATCCCTGTCGGAGTGGCTCAGCCCGGTAGAGCACGGGACTCATAGCGGGACGCGTGCCGCGTCCCGGGAGACATCCTGGGGCCGGGGGTTCAAATCCCCCCTCCGACACCTGCACCACCTCGTGGTGCTTCTGAGCGGAGGGCGTCCTCTCGGGCCGAAGGGGTTCTCTCTCGCTCCTTCCGCCCGACACACGTCCGGCGATCGACCGATGGATCCGACTATTCCTTCTTCTCCTCGTCCGACCCTTTGAACCCTTTCTTCGCGCCGGCACCGAGCCCCTTCACCCCGCCGACGAGGCCGCGACCCAGCTTGCCTGCTACCACGCCCGTCTCTTTCGCCACGTGTACCGTCTCGCCAGCGGCCCTCTGACCCAGACCCACCGCGCGACCGCAGGCAGTGCACGTCTTCGCACCCTCCACCAGGTCGGCTCCGCACCCTTCGCACTTCATGGGTTCCCCGATGGTCGCCCAATGACCCCCGAAAGATAATCGTTCAGGTCGCTCGGGTTGGGGTCGCGAAATGCTCTCGAGGGGGAGGGTCCGGGATTTGAAGAGTTCAGGGGTTGCCCCTACGACACTCGGCCGGCACGAAGCCGTCGAGAGCGGTCGAAAACAGGAGGGAACGATGAGGAAAGTCACCCCGAAGTCGACGTCCGAAGTGGACGCCTACATCGCGCGATGCCCCGTCAGGGTCCGAGGGAAGCTCGTCCGGGTCCGAAACGCCATCCGCGCCGCGGCCCCCGATGCCTCTGAGGTCATCAGCTACCGGATGCCCGGATTCTCTTACCCCGGCTATGCGTACAAAGGGATGTTCGCGTGGTTTGGCCTTCAGAGCAACCACATCGGCCTGTACGTCCGGCCGCCTACGATCGAGAATCACCGCAAGCAGTTGGCCGGTTACGAGACCACCAAGTCGGCGGTCCACCTTCCGCTGGATCGCGAGATTCCGACACGGCTCATTCAAACGCTGGTTCGAGCGAGCGTACGGGTGATGAAGGAGTGGGGTCGCTAACGCTCGCCGCGCTCACGCGACAGACGGATTTGAAGGCGCACGGTGGGTCGTCGGTCCTCGCGTGATCGTGGGGGCCGTCGGCGGGGAACGGGGAAGCCTGGAAGAGCCCCCCGACACCATTCGACTCCTTGCCGTCGAGAATCGCCGGTGGATGGCCACGTGCGCCGGGGGATTGGAACCCGCTACCGCCGCTTGGGAAAGGTGGGTTCCTCCGGCCCCATGGGAAGGGCCGCCCCGAGAACCAACTCAGCCCTGATGGACCTCGTGGATCTCGTCGGCGACGAGACCGTGAGCTTCCTTATGGACCCGAGCCGCCGCCTCCGCGGAGGGCGCCTCCACTAAGCAGAAGACCGTCTCGGTCTTTTCGTCGACCCAGTAGCTCCGGTAGTTCACACCGTGCTTGCCCTGCACCTGGAGGTCCTTCGCGTGGGCTTCTGCGACGGCCTTCGCGGTCACGCCTTTCAGGTGGTGGTGCACATCCATGTAGACGGGCATAGCGGGCGCCAACTGCGTTCGAGAGAAAAACCTTCCGATTCCGATAAACCGGTTCTTCCTCCGACGAGATGCTCTGAAATCGGTTATTCGAACCGATCCTCATCGGACGAACCGGGCCGGGCGCGCCGCATTTCCCTCGAGACGGGGTCGGCCTCAACGTTCTACCTCGAGGCGACCCGGCCCACGGTCACGGCGGTCGACCGATTTCGGCCGCCAAGCGAGTCCCACGATAAGGGCGCCGAGCGGAACGGCGATCAGGTAGACCCATAGATCCGCGAACGACCCGGAGAGCATCGCCGGGGCGATCGTGCGCGCGGGGTTGAGGGAACTTCCCGTCAGCGGCCCGATGACGTACGTTGAGACCCCGACGACCAGGGGAGGCAAGGCGAGACGCCAACGGAAACGCCCCTCCCCTCGGTCGGAGAGGAGGAAGACAGCGGCCACCAGGGCTGCGGTGAACGCGGCTTCTCCCCCGAACACCACAACCACACTCGTTGACGGTAGAGTGCTGCCGAGATGGGCCTCGGTTCCGATGGTAGCGGCGACCAACGCCGAACCGACGAAAGCGCCGACGAACTGGCCCACGAAATAGAGCGGAACCTCCGTCCAGCTGATCCGTCCGCTGGCGGCGAGGCCCAGGGTAACGACGGGGTTGAGGTGAGCGCCCGAGATCCCGACAAACAGGACGATGGGGACGAGGACCGCAAAGAACCACGCCAGCGCGAGCTCCCACTGCGGAACGCCTCCGGCTCGGGCCGAAAGAACGATGGCTCCGGTCCCGATCGCCACCAGGACCGCCGTTCCCAGGCCTTCGGCGAAGAGCCGCTTCCCGAGCGAGGGGTTCACTGAGGACGACTCCTCGTAAGTGAGGCCGCACGACGGTCCGTGATCACGAGTTCGGTTCGAAGACCTTTCACGAGCCCCGCGACCCGGTCGCGGACCTTTCGGAAGGCGTCTTCGTCCAGGTGCGCGGGGTCGGGAAGTGCCCAGTCTCGAAGTTCGAGAGACTTGAGGCGGGCCGGGCAGCTGGCGTCATCGAGGCAACCCATCGTGACCCGGACGCGGGCCTGATCCATCATCTCGGGAGTCAAGAGTTGGGGGGGGTGCGATGGAAGGTCCAGTCCGATTTCGCGGAGCATCGCCCCGGTCCGCGGGTTCGCAGAAGCGGCCGGATTGGTGCCCGCTGAAATCGCGGTCCAGCCCTCGGGAGGGTTCGCGTTGAACATCGACTCGGCCATCAACGAGCGGCCGGAGTTCCCGACGCAGATGAACAGGACTACCTTGGGCGAGATCACGGGGGCGTGCCTCCCGGTTTTGTCGCGCGAACCTCTCCGGACACGACCCCGATTTCCGCTTGGGCTCGCAGGGAATCTGGTGTCGGGTCCTGTCCGTGAACGGTCACTTCGATGGATTCGAATCCGGCCGAGCGCAACCGCTCGGTCACCTCGTCGCGGGTCAGAGCTCCCGAGGAACAGGAGGCCCACCGCTCGAGGTCGCTCCTGAGGTCGTCGGAGATCGGACGCGTGGCGAGAACGTCCGCGACCACGAGTCGCCCCCCGGGTCTCAAGGCCCGAAACGCTTCGCGGTAGACCTGACCCTTGTCCGGAACGAGGTTGATGACGCAGTTCGAAAGGACCACGTCCACCGACGCGTCCGCCACCGGGAGATGCTCAATCTCTCCCAGGCGGAATTCGACGTTGGTACGGCCGCTCGAGCGCGCTAGGTCGCGCGCTCGAGAGATCATCTCGGGCGTCATGTCCACGCCGATCACGCGACCCGACGGACCCACCTTGTTCGCGGCCAGGAAGCAGTCGACCCCGGCACCACTGCCGAGGTCGAGTACCACCTCCCCCGGTCGAAGCGCCGCGAGTTGCGAGGGATTCCCGCATCCTAGGCCGAGGTTCGAGCCTTCGGGGAGACTGGCCAGTTCGGTTTCTGAGTAGCCCGCGGCACAACAATCCGGCTTGGCTTCGTGGGAGGAGGTTTCGGGAGAAGGACTCCCGCACGAATGACCACCCCCGCAACAACCACCGACGTCATGCCCGTCGGCGAGGCCGCTGTATCGGTTCCGGACCGACCGACGAATCGTCTCCTCGTCTTGCTCAGGTTCGCTCATGGCATCTCCCGGAGGGCTCCCGGCTGCAGCCGGTAGTACATCCACTTCCCCCGCCGCCGGACGGTCACGATGCCGGCGGCCGTGAGCACGGACATGTGGTGGCTTACGGTGGCGTGCGTGAGGCCCAGGGCGGCCTGGATTTCGCAGGCACAGAGTTCTCCCTCCTTTCGGAGGATCGTGACCGCTGTCAACCGTTGCTCATCGGACAGCGCCCGAGCGCGCGCGAGGGCCTTCGTGAACCCGGTTCCCTTCGCAACCCGCCGGCCCATCCCCTGATACCGCGGCAGGCAGGAATCCCCATCGGAACCGGTCAACCTTCCCAACCGACCGACCAGGCCGGTCTCGGGCTTGGAGGAAGTCATCATGTCGATGTAAGTCAACACGATATATGTAGATAACGGTCGACATGTTCATGCCGCCGGACCCAAGACGGACCCTCGACTATCGATCGACGGGTTGAGGAGGCGGGTCGCTTCTCGGTAGGGAACTCGAGCAAGGGGTCTCCTTGGGAGTGGGCCCTCCATGACCTGATCCAACGCGCACGCACGGACATCCACGAGATCCTAGAGCACGCGTGCGCTGCACGATCGCCCCAGGAAGGAGGGCCTCCCCCCTGGAGGTTCGAGGACCGGGATCGCGAAATCGGCCGATGGGCCGGTCCCGCTCACGCCGCGCAGCCGCTCACCGCGTGATCGTCCCCGTTGAACTCGGCGAAACCGTAGTCCTCGTAGAGGTCCGATTCGGTGACCGTCACGTGGTTCACGGGGTCGTAGAAGACCACCACTCCGGTGGCCGCGTCGTAGGAAAGGATGACCGAGGGCCCGAGCAGCTTGTGGAGTTGGGAGAGCGTTGAGGCGGGAACGGAGGGGTTGTCGGAAAGGCAGTTCGCCTGGACCCCCCCTCCTCCGCCCCCTCCGCCCGGCGAGGTCGGTGTCTGTAGCAAGGGGACCGCGTTGTGAGCGACCGGGTTCGCGGCAACGACCGCGGTGACCACGATCAGGCTGAGAATCCCGGCCGCCGCCCGGTAGCTCGCGGGCCATCGGAGCGAGCCGCGACCCGAGGGACGAGCCGTCCGGCCCTTCGAGCGCGCCTCGGAGCTAAGGGGAACGGCGACCCTCGCCGCCTGGCGTCGGAGGAGCAGGGCAAGGACGTTGCCAACGACGAGCGCGACGAGGATCCCGAGACTCGGCAGGAACAGAGGAAGGAAGGCGGCTGAAACCCCAACGGCCCCGGCAAAGAGGACCTGTTCGTGGGCGGCCCCCGGAGCCGTTCGGGGTTCGACGACCATGAAGAGGGCGAAGAAGAGGGTGGCTGGGTCGACCGCCTGAAGTAGCAGCACTTGAGGGTCGAGGCTAGTTCCCGCCACCAGATGCTGTACGGCGGCGAGGAGGCCGTACGTCACCAGGAACACGGCGGGGAGCCGCCACTGACGTGGTGTGCGGGCCAGCAGAACGAGACCCAGGGCAATGATCGCGATCTCACCGTAGGGCCCAATCCCGACCCACCAGGCCGGTGCGAGGCCGAGGAAGAGGGTCCCGAACAGGACCCCCGTGGCGGCGGGGTTGAACCAGGGTCGGCCCCGGTAGCGGAGCACATGTCGGAGCGCGACCGCGGCGAAGGCCACCGTCGCAACGAGCACGAGGCTCGCCGTGGGCGGGAAGATGAGGGCGATGAAGAGACCCGTCGCGAGCGCCGCGTCTGGAAAGCGAGGGCGGTCGTACCGGACCGACTGGAATCCGAGGTCGACGACACCTGCGATGACCGGGGCGACCAGGAGGGAGGTCGCTCCGAGCCCTCCGAGGTAGTTCGACCCATAGATCCCGAGCCCGAGGAGCACCAGCCAGAGGAGGCGAACGGGGGGCAGGACACGGCGGAAGGCCACGCGCAACGTCAGCGTGCCGGAGGGTGCGTCGACGGCAGTCCCCTCCGCGGCCACTTTCCCTCCCGACCTGAGACCTTGGCTTAAACCCTCTGTTCCGCGATTGTTGGGGGTGGACAGGCGGCCGTTCCCTCCGAGCGCACCCCTTGCGGCCACCGTGATCTACGGTGCTCGTTGCCTCTTCCTTGACGGCTCTTAGTCGCCGAATGAGGGCGCACCCGCCGATTCCTTGCCCGGAACCCGGCGACCGAGGGCAGCTCAAGGGACGGGCCCGTCGCCCTTCTTCTCATCGAGCGCCTGCTTGAGGTGCTCGAACTCGGCCAATAGGTCTGGGCGGAGGGTGCATAGGTTCTGGCGGTCGAGCTCGGCGACGTACCCTCGGGCCGTCACGTCGTCCCCCTGGAGGTGGGCGAGCAGGGCGAGCTGCAGGACCACGTCGATCTCCTCGAGCGTGTGCTTCAGTCCTTGAAGCAATCGGTGCGCTTCGGTAAGGTCGGCCTCGGCGCGATCGTAGTCCCCCTGGTCCATCGCGATCTGGGCTCGGGCCTTCAACGCAACGCTCAGACCGACCTGGTCCCCGACCCGACCGAAGATCTCACAGGCCCGTCGGACGGTCACGAGAGCTTCCTCGATTCGACCGGCCTCGCGGAGGAGCTCCGTGGTCTTGTACAGCGCGTAGCCGACTCGGCGGGGGTCCTCCGCCTTCTCCGCGAATCGAATGGCCTGCGCGTATTCTCGGATCGCCTCCGCCCGCTGGGAAGGGGTGCACCGGACGTCGGCCAGGATATCCCCGAAGTTGAGGTGGGCCTGCGCGGACTCTCGGACGGACCCGAGTCGGTCCCGTGCGACCGTGACCGCGCGCGCCTCGGCGATCGCCTCTTCCATCTGCCCCATCATGGCGAGCGTAGCTGCTCGCCAGAACTGAGCGCGCAGGATGGCCTGCTCGTTCTCGGCCTCCCGCGCGAGCCGGAGCCCCTCCGTGTGATGGGTAAGGGCCTCCGCATACCGTCCTTCGTAGTACAGCGCCTGCCCCGTCTGGTGATGGGCTCCGAGGCGGAGGAGCAACTGGTCCTCCAGGCCGGGAGTGTCGAGTACCTTCTGCGTGAACTCCGACGCCGCCGGCGAGTCTCCCCGGGCATGCAGGACCCGGGCGAGGAACAATTCGAGGGCCGCCCGACGGACCGCGGAGAGCGGCGTTTCCCCGGTCGCCTCGTCCAAGAAGTCGCGCAGGATCGCTTCCGCATCCGGTAAGAGACCGAGCTCATCCGTGATCCGGGCGAGCTCGAGGACCAGCTCCGCCTCTGCGTCCAGGTCCGTCGGACTCAGCTCTCGCTGGCTTTCGAGGGCGCGAGAGTAGTGGTCCCAAGCGGTGTCGAGCGCCAGGGCACGCTCGGCGATCTCGGCGGCGATGCGGTTGTAGTTCACCGATTTCGCACCCTCATGACCGAGGTAGAAATGACGCGCGAGCGCGTAGATCCCCGCGGCATCGATCTCTCCCGCCGCTTCCAAGGCTTCCCCGGTGCGGCGGTGGAGGAGGCGGCGTCGCCGCTCAGGAAGGCCATTGTACGTTTCCTCTCGCAGACGGTCCTCCGGGAACTCGAGAACCTCCCCCGGGCGCTCGAAGAGAAGGCTCTGCCCGACCAGGCGGTCGACGGTCTCCGTGAGAGCCTCCTCGTTCTCCTCGCCGCTCGCCCGTAGGAGGAGGCCGAAGGTGAACGCCGGGCCGAGCACCGAGGCGATCTCGAGCACCCCCTGGGCTCCCTCGTCCAGGGGGGATGGGCCCCCCTGCGGGGGGCCGGACCCCCCGCCACCCGAGGCTATCCGGTGGTCGAGCTGCTCCAGGAGGAGCGGGTTCCCCCCGGACTCGGAGTGGAGGCGCGCGACCTCCGTGACTGAGAACTCCCGGGACGGGTCGTTCCACCGAAGGTAGTCGGCGACCTCCTCGGAGGTCATCGGACGAAGAACGAGCGGGCGGGCGCGGGTCTCGCTCTCGAACCGTTCGAGGCGTCCCCGACCGGATTCGGACAGCGAAGCGTACGGGCGGCTGGTTCCCAGGATCCACAGGGGCTCGTTCTTCAGCTGCTTCGCGAGGAACTCGACCGCCGCGAGGGACAGATCGTCCGCGCGGTGGAGGTCCTCGAGGACGAGGACGGCTGGGCCCCGGCGGGTGAACTCGAGGAACTGGTCGGCGATCTCATCTAGGACCCGGTCCCGGGACATGTCGCTGCGCTCGGTGGTCCCGCTGAAGACCTCGAGGAGCCGGGCCTCGATGCTGACGGGGGTGGGAAAGGCCCCTTCGCCCAAGCGGGGAGCAAAGCCGATCATGACCTGGTCGCCGCTGAGCTGGGGGGATTCGTCCAACTTCAGGGCGGGGTCGTTCCGCGCACTCTCGATGGCGGAACGGATGAGCGAGAACGGGGGCGGGTCGTCGAGCGCGAGGGCTCGACCGACGAGGACGAGCGTCTTGAAGGCACGGATGTCCCGGATGAGCTGGGCGACCAGGGCCGACTTGCCCACCCCCGTGTCGCCGACGAGGAGGGTGACCCCACCGGTGCCGGCTCGGGCGTCTTCGAACCGACGGTGGAGGGCCTCGACCGTCTCTATCCGACCGACGAACGGCGGAGAGGACCCGGTTTCGTCCGCCATCGCTTCCGCCAGACTGGCTGGGGTGGTCCGGCTATTTACATGCGTGGCCGAGTCGACTTGGGAGCGGTCTTCGCGGGACCGTCCCGGAAGCGGCCAGGAGCGCCCACAGGGGCGATGAGAGGGCGATTCACGGCACGGTAAGGACGAGCCGCTTCTCCCCGACCGCTTGGCTCCATGCCTGCTCCACTTCCGAAAGTGGGTGGACGTCGACCGCGACCCGGAACCGTGCGGTGAAAAGCGCCTTCAAGAACTGGTGGATGCCGACCAGGAGGTCCTGGTTGCTCGATGCTCCGAGCCCGGTGCCGAGGATCTCGACGCCCGAGCTCCGGAGCGTCGAAGCCGTGAGGGAAATCGTCCTTCCCGCGAGGTCTCCGACCTGCACGTAGCGGACACGGGACGACCCACGGGGCGCGCTGGGTCCGCCGAACGCGGCGAGGATCGTCTCCGCGGAGGGACCCCACACGTAGTCGAGCACGACGCCGATCTCGGAGTCGTGGGCTTCCTTTCGGAGCGCCTCGCGCAGCGTTTCGGCGGGTTGGCTGAGGGACAGGACGACGTCCGCGCCAAGCTCCGTGAGCGAGCGGAGCTTCGCCTCGTCACGCCCGGTCGCGATCACCTTGCGCGCGCCGAGGTACTTCGCCACCTGGACCGCCATCCGCCCCGAGATGCCGGTGGCGCCGTTGACGAGCACCGACTCGCCCGGGCGGATCGGAGCGAGGAGCGTGAGCGGGATCCAGCACGACATGCCCGGGTTCGCCGACGCGGCGACGGTCGCGTCGTCGAGGCCGTCCGGTAACGGGACGAGGCGTTCGGAGCCGATCGCCACCCGTTCGGCCAGCGACCCGAACGGTGGCCTCGGGAAGGCGAAGTAGACTCGCCGTCCGTCCGGGGTCCGCCCCACTCCGTCGACACCAGGTACGAACGGCAACGGGGCGTCGGCGCTGTAGTGCCTTCCCGAGGCTCGTCCGCGAACGAGCGTGCTCACGGCCGTGGCAGTGACGGACACGGTCGTTTCGCCGGGTTGCGGGGAGGGCTCCGCAAAGTCACCGTAGTACGGAGGACGCCCGAACTCCCGGACGATGGCAGCCTTCATGGCCCTCCCTCGATCCTCGACGCGTCGCGACCTATATCAGGTCGAGTTCACCGCTGCTCCCGACGTGCTCGGGCCCCCCAGGGGGTTGGGGCGCGGTGCGCGTTACATCGTGATGACGATCTTTCCTCGAGCGTGCCCGTCCGCGAGATACCGGAAAGCGTCCGGGACCTGGTCGAACGGGTAGCGTCGGTCGATCACGGGGGTCACCTTTCCGTTCTCGAGCAGTTGCGCAAGGGTCGCCAATTCCCCTTTCTTGATCGACGCGACGAAGAACTTCATCCGGGGGCCCATGAGGCGTGTCCCCACCATGGTCTTGAGCAGTCGGCCGACGATCCGGGACGCCGAGCCGGGCCCGGCGCCGACCGCGAGGAGCAGTCCGTGGGGATGGAGGGTGCGTCGGTACGCCGCGAGGGAGTGGTTGAGCTGCGTGTCGAAGATGACGTCGTATCGTTGGCCGCTCTCCGTAAAGTCCTCTTGCGTGTAATCGAAGACCCGGTCGACTCCGAGGGACGTTACCCATTCCACGTTCCGAGGGCTGCACACGCAGCTGACCTGGGCGCCGAGCGACTTCGCGATCTGTACGGCGAACGTGCCGACCCCGCCCGACGCACCGTTGATCAGCACCCGCTGGCCCGGCCGGACTTGCGCGTGATCGCGGAGGCCCTGGAGGGCCGTGACCGCGGCGATGGGGACGGCCGCGGCCTGCTCGAACGTTAACCCGGTCGGTTTCGGAACCACCTGGGTTTCGTCGGCGGTGGCGAACTCCGCGAAGGCACCGCGGCCCACCCCGAACACCTCGTCCCCGACGTGAAGGTCTTGGACGGCCTTCCCGACCACCTCGACCCGACCGGCCAGGTCGCCTCCCGTCCGTCCGACCTTCGGTCGGAGAATGCCCTGCCCCCTCCGGAAAATGATCGGCGGTTTCAGGTTATGTCGGTCGACCGGGTTCACGGAGGCGGCGCGGACCCGCACCAACACCTCGTGATCATCCCGGAACGTTGGGAGGGGTACGTCTCGTAGCTCCAAGACCTCCGGTAGACCGTAGCGGTCGAAGACCCAGGCCTTCATCGTGCTCGGGAGACCGCCTGCCGACGTGGACACGTCCTTCACCGTCTCGGGACGGGAGGGGAGGTATTCGAGTTCTTCGAGAGTGTCTTCCGGGACGTTGCGTGATCCTCCGGTTGGGTGACGAGAGGTGTCGACGACCACCGGGGGCGATTCGTCAACGCCCTGCCGCGGCCGAGCCCTCCGGAGGAGAGGAGGGCAGGACGGCCGTAGGTGACCGCGGGTTCAGGACCCCAAGGTAGCTCAGCGCGTAGAGCGAGAGGACCGGGAGGATGAGGACGAGGTCGATCGGGTTCACGATCAGGTACATCGAGATGAGAATCGTCGCGGCCAACACGACAGCCCGCCCCACGCCGAGGTAGAACTCCCGGTCCGCCCAGACGCGTACCCGGTCGAGGTCGCCGCTCCGGTCGATGAGGTCCATGAAATCGACCGTCACCATGTTGTTGAGCGGTGTCGAGAGCAGGGTGTAGACGCCGACGAACGCGAACGCGTCGAGCGGCGGGTCCCACCGCACTACGAGGAGAGCGGAGGACGCGATGATGGCGAGCACGGCATAGAGCGGAAAGCGACCCGGTCGACGGAACCCGTTGCGCCACAGGAGGTTCGCGGCGATCGAAACGAGGATCGTGTAGCTAGCGAAGACCCCGGTCACCACGTAGCTTCCCGTGACCTCGAAGACGTAGATCGGGAGGATGATCCCGACCGGGATCACGAAGAGCTGCCAGACCGCAAAGTAGAGCCGGAACCTTCCGAACTCCCTCCCCGGAGCACGACGGGCCCGGTCGTTGGGGTCCCGCATCCGGCGATCGGTCTCCCCCCGAGTCCGCAGGATCACGAGAGCGGAGACCAGCAGGACGACCGCCGTTAGGGCGAAATCCCAAAGGTATCGGAGCACTCCGCTGAAACTCGAGAACTGAATCAGAGCGCCCGCGAGGACCGGCGCGATGAGGGTCACCACCCCCGTCAGGAAGCCGTTCGTCGCCACGAACGGGGTCCGGTCGGCGTTCCGGGTGATGTCG
>Ga0326727_10021001_pt1 | contig 12871 bp, 8 predicted proteins | sample MB2enrmetagenome_FD_207643 | JGI IMG/M metagenome (GOLD analysis project Ga0326727, IMG submission 207643) | Lab enriched peat soil microbial communities from McLean, Ithaca, NY, United States - MB29MY | ecosystem: Environmental > Terrestrial > Soil > Wetlands > Peat | place: USA: New York...
GAAGCTCTGCGGTAGTGGCTTCGCCGTCGATTCGCGGTTACCGATTCGCAGAGCTTCGCTCTGCGCAATCCGAAAGGGGGGATAATCCGAAAGGGGGAGGGCGCCCACGAGCGGCGCCCCTTCGAGACGCGCCGACTCTTACTTTTTCAGGAGCCACACTTCCGCCACCTGGGCGCCGCGGCCATTGCCTCCCAGTCCGGGTTCGCGGGTCCAGGCCAGGGTCAATTCCCCGCCCGCCGTGGCTTCCGCCGGGACGTCGAATTCCAAGGGCGCGGGCGGCTGCGGCTTGGCCATGAGCGGATGAATCTCCGGCCCGCCCTCGCAAGCCAGGCGGATTTTCACATGTCCGGCGTCGCCGGCATAGATCACCCGCACTTTGTACTGCGCGTGGGGATCCAGCGACGGATAGTGCAAACGGAGCGGCGCATCGAACAAAGCTTCGGCCCAGCGCTTCCATGCCAGGGGCATCTCGGCGGGAAGAGGAAAACGGTGGCCGATCAGGACCGACTTGCGCAGTTCGGGGTCCTCCACCTTCCCCAATCCGCGCACCAGGCGCGACGGGCGCGCGATGTCACCGAGATCGTCGTAATATCCTCCCGGCCCGGGATTGGTGCGATTCAAGATGTCATCAATCGCCTGCACCTTCTCCTGTGCCGTGGGCAGTGATTGAATTTCGCGCAGGCGCTGGGCGAGCCATGGACCGTTGGTGACGGGAGCATCCACCGTATCCAGGTTGCCGCCGCGCTCCACGGCCTCCGCCTGGTAGCCCTCCACGGACAACTGCATGCGAATACTTTGGAAGAGCGCTTCCGCGAGTTGCAGAATGCGCGTGCGTTCTTCCTGCGCCACGCGCTGGATGAAGGCCATGGCCAAAATCATTTGCGCCTGCGCGATCACCACCGCGGGGTCCATACCGTTGGTGGGCCACTCCTCGTGATGCCTTTCGCTGACCGGCGCCACGGGCCGCGAGCCCACGGCGTGAATCTCCGCCAGCTTGTCGAGCGCCTGATGGTACAAATCCGTTTCATAAATCAGCCGGCGGCGCGCATACGCATCGTAGTAGGCTCGGTAGAGCGCTTGCTGGAATCGCCAGCTCAACAGCTCGGCGGGCGTGGCGGCGCGCTCCATGGTCTGGAAGCGCAGCAGGGTGGCTTCCACCTCTTCGTTGGCAAGCAGCGGCCCCTGCCACGCCTTTTCCAGTCCCAGCAGGCCGTGGGCGAAATCCTCGGCGTAACGATGGCTGACAAACAAGCGGCCATAGTCGCGCAAAACATCGATGACCTTGGTCTCGGGATCCCACGCCAGCGCGTTCCAGACAAATTTGTTCGCGTCGTCGTTGCATCCTTCCGAATACGAGCCGAAGCCGCCGGAATAGGGCAAATAGCGCCGGACGATGTTGGCGTAGGCCTCCGGCCGCGGATTGATGGGTTCCCTTCCCTCCGTCAGCGAAAAGGCCACGTCCCAATCGGGCACGGGGAATTGGCACTCCAACGTGTGGGTGATGTCAGGATACAAACGAATCGGGTAGCGCTCCGGGACGAGCTTGCGCAAGGTGGGCAAGTCCAAACGGTTCTGCGGACCAAAGACCACGCCGGCGAGCCAGGCGGGCTGGCCTTTCAGGATGTCCAGAAACTCGTCGAACCAGGCCTGGGTGAAGGACTGCGGCGACATCCACATTTGGCCCTTGGGATGGTACTGGCGCAGATTTTGCGTCTGCTTTTCCAGCAGAGCCATCATGTATTTGGGCTCCGCGTGGCCGGGGTCGCCGCCGGGGACAAACACCGCATCGACGCGCGGCAGGACTTTGAAAATTTCCGCCCAGGCGGCGATTTCGCGGTCCACCGTCGCGGCATCGGAATAGTCGCGCTCCATGGCCGGGTACCAGATCCAGACGTCCAACCCGTACTCATCGCAAATTCGCGACATCTCGATCATCATCTCTTTTTTCGGAAGCGTGAAGTGCGGACTGTCGTCATCGTCATCGGAACGAGGGGGAATCAGTTCAATAAAGTTGCAGCCGAAAAGCGCCAGCTCGCGGATGTATTGGTCCCACAGGGCGACGGTCCAGCCGTCGTAGGAATTGGTTTTGGGGCGGTAACCGAGTTGGTGTCCGCGCAAGGGGTACTTGGGCGAGGACGCGATTTCCAAATGACTCTCTACTTCCACGTGGAGTTTGGTCATGCGCAGCGAGCGCAGGAGTTTGCCGATGCCAAACAGGACGCCGCGCTCGTCCGTGCCGGCTACGGAAACTACCGGCACACCTTCCCCCTGCGCCACACGAATCGCGTAGCCTTCGGCTTTCTGCGCCGTGGGAATCCCTCCCGGCAGGTGCGAGCGCAGGCGATTTAGCGTGGCGTTGGTGCCTGCCACCACCAAGGGCGCCGGGCTCGTGGGCCAGGTGTGGACAAACGGCAAACGCAACTCCGTCCGCTTCTCCACTTCCTGGGCCAAAACCAACAAGGCCCGCTCTTCCCGCGGCGAGAGGCCCGGCGGGACAAAAAGTTTCGCCTCGCTGAGATTCAGCCACTCTTCACCCGTGGCGGGATTGCCTCCAGCCAACGCGGATGACGCCGGCGCACTCCACGCCTTGCCGCCGGCGGGCACAAGAGAAATTCCCGCCGCCGAGCCCAAGTAACTTCCCGCTTGCTTTAGAAAATGCCTTCGGTCAACCGTCATACGCACCTCTCGGAATCCCAAGTCCGGTCCCAACCCCTAAGCCGGGCCCGCCAATTCGAGGGGCAGATTGTATCCCCAGATCATCGCGAGGCCAAGAGTGTTGGTGGAGTTTGTTGGTGGAGTTATCGAATCCATCGGGGCAGGTACCGGGCATGGGAAAACCCACGGTCAGCAGTGTACTGACCGTGGATACGTGCTTTCCAAGCACGCTGAATTCCGGTTAATTTGCCTTGAGCTCGCGCTCCGCTTGCAGCCAGTCCCCGATCTCGTTGCCTGGGTTGGGCCCTCGTTGGAGGTAGATTTCGTAGGCACGGCACCTCAAGTCGTTCTCCGTAATGGTCGGGCGCATTAGCTTGACCTTGGGAGTGGCAGGAAGAGGAGCCCGTTGTCGCGTCGTTGCGTTGCGTTCCATGGGTGGCACATCCTTTCAGTGAACTTTCAGTAAGATAAATTAATATACATTACATCATAAAATTTGTCAATATCCAAATATTGGATAATTGTCTTATAAAAGCTTTTAGGGCCGGTGCACAGCGCGGCCTTCCGTGGGCAAGAAAGCACTCCCTGCAAGGAATCTCTCATTCTAGATTCAAGGAATGACTTGGGGGAGGGCATTACCAAGTGGTCAAATCTTCCGTCAACTCGAGGGTCAGCCAGCCTTCCTGGGGGAGAACCTGGAGGGGCAGGCCATTCATCCAGATGGAAACTTGAAGGCTGATGCGTTCGTGCGGGGCAACATCCAGAATAGTGTAATCGAGCCGGAGTTCGAAAATTTGGCGAAAGGACACTTGCACCTGGTCGCCGGTGCCCAGGGGCACCAACAGCGATTCCCCGCCCTTCCAGAACTCCACGGCCTTCACGCGCCCATCGCTAATCGCGGCATGCAAACTGGTCCGGCTCTCGCCGTCAACATTGACGCGGATTTCGAAGTCGGGATGATCCTGCAGGAAAGTTTCGCCCAGGTCCACGCGCAAGTAGACCGCCTTGTCGCAGTAGCCGTAATAGAGCGCTTCCACCAACTGGGCCACGCCATGCATGGAGCCGGAGCGGTAGTCGGGCTGGCAAAGCCCCGCGCCCATCCACTCGAAATAAGTGGTGACCCGGCCATCAATTGTGGGGTGAATCTGCGCGGAGGGCGCCACCGTGAGGGCGTGCACGCGCGGACGCTTGATGGGCGCCGCCAGATCATCCGTGGGCGAGCCTCCCAGCAGGCGGTAAATATTGCTCAGGTGCTTGCGGTAGAGCATGTCGAACTCTTCGTCGTTGGCGGTGGAGTGCTCAGGCCCATACCACCAACACCAGTCGCTTCCCTCCGCCACCCACAGTTCCTGCTGCGCCCGGCGGCGGTTTTCAGGCGAGACCTGGGGACTTACCGCGTGCTGTGCGTAGAAATCACGCGCCTCGCTGAGCAGGTCCCACGCGCGGTTGTCCTCGTCGGCGCCAATCCAGATGTCGTAGTTGGCGTTGATCCATGAGCCGGGAACTATATGCGTCAGGGCCCCCTGCTCGGTCACCTTCAGCGCCTCGCTGGCCGTCACGGCGCGCAGGTCCGGGTCAGCCGCGATGCGCCCGTAGAAGGCTTTCAGGAATTCCCGCCCGTTGCGGGGGTAATACTCCCAGGCGTTTTCGCCATCCAGAATCACAGAAACCACCGCCGGACGCCGGCCCGTGCTTCGTCCGGCGGCTTTGATGCGCTGGTACAGGTCGGCCGCGGCCGCCCGGGGGTCCATGCGGGAGTACACAAAGCCGATCAAATCGGAAAGCTGGTGGTCACGAAAGAAAAGGGAGATGGACTTCCCCTCCGTCGTAAGGGCTTGGGGTCGATAGAGTTCTTCCCCGCCCTGCAGCGTGCCATCGCCGCGGCGGTAAAATCCCATTTGCCTGGTGCGCCCCAGCACCCCTTCGTCCGTCGCCGCCCACGTGAAACCCTCCTCGGCGGCCAGGCGCAGAACTTCGTCGGAAACGCTTCCTTCGCTCGGCCACAGCCCCTGCGGCCGGCGTCCAAAAACCCGCTCGTGCAGCGCCACCGCACCGCGCAACTGGTCGCGCGCGTCCTCCGGGTGCCGGAAGCGATGGCGCGGCAGCTTCACGCCCGGGTGCGATTCCTGCGCGATGGCTGTGTCGCAAAGCAGCGGCAGGATGGGGTGGTAAAAGGGAGAAGTGGAAATCTCGATTTGGCCGCGCTCGGCAGCCTTGCGGTATTCTTCCAGCGTGACGTTAAAGAGTTCGATTTCCTTCTTGCGAACAACGGCCTTGTCGTTTTCGCTATAGCCCCTTTCCTTTTTCACCAGGCGCACTACTTCCGGGTCGCTCTCCAGGAAAATCTCGTCGAACCAGGCCACTTGCGAGAGCACCTGAAGGTCGACAATATCTTGCGGCGCGAATACCCTGGCCGCCGTGGCCAAACCGGACTTCTGCGACTTCTCCCACAGTTCGCGGAAGCGCGGGTAACGGTTGAGCAGATTGTCGTAGTTGATCTGAAAGGCGGAGATGAGCAAGGCCTCGCGGTCGGCGGCCGTCATGTCACTGACTGGCTTGAAGGCCAAATCGTAGGCGGGCTCGCGCGCCGTGTCGCGGGCGTAATCCTCAATCTGCAAGACCAGCGAGGGCACCAGATTGAAAGTGGCGTGCACGGAGGGGAAATCGCGCATCACCGCCACCATGCCAAAGTAGTCCTTCAAGGAATGCAGCCGGGTCCAAGGCATGGTGTAAACATCGTCGGCCAAGTCCTTGTAGAAGGGCTGGTGCATGTGCCAGAGAAGCATGAGGTAGGTTGGAGGCATGAGGCTAGAGGTCAATTCCTTTACGCAACCGAAATCGGTGTGCTAGCATCACAGAGGACGGCTTGCCCGGTAAGCGCTGCAATGCTCGCGTGAGCCGCGTCCCCTGTTTGAGCTTATGCGGATTCTGACCCGCTACATTCTGAAAGAGATCTTCTCCTACTCGCTGCTGGGGCTGCTGGTCTTCACCTTCACGATCTTCATCCGCCAGTTGGGCAATCTCTTGGAACTGGTGGTGCGGCACAACGTCCCCTTGCGCGACATGGCGACGCTGTTCCTTCTGCCTGTTCCCAGCATTCTGATGCTGACCATCCCCATGGCCGTGCTGGTGGGGACGCTCATCGGGCTGAGCCGCATGGCCGCGGACGGCGAGGTCATCGCGGCGCGCGCTTCCGGAATCGGCCTGGGCGCCTTTGTGCGGCCCGTCATGCTCCTGGCGGTCACCGGCTGGGCCGTGAGCCTTTGGATGACCCTCTTCCTCGCCCCCCAGGCCTCACGCAAGATGAACCGCATGGAATCCGGCCTGGAAGCCAGCCAGGTGCCCTACGAGATTCAGCCGCGCGTGTTCATTGAGCGCTTCCCCAATCTTCTGCTTTACCTGGGGGATGTGACCGGCTCCCGGTCAAGCTGGCGCAACGTGTTCATTGCGGATTTGACCCAGCACAACCAAGCCAAGGTTACGTTAGCGGAAAGCGGAGTGCTTGTCAACGAAGCCGCCCGCAACCGCTTTGTGCTGCACCTCGAGCAGGGCACCACGCACGAATACGACCCGCAGCGCCCGGAAGAATATTCCATTGCTTCCTTCACGGATACGGAACGACCCATTGACATTGATCCCGGCGGCGCGGCGGCAGAACGCCGATCGCCACAATATCTCAACCTCACACAGCTTTGGCAGAACATTCACCACCCCCGCGATCGCCAGCCCGCCCTGGTGGAATTGCATTACCGCCTGGCCCTGCCGGTGGCCGCCATCGTACTGGCGCTGGTGGGCATCCCGCTGGGAATTTCCACGCGCAAGGGCGGCAAATCCGTGGGCCTGATGCTTAGCATCCTGCTGGTGTTCGTGTACTACATCCTGATGGCCTTCGGCCGGAGCTTTGCCATTCAAGGGCGCGTCTCACCCCTCATTGGGTTCTGGCTGGCCAACGTGCTGTTTGCCGTGGCCGGCATTTTCATGCTCTCCAACGTTCACCACGTGCGCACCCGCATGTTGGGCTTCCAGGATGCGTTCGATGACATCGTGAAGCGCTGGCAGCAGTGGCGCGCCCGCCGGAGCCATTCGCCACACCCCCACGCCCTGCCGGCGCCGGCCAAAGTCGGCGGGCGATTCCTGCAAATCCTGGATATCTACGTCATCAGCGGCTGGATATTCTATTTCGTGCTGCTCCTCACCGCCTTCACGGGTGTGTACGTCATCTTCGATTTCTTCCAGGTGCTGGGTGACATCGTTCGCAACCAGGTTTCCGCCCGCGTGGTGGTGGACTATTACCGCTTTCTCCTTCCCCAAGTTGTCTACCTGATGTTGCCGCTCAGCATTCTGGTGGCGACCCTGGTAAACTTCGGCCTGCTGACCAAAACCAACCAGGTCATTGCCATCAAATCCGCCGGGGTCAGCCTCTACCGGCTTTCAGTTCCCGTGCTGGCCTTGACGGCATTGCTCAGCGCGGGCATGTTTGTGTTTGCCGACCGCGTGCTGCCGGAAACCAACCAGCGCCAGAACGGCTTGCGCAATCAGATCAAGGGCAAGCCCGCCCAGACCTTCTTCCGGCCCGATCATCAGTGGATTTTTGGGAGCTCCAGCCGCATCTACAACTACACGTTTTTCGACCCTGACAAGAATGTCTTCGCCAATCTCTCCGTCTTCGAATTCGACCCCGCCACTTTCCGTATGACCCGCCGGTTGCAAGCGGCGCGCGCTTTTTGGGAAGACCCCATCCACGGCTGGATCCTGGAAAACGGTTGGTCACGGGACCTGAATGGCGACCGGGTCACACACTACATGCAGTTCTCCGTAGCCACGTTCAAGGAATTAACGGAAGAGCCCGCCTACTTCAAAAAGGAAGTCAAACCCTCGGAACAAATGAGCGCGCTCGAATTGCGCCGCTACATTGCCGACCTCAGCCAAAGCGGTTTCGACGTGGTGCGGCTTTCCGTGCAGTTCTACCGCAAGTTTTCCTATCCCCTCATCGCCTTCGTGGTGACCCTCATCGGAATTCCCTTCTCCTTCACCATGGGCGGCAAGGGCGCTCTGACCGGCGTCGCCTTGAGCATCGGCATCGCCATCGTCTACTGGTCAACCTCCAGCCTCTTTGAAGCCATGGGCAACCTGAGCCAGCTCCCGCCGGCCATGGCCGCCTGGTCACCGGACATCCTTTTCGGCCTGGCCGGAACTTACCTGCTGTTGCGCCTCAAGACTTAAAGGTCGGGACAATTGGGTCTGCGTATTTGGAAGGTTTCAGGGTCGAACTCCAACCTGCATTATGGATATTCCGCAAATCCCCACTAATGGGTGAATCTCGTAGATGGAAGGGCTTTATTATGAAGCTGATGGAGTGACGGGTCGGGGAGTGTATCGGCGCGGCCACGAACCAATTCGAATAGCGGAAACCCTCAAATAATAACACATGTTGTGTATATTTATCAATAAGTTAGACGGTTTTTAATAAGTGTTACTTTAAATTAGGCGAGAGGACTTTTTGTCCTTGGTCGGCAGACGGCTTCTCGGCGGCAGCTTGCATCCGCCGGGTGACTTCCTCCAGCAGGGTTCGCGCTTGCGCGTTTTGGGGGTCTTGGGAAATCTCAGCGGCAATTTCCTGTTTTGCCTCGGCGAGCCGCCCCTCCTGCCGCAGAACCATCCCCAGCCCCAAGTGGTAGTTCTTCCCTTGCGGGCGGACCATCAAGGCGGTCCGGACGGCCTTTTCCGCCTCGCTGGGGTGCCCCATCCGCAGCAAGGACATGCCCAGGTACAGGAACTGGTCGCCGTCCGAGGGATCCGCGGCGCACGCTCGTGCAAAGTACTGAGCGGCCTGGGGAAAATCGCCATGCGCGTAATAGAGGTACGCCAGGTTGAGGTTCCCCCGCCAGAGGTCCGGCCGGATTTCGAGCGCCTGCTTGTATAGCCCCATCGCGGCCGAGTCGAGGCCGCGCGCCGCCACCGCCGCCCCCAGGCTGGCCATGGCGTCGACGTTGTGCGGAGCGATTTCGTGGGCATGGTAATTCAGGGAAAGGTCATCCGACCAATAAAGGCTCTGGCTCATGGTCGAGTAGGCCATCAGGCCGCAAGCCGCGATGCCCGCCCAAATCCCCCAAGCCGGCGGCGCCTGCGGACGTCGGCCGGAACGAAACGCCTGCCGGAACACCCACCCGAGCAGCAGCGCGAAACCCACCGAGGGCAGGTAGACATAGCGGTCGTGCACGATTTCCCCTTCCGGAAGCAGCCTTAAATTGAGCGCCGGGGCGAGGAAAACTCCCAACCAAAGGATTGCCAATGCCAGCGCCCGCGCCTGCCCTGGGTCCGTGGTGCGCAGCCGTATATACACATAAATCAGTACCGCACCCACGGCTAGAATCACAGCAAGCGGCAGCGCGAAGTGAGCGAGCGTAGGCGCGGAAACATAGGGCGTGTCGTAGTAGCAACTCAAGCGGAAGGGCCACACCAGCAGGCGCAGGTAAAAGAGCGCCACCGAGGGGACGGTCAGGAAGGCCGTAGAAGGCTCAAGGCGCGTCGCCGGGTGGATAAATCCCTTCAGCGCCCAAATGCGCAGCGGCAGATAGGCGAGCGTGACAGCCAGAAACGGAGCGGCCGCGGCCAGCGCCGATCGCACCCTCGCCCATGTGCTGGCTTCCCTGCCCTCATCGTAAATCCAAGCGATGCCTCCGATCAGGACCGGCAGCATCAGGCTGGTCTCTTTGGAAAGCAGCGCAGCGGCGCAGAGCACCATGGAAGCCACGAGCCACGCCGCCTTCCGCTCCGACTCGCGGCTGCGCCACCAGGCGAGGACCGCGGCCAGAACGAAGAAGGTGGAAAGCGGAAAATCCACCCCGGAGACGCACGCCACCACCTCAATGTGGACGGGTTGCAGCCCAAACACCAGCCCGCAGAAAAGCGCCCACCACGCGTCGCGCAGCACTCGGAGGGCCAGGCGATAGACGAGGTAGCTTACGGCGATGTGGATGGCCACGGAAGTGAGGTGCCAACCCCACGGGTGCAGCCCAAACAACGCGTCGTTCAGCCCCAACCAGATCATCAGCAGCGGCCGGTAAGCGTTCGAGAGCAGGTGGGGATACCGCCAGCTCCAGATGTGCGAGTTGAAATAGGTGGGCAGGTAACGCCAGGAGCGGATGGCGTCGTTCCCCTCGATCAGGATGTGGTCGTCATAGACAAAACCGAAGCGCAGCGTGGCGGCATAAGCGATAAACGTGGCCGTAATGATCGCCGCCGCCGGCAGGCCTCGCCGCCCGTGCAGTTGGTCGGCAAGCTTCGCTTCCCTGCCGTCATTCTGGATGTCCTCGGAGTCGCTCATCGTCGCGGGCTCTTAATATATCGCAACCCGCCGCGTTCAGGCTAATCCAAGCGACGGCGCGCCGCATTCTCCTGTAGCGGCGGTCTCCGACCGCCGTCGTACGGGCACGCCATGGCGTGCCCCTACCGACCGGCGATCGGAGATCGCCGCTACAACCGCATGGCCAACCTGGAACAGGAACTGCTTGCCGCTGCCCGAGGTCCCAAGATTGAGGTCTCGATTGCCGAAATTCGCAAGAAAGGCTTGATCACGGCACTCCGCGAGCGGGTACGGACGCGGTGAAAGCGCCTCGGATCACTGATTTCTTTCCACCACCAAGCCACAAAGGCACCAAGAAAGCTGAGGGTCGAGTAGCCGAGTCCCGGTCAACAGTCTTGGCTTGTCGACTTCTCTTCTCTGCCGCCTTCTTGGTGACTTGGTGTCTTGGTGGTGAAATCCTCCTTATGGTGCGGTCTTCCTCGCCGAGCAGATTGCGGTTGGCAACCGCCCGGTGGCGCTGTAAAGGGTCGCGAACCGCGAGGATTTCGTCTTTTCCTGACGCTAGCCACTAGCCACTCACCACTTGCCACTGCCCTTTACGAATCCGGCCAGGCCGATGACGGCAGGCACTCACTGCGCTCCATTTTCCTTCCCTGTTGACATTTCACAGTCGATCAATTACCTTGCCTTGAACCGGCCGCGTTGCTGACCGGCCCGTAACGACGCTTCACCTCCAGGAGCCGCGTCCCGGAAGGTTACCGGCATGGCAACCGACCGCAGTCCCTCTCCACAGCCCGCAACAACAATTTCGTCCGCGAAGCCCCGCGTAGCGTCTCGCGCTGCCAGGCTCCGTAAATGGTTGGAACGCACCGGCCGCAGGCTTCTCAACTGGGCTCGCTCTAGGCGCCTTGAGCACTGGTGGGCCGTCGTCCTCGGAGTGGCATTCCTGGTTGTTGCTGTCGCCTGCCTGGCCGGGCGACTTCAGCTTTACTCCGGGGACATCGGCGACGCTTCAAACCGCCTCTACCTTTTTTCCACTCTGGCAGAGGCTTTGGCGAGTATCCTGGCGCTTCTCGTCACTGCCACGCTCGTGGCCACCCAACTTGCCGCCCAGACCTTTACCCCCCGAGTGGTGGCCTACCGGATTCGTGATCCCTGGCTTTGGGGTGCCGTAGCCGTGTTCGGTTTAGGGATTCTGGTTTGTTTCGTTAGCCTCGCACGTTCGGGGCTTCTTTACCTTCACACCATGTGGCAGCAACGGGGCGCGGACCTTGGCGTATTATTTGCATGCACGGCGTTGCTTTACACCGTACCGTTTACGCTCGCCGTGCTCAGGAGCTTGGAGTCCCGTAGTTTCATCACTTGGCTTCTTGATAAAGGCGAGTACGAGGGATTGGAAGATTTCATGCGCAAAGCCATCAATGAAGGCCTTGTGCGTCAGCTGGCGCTGGCGGTGCGCGGGCTCGCTGACCATGCCAAATCTGAACTGGCAAAAACTGAGGGCAATCTGGAACTCGCGCGAAAGTTCGCGGGTCTTGGCATGCGCCTGGGCCGATACGCCGCTACGCATAAGGACCCCGAAGGCATCATCGTCGCCATGGACTACCTCGCGATGATGACGCAGTATTGCACGGAAAGGATTTACCGTGCCGCGGCGGACGTTTTCAATGAATCCGTGCGGGAGTTGGAGACTGCTGCCGAAGAGGCTTTTGGCCAATGAGCAAGATAACCTCGACGCTCGCAGAGCTCGCCGAGAAGGCCGGTGACAATTACCGCCGAATCGCCGAAGTTAAGGCGGAAAGGAAGGAAGAGAATCTGTGCCGGGCGATTGGAGCTTACAGAAAGGCACTGAGTTTCTTCACCCCTCAGAGCTATCGTTTGCGTCACGCCAATTTGCAAAACAGCCTCGGGATCACATATTGCCGCTTGGGAGAGATCCGGGAGATGGAAGCGAACTTCGGACTGGCCATCAAGGCCTTCAAAGATTGCCTGCGTATCTATACCTTCGAGGCCTTCGCGCAGGGTTATGCGGGGACCCAGAACAACTTGGGTAACGCGTATCGCAATCTGGCCGAAGTGCGGGATAAGGAAAAGAGCCTCGGTCTGGCCATTAATGCCTTTGAGGAAGCCCTGCGGGTTCGAACTTTCAAGGCCTCGCCGAAGAACTATGCAGTGACCCAAAACAACTTGGGCAACGCCTATAGCGGTTTGGCGGAAGTTCGGGACAAGGAAGAGAACCTCGTTCTGGCGATCAAGGCCTTTGAGGAAGCCCTGCGGGTCCATACCCTAAAGGCCTTTCCGCGGGACCATGCCATGGCCCAGGGCAATCTGGGCACCGCGTACCGCGGACTCGCTGAAGTTCGGGACAAAGAAGTGAACCTCGTTCTGGCCATCAAGGCCTGTAAGGAAGCCCTGCGGGTCTATACCTTAAAGGCCTTCCCGCAGGACTATGCTATGGGCCAGAGCAATCTGGGCGCCGCATACCGCGAGCTCGCGGAAGTGCGGGACAAGGAAGCAAACCTCGGGCACGCCCTCCAGGCGTCCGAGGAAGCTCTGCGGGTCTACACCCTCGAGGCCTTCCCGCAGTGCTATGCCACAACCCAGAACAACCTGGGCATCGCCTATAGCGGTTTGGCCGAAGTGCGGGACAAGGAAGCGAACCTTGTTCTGGCCATCAAGGCCCTTGATGAGACCCTGCGGGTCTATACATTCGAGTCCTTCCCCCAGCACTATGCCACGACCCAGAACAACTTGGGTAACGCGTATCGCAATCTGGCCGGGGTGCGGGACAAGGAAGCGAACCTCGGACTGTCAATCAAGGCATACGGGGAAGCCCTGCGCGTGAATACCTTCGAGGCCTTCCCGCAGGACCATGCTATGATCCAGAGCAACCTAGGCAACGCGTATCGC
>Ga0326727_10021002_pt1 | contig 12870 bp, 10 predicted proteins | sample MB2enrmetagenome_FD_207643 | JGI IMG/M metagenome (GOLD analysis project Ga0326727, IMG submission 207643) | Lab enriched peat soil microbial communities from McLean, Ithaca, NY, United States - MB29MY | ecosystem: Environmental > Terrestrial > Soil > Wetlands > Peat | place: USA: New York...
ACGCGGCGCAAAAGCTCATCAGCGGCGCGGTCGCCGTGGCGCTCGCCTCGCTCGCCGCCGCGGGCGGCGCGCAGAAGCTGTCGGACGCGGTCTCCAACGCCGACCCCGACTTGCTGAACAAGCTTTCGGACGCCCTCGGCGCCGGACAGTTGCAGACGCTCAACGACGGCGCCACCGCGCTCGGCGCCCTCGTCGGCGCCGATCGGCTGTCGGGGCTCGCCAACGCGCTCGGAACGCACGCTGGAATTCCGCCGGAAGCGGCTCAGTCGGCGCTCGGCGCCGTCGGTCAGGCGGTGATCGGCGTCATTGGTCAGCAGGATCCCTCGACCTGGTCGGACGCAAGCGCGATCGCGAAGCTGATCGCCGAGCAGAAGGACGCGGCCATGGCCGCCATGCCGGCGGGCTTGTCGAGCCTACTCGCCGGCGCGGGGGTTCTCGCTGGAGGCGCGGCGACCGCGGCGGCGCCGACGGCCGCGACCCCGGCGCCCCCTGCGTCCTCGGCGCCCCCCGCGTCGGGCTCGGGCCTGCCGATTTGGGCGATCGTCGTCATCATCGTCCTCGTCCTCCTCGGCGCGGTCTACTGGTGGTATTCCCACCGGGCGGCGGAAAAGCCCGCCGCGACGCTGGCGCCGGCGACGAACGAACTGGCGATGAAGCGCTTCGACTTTCGATTGGCCTAATGCGCCGCTGCGCCGGCGACCTTACAAAGCGGTCCGCGTCGGCGCGGGCGGGCGTCAGGCTCACTTGCGGCGAGCCGCTCTTGGCCTCCCAGCCGCCCGCCGGCGCCGGCGCGTCGTTGGCGGCGGGAACGCGCGTCCCGCACTTCCGCTTCGCCACCCGAGGCGCGCGCGGCCGCCGCCGCGTTCACGCGCACCAGGGCCGCGGGCAGGGGGACTGCAGCGGCGCGGCGGGCGTCAGGCTCGCTTGCGGCGAACCGCTCTTGGCCTCCCAGCCGCCCGCCGGCGCCGGCGCGTCGTTGGCGGCCGGAACGGGCGTGGCGACCTTGAACGCCGCCAGCGCCTTGGTCGCGGCGGCGAGCGCCGCCGGGTCGATCTTGGCGGCGACCTCGTCGCGCTTCTTGGCGGCGTCGGAATCGCCTTGCTGCGCCGCCAGCGAGAACCACAGCCAGGATTGCGCGTAGTCCTGCGGCGCGCCCATGCCGCGCGCGTAGAGAACGCCGAGGTTGAACTGGCTGTCGCGAATCCCGAGCTCGGCCGCCTTGCGGAACCATTGCGCGGCGGCGGCGTAGTCGGGCTTGCCGTCGACGGCGCCCTCCGCCTTCATCACCGCGAGATTGTGCATGGCGCGCGCGTTGCCCGCCGCGGCCGCCTTCGCGTACCAGGAGACGGCGAGCGCGGGATCGCGCGCCACGCCGACGCCCTTCTCGTAGAGCGAGCCCAAGCGGTATTGCGCCGGCGCCAGATCGCGCGCCGCCGCCTGCTCGAGCCAGGCCGCCGCCGCGCGCGCGTCCTTGGCGACGCCGCGGCCGTCGAGCAGGCGCAGCGCCAGCTCGAGCGCTGCGCCGGGATCGCCCGAGGCGGCGGCGTCGCGCAGCGCCTGCGGCGCGCCCGCCGGAATCGACGCCGCGAGCTCCGCGGGAACGGGCGCCGGCGTCTTGGCGGGCGTCAACGGCGCGAGGATCGAACCGACCGGATTGGGATCGATCGCCGCGTCGCCCGCGCGCGCGGGCGCGTTCGCCTTGGGAAGTTCGAGGACGGCGCCCCGCTGCGCCGGCGTCTGGGCCGGCGCCGGCGCCGGGGCGCGCAGCTCGGACTTCTGCGTTGGGACCGGGACCGGGCGCGGTCCGCGCAGCTCGATGGCGGCGAACGCCGCCACCGCGACGACGAGGGCGGCGCCGAGCAGCAGGGGCCGCTTCCGCGCGGCGACGAACGCCGTCACCCGGCCGCTCGCCGCGGCGAGCCGGCCGGCGACGCTTTCGCCGCTGGCGGCGGACGCCTTGCCTTTCGCCTCCTTGGCGGCGGTCTCCGCCATGGCGGCCTGGGCGGCGCGGCGCGCCGCGGCGATATGGGCGTTGATCGCGCTTCGCGGCGGCGGGGCCTCCCCGGTGTCCTGGAAGCGCGGGCGCGAGAAGGCGACGCCGGGCTCGAGCAGGAAATCGGCGCCGTCGAGCGCGGCGCGCGGCGGCGCCGCAGCGGCTTGGCTCGGGTTGGCGGCGGGCGGCGTTTCGCTTGCGTCGTCGTGCGCCGGCCGTTCCGGCGCGCGGTCGGGAATGTCGCGCGACGCCGCGCTCGGGATCTCGCTCGCCGGCGTCGAAGCGACGCGCGGCGCGCTCTTGGCCGCAGCCGAATCGGTCGCGGCGTCTTCGTCGAGCCGCGCGACCTCGTCCTCGAGGCGCTCGAGACGATCGTCGAGCCGCTCGAGAATGTCCTGCAGCGTCGCCAGACGCGCCTGCGTGCGCTTGTCGGCGTTCGCCTGCTCGTTTCTCAGGTCGGCGAGCCCGCCAGCGACCTGGTCGTTGTCGTGAGCCGCCGCGGCGGGCGGCGACTGCAGGGCGCGGCGGGTCGCCTCGAGCTCGGTCGACAGCTCGACGATCTTGCGCTCGAGCGTCGCGTTCGACGAATCCTCGCGCAGCGCGTCGAGGCGGTCGTGGATGTCGGAGATCTGGCTCGCCAGCGCGTCCGCGTCGACGCGCGCGCCTTCGTTGCGGGCGAGCCGCTCGGCGATGAGGTCGGCCGCCTGTTCGACGAACCGGGCGTCGAGCCGCGTCGGTTGGCCGGCGTCGAACCGCGCCTCAAGCGCGCGCAGCGCCTCTTCCAGGGGGCGAATGTCAAGCGGCGGCCCGACGCGCGCGTCGATGCGCTGGCCAAGGTCGCGAATCATCGCTTCGATCTCGCCCGAGGACGGCGCGCCGCGGCTCAGCTTGTTGTTGAGCTCGCCGACGAGGCTTTCCAGCCGGCGCAGGTCGGGCGTCGTCGCCGCCGCGAGCGTGGCGGCGAGCTCGCGCATCATGTTCTCGATCGGCGCGGCGTCGATCTCGACCGGGCGGTCGTTGAGGGCGCGCAGCGCCTGTTCGAGCGGCGCGATGTCGAAGGCCGGGCCGGCGGCGCGCCGGTCGATGCGCTGGCCGAGATCGTGGATCGCCTGGGCGAGCGCGGCGGGAATGGCCGCCGGGGCGGCGGGACGGTCGAGCTTGCGGCTGATGTCGGAGAGCGCGGCTTCGAGCTTCGCCGCGTCGGGCTGGGCGCCGCCCTGGCGCTCGATCGAGGCGCGGACGGCGTCGATGCGGCGGGCGAGGTCGTCGATCGCCCGCGGGTCGATCGCCGGCGCCGGCTGCGGACGCCGCGCCGCCTGGTCCATGCGCTCGGCGAGCGCCTCCAGGTGGCGCTCGATCGCCGACAGGGCCGCCGCGGGGGTCGAGCGCTCGATCTCAGCGCGCGCCTCGGCGAGCTGCGCGACGACGCGCGCCGTCTCCGCCTGCGGGAAGGGCGAGGCCGCCAGCCGCTCGACGCGGTCGGCGAGGTCGCCGATCCGCTTCTCCAATTGCTCGATCGGCGCCGAGCGCGTCGCCGCCGCGGCGAGGAGGTTGCGGACCTCCTCGGTCTGGGCGCGGATGCGGTCGAAAGCGGCGGGGCTGATCACGCCGCCGGCGATGGCGTCGACCTTGGCGTCGAGGGCGCGCAGGTCGCGCTGCAGCGCCGCGACAGCGGCGTGCGGATCGTAGGCGCGAAGGGCGTCGCGCAATTCGCCGATCAGCGTCTCGACCGGCCGGATGAGCGCCTCGCGGCCGCCCGCCTCGCGCAGCGCGGCGACGCGTTCGCCGAGGTCGCGCACCGCGCCCTCCAGCGCGACGACGGCGTTGCGCGGCGCGAGATCGGCGAGGCTGCGCGACATCGCGGCGATCTCGGCGCGCAGGCTCTGCACGTCGACCGGCGGCTGCGCGTTCGCTTCGGCCGCTTCGCGCCGCATCGCGTCGATGCGGCGGCCCAGGGCGAGCATTTCCTCGCGCAACGCGTCGATCGCGGGCGCGGCGGGCGGCGCGTCGGCGGGTGGGGGTGGGGGCGCGTCGGCGTCGGGGGACTTGCCGCGCGCGTCGAGCTCGTCGCGCCGGCGGGCGATCTGCGCCGCCGCCGCCTTCAGGTCGAGGCGCGGGCGCTCGGGCGCGCGCGGCGGCTCGCGATGGCGCGCCGGCGGCGCGTCGACGCGCCGCGCCAGCGCGTTCATGCGCGCGTCAAGCTCGCCTTCGGCGTCTTCAGGGCGCGGCGGGCCGCGGTCGGTCGCGTCGGCCGCCGGGGCGGAGCGGCGGAGGGGGTCGCGCTCGATCGCCGCGAGCTTGTCGCTCAGCGCGCGCAGCGCCGCGCGATCCTCGCTGTGGTCGGCCTGGCTGCGCTCCATCCACTGCGCGATCGACTCCAGCGCGCGGACGGCGCGCGCCTCGCCGCGGACGGCGCGCCCTTCCAGCTGCGCGACCGCCGCTTCGAACAGGTCCTCCGAGGACCGCGACGCCTCGCGGCCGGCGGCGGCGGAGTCGCGCCGGCGCGATGCGGGAGCGTCGCCCCAACCTTCCTCGCAGCGCGCCAGATTCGAGATGCGTTCGGCGATGGCGTCGAGGCGCTCGTCGCGCTTGAGATCGGCGGGGTCGACGCCCTGCTCGGCGGCCTTGTCGGCGACCACGCGGTCGAGCCAGTCGCCGAGGCTGGCGCCGGCGCGGCGCGCGGCCTCCTCGGCGAACGCGCGCGTGTCGCGCCCTACGCCTTTGACGTTCCACACCGCCGCGCCGTTCATGGAGTTCGCCCGCCGCCGAGATTGCGCGGATTGTCGCGCCGCCGGTCGTTCGGCGCGCCGCGGGCCCATGTTTCTGCTCACGTGGTGAACAAACCGTTAATTCTGTGGGGAATCCGGGCCGCGCCGCGCGCCGCGCGCGCCGCCGCGGTTGCATGACGCTAGGAAGCAACCCAGGGTTGCGTTCCTTTCGAATTCGGTGTATTTGTCGCGCGTTGGGCCGAGGCGGGGCCGGCGGTCCACGCAACCTTAGGGAGCTGACGGAAAGGACATGCTATGACGGCGACTTCGCCACTGGGGAAGGCGGAGGACGGCGCAGGCGATCGCTCGGACCTCCGCGAATTGAGGCGTAGAACTATTGCGGGTGAAATGACGATTGGCGAGATGGCGCGCGAATTCGGCGTCACCTTGCGGACGTTGCGTTTCTATGAGGACCGCAACTTGATTCGACCCCGTCGCTTGGGCAGCGCGCGTTACTATGGCGGCCCGGACCGCGCCCGTCTCGAGATGATCCTCAAGGGCAAGCAGCTTGGCTTCACGCTCTCCGAGATCGCCGAACTCATCGGCGCGGAGGACGGCGCGACCAGGGTCGAGTTCGAAGAAAAGCTGCGGCCCGCCCAGGTCGCCGACCAGCTCGACCACCTCGAGCGGCAGCGGCTCGAGATCGAAAACGCGATCGCGCGCCTGAAGGCGACGCGCGAGCGCCAGAGCCGGCGCCCCGACGCCGCTTAGGGCGTTCTGCAGTTTGCCGAAATCGAGCGAGGCCCTCGTCCGGCGCTTCGCGGACCCTTCTCCCGCCAGCGGGAGAAGGGGCGAGGGGCGGGGCCTCAGCTCCTCTCCCTGCATAGGGCGTCCGAAGGACGCCCGTCTGCGACGAGCTATGCGGGAGAAGGGCGCGCCGCGAGGCGCGCTTTATCGATGCGCTCGGCGAGCGCAGCTGCCTGTGGACAAAGCGCAATCGCCGCCGCGCCTGCAGGCGGCGTCCGCCCGCCGACCCTCTGCGTCGACGGCGCTTTCCGCCACTCCCTTTCTCTCCTCGCGGAGGAGGCGAGGGCGGCAGGCCGATTCCACCGGATCATAGGATGCGGTAGGCGCGCCGTCGCGCCTCGACGATGCGCAAAGCCTCGGCGAAGGCGGCCTCGACGCCCATCCGCGTGGTGTCGAGCGTCGCCGCGTCGGCGGCGGCGCGCAACGGCGCGTCGGCGCGCTGGGAGTCGCGCGCGTCGCGCGCGCCGATGTCGGCGAGAATGGCGGCGTAGTCCGCCTTCTCGCCCCGCTGCGCGAGCTCCAGCGCGCGCCGTTGCGCCCGCGTCTCAGGGCTCGCGGTGACGAAAATCTTCACCTCGGCGCCGGGGCAGATCACCGTGCCGATGTCGCGGCCGTCGAGCACGGCGCCGCCGGGGCGCGCGGCGAAATTGCGCTGCGCCTCGATCAGCGCCGCCCGCACCTCGGGCATCGCCGCGACGATCGAGGCGGCTTCCGCCATCTCCCGGCCGCGCAGCGTCTCCTCGTCGAACTCGGCGAGGCCGAGGCCGCGCGCCGCCGCGACCGCCGCCCCGACGTCGTAGAGGTCGCGGTCGCCGGCGATCAGACTCGCCGCGACGGCGCGGTAGAGCAGGCCGGTGTCGAGATGCGGCAGGCCATAGTGCGCCGCCAGCCGCCGCGCCAGCGTGCCCTTGCCCGACGCCGCGGGCCCGTCGATGGCGATGATCATGCGCTTCGCCCCTCCTGCCGAAGCGCGCTCTTAAGGCTTCGCTCCCGCGCTGTCACCCTAAGGGCCAATTGACGGCCTCCGCGCCGTCGCCTGGTATGGCCGCGAGAAAGCGGCCGCCTCGAGTCGCCCGCATGAGGGGAGGAAACGCGCATGGACCTGACAGTTTCGCAAAAGAAGACGGTGCTCGCCGCCTATCTCGGCTGGACCCTCGACGCCTTCGACTTCTTCGTGCTCACCTTCGTGATCAAGGACATCGCCGCCGAGTTCGCGGTCGGCGTGCCGGCGGTCGCCTACGCGCTGTTCCTGACGCTGGCGATGCGCTTCGTCGGCGCCTTCGTCTTCGGCCTGATCGGCGACAAGTGGGGGCGCAAGCCGGCGCTGATGCTCGACATCGTCAGCTACTCGGCGATCGGGGCGGCGGCCGCCTTCGCCCCCAATCTCACCGTCTTCCTTCTCCTGCGCGCGCTGTTCGGCGTGGCGATGGGCGGCGAATGGGGGCTCGGCAGCTCGCTGGCGATGGAGTCGATCCCGCCGCAGGCGCGCGGCGTCGTCTCCGGCGTGCTGCAATGCGGCTATCCCAGCGGCTTCCTCTTGGCGGGGATCGCTTACGGGCTGCTCTACGGCCGCACGGTCGGCGACTACACGATCGGCTGGCGCGCGTTGTTCCTGCTCTCGATCCTGCCCGCCTTCGTGACGCTGTTCATCCGCTCCTCCGTGCCCGAGTCGCCCGCCTTCACCGCGGCCCAAGAAGTCGCGCGGCCCGGCCTGTGGGCGACCGTCGTCGCCAACTGGAAGCTGGCGCTGTACGCGGTCGTGCTGATGATGATCTTCAACCTGTTCAGCCACGGCACGCAGGACCTCTACCCGACCTTCCTGCAGAAGCAGCACAATTTCGATCCCGTCACGGTGAGCTGGATCGCCATCGTCGCCAATATCGGCGCCATCGCCGGCGGGCTCTTCTTCGGTTTGATCTCCGAGAAGATCGGCCGCGTCAACGCGATCACCCTCGCCGCGCTGATCGCCTTCCCGGCGCTGCCGCTGTGGGCCTATTCGACCACGCCGCTGATGCTGGCGCTCGGCGCCTTCGTCATGCAGGTCGCCGTGCAGGGCGCCTGGGGCGTCGTGCCGGCCCATCTCAACGAGCTGTCGCCCGGCGCGGTGCGCGCGACGCTGCCCGCCTTCGTCTACCAGGTGGGCAATTTCCTCGCCTCCTACAACGGCCCGTTCCAGGCCAAGCTCGCCGAGGCGAATAACGGGAACTACGCCTACGCGCTGGCGCTGGTCGCCGGCGTGGTCGCCGTCGCGCTGATCGTCGTCATCCGCTTCAGCCCCGAGAAGCGCGGCGAGAAGCTGACGGCGCATTGAGGGGCGCGCGCGGCGTCAGCCCCCCAGCGCCTCCTGGTGCGCCTTGGCGAGGTCGGCGAGGCTGTCGAAGCGGAAGTCGAACTTCGGCGTCGCGCCGGGCGTCATCGTCGCGCCGAACCCCGGCTGGCCGCGCCGGCGATAGATCCAGCACGAGGCGAGGCCGAGCGCGTTCGCCGGACCGTGGTCGTGGAACAGGCTCTCGGCGGCGTGCAGAACGTCGCGCCGCTCGATTGCGAGCGTCTTCAGCTTGGCCAGCATGTACTCGAAGTTGCGGAGCGACGGCTTGTAGGCGCCGACGTCCTCGGCCGAGTAGATCGCGTCGAACTCGACCTGCAGCTTCTCGTTGCTGGCGGCGAAGCTCTCGTTGTCGACGTTCGACAGGATGGCGAGCTTATAATGGCGCTTCAGGTATTGCAGCGCCGCCGGCGAGTCGGCGAAGGCCGGCCAGTCGCGGATCGAACGGCCGTAGGCGACGCACTCGCTCCATTTGGCCGGCGCGCCCCATTCCTCGGCGAGACGGCGATAGACGACCGCGAGCAGCTCGCGATAGGGCTTGCCGGGCGTCTGCGCCTGCTGGAACGATTCGTGGCGCGCGTGCGCCTGCAGGATCTCGTCGCGCGACAACGCGCGCGCCGCCCGGCTGGTCAAGGGCTTGAGCGCCTCGACGATCCCGGACTCCCAGTCGATCAGCGTGCCGTAGCAATCGAAGGTGAGGGCCTTAAACTCGGTGAGCTTCATGGGCGCGTCTCCCGGCGTCGCGGACGAGCCGACCTCCTACACGATTTTCCTCCCATCGGCGCGACGGCGTTCGCCTTCAGCGCGATCTCCGCGGCGCGCGCGAGGCCCTCCGCCGCCGCGACGACGGGCGGCAAAGGACGGTCGAGCGCGACCACCGCCGCGGCGAAGGCGAAGCTCATGATCACCCGCAAGCGCGGATCGACTTCGGCCAGGACGGCGCGGGCGCGCGTCGCCATCGATCGGTCGATTGACGAAGGAGAAATCGCGACCGCGGGCGAAGCGCGTCAGCCGACTAAAGCTTCGCCACCACCGCCAGCCGCTTGACCTGCCCCTCGCGGAACGCGCGCAGGAAGGCGTCGTAGTCCTTGAACGACACGCAGCCGTTCGAGTCGCCGTTGGGGCCGAGCATGTAGGAATGGGCGAGCAGCCCGGCGCGGCCGTAAAGCGGGCCGTCGCCGATCGGCGTCAGCCGCAGCGCCGCGACCCCGTGGAACATTTCCTCGCGTGGCCCCAGCGCATAGAGGTGCGGCGGCGTCGCGCCGCGCATGCGCTCGCTGACGAAGCGCGGATCGTCGAGCCGGTCGCCGAGGCCGGAATGCGCTTCCAGCCGCTTGCCGTCGGGCATGTAAACCGCGCGCGCCGAGATGTCGTAGACGGCGGTGAACTGGTCGTAGCTCGCCGGCGGTCCCGAGCGGGAGAAGATCGAAACGCCGGAGGTCGTGTCGCTGGCGACGGGCGCGCCTCTGCCGATCGGGCCGGGGCTTTCGGGCGCGCCGTAGGCGACCGTCTTCTGGGGCGCGCGACCGAGGCCGAACAGCTTTTCGAATAGGGTGCGGTTGTCGGCTGGGGCCGGCGCGGGCGCGGGGCTCGCGGCGCGCGGCGGCGCGCGGCGCTCGGGCGGGGCGAGCGCGGCGAGCTCGCTGGGGCGCGTCGGCGGCAGCGGCGCGTCCTCGACGCTCGCGACCTCGCGCCGCGGCGGCGTCGGGGCCTCGATCGGCGCGGCGAGGTCGAGGCTCGTGCTCAACGGCGGCGCGAGGAGCGGCGGCGCCGGCGCGGCGTCGGCGAAGAATTCGGCGAGCGCCCCGTAGGGGCGGGCGACCGCTCCCGTCGGCCCGGCGGCGGCGATGGCGAGGGTGGCGGCGAACCGCGCCTGTTCGGGCGATTGGCTCGCCGCCATGTCGGCGTCGCGGAAGGTCGGATCGACGAGAGCGCCGTAAGGGCGCGCCGCCAGCGCCAGCGCGAAAGACCGCTCGCTCGGCGAGGCGGGCGTCCGATCGGCGAAGACGGCGCGATCGATCAGCGCGCCGTAAGGATTGGCCGGCCGCGCCCCGGCGTGAGACGCGCCGTGGGCGAAGAACAGGCTCGGGGCGGCGGGAGGCGAGGCGGCGAGGCGCGCCTCGAATCCGGCGCCCAGCGCGAGGGCGGCGCTCCACAGGAGGAGCGCGCGAAGGTCCCGACGAGGCGCGCGCGCGCACGCGAACGGGGTTTCCTGAAGGATCGGGCCGATCGCCTGCATGACGCGCCTACGCTTACGCCTCCACACCAGCGAAGATTCTCGCGAATGCGTTTACGCCCCCTTAACTGCGAAGGCGGCCGCGTCCGGCCCGCTCGGCGCGCGTGAATCGCGACGGCCTGTCAATGGTTTAAATGCGACTGCGCCATTTTTGCGGCTTGAGGCGGGCCAATTGGAGGTGGGGGCGCGACCCTTGCGCGCAGTCAAGCGCCCGCCGCGGCGCGCCGTTAACCCTTCGTCAAGGATCCGCGCCGGCCGGCGCCGGGGCGCGCCCCGCGCGAAACGAGAAAATTTACCGGCGCGCCGCATCCTGGCGCGGAATGGCGCGCGGCGGCGAAGCGGCGCGCCGGCGGCTCACGCGAGGGCGAGGCGGACTTCATGCGCGCGGAACTGAAAAGCGCCCTGTTCGACGAGCCGGCCGCCGCCGAGGCGACGGCGGCGCCGAAGAAGTTCAAGTTCGCCGCCACCTTCGTCATCGACTTGGGCGTCTCGCTTCTCTATGTCGCGGCGGTGGTCCCCGTCTGGCTGGCCGAGATGGACCGCGGCTTCGTCATGGCGCCGACCTTCCTCATCGGCGCAGCCATCCTCGCCTGCTACGTCGGCAAGGTGTTCGTCGTCGCCCATCTCGATCGCGCGGGCGGCGACGCGCGCACCTATGTGAAATCCTCGGCGCTGGTGGTCGACGGCCCCTACGCATGGTCGCGCAACCCGACCTACCTGCTGGCGATGGCGCAGTTCGTCCTGTGGTCGGCGCTCGCCTTCTATCTGCAGATCTTCGCGCCGTGGCGGCCGATCTTGCTGGCGGCGGCGATCCTGTTGCCGGCGGTCTTCTTCCTCGTCAACGACCGCGTCGTCATGCCGACCGAGGAGGCGATGCTGCGCCGCCTCCACCCCGAAGCCTACGACGCCTACGCGCGCCGCGTGCGGCGCTGGTTCGGGCGGCGGGCTGGGGCGTGAGTGCGAGGCGCTCCCGCTGCTTACGCTCTTCGGTCGGCTTGCCCGAGCCGTGCTCGGCGTCAAGGCCAAGCCCGCTTCGGTAGTGTCTCAGTTTGAAATTTGAGGGCTTGACGAACGCTCGCATCGCGCCCGCTCGCCGTCGTATGCTGAGCGGGAAGCATGGTGCAACGTGTCCTACGACGATAGCGAAACTATCTATCACCTGACGCGCACCGGATGGAAAACCGGCGATCCGCCGATCGATCGCGTTGAGTCGTGGAATCGATCGGCAAGTCAGGCGTCCGCATGGTCGCGCGAGTATGTCGGATGGTCCTGTATTTGGGCCAATCCGGACGTTCCCCGAGCGGAGAGGGACGCGATCAGAAAAAAGCACGCTGAATTTATGGGCCGACCAGGCCGCTGGGGAGTCCTGACAACCTCAATTGGCGACCCACTATGAAGGGCTTGACGCTCCTCGCTCACCGCACATGTCCCGTGCTATGCTTGCCGGAAAGCGCGGAGGCGGAAAATATGGTCCAGGTTCCTGACTACCATATCGAACAGCTGAAAAAGGACATTGAAGTCCTTAAGGCCATGCTTAGGCCTCTGGAGTCGGGGGAGAGCCAACTTGGCGAACGTAAGCCAAATGGTCCTTGGCGCGATTGCACGCAAGAACAGATCGACCATTTGAAAAAGACGATCACCGAGTATCAACGTATCGTGGATACGAGGGATGCCTAGAGGCCCTAAAGGCGAGAAACGAAAGGACTCGCGCCATGGGTACGTCCACCGACACCAACGCGATCAAGGCATTGACGGAGGCCGTGCTTGGCGTGTCTTTGGACGACATCCGCCTTGAATTACGGGTGCTGTCATGGCGTCAATTCTTTTCTAGGCGCGCGATGGAGCAGAGCGACCGGTATCAGATCGAAGTGAAGTGCCGTTTGCGCGCACAATTATTTGAGAAATATAATATCGTTCAGTCGGGCAATACATATGATGTCTGTAGTGCTGACTTCATAATGCTGCTGTGCGACCAAAAGGAAGATATTGGGGACGTGTTTCAGGAAGCCGGTGCCGAGGCCGCAGTAGGGATACTTCGATATAGTCCATTCGTCTCGCTCGCTGGAACACCTTTTGCATACCGTGACGAACGCGAAAACAAGAACGGGAGCGTTCTAGGTCGTTTACTATTGCAAAGAGAAACAATTCAAGAGTTAGGACGTAGCTTATGCGCGCTAACACCAAGCAAATTCTCGATATTAATTACTGTAAATGCTCCTGATGAACCGTGTCAGTTCTCATTATTACGTAAACATGGACATGTGGGCGGCGATAGCACGTACTATTGGAACGAAGCAGGCGCGAATCCGCTTAGGATAAAAGAAGGATACGTTATTGGTGCCGACGAAAATTTCCTTGCAGTAGAACGAGCGGAAGACACCCGCGTGGCAAAGCCGCCAACGGTCCACGATATATTAGGCGAGATACGAACAGAACTCGTTGTGATCAGGAAATACATGGCAAAATGGGGCGTGGTTGTGATTTTGTCTCTTATGGCATTGATTTTGGCCCTTCTTCACGGGGGGCTGCGTATTTAGGGCGTTCCCGCGCTGACGCGCGGTCTGGCTGTCGTGAACGGAGCCGCTTCGCGTCTCCGCCCCCGCTTCGCGGGCGCTTAACGGCGACGGCGCGACATGGGCTCGCTTCGCGCTCTCAAGCCCTCATCCCGCGTAACGGTTGGCGACGTCCCTGGCGATGCGCGCGGCCTCGTCGAGGAAGCGCGCGACGATCTCGCGCGCGGCCGGGGTGCAGGCGCGATAGGTCATCTCGTAGTCGCGGAAGCCGCGGTTGAAGGCGCCGG
>Ga0326727_10021003_pt1 | contig 12870 bp, 12 predicted proteins | sample MB2enrmetagenome_FD_207643 | JGI IMG/M metagenome (GOLD analysis project Ga0326727, IMG submission 207643) | Lab enriched peat soil microbial communities from McLean, Ithaca, NY, United States - MB29MY | ecosystem: Environmental > Terrestrial > Soil > Wetlands > Peat | place: USA: New York...
GGGCTGAATCCATCGCCCGCCCGGTCAGCTCGTGCGCGTTCTTCAGCTTGCCGTACCAGCCTTCCGTGTCCGCTTGCGAAGCCAGCAACAGGTATTCCGCGCCCGCCTTGCCCATGGCGGCTGAGACCATCTGCGCCATCTGCGCTGTATCGCCCTTCAGAAAAGCCAATACGTAACGGTTCGGGAGTAGCCACTCGCTCTCCAGCTTGCGCTCCTCCGCCTGCTTGTACACCGCCTCCGCTTCATCCAACCGGTTGAGGGTCGTGTAGGTGACGCCGAGGTTGATATAGTTGGCCATATTACTTGGATCCAGGCGCAGCGCCTCCTGAAATTCCTCCAATGCCTTTTCCCCGTTTCCCAAGTCGCGGGAAATAAGTCCCAGAAATACGTAAGGAATGTCGTCTCTTGGGTAAGTCTGCTGCCAAAGTTCGAAGGTCCGCGCCACCTTCTCCAGCTCTCCCGTCGCGCACAGAAAGTAGGTTCCTTCAATGAAGAACTGCTCCCGTTCGCTTACCTTCTCCCGTAGCTCATAAGCTTTGCGTGCATTTTCGGCCGCCCGCCCCGTTTCGTTGCGCTCGTAGTAGAGACTTGCCATAGCTCCGTAGGCGCTTGCAAAATTCGGATCAAGTTCCGCCGCCCGTTTGTAGAAGGGCAGCGCGGCCGTGTGCCCCTTCGTATTCCACGTCTTCCCTCCCAGGCTGTAGGCTTTCAGTGCCTCCAGCGATGGCGTCGTCGCTTCGTCCACCGGCGTGGCGTATTTCTGCACCGAGCTGAGCGACTCGCCCAGTTTCCTCCGCAAACTGACTGCCGCAACGTCCAGAGCCTTGAGCACCGCTTCCTTGCCCGCCGCCTGCTCCTGTGCTTCCGCCAGCACGTCCCCCGTGTCGCAGTTCACTGCCTTCAGGCCAATCACGTACTGGCTGCCTAGCTCCGCAATCGACCCCGCCAGCATGGCCTTGCTGCTCGTGCGCTGGCAGACCTCGCGGGTAACGTTCGCCGTTAGGGGTTCATCGGGTGAACGGCCCATCAGCTTCAAGGTCTCATTCACCTTGCGCTCGGAAACCAGGTTGAGAAAGGGTGATTGCTCAAGCTGCACCGAGAGTCCCTGCTTCAGCGTGTCGTCGAAAACACTGTCGCCCGTAGTGTTGGTGAAATCGGAGAGGACTATGGAGTCTTTGTCCGTCAGTGGCTTGGTTTGATGCGAGCGGTAGTACAATCCGCCGGTGACGAGCACGGCAGCCAGCAACAGCATCAGCATCAGACGAAGCCGGCGTTTTCGCGAGGCCTGCCGGGCGATCTTCTCACCCGGTTCTTGCCGTATCCGCTCCAGCGCGGTCTGTAACTCGGCCGCGGATTGCCACCGCTCGGCCGGGTCGCTCGCCAACGCCTTCGCGATCACTGGCGCCACCCCGGATGGCGACGCGTCTCTCGCCAACTCGGCCAGCACCCGTCCGAAGGAGTAGATGTCGGATCGCGCATCGAGCGGCTCACCACGCGCCTGCTCTGGCGACATATACCCGCTCGTTCCCGTCACCGCCGATTGCGCCACGGCCCCGTCTTCCTGGCTCACCGGCTTCGCTAGGCCGAAGTCCGTCAGCTTCGTCTGTCCTGAACCGGTCACGAACAGGTTGTCCGGTTTGATGTCGCGATGCACGATCCCCTGCCCGTGCGCGACCGCGAGAGCCCGGGCAACCTGGATCGCGATCTCGAAGAATTCGGCCTCGCTCACCCGGCCCCGCGCCATCCGCGCTCGCAGCGGCTCGCCTTCGAGAAACTCCATCGCCAGGAAGGACCGGCCCGACGCTTCCCCCATCTCATACAGCGTGCAGATGCCGGGGTGATTCAAGGCGCCGATCATGCGCGCCTCGCGGCGCATTCGCTCCAGCGCCGGCGGATGCGCCGCCGACTCCTCGGGCAGGAACTTCAACGCCACCACCCGGCCCAGCGTCAGGTCCTCGGCCTTGTACACCACCCCCATGGCTCCCCGCCCGGCCTCCGCCACGATCCGGTAGTGCGAGACCTCCGCACCCGGAACCAGCAGGGGGGATTCCTGGGCAGCGGCCTCCAGCTTGCCGATGAACCGGTACCCCTTGCGCGGGAGCGTCTCGATATAGCGCGGCGTGGCAGCTGTGTCCAACAGCGCTTCGCGGAGGCGTTTCACTGCCGAGTTCACGCTGTGCTCAAACTCGACCACGGTGCCGTGCGGCCAGAGGCGTGCCTGGATCTCCTCGCGGGTGACCAGCTCGCCCGGCCGATCGAGCAACATGGCCAGGATCGCGAGGGACTGGTCGGGCACACGAAGCCGGGTCCCGCCCTTGCGCAGTTCGCGGGAAGAGAGGTCGAACGCGAACGTGCCGAAACGAACTGGACGTACGGCCCCTGCGGCAGCCATACAACCTCGCCTTACATTACCGCCAACGGGCGCGCGTGACAAGCCGCATTCAACAGCTTAATTCAAGTGTTTTGAAGCGCTTGCGGTGTGACTTCGATGTCAGCGAAGTCTTAGCCGCCGTGCATCGAGTTTGCGCCGCTGCTGGCTCAGTGTCGAGCCATGAACAACTCATGGAAGACGATATCGCTGGCGGCGATGGCGGCAATGGCGGGAGCAAGCCTTTGTGCTGGACAAAGCGCGGCGGGGCAACAGGCAACCGTGACCGTCTGTATCGACCCTGACCCGCAGGTCCTGATGGGTGTCCGGCCGTTGGCTTCGAAGATGTTCGCGAGCATCGGTGTGAGGATCGACTGGCATGATCGGGATTCCTGCCCGTTTGAGGTCGGCGCCATCCAGGTGCACATGTCTTACGACCCGCCCGGCATTCGCAAATTCAAAACCTTGGCTTTTGCACAGCCGTACGACAGGAACATCATCGTAGTGTTCCCCAACCGCGTGCAGGAGTTGAATCGCAACGGGGGGCCGTCCGTGCTGGCACATGTGCTGGTTCACGAGATCACGCACGTCCTCGAAGGAATTAGCCGGCACTCAGCGACTGGCATCATGAAGGCTCAATGGGACGATAAGGACTACTTCGAAATGCGCCGTAAGCCCCTTCGTTTCGCCCAGGAAGACGTTGCCCTGATTTACGACGGCCTGAAGGCCCGGCAAGCCCGTGTCGCCACTGCCGTGTCGGTCCTGGCCGCTCCGGACACGGTCCTTGGCGAGAACTTGCATTCCGTGACCCTGATCCTGCACTTCCTCCCGAATCTGAAGGGTCCCGCAGTCGAAAGGCTGTACTGGAGACTCTGGGACCGTGCGTTCGGCATCGCTCAGCAGGCGGCAGCGGGCGAGCCGGTGGTGGATAGCGTGGAAGCGGCGCTGAACATCCCTATCGGCCGTCTCACCGACGAACTCTTCGACTGGGCCGGGAAACGCGCGGGGGACGGCGACGCGGAACCGTTCTGGATCAGACTCGAGAAGGCGTGCGTCGCCGGTTCCCTGGGAAGGGCGGCCCGCGCCCTTGCCGCAATCCGCACGGCGTGGCTCTTCGGAAGCCGACCGGAGTGGACGCGCGCCAAGCTTCTTTGCTACTTCGACTGGAAGCTCCCGGACGAGGCGAAGCTCGTGTGGAAGGGCTTCACGTTTGGGGCAACGTTCTCTCCCAGCCTGTGGTCCGCGCTCAGGAAGGACTTCATTGCAAGTTTCGACAATCTGGGGGAGCTCGACGTCGAGGCGGTGCGTGTCTTCCATCAACTTATCGGCCGCATCGCCATCCACGAGCCCGCCTGGCTCACCGACGATGAAGCCCAACGAATCGTGACGTGCGCTCCCCACGTCGGGAGGGAGCAGATCGCCTGGGTATTCTGGACCAGCCTGGATGCCGCCGGCAAGAAGGCCGGTTCCCTGTGGAGGGACCGGATCGGCCCATGGCTCACGACGTGCTGGCAACCGGACGAGGCATTGAAGGCTCCGGACACATCAATGAACCTGATCCGGGTGGCCCTCGCCGCCGGGGATGCGATCCCCGAGGCCGTGGATGCCGTGCTGATGAGGATGTCACCGTTAAGCCATGCAGATGCGGTGATCTTCCTCGTGAAGCAGTCAAAGGCTCCGGAGGAGTTTCCCGAGGCGGCGTTCAGATTACTCGACAAGGGCATCGACCGTAGCCAGTCGTTTTACAAGGGGGACCTTGAACAGCTGCTTCGGAGAATAGAGGGCTCCTGGGCGAAGGCCAGGGACGACTCACGGTTTCGTAACCTCTCCGAGTTTGCGGGCGGCTGAGTGTTCTCCGCTGGAGGGCTACCCTGACCGGGATGCTGCCGGGCAGTCCCTTCATCCTCGGCGTGCGCCAGTATCCTGCCTTCCAAATGTCGTGCAGTTGCGGAGGTCGAACATGGCCAGCGGAAGCCTGGTGTCCGATACCGGCACGCCGTGAGCGGCCAGGATCTTTTGCCGGTCCCCAAGGCCTGCATGGCGCGCAGTGCGGTTTCGAAATCCTGGCGCACCAGCCATTGGCCGAGCCCAGCGGCTTCGGCCAGTCCCATAGTCTCCAGCGTGCTCAGTCGCGCAACTACGAGCTCGTTTTTCGGTTGCGCTGGACTCCGGCTAACCGCGAAGTGCGAGGACTGCGAAGTGCGAGGACTGGCCATCAGGCGGCCTGTCGCTTATAATTGCCCGGTCGAGCGACGTGAACCTATGCTGCGATACTTCGCGGCGCTGGGCTTCGGCGATATCCCGTTGTCTGCGATACCCAAGCTGTCGGGTGCACAGTTCCTCAGCGATATTCCGAATGCCATGCTTGACGTAATCGCGTTCGAGACGGAAAGATTTTCCGTTCTCGCGAACGCCGCGAAGTGCAATGTGAACGTGAAGGTTGTCTGTATTGAAGTGCGACACAGCAACCCACTCGAGGCACGTATCGAGATCCCGTGTCATCCGCTGCATCAGGTCGCGGGTCAACTGCACGAGGTCGATCTTGTCTCCGAACTCGGGCGACACGATAATCTTCCACATGCGTTCATCGCCGGCGGACTGCCACTGGTCGAGACGAGCCGCGATATTGATTCCGCGCTCCGTGGCGTCAAACCCGGCCTCGACCGCCCGCCCGTGACTCGCGCTTTCGCGGGCGATGTAGCGTCCGTGTGCCTTCCACTGTCCGCGTGTAGCATTCTTCGCGTATATCACCCTCACGGCACACCGCTGATTGTACGGACGAGACGGCACCGAGCGCCGGGTCCTCGGCTTGCAGCGTTGGGTGCGCAGTTGTCGGGCATAGCGAAGAATGAGGAGGTAAGTGGAGCTCCAAGTTCGGGCCGTACCGCCTCGCTGACCGCGCGGCCTCCTAGGATGGAGCCGGAACTCCTTCCGTTTCCTATCATCCACGACGTAGCTCCCGGGGGCCGCTAGCCCCGCGATTGTGTCGGATCGTTGGTTCTGGCATGAAAACTCCCCCTCACTTTCAAAGCCTTGGGAGAGGGTGTTTTCGGACAGCGAAAATAAAAAAAATGGGCGCGTCCCAAACGGGATTCACCCTAGCAAGAATGCATCCCGGACTAACTGTCTGAGGCAGTGGAGCTTGAGCCAGAAAAGAAAGCCCGGTGAATCCCAACCCTTTATGTTCCACTCCGCATGTTTCGCTGTCTGGTTCGTCACCACCAGAGGTCCATAGTGGTTCAAGTCATTTACAGGTTGAGATATTTCGGTCCATACTACTTACAACTTGGTCCACTCTATGCAAACAAGCCGGTTATCTCTGGAGCATTTCCGCGCACTGAAAACTGAGGAACCCCGATCGAAGATCGCCTTCTTCCGCGGCCTATACCCGGAAATCGTAGCGACGCTGAGCGTAGGGCACACTCTAAAAGACATCCATCAGCGGTTAGTTAAAGACGGCGTCGATATCTCGTATCCACTGTTACGGAACTACATCAACCGCATTCGTCGCGAGAGATCGCGTTCGGTATTTGCTCAGAAGAGGCCGGCGCCGACTTTGCCAGTGGCTCCGTCCCGAACACCCACAGTCCCTGAAGATCCGCTGGCTAACGCCATGAAAGCTCTCAGTAAACCGCGATACGACATTCGCCAAGCTATGTGCGATGGAGACCCCACGAAAAAAAAGTTGATTTGAATGTCCGAAAACACCCTCTCGCAAGCCTTTGTAAGTGAGGGGGGTAATTCGATGGCAAAGGAAAGTTCGAACGGCAATGAGGGTTCATCGGCAGGCTACGACGGTGAGGTCCACTTGATTCTGCAGGGCAAAGGTGGCGTCGGTAAGAGCGTGATCGCCTCCTGGCTGGCGGAATTCCTGATCAGCCGCGGTCGCCAGGTACGATGTATCGATGGCGACCCCGTCAACCGATCGCTCAGCCAATACAAGTTCCTTGCCGTTGAAAATCTCGACCTGGTCAACGAAGACGGACTAATTCAGCGCTGGCGCTACGATTCACTGGTCGAGCGTTTTCTGACGTCAGCAGATGTATTTGTGGTGGACAGCGGCGCCACTGCGTTTCTGCCGTTCTGGACGTACATTGTCGAGAGCGAGATGATCCGGGTGCTGCGCGAGGCCGGTCGGAAGGTCTATCTACACGTGCCAGTTACTGGCGGCGAGACGCTAAACGACACGCTTCTCGGATTTTCTGCGGTGGCCAGCGCAATCACCGATCGCAGCATCATCGTGTGGCTGAATGAATACTTCGGCCCGGTGACGCACGGCGGGAAAAGGTTCGAAGAAATGCAGGTTTACTCGGACAATCGGGATAAGATCCTGACATCGGTAGCACTGCCGCAGCGAAGCCCGGACACATACGGGCGGACGATCCGTACGATGCGCGAGAAGAAGCTGACCTTCGACGAGGCCATCAACTCCCCGGAATTCATGCTGGTGCAGCGTTCACGCTTGCATCTCGTTCGCCGTGACTTGTTCGAGCAACTGGAAAACACGCCGTTCGCGGGAGCGCGTTGATATGGCAGAGCTGAACATAGGAAGCCTGATTGAGGAACTGGCCCGGCGATACGGTATTCGCTTGGATAGTAATGACCCGGCGATCACAATCGTGATACTGAACCAGCTGGTATTAGAGAACGCCATCGAGGAATTCATGGACGCGATCGACAGCCGCTTGGCGCAATTTGAGGCGGGCGCGAAAAAAGTCGAGTACCAAGCCGGAAAACTGATAGCGGAGAAAGTGTCAGAAGCTGCAGCCTGTGTGCGAGCGGCATTGCAGAAAGACATCGAAGACGCGGGGTTGAAAGCGGCACATCTCGTGTACATGGTTGACCAGGCACACAAGCGGCCAGCGATTATTCGCTGGCTGGCGGCTGGCTTGGTCGCAGCGATCGGGCTTCTGAGTTTCGGGTTTTATCTTGGCCTGCACCTACACCGGTGAGGCGACCGGCAGTGTGAAGCTCGCATCCACCTTCCGCCCGGTGTCGGTGCGACGATGTGTACCTGGCAGAGCAAGTAGGGCGGCCTGGATGTTGAGCAAGGCACGACGCTCGAAGAAACTCGTCTTTGCCTTGACGCCGGTATCGACCCGCCAGACTAGCGCCTGATGGGCTCGATGATTTGCAGATACTCGGCGTAGCAAGGGGAACAGTGCGTCACGTGTTCCCAATCTGCGGTCTCCAGGGCTTCGATCCGATCCGGCATTTTTGCGAGTTGTTCGAGCACCGCTCGCCCCGGACAGCCAATTCGCTCCGGGTTGGGGTAGTTGCTCAGTACTGCTTCCTGCAGCACGCGTTGAATCCGGCGGGACTTTTCTGCGGGGGTTTCCGACACAAGAATTCAGTATAGGTCACGGATTCAGGGCTTGGCGTTCGAACCCTTTTGGCGTAGCTGGCGTCTCCACCGCTCAAACTTCTTCTCGGCGGTACTGCTCTTGCGATGAAGCTGCTGACCGATCTCCTCCCACGTCCAGCCGTCCAGGTGTAGTCCGATGATGAGCCTCAGGTCCTCACTCGAGGCCAGAGCGTCGACATCCAGACGTGCTTCGCAGGCACCCGCGGGATCACGTGAATCGATCAGGAGAGCATTCTGAAGTTCGGTATCAAGCTCGTCAAGAGACCGGTCGACGCCCAGCCGCAGTCGGCGCCCACCGGCCGCGGCATTCTTGGCCTCCCGTCTCGCTCGGGCATAAACTTGCGCGTGCGGCTGGGTTCCGAGATTGTTTCCGTACCTTCGAGACAGGTTGTGAACCGAACTGCTCACGATCTCGCTAACGGCCCAGACATCGCCGATAACGCAGGTTACGAGATTGCACAAAGCTTTGTGGATCGGCCTGACACCGCGTTCAATCCATTCGAGGTTCACGGGTCTGCCGTCGGAATCGTGATCCTCAATACAGATTGGCGCCAGCCCCGCGGGCAGGATATCAAAGTCTTCCGGAATGGTAATAAGCCGCAAGAATCACCGTTCAAAAAAAAATTTCACAACGATGTCCGAAAACACCCTTTCCCAAGGCTTTGAAAGTGAGGGGAGAATTTTTCGGTGCATCTGAGGGCCACTGGTTGGGATGCTACAGCAAATTCGGCGATGCTGTCAATGCCGAAATGAGGGTTCGTAGTGCAGGAACGAGCGGACAGAATGCGAATTGAGAACGGTAGGTTCATGGCCGTTGATTCAGGCGTTTCCGGTAGCAGTGACCGCTTTCCACCTCGGCAGAACAGTGAACAGGAATCACCGATTGGACATCCCTCTGGCTGCTTGGAGCAGCGTGAGCGTAGCAATCGGCTCGAAGTGAAGCTCAGGCGAGAGCTGGGCGAGCAGGTGCTCGCGCTGCTCGGGGACGAGCGCACCGAGGATATCGTGCTCAATCCGGACTCGTCCCCCTGGGTAAAGCGGAGGTGAGCGAGGTTGATCTTGCGCGAGATGTTTCGCACGTGAAACATCGTGGCCGACACGATAATCAAGCTTGATGCGGCTGTTTGTTGCAAATCGGGCTGAGTACTCGCGGGCGCTACCGAGCCGCAACGCGAGGTAGTTGCGGCGCTTTCGAATAGTGGACAGTCAAAGAAACTGCGAGCGTGGAGGGCGGCATGATCATGCCTCGACAAGTTCCAGCACTTAGTCTAGATGCCATCATTGAACAAATCGCTGACCGCGTGGTGGACAAGCTTGAAAAGCGGATGAGCCACAAGCAAAGCGAGCGCGAGCTGTTAACCGTAAAGGAAACTGCTCAGCGCATTGGCCGATCAACTGGCGCCGTCCACCAACTCATTGCTCGCGGAGAGATGCCGTGCGTGCGTCACGGGCGCCGTATCCATGTTCGAATGCGGGAACTACAGAACTGGATTGATTGCGATGCGGCGTAATATAGAATCACGTGTCATGGGAAAACGCGGAGACGGCTACCTCTACCGGCGTGGGGTCTGGTGGTGGATAAAGTACTATGTCGACGGCGTACCACAGCGCGAGTCCGCAAGAACAACCGACGAACGCGAAGCGCGCGCTGTTTTGCGCCAGAGGCTCGTTGAGGTCCGCCAGGGAGTTCACTCTTGGCGGCTTGACCGGCTACACGTGGATTCACTGCTCGACGATCTGTTGGCTGACTACGAACTCCACAACCCGAAATCGCTGGAGGATTTTGCGGTGCCTTATGTGAAGAAACACCTACGGCCGTTCTTCGGAAAACTCCGGGTGCCACAGGTGACTACGGATCTGCTTCGTCATTACCAGATCAGGAAGCGCGCTCAAGGATTGTCAGACGCGACCGTGAACCGGACGATGGCGCTCTTGCGTCGGTCTTTCCATTTGGGCGCTGAAGCGACTCCGCGGAAGGTAGTTGTCATCCCGAAGTTTCCGATGTTCACGGAGAACAACGTCCGCACGGGATTCCTGGAGCATGAACAATACCGGTCGCTGCTCGTCGAGCTGCCGGCAGAGCTACAGCCTCTGTTCGTGGTCGGGTATCACGTGGGGAACCGTTGCGGCGAGCTGCTGGCGCTGAAGTGGGCGCAAGTCGATCTGACGGTGCGCCAGATCCGTTTGCGCCGGGGCGAAACGAAGAACGACGAAGGCCGGGTGCTGCCCATCTACGGTGACATGGTGACGGTGCTTGAACTGGCCAAGGAGCAACGCGATCGGGAGTTCCCGCGCTGCCCGTGGGTCTTCCATCGTCTCGGCCGACACATTCTGAATTTTCGCAAGTCGTGGGAATCGGCTTGCCGGCGAGCGAACCTAGGAAAACTTCAGTTTCACGATCTGCGGCGGTCAGCGATCCGCAACCTGGTGCGCGCCGGCGTGCCTGAGCGGGTCGCTATGCAGATCAGTGGGCACAAGACGCGCGCCGTGTTCGATCGCTACAACATCGTGAGCGAGCGTGACATTCGCGAAGCGGGCCAAAAAATGGAGCGCTATCTCGTGGAAACGGGCACAAAAACGGGCACAATCGCCAATCCCGACTCAAACCAGGGAGAAAGGATCGACGCGCGCAAACCGTTGAATTAATTAGTGGTGCGAACGGGGAGGGTCGAACTCCCAAGCCCTTTCGGGCGCCAGATCCTAAGTCTGGTGCGTCTGCCAATTCCGCCACGTTCGCAAGCGGGAGGTTCCTCGGATTATAGCAACCCGTTCTGAGTGCCGCAGATGCTGACATCGAGGCCCATTTCGCGGAATGTGGCGGCCTTGGCGGCGAGCGCGAGGTTAGCGCGTACGGCGTCCGGGGCGTACGCCACCTGGATGTGGTTCGCTTTGTGCCGCGCCATCATCTGGTCGCGGGTGATGCCGTAGGTTACCGCGTGCATGATGGGCCACTGCGGCGTCGTGATCTGCCAGCGCCGCTCGGTTTCTTCAGGCGGCAATGCAACGACTTTCGCGCGGCCTAGATCGGCCTTGAGGACGCCGTTATCGACGAAGACGCGGCTCCATACGATCTCGCCCGGTTTGCACACGCCTTTCACCGTCCCGCCGCCCAGGCGGAAATACATCGGAGGTTGGCGTTCGCTCACGGCGCCTGCGTATCCGCCGGTGAGATGCTGCGGAGGCACGGCGCCGGAGATCTGGAACACCCAAACAAACTCTTCGCTGCCGTTGACGTACGATTCGCCATAGCGCACGTCATGCAGGGTGGTTTCGGGGTCGTAGCCGAGGTGGGTCCAGATTCGGTTCGTTACCAGCGCGTCGAGACCGGCGCACTCGTCAACTTCATTGAAGTGCGGCAAAGCTTGGTTTTCGTAGAGAACCCGTCCGGCAGCGTCGCGGACCGGCGGGCGGTCGACGTTGTTCAGCAGTCCTTCGGCAAGGTCGGACGCAGGGCTCAGGTCCTTCAACCCTTGCTGATACTGAATACCGATTGCGGCACAACCGAATTCATCAGCGATGCGCATGGCCGCGATATACATCTTGCACTGCTCGAGCACCTGCGCATCGGTGAGCTCGGTTTCGGGATCAGCGCCGGTTCGGAACTTCATGCCACGCGCGTCCAGCCAGGAACGCACCACCTGCGCTTCTTCATTCGGAATCCGTTGCATGGCGGCATAGAGCGCCGATTGGCTGAGGCGTTCCTTAAAAATGCCGGTGGGATGCAAGAGTTCATCAGGGATGATGGCGTTGTACATGCCCATGCAGCCCTCGTCAAACACGCCCAGGATGGCTTTGTTGCGGCGCAGATCCGCCGCCAGCACGCCCGCGATTTTCTCGGCGCGCGAGGGAAGAGTGAAATCGCGAAGGGAATGCACGTGCGAGGTGTCATGCTTCACCGGCTGCCCGGCGAGCCACTGGCGCAGGCCGGTGAGAAAAAACTCATCGCGGAAATCGCAGCTCCAGAGCGAATCGTACTTAACACCCGCTTTGGTGAGCGAAGCATTCAGGTTCAGCATCCCCACGAGGCCGGGCCATTGGCCGCTCCAGTTGGCGACCGTCAGAATGGGGCCGCGGTGCGTGTATAAACCGGGCAAGACATGATGGGTGTACTGCCAGACCGCTTCCACCACCACAAGTGGCGCCTCGGCCGGAATCTCACGAAAAATCTCCATGCCGCGCTTCTGGCTGTCGATGAAACCGTGCTGCTTCGCCGGGTCGTACGGGTGGCCACGGCGCACTTCGCGCCCTTCGCGGCAGATGGCTTGGATGACCGCCTCCTCCACAAGGGCCTGCACGGGCCAGCACTTTTGATTCGCCGCCAGCCGCAAATCCCCGCTGGCGATAAGAATGACAGGATCAGACATGCATTTATTCTGACACCGAATGCGTGCGCGGCCAAACGGAGGCCGCGAATGTTCGAACGGCCGAAGGAGGTCGTTATGCTAAGCTGAAAATCGTCCCACCATCAGGGCCGGTAGCTCAGGCGGTAGAGCATTTGCCTAAAAAAGTACACCTACCAGAGGTGTTAAGAATGCTAAAAAGCTTAAAAGTTCTCGCACGAAGGGAGCGCCATGGCAACCGCTGCAAAGCAACACATCGGTTTAAAACTTTCCGATCTGTTCTCGATGTTCACCACGGAACGGCAGATGTTGAGGAACGTCTCGCCCAAGACTTTGATCTGGTACCGGGCGTCTTACCGGGCGTTTGAGCCGTACCTCGGACCACTCGCGGTTAACCAGGACATCCGGAGCGCCGTCAAAGCCGGGATCATTGGGCTTGGAGCTAGGCTCAGCCCGGTTTCCATCAACGGTCACGTGCGCTGTTTGAATTGTTTCTTCAACTGGCTTTACACGGAGAACTACCTGAAAGACCGGCTGAAATTTGGCAAGTTGAAAGAGCCGGAAAGTTTACCAAAAACTCTACCAGACAAAGACATCGATATCCTCTTGGCCTACAAGCCAACCCACGGCCAGGAAAAGACCGCGCACGTGATAGCGCTGGCTATTTTGGCTTGGGCGCTCGCGAGAAGTTACCCGGGTCTGCTTTCGAGAACTGACTCATCGGAGCCAGCCTCGTGGCCATAGCTCAATCGATAGATAGCAGTGGTGCTGTTGAAGAGCTGAAGCCGCTGTTTGGA
>Ga0326727_10021004_pt1 | contig 12869 bp, 8 predicted proteins | sample MB2enrmetagenome_FD_207643 | JGI IMG/M metagenome (GOLD analysis project Ga0326727, IMG submission 207643) | Lab enriched peat soil microbial communities from McLean, Ithaca, NY, United States - MB29MY | ecosystem: Environmental > Terrestrial > Soil > Wetlands > Peat | place: USA: New York...
CACATCTGAGAAAATGATGGCAGTGAATCCACGGCATCATTTTGACTTCGTGCGAACTAAGCCTGCGCTCCTTCTCCTGATTCTGTTCGAGATTGGAACTGCGGCCGCGTTTGCCCGGGCGCAGAACCCGACTTCGGCGGCCAACCCCTTCTGGGGCAGCGTGTCCGCGCAGCCGATGACGAGCGAGACGCTCAAGTTGTCGCTGGACGAAGCTATCCAACGGGGCCTGAAGAACAACCTGGGACTGAAAGAAGCCGAATACGGCGAACATGCGCTGCACGGCGAGAGGAGCGAGGCGCTGCAGGAATTTCTGCCGATGATCTGGCTCACCGGCGACACCGGTTATTACATGCACGACCTGGCGGCGCTGGGTTTCGGGCCGAGTACAATCAAGGAGTTTTCGTCGCTGTTTCCCGGCGGCAAAATGCCGGTGGGGCTCAGCAATATTACGCGCGACGACCTCACCGAGGGGCAGATTCACTTTAGCCAGATTCTGTTTTCCGGGCCGGTCATCCAGGGCTGGAAGGCGGCAGGCGCGGCGGAGCGCGCGGCGTATTTCAACAAAATGTCGGCGCGCGGCGAAGTCGTGCAGCAAGTGGCGACCGCATATCTGCGGGCGATTGCCGACGAGAGCGAGGTGGAGAACGCCAAGGCCCTGGTGGCGCAGGCCCAGTTGCTGCTGGATCACGTGCATGCGGCGCACCAGGCCGGCACCGCGGCCAATCTGGATGAGTTGCGCGCCCGCGTACAGCTTGAGGCGCAGCAGCAGGCCCTGATTGCCGCCCAGAACCAGCAGGCGAAGGACTTGATCCTGCTCAAGCGCGAAATCGGCATCGATTCCGGACAGGAGATTGCGCTGACCGATCCAGCGCCGTACAGCGACCTGGCCGAGCAGACGCCGGAAGAGGTGCGGGCGCTGGCCTACCGCAGCCGCCAGGACTACCAGAACCTGCAGAACCAGGCCGTGGAATATAAAGCCGTGCACGCGGTGTATCGCAGCGAGCGGCTGCCCACGCTCAGTTTCTCCAGCTACTACGGCACCAGCACGGTGAATGGAGCGGGGACGCACGGCGATTTCATTGCCATGGGAACGCTGAGCTTTCCCATCTTCCGCGAAGCCCGGCTGCGCGGCGATGAGGATGCGTCAAAGGCACAGATGGACTCGATCAATGCGCAGCTTGCAGACCTGCGCAATCACATCGACGAACAGGTGCGGGCGGCGCTGCTGGACGTGGGCGCGAACAAGCAGCTCGTCGACGTAGCGCGGTCGAACGTGGAACTGGCCAAGCGGGAACTGAGCGACGAGACCGACCGCGTGAATGCTGGTGTGGACGACAACCTCCCACTGGTTACGGCGCAGGCCACCCTGGCCACCGCCGAAAGCAACCTGGTGGAGAGTTTGTACCAGTACAACGTGTCGAAGCTGCTGCTGGCGCGCGCCGCTGGCGTGCTGGAGCAACAGTACAGGTTGTACCTGGGGCGGTAACCAGGAACTCAGCCGAGATCAGCCCCACTTAAAAACTTTCAGATGCCAGGTGTCCGCCGGGCGTATCATTCCCACAAAACAATTCAGGCGAACCACGGCCATTTGAATCGGTGCGGCACGGATTCATTGCCGGTTCCGCGCGGAAAAGGGGAATCGTATGCGCATATCCCTGGCTTTGGCTGCGACGTGTCTTTTTGTTTTTACAAATTCCCTTGCAGGTCAGATACGGCATGTTGACGACAAGGACCTGGCCGCATACCTTGCTGGGGTCACGGAGCGGGGCCGCGCACTCTACGCCTACGATCAGGCGGCGTGGCACGGAACCGACGCGTTTTTCGCGATTCATCCCGACACCAATGGATTGACTCACTACATCTGCATGAAGACGGCCGCGGGCTGGGAGGTGGCGTTTCCCAAGTGGACAGAGACGCACGACCGGCTGCTGGTGGCCTACGAGGCGAAACCAGCGGGAGGCCCCGAGAACTTTACGGCTGTGAAGTACGATCCGCCACGGGAAGGCCCGGACGATCTGGTTGCGAAAGAGCGGGCGCTGGAGCTGGCCGTCGGCGACTTTGGGACGGCGAATCGTCCCTACAACACGGCGATTCTTCCCGCCGAAGACGGAAATCTATACGTCTACCTCTATCCGGCGCAGACGAAAAGCGATGTTTGGCCGTTGGGCGGCGACGTACGCTACACAATTTCGCCGGACGGCAAACAGATCCTTGAGAAACGTCAATTGCACAAGACGATTCTCGATTTCCAATTCGATCCAAAACTCAAAACTGCTGCCGGCTTCCACACCCATGTGCTGAGCGATGTGCCAGAGGAGACCGACGTTTTGTACGTGCTGACGCGAAAACCGTCGATTCCCGAATACATTGGCGCGGCGAGACATGTGTTCGCCATCAATACCGACGGAAGCATCCAAGTGGTGAAAAAGTAGCGCCTGCTCAGCCGCGCGGCGCATCCATGTAACGTAGAAACCAGAGGAAGTTTCCCCATGCCTCAAGAACTGAAGGTCGTCTACTACGTCGAGCCCGATCCGGCTGCGCTGGCCCGCCGCGCAGCACAGTATTTTGTGGAGCTCGCCGAGAAGGCTGCGGCTGCACGAGGCCAGGCGCGGATTGCGATCAGCGGCGGGTCCACGCCCAAGGCGGCGTTTACGCTGCTGGCCGATGCCGAGCAGCCGTGGCGGACGCGCATGCCGTGGTCGAAGCTCGACCTGTGGTGGATGGACGAGCGCTGCGTACCGCCGGATGACCCCGACTCGAATTACCGCATGACGCGCGAGGCGATGCTGGATCACGTGCCGCTCAAACCGGAGCAGATTCACCGCATGGAAGGTGAGCTGGAACCGGAGGCAGCCGCGGCCCATTACGAATCGGAATTACGGAATAGCTTCCGTCTGGAGGGAGCGGAGCTGCCGCAGTTCGATGCCGTGCAATTGGGGATGGGACCCGATGGACACACTGCGTCTCTTTTTCCCCACACTCAAGCCCTGTTCGAGCTGGGTCGGCTGGCCGTGCCCAACCATGTGGAGGCCAGGGACAGTTGGCGGGTCACGCTGACCTGGCCAGTGATCAACCGCGCGGCCGCAGTCTTCTTCCTAATTGGCGGCGCGGATAAGGCGCAGATTCTAAAAGAGGTATTTACGGGCACACGCGATCCTCAACGGCTCCCCAGCCAGCTAATCAGGCCCGCGGGAGGTATACTGACGTTGCTTCTGGACCGGGCTGCGGCGGCTCTGCTCCCCGAGCCGGACGCGCAAGGTTGTGGGGTTTTCGAGAGGAACGAATGATTCTGGCAGGCGATGTAGGCGGTACCAAGGCTCACCTGGCGCTGTTTGACTTTACCGACGGCAACCTGAAGTACTCACGCGACAAGCAGTTCCCGGCCAAGGAATATTCGGGGCTGGAAGCCATCGTGAAGGAGTTTGTGGTCTCCGAAAAGGTGACCGCGGCGTGCTTTGGCGTTCCGGGACCGGTGCGGGAGGGGCGGCTGCGGCTGACCAACCTGCCCTGGACGCTGGACAGCCGCGAGCTGTCGCGCAACCTGAAGATTGATTATGTATTTCTTATCAACGATTTGCAGGCGAATGGGTACGGGATCGCGGAGCTCGGGCCGGAGCAGATCTACACGTTGAGCGAGGGCGATGCCCGGCAGGTAGGGAACCGTGCGCTGATCTCGGCGGGAACCGGACTGGGCGAGGCGTTCTTGATCTGGGACGGGCGCGATTACGTCCCCTACCCCTCGGAGGGCGGCCACTCTGACTTTGCGCCGCGTAACGAGGACGAGATCGACCTGCTGCGCTTCCTGCGCCAGAAATACGATGGGCGCATCAGCTCTGAGCGCGTGGTGAGCGGGCAGGGACTGACCAACTGTTACGAGTTTCTGCGCGAGGTGCGGGGCATGGAAGAGCCGGCGTGGCTGGCTGAGCGCATGACCCAGGAAGATCCGAACGCGGCCATCACTGAGGCGGCGCTAAAGGCCACAAGCGCAATCTGTGAAAAGGCGCTGGACATGTTTGTTTCGGCGTACGGCGCCGAGGCCGGCAACCTGGCACTGAAAGTTCTGTCAGTGGGCGGACTGTACGTGGGCGGAGGGATCGCGCCGCGCATTTTGGAAAAGTTGAAGGACGGAACGTTCGTGAAAGCCTTCACCGACAAGGGTCGCCTGAGCCAGTTGCTGGTAAATACCCCGGTGCGCGTGATTCTGGAGAGCCGCACGGCGCTGATCGGAGCGGCCGCGTATGCCGAGGCGCGCGCCGCAGAGCTGAGCGGGATTTCTCCAAGGGCGGGAAGCCTGAAGTTCTGAATTTTTGCGCGGTTTCTGTGAGGATCGGGCTCACTGACGACGGCTTGTCCGTGGGGACCCCAGGCGTAGCTCTCAAGGGAGCAGCTTCGCGCACGAAGGAGATCCTTCCCTGATGCGTTGGTTCGGCATGTGGCTGTTGCGCGGGCTGGTAGGATTTGCAGCAGTTTCCCTGGTAACGTTTGCGGTGGACTGGACCGTGTTCTTGCTGCGGGGCTCGCCCCACTCCTCAGTGGCCGTCAGCCGCTTCATGATCATTCCGCTCAAAGGGCAGAAGACGGAGTACGACTATCTTGGAACATCAAGCGTTTCCTGCGCAGTGGCATTGTTTCCGCAGGACGGCCAGGATCCCTGCTGGCATCTCAAACGCAATCCCAACCAATGGGAGAATGTAGGGACGCCGCAGTACTGAGCGCGATGCATAGCGCGAGAAACCCCACGCGGCAGCACCGTAAACATGCGTAGGTGATGCAAGTCACGCTTCAAAAATCAGGAATGCGGCTAGGATCGATGGGTATTCTCCCCCAACGGTCATGTATAGCCGCACACAGAACGACAATGGCAGCTACAACTCGCGTTGCCTCGACTGCTTTATGACCATCGCTTCGTGCGTGGAGACGGAGCAAGAGCTCGACGTGCGCGAAGCGCATCATATGTGCCCGGAAAAGGCTCTGGCGCAATTGCTGGCGCAGGATAGAGCAGCGGCCACACTCGCGGCGCGCAACTGACGCGAAACTCCAGACCCTGCCGTACCCTCACTGCCGCTCCGCCCGCAGATGCGCGATCTCTCGCTCCAGCTCCGGGTCCGGCCTCAGGCGGTCGGCTTCTTCCAGGTGACGGAGCGCCTCGGGGAGGCGGCCGGGGATGCCGGAGAGCGCGACGCCGAGGTTATACTGCGCGTCGGCAAAATCCGATCTCAGCCGAACGGCGGCTTCAAAGTGGGCAATGGACTCGCGCTGACGCCCGGGGAAGCTCGAGAGCGCGACGCCCAGGTTGTTTTGTGTATCGGCATCGTTGGGGTCGATGCGCAAGGCAGCTTCCAATTCGACGATGGCGCCGGAGGCGTCGCCAGCCTTCAGCAGCGCGATTCCGCGGCTCAGGTGGGTTTCGGCCAAGCCGCCGGCCTGGGCCGCGGCCAGATTGCGGCGAGCTTCGTCGTAGGCGGGGTCCAGCCGCAGCGCAGTCTGGAACTCGGCGATGGCTTCGGGTAGGCGTCCGGCCTCAGTCAGCGCACTCCCCAGATTGTTGTGGGGAATGGGCGCATCCGGAGCCAGGAGAATGGCCTCCTGGAATTGCGCGATGGCCTCGGGCAGGCGGCCGGACTTGGCCAGCGCGCTGCCGAGGTCGGTATGCGCGGGCACGGAGTCGGGATCGATGCGCACCGCGACTTCGAGATACGGAAACGCTTCTTGCAGGCGCCCCGGCGAATTCATGAGGTAACTGCCCAGGTTGTGATTAGCCACCGAGTTGTTCTCTGTGACTGCGAGCGCGTGCCGGAAAAGCGTCTCGCTGTTGCGCCAATACCCCACCTGGATCCAGGTCAGCGCGGCGCAGGCCAGGCAGGTGGCTGCGGCCAATGGAACTGCCAGCATCTCAGCTTGCCACCTTTTCAGGATCTCCACTGCACCCCACGCCAGCATGATCAGAAGGCCCACCATGGGAATGTACATGTAGCGGTCGGCGCGGGCCTGGCCGCCCACCTGCACCAGCCCGATGACCGGAACCAGCGTGACCATGAACCAGCCCCAGCCCGTCAACAGGTACGGTGCGCGGCGGCGCAGCACGATCACACCAGCGGTGACGGCGGCCAACAGAAACCCCGTGGCGAGAAGCGGTAAAAATGTGAAGTAGCGTGGATAGGGATAGAAAACCGCCAGCCGCGACGGCCAGAATGTCTTGAGGATATAGAGCGCACAGGAAAGCGTTGCGTTTGCCAGACGGGTTTCGAGCGGTAGAGCTTTCACCGCGCCGGCGTGTTCCTGCACCAGGTAGGTGATGGCGGCAGCAGCGCCTGAAAGCACAAGCAGCGGGAGCTTTTCCCAAACGGCCTTGCGCCCCTGCTGCCGCACAGCGATTTCCGGGTTGATGTATCCCGAAGCCGATGCGCCCGAGTCGACGCGACCAACAGGGAGTCGGCGACCTGGCTCAGACCTCGCCAAGGCACTCTTACCCGGGAATCGCTCTAAACGTGCCAGCGGCCAGTAGTCCAGCAGCAACAGGACGAACGGCAGAGTGACCACCATCGGCTTGGCCATCAGCCCCAGGCACAAGCTCAAGGCGACCGCCAGATATCGGCCCCAGCTCGGGCGCTCAGTGTATCGAACATAGGCCCATAAGGTGAGAAACCAAAAGCAGGCGCTGAGTACGTCCTTGCGCTCGGCCACCCAGGCCACAGACTCCACATGCAGTGGGTGCAATGCAAACAAAAACGCCACCAACGCGCTACGCCAGCGTGTGCCCGTCGCCCGCTGAAGAAACATGCACAACAGGATGGCTGCCAGCGCGTGCAGCAGGACGTTATGCAGATGGTGCCAGCCGCTTTCCAAGCCAAAGAACTGGCAGTCGAGCATGTGCGAGACCCAGGTCACTGGGAACCAGTTGGCAGCGTCACGCGAGGTGAGCGCCCATTCCAGCCCCTGTGCGGTGAGCCCCTGCCGGACGTGCACGTTGCCGGTGGTGTAATCAGGATCGTCGTAGTTGACGAAGTCGAAGTGCCGGACCTGGGCGTAGACCGCGAAAGTGGCCAGGAACAGCGCCAGATAAATCAGTAGATTGAGACGCCAGCCGGCGAAGACGGGCAGCTTTTGCGGTTGCGCGGGCGGCTTGGCTCGTGGCTTGGGCACAGAAAGATCATTCTATCGATACTCAAGGGCAGACGCCCGGAATCAGCGTCGACCCGAGTGCGTGCCGGGGCCTGATCAACGAAAGTGATCACCGGCATGAAAAGGCCAGCCATCGTGGAATGCGATGGCTGGCCCATAAGTCAAGAACCGATCAAGAGGTTGTTGCACCGCGACCCTGCGAGGGTCGCGGCGCGGGTTGGCTCAGAAGTGCAGAATACCTGCGAGTTGCAGTGACCGGCCGCCGCCGATGCTGTTGACGATGCCGGCGCCGGAGCCGACCGTGCCGGTGACCTGTCCAAAGGTTCCACTGTTGAGGGAGCTGGACGGATTACCGAACTGCGGCGAGTTCGACAGTTGGAATGCATCGCAGCGGAAGTCGAACGTCCAGTTTTCGTGCAGGACGAAGGTCTTGAACAGCGATGCGTTGTTCTGAATGTAGCTCGGTCCGCGGTACGCGTTCCTGCCGACGTTGCCGATACTCGTCCCGTACACCAGGGGGCACGCGGTACCCACGGCGCCAGGGCAACCGGTCGGCTGGGAAAATTCCGTGGGATCGAACCAGTTGTTTCCGGTGCCAATGCCGTGCAGCTTGTGCATACTGCCCGTGACGTTCGCCACTTGCGTTTCACCGGAGGTGTTAATGGAATTGAGGCCGTTCGCGGTCACGGTGAAGGGCGTACCGGAGTAGGCAGAAACCACCCCGGAGAGCTGCCAGCCGCCGAGGATGGAGGCAACCGCGCCGGTGTTCAACCACTTCTGGTGCGGCCCAAAGGGCAGAACCCAGGTCACGCTTTCTTCGAAGTTGAACTTGTGGTCAAAGTCGGTCGTTGCATAGCTGTGGCGCTGATTGAGCCAGAAGTAAACGCCGCCGTCATCGTCGCCGCCCGTCGCGTAATCCAGGCCATGGCCCCAGGTGAATGAGGTGGTTACGCCCAGATTCCCGGTGAAATGGCGGTTTAACTGGGCTTGCAGCGACGAATAGTTCGATGAATAGCCCAGAAAGTCCTCGGTGACCGACGCCGTTTTCCCAAATGCGACATTCAGAGGATAGCCGGCCGAGCCCTCGTTGAGCGCAGGAGCCAGGTTGATGTTCTGGCCAACGCCCTGGTGCGTGCCGTGATTGCCCACGTAGCTCAACTGCGCGTTCCACTGCCACGGCAGGGCCTGCTGGACCGCGATATTCCACGAACTCACATAGGGGTTGTGGTAATTCAGCGGGATGTAGAACTCCGACTGGGCAAGGAGCGCCCCAGTGGCGTTGATGATGCCGTTGGTAGGAATGGTGACCGCCACTGGCGCCGGGAATCCGCACTCATAACTGAAGTACGTTTGCACGCTGGAGCATGCGACTGTGCTGGTGCCGAGCGTCGCCGGAGCGTAAGAGTTGGCTGCAGTGTAGCCGTTGTTGGCCCGGACGGGATAGTTGTACGCGTAGGTGTTGTCCTCATACGGCGTATAGCTGATGCCGAAGCCGCCGCGAACCACGGTCTTTTCGCTCAAGCGATAGGCAAAGCCAACACGAGGCGCAAAGTAGTCGTACTTTGTGTTCATCCCCAGGTTGCTGGGATTGCCACCCACGCCGGCGATCACGAGCGTGTTGTTGGTCGGGTTGTAATTGGAGAATCCCTGCGCGGTTCCAGGCGTGGCCGGCGGATACAGCTCCCAGCGCAGGCCAAGGTCCAGAGTCAGTTTGGGCGTGATCTCCCACTTGTCGCCGCCAAAGGCGAAAACCCACCACTGTTGGTAGCGCGGGAAGTAGGTGTTGATGTCACGGCCCACCGTGCTCGGCACATCGAGCAGGAGGCTGGCCATCTCGTTGCCGATATTGGTAGTCGTGCCGCACCCATTGCAGTTGGTGGTGGACTCGGAGAACGTGATCGAGCCGCGCGCGCTGTAGGTCTGGTCCTGCAGCAGGTTGTCGTGAATGCGCCGCACGTCCGCGCCGAATTTAAAGGTGTGGTTGCGCCAGATTTTGGTCCAGTGGTTCACCGCATCGACGTTGGTTTCAGTGCGTACCCAGGGCAGCGACGCGGAGTAGCCGATGAGCGGGTTGCTGTTGAAGTCGCCCATGTTGATGGCGACCTGGCCGCTGGTGAACTGGCTGATGTTGACGCCGGGTATGCCGATGCTGGTGGCATCGTTCGAACCGTAGTCGGTGGGAAGGGCGGTGTTGCCGTAGTGGGCCACGCCGAAGCGCGCTTCGGTGTAGAACGTCGGGGAGAACTGCCGGACGTAATTCAGGCCGGTGCTGTAGACGTGCTGCGTGCCCGTGCCCTCGAATGCGCTATTCGCGGGACCGCCTCCCGCCGCCCCCCACATGGGCGCCTGCAACGTGGTCACGTCCTCGCGCTCGTAGCGATAGCTCAAGTGATCTTTGGGAGTGATCTGGTAGTCGATCTTGGCATCGTAGCGGTTGGTATTCTTCTGGAAGGACAGGTTGGGAGACGCGTAGTCGTTCGCAACCGCGTAAGTAGACCAGGTGGACGAGCTCCCGTGGTTGGGCGCCTTCAAGAGGTTCATCAGCTTGATGGCGACGGGATCTGCGTAGGTGACGATGGGGTTGCCCGCGACGATCGCCTCGGCCGACGCGGCGGCTGCCGTGCACGGAATCTGGTTGTCGGGATAAGCAGTGCGGCCCTGGCCGGAGGCGTTGCCCGTGCCGGGATCGTAGATCTGTCCCTTGGTGCCGGTGATCCCGCCGCTCAAGTCGATAAACTGGCCAGCGCCTACCAGTGGCGCGTACGGCGAGTTTTGGCAGGTGTACCAGGTGGGCGAGGGAATGGTGATCGTGTAGGTGTTCGCTTCGTGATCGGGAGAGCGGAAGAAGTCGCCGTAGAAGAACAGCTTGTCTTTCTTGATAGGGCCGCCCAAAGCGCCGCCGAAGTAGTTGTAGGCTACGTGGCCCACGCCGGCCGCGAAGTAGGAGCGTGCATCCATGTCGTTGTTTTGCACGTACTCGTCGAGCTGGCCGTGAAATGCGTTGGTGCCGGACTTGAGGATCACGTTGGCGACCGTGCCCACCGCGCGGCCCAGCTCAGGCTCATAATTTGAGGTCGACACGTCAACGGTGTCGATAGCCTGCTCCGGCGGAATCATGATCTGCAGCAACCCGGTGCGCTCGTCGTCGTCAATGCCCTCAATCTGGTAGCTGTTGCCCACGCGGGGCTGGCCGTTGACCTCAGTCTGGATGGAGCTGGCCGCGTTGAAGAACTGCGAGTGCTCGAAGATCGGCGGACCCACACCCGGAGCCAGGGTGAGCAGCGACTGGAAGTTCTGGTTCACCATGACCGGCAGGTCCTGGAGAGTCTGAGCCTCAAGGTTCGTGCTCACGTCAGCGCGGTCGGTCTCCATGATGGGAGGCGCGCCGGTGACGGTCACCGTCTCCGTGACGCTACCCGGCTGCAGGGCAATGTCTACACGGGTCGTGGTGTTGACGGCCACGTCGACGCCCGCCCGGGTTTCCTTCTTGAAGCCCTGCACCGAAACCGTGACCGTGTAGTTGCCGGGCGTGAGGTCAGGAAACGTGTAGTTGCCGCTTTCGTTGGCGACGTCGGTGTGAATAATTCCGGTGGCATTCTCGGTAATCGTCACCGTTGCCTTGGGAACAATGGCGCCCGTGTTATCGGTCACCGATCCCACGAGTGTGGCGGATACTGCCTGCGCCAGCAGCGCGTGCGTTGCGCTAAGCATGAACAGGAAGAGAAGAGACCCCTGAATGAGCCTCACTAGTCTGCGTTGAATCATCTGAATCCTCCGAATGGTGTTACAGGGTTGTGCGTCATCGCTTGTCCGAACACTGGTCAAACACTTTATTCCTACCCACTATCCTCCTGCGAGAAAGAATTCCGGGTTTGAACACAACGGGGGCCCTATCTGGTAACGCTGTGATTCCGGGAAAAATTCGGGACTTACCTGCTGCATGGCTCGCGTGTTACGCCCGCGTATCTCTTCGCCCCGGCGAGACACACCAGTCCCTGTTTCGTCCCCGATAGATTACTGAAAGCACACTTCTTCGATTTCTCACGCCGCGCCATTTTAAGCTGATGGTACCTCTTTGCAAGGCTGCTACCGTATGTTACAAACCATTTACGGTGAGAGAGATACGGATTTCTAACTGAAAATAAAGACCTTAACGTATTAATCGATGTTCATCAATCTACCCGCGTCAAGAGCCGAAACCGGCATGATTTCTCCGTGACAACTCTTCGCAAAGTGAGGTATGCTACGCCCTGTTAGTAGACTCAAATGGCGCAGGCATCAGGAAACGGGCACACAACAACGCAGTGGATGCCAACCACGGCAGAAGAACGTGCGGTCGTGCTCGAGGAACTGGAGGCAATCCTCTCCAGTTATCACTTCCGGGGCAGCAAACGCTACCCGGCCCTGCTGCAATACGTGGTGGATGCCGCACTGGAAAACCGCATAGGCGATTTGAAGGAGCGGACGCTGGGCGTTGAGGTCTTCGGCCGCGATCCGGGATACGACACGAGTGCCGATCCTGTGGTCCGCGTAAGCGCGGGCGAGGTCCGGAAGCGGATCGCCCAGTACTACCACGAGAACGGTGAAACATCGCGGCTGCAGATCGAGCTTCCGCTAGGCTCCTACGCGCCCGAATTCCTGCTGCGCGGGCCGAGCGCCATCCACCCAGGCGCAGGCCCCGAGCTATTGGCGTCCCCACGGAGGGCTGTGCGCTCACGCCGGGTCCTGATGCGCGTAGTTCTATTCAGCCTGGCTGTTTTGTCGCTGGTTGTGGGAGGAGTTGCCGCTTACTTTTATCATCAGGCCTCGCAGAGCGGCGAGGCCGCCACGCTGAAACTCTGGAGTTCCCTGTTCAATGCCCCCCGGCCGGTGCTGATCGTTCTGGGAACCACGCATCCCAGCAACATGCTGCCGCCTTCGCAAGAAACCACTTTCGGCGAGCACAATGCAAACCCCTATCACCACGTCTCGGTTTCGATTGCCATGGCGCTGGCGCATCTTTCAGGTGCTCTGGAAAAGCACAAGAAGGGCTACGAGGTGAAGGAGTCGCCCGAAACCACGCTCGCAGACATTCGCTCGCGTCCCATCGTACTCGTGGGCGCTATCAATAATGACTGGACGATGCGGCTGACAAGTCCACTGCGGTTTCACTTCACGTTTGCGGCCAACCAGGAGGGGGCGGGAGTGGACAGCATCGACGATGCGGCAAATCCCCGGCCGACGGGCTGGATCGTGGACAGCTCCAGGCCTTACCTCTCCATCACCATCGACTACGCCATCGTCGCGCGCTTTCGCGACCCCACCACGGAGGGGCCGGTGATGGTGATCGCTGGGATCGGACCGTATGGAACTGAGGCCGCGAGCGAGTTTGTGCAGTCGCCGCAACACCTCGCGGAGCTGGCGGCGAAATTGCCGCGCGGCTGGGAGAACAAGAATCTTGAAGTGGTGCTGAAGACGAACGTGATCGGCGGAAAAGCGGGCCCGCCCATTCTTCTCTCCACCTATACCTGGTAGACCGCGAAAATTCCCTCAAGCAAATCGATTCGCCGTTGTGCTTCCCGTTCCATGAAGCCCTACCTGTGCTCGGGGCCGGTCTCAAGAAAGACAAAAGCGTTGCCGTCGGGATCGTGAACGAAGACGAGCTTTCCGTTGCGTTCGGCCCTCACGCCCGCGTCTTGCAACGCATCGAATGCTTTGCGCGCGTCGCGCACGGGAAAGAGGAACTGTGGCTGGGCGCCGGGGTGCGC
>Ga0326727_10021005_pt1 | contig 12866 bp, 13 predicted proteins | sample MB2enrmetagenome_FD_207643 | JGI IMG/M metagenome (GOLD analysis project Ga0326727, IMG submission 207643) | Lab enriched peat soil microbial communities from McLean, Ithaca, NY, United States - MB29MY | ecosystem: Environmental > Terrestrial > Soil > Wetlands > Peat | place: USA: New York...
CCATTCGGTCTCCTGAGATTGCTCTTGCTTCGCAACATCAGCATCCCAGTTCTTGACCGAATGGACAACAACCTGTTGAAACTTCACAGCTAAAGCCCAAGGTTTTAGTGGTGTTAATGTACGAGCTAAAGCCCGTACCCTTCAACTGGGAAGTGCGAGCTAATTGGGGTCAGTTCGCCCACTGGCGGGCCGAATTGAAGCAGAAATCAAGCACGGAAACCGGAGAGCTTTGAGCACACTGGCGATAGCGACGGAGAAAGAGGTTTTCGATCTGCTGCGGGATGACCTCGTGGCGATCGAGCAGGAGTTGGGCCGCGACGACGCTTCCGGCGTAAACACCATCACGGAGATCGCCGAATACCTGCGCGGGGGCGGCGGCAAGCGCATCCGGCCCTCGCTGCTGCTGCTCTCGGCTCATGCGCTGGGCTACTTTGGCCCCAGCGCCATCCGCCTGGGCGCGGTGATCGAGATGGTGCACACCGCGACGCTGGTGCACGACGACATCATCGACGGCGCGGACCTCAGGCGCGGCCGTCCTTCGGCGAACACCACCTGGGGCAACGAGAAGTGCGTGCTGGCCGGCGACTGGCTTTACATGCAGGCCTTCAAAGTGGCTCTCGAAGAGAAGAACCTGCGCATTCTCGACCTGCTCATCGGCCTCACCCAGAAGATGGTCGAGGGCGAGCTGTTGCAGATTCAAAAGCTGGGCAAAGCCGTCTCCGAGGCCGAATACTACGATCTTATCTATCGCAAGACCGCCTGTCTGTTCGCGGTTTCGATGCGCCTGGGCGCGGTGCTGGCCGGAGCCACAGAGGCGCAGGAGAAGAGCTTGGCCGCCTATGGCCGGGCTGTCGGTTTCGCTTTCCAGATTGTCGACGACATTCTCGACCTGACGGCCACTGAAGAAGTTCTAGGCAAGCCGGTGGCCAGCGATCTGCGCGAAGGCAAGGCAACGCTTGCGGTGATTCACTCCATCGATCACGGCACGGCCCTCGACCGGCAGGCCATTCAGCGGGTGCTGGACGACCGCGGCTTCCAGCGCGTCAGCCGCGACGAGCTGCGAGAGATTCTCGAGCGCAATGGCTCGTTCGAGTACGCCATGGCCGCAGCCGCCCGCTATGCCGAGCAGAGCCGTCAGGCCCTGACGCCCGTCGCCGACTCCGAGTACAAGCGCGCCCTGCTCCGGGCGCCGGATTTCGTGGTTGCGCGGGAAAAGTAAGTCGCAACCTTTACGCCATCATCCCCTTAAGCGCCGTCACGTACTCTTCCGGCAGGCGCTTCCGGTTCATCTCTTTGTCGCAGACCATGTGCGTCGTCTCGCCCTCGGCCAGGAGCTTCCGTTCCTCTTCGCCTGAGGCCTTGCGCCAGATTTTGTAGGCGAACTTGACCAGGGAAGCGCGCACCAGGGCGGGCTCGGTTTCGATCTGGATCTGGTCGTCGTAGCGGGCCGAAGCGCGGTAGCGGCAGCGGGCCTCGGCAACCGGCAGGATGCAGCCGTAAACCTCTTCCAACTGGCTATAAGCCATGCCGAGCGAGCGCATCAGCTCCACGCGGCCAATTTCAAACCAGACCAGATAGTTGGAATAGTAGACGACGCTCATCTGGTCGGTTTCGGCATAGCGCACCCTGATTTCGGTGGTCACTGGCATGTAAGGTTCTCCTGTGTCCGATAATGGACGGATTCAGTCCCTGCTTTTCCACGCGAGACGCGGTTTTTCCACAGCCAAAAAGACTGGCCGCCTTGATCTCTGATCCCTGTTCCCTGCCTTACGGCTTCAGGTGCGTGAAGAAAGGCAGCCTGGCCACGTCGTTATAGATGACAACGGCGAAAAACGCCATCAGCACCACAAACGCGGCTTGGTAGATCCGCTCCTTCACTGCGAGATTGATCTCGCGGCGGATCGCGCTTTCGATCAGCAGAATGAAGATCATGCCGCCATCCAGAATCGGGAAGGGCATCAGGTTGAGAATGCCAAGATTGATGCTGATCATCCCCGCCAGCCCAATCTTCTCGGACCATCCCTTGCTCTCCGCCGCATCCCCGGCCACGCGGGCAATCCCAACCGGGCCCATCAACTGAGACACAGGAACCTTGCGCGCGAAGAGCCGCTCCAGCGTCTCGAAGATAAGAGTCGAGTTATCGGCGCAGAATTTGGTGGATTTGGAAGTCGCTTTGCCCAAAGGAAGCGGATCTTCGCGATAGGGAGGCGGTGCGGGCATGAAGCCCAGCACCCAGCCATCGAGCTTGGCCGGATGCGCCACCATGGGCACCAGCACGCCCTGGCGCACCACCACCAGCGAAAGCGCCTTGCCCTCTCCGGCCTTCATATAGGCGCGCAGCGACGAAACCGTGTGGAAGGCGAATCCATCCACGGACTGGATGCCGTCGCCGGCGCGCAAACCAGCCCGCTCGGCTGGAGTTCCCGGCTGCACTTCCTTGACGGCAATGGGGCCAGGCATGATCTGGGGCAACATGCCGGCCAAATCGCCTTCCACCAGTTTACTGGGCACGCGCATCGAGGTTTGCAATATCGTGCCGCCGCGCTCCAACGTGACCGGGACCGTCTGGTTGGGGTCCAGATTGAGTCGCTCGTAGACCTTTTCCCAGTCGGGATTGGCGGCCTCGGCAAAGCGGCGGATCGTGTCGCCGGGCTGAATGCCAGCCTGCGCCGCCGCCGAGCCGGGAATGACCCACTCGACGGTCGTCGTCTTGACTTCGACGGCCGGAACCTCATTGATCCAGCCGTAATAGAAGATCATCAAAACAAAGGCAAGAACGAAATTGGCAAAGGGGCCGGCAAAGCCGATCAACATCTGCTGCCACCGGGGATGGGAAGTAAGAGCGCCAGGATCGTCGGCCGCGATCACGGTTTCCTTGCCGGGCGTTTCGAGGTTCTGCTCCGCGCTTTCGCCGGTCATTTTGACGAAGCCGCCGAAAGGCAGCAGGCAAACCTTGTAGTCCGTGTCGCCGTATTTGTAGCCGAACAGGCGCGGCCCGAAGCCGAAGGAAAATGCCTCGACGCGCACGCCGCAAAGCTTGGCCACAACAAAGTGGCCAAACTCGTGGACCACAACCATGACGGCAATCAGGACGATGAAAGCGGCGACAGAAATTAGAAATTCATGCATAAGTGTGCTGTTTTTCCTTGACTTAGCGCGATGCCCGGTGCACTTCGTCCGTACTTACTTCAGCAGCGCATGTGCTCTTTCGCGCGCCTCGCGGTCGTGCGCAAGAACCTCTGCAATGGTGGCCGGATGCGCCTCAGGCGTGGATGCAAGCACTCTTTCAATTGTACGCGGAATGCCCATAAAGGGGATGCGCCGCTCGAGGAAGGCCTCGACGGCCACTTCATCGGCCGCATTCAGGGCAATGCAATGCGCGCCGCCGATCTTTGCCGCCTCAAAGCCCAGCCTCAGGCACGGGAAGCGCTCCAGATCGGGCTGCTCAAACTCAAGATGGGTCAACGCCGCCATGTCGAAGGTTAGCGTGGAGGCCGGCCGCTCCGGGTAGGCCAGCGCATAGAGAATCGGCAGCCGCATGTCGGTGACCGAAATCTGCGCCAGAATCGAGCCGTCTACGTACTCCACCAGCGAGTGCACCGTGGACTGCGGATGAACCGTGACCCGCACCTGGTCTGCCGTCACGTTGAAGAGCCGGCAGGCCTCGATGACCTCCAGAGCCTTGTTCAACATCGACGCCGAGTCGATGGTGATGCGCCGGCCCATCTTCCATGTGGGGTGATTGAGCGCCTGCTCCGGCGTGATGTTGGCGAACTCCGCCAGCGGCAGCTTGCGGAAGGGTCCGCCGGAGGCCGTCAGCCAGATGGTCTTTACCTCGGAGTGCTGGCCCACGCGCAGGCACTGGTGAACCGCGTTGTGCTCGCTGTCGATCGGCAGAATGGGCACATTGCGCTCGCGAGCCGCCCTGGTGAGGATTTCGCCCGCATCCACCATGCATTCCTTGGTGGCCAGGCCGATGGGTTTGCCGGCCAGAATGGCCGCGTAGGTGGCTTCAAGGCCCGCTACGCCCACAATCGCCGAAACCACAAAGTCCGCTTCCGGCAGGGTCGAGCACGCGACTGTTCCTTCGCTGCCGTAAGCGGTTTCGATGCCCGTAACATCGGCCTTGGCGAGACGCATGGCCAGCTCGGCCGCCAGCTCTTCCGTGGCCAGCGAAACCAGCTTCGGCTTCCAGCGCACTGCCTGCTCAAAGGCTCTGTCGACATTGTGTCCGGCAGCCAGCGCGGCCACCGAGTAGCGCTCGGGGAACTGTTCGACGATGGAAAGGGTGCTTTGTCCGATGGAGCCGGTGGAACCGAGAATCGCGAGTCTTTTCATGATAGTTCTATCTTAAAAGTCCAGGGGCAGAATTACTCAGAACCACTGGTAAATCAGGTGAGCGTACCAGAGCACGGGAGCGGCCAAAAGCAGCGCGTCAATGCGGTCCAGAACGCCGCCATGGCCGGGCAAAAGGTTGCCGGAGTCCTTCACGCCCGCCGAGCGCTTCAGCGCCGACTCGGCCAGATCGCCCACCTGCGCTGCCACGTTCACGACCACGGCCAAGGTCAGCCAGTACCAAACGTCTTCGGGATAGGAAAGCCAGACCCGATCCCACTGCGTCACAAACAGATGAGCCAGGCCGAGCAGGCCTCCCGTGACCAGCAGCCCACCGGCTACCGAGGCGGCCGCGCCCTCCCAGGTCTTGTTGGGGCTGAGCGCTGGCGCCAGTTTGTGCCGGCCCCAGGCGCGGCCCACGTAGAGGGCTGCAATGTCTCCGGCCCAAACCACGCACATCAGAAAAACAACCAGCGAAGAACCGTTGGGCTGCTCGATCAGCACGGGAAGGGAAATCAAGGTGAATCCGGCATAGAGCAGGCCAAAGATGGAGGTCGCGGCGTCGGCCAGCATCTGCTCGACGGGCCGCGAAAAAGTGCAATAAACCAGCAGCCCCAGGCTTAGAACGCCAAGGATGGCTGCCGTCTGGTCGGGCCACAGGAAGGTGCCGGCAAAAAGCGCCAGAATCGCCACAACCAGTGCAATGCGCGGCGGCTTGGCCCCGGTCTTTTCCGCCAGGCCCGCATACTCCCATGCGGCCATCGCCGCCACCGCCGCAACAGCCAGCGTGACGAGCCACTTCGGCCCCAGGAACACCAGAAGCAGGACCAGCGGGATCAGGATCAGAGCTGTGATTATGCGTTTCATGCCAAGGCTGAGGATACACCGCCAGGGTGGGGCGTGTACCGGCTGGCAAGCTGCCAATGCGCTGATTCCGATGGAAATAGATTAAATTCTGTCCGTACTGGCTCAGCCTGCGCGTTCTCTTCGCCTTCTGACCGCATCCGGCGCAGGAATGCTTCGCAGCCTCCGTATTCTGCCAGCTCTTCCTTCAGCAGGCCTCGGAGCTTCGCTGTCACCCGCTCCGCCTTGGTTACGGAATCCTCTTCCTCCGGCCCATCTTCCGGCGTTCCCTGCTCGTCATTCAATGGATTCTAGCCTCCATCTCTTTTGATCGTCAGGATGCACCCGCAATGTTATACACAAATCCGCATGAAGAAAATCCAAGGCAGGATGAAAAACCTCAGCTCGCCACGATCTTGATCCGCTCGGGGTTCTCTTCCACCTCGCCGCAGCCTTCGCCTAGTCCGCCAAAGCGGCGCTCGCGCTGCTGGTACTCGGCAATCGCTTCCAGCAGATGAATTCCCCGAAAATCGGGCCATAGCCGCTGGGTGACGAAGATCTCGGTGTAAGCCACCTGCCACAGCAGGTAGTTCGACAGCCGCTTCTCGCCGGAGGTGCGGATCAGCAGGTCGGGGTCCGGCATGTGCGCAGTGTAGAGATGACGGTGAATGTCTTCCTCGGTGATCAGCTCCGGCTTCAGGTGCTTTCGCTGCATTTCCGCGCTCAGGCCGCGGAAGGCGTCCACTAGTTCCGAACGGCCGCCGTAGTTCAGCGCCAGCGTAAGGGTCGTGCCCGTGTTCCGCGCCGTGGCCTCTTCCACCCAGCGCATCTTCTCCTGCACTTCTGCCGGCAGCTCATGGGTGCGCCCGATGTACTTCATCCGCACATTATTGTCCATCATGCGCTGCAGATTGCTCTCCAGGTAGCTCCTGAGCAGGCGCATGAGAAAGCTGACCTCAGCGCGCGGCCGGCGCAGTTTGTTCTCCAGGGAAAAGGCGTACAAGGTGAGCCAGGGCAGACCGATGCGCGAAGCGGTCTCGGTCACCAGTTGCACGCTGTTGGCTCCCTGCTGGTGGCCCATGAAGCGCTTCAGCGCGCGGCTCCCGGCCCAGCGCCCATTGCCGTCCATGATGATCGCCACATGCTCGGGCATGCGCTCCGGCTTCAGGGTCGCGTAAACAGCGCGCTCCTCGGCGGTCAACTCATCGATGCGCAGCGTGCCAGCAGGATACAAAGGATTCGCCTCTACCGTGTACTTAGGTTTCCCAATTCAGATGATCTTTGAAGTCACTTAGAATGGCAAAAATGGCCAACTTCGCGGCCCCACTTGTCATTCTGTGTGTCACATACGCGACATGTCCAGCCGCCCCACATAAGCTGATGGAAGCTTTTCGGCCAACGTACCCCTTCGCGGCTAGGCGTACCACAGCGAGCGCACTGAATCGCGTTGAAATTAATCCCCCACCGGTTCCTTACGATCGTGCCATAGATAACAAGAATGACTCCGACGACTAAAGTCCCCAAGAATATGGCAGCCGGAAACACTCAGTTTTCCTCCTTCGCGAGATCTTCTGGAATTGTTCCAGTTTGCTTCAGGTGTTCTGGATTCGCAGCCAGAGTCCGGGATTCTCTCGTCCGGTCCTGAGACACTTCGGCAATCTAATCTCGAGGCTGCCCGAATTCCGTCACACAATCATCCCAGCGCAGGCAGCCAAGGGCTTTTCATCTCGACCGTAGCACAAGCGCACGTGCGCCGCAACGACTCCCACACCTCGCCCGAAAGCGCGGGGTGGCGGCAATCCCGGCGAATGCCGACTAAGCCGTGCGCCGGTGCCCGATGGCCATATCGCGCACCGCGCCATAGATCAGCGACCGGTGCAGCGAGTCCAGGCAGGGCAAAGCTTCCGCAATCTCGGCCAGCAGCGGGTCCGCCAGCAGCGAAGCCACTTCCTCGTCGTGGCGGCTGCGAGCGTCGCGCACCAGCCGGCGCACATCCACGCCCAGGGCCTCGGCCAGCCGCTCAAGCGAGCCCAGCGTCGGAATGGCCTTGCCATTCTCTATCTTGGAAATGTATGTGCGAGGCACCTGCATCCGCCCGGCCAGTTGGCGCTGGCTCAGGTGGCGCGCCCGGCGGATTTCCTTCACCTGGCCGGCCACTCTCAGCCCGGCCTCAGTCGAAGGATCGACGGGGCGCTGCTCCACTGGAACTGGCCCGAGCTGGACCGGCCCCTCGACATCGAGGGGGCGGTGACACCTTCTGCAAAGGGAATTGCTCGGCCTGAATTGAATCAGCTTGCAGTCCGCGAATGCACAGCGGACAACTTCGCGTGCTTCCGCGCTTACCGGAATGGTCGCCATGGACGGTGTGCGGAGTGCCAGAGCAAGGTCTCCGCGGTGCTTCAGAACACCACGATATTTGCTACTTTCGGAGAAGCGAACCATAATTGTCAAGTGAAAAACTGGATTCAATCCGGGATTTCTCCTACTATACCCGGAAAATCACCCAAAAAAACGGGAAAAACACGAACCAGAGTGCGCAACAAGGAGGGTTGGGATAGAAGATGAGCGAATGCACGGGAAATGATGCATCGGGAAACGGCGCCCGCTTCGGACGCGAGCAGGCCTGGCAACTGCTGACCGAGTGGACCCAAAGCGAGAGCCTGCGCAAGCACGCCCTGGCCGTCGAAGCCTGCGTTACGGCCTACGGCGAGGCGGAAGCCGCCCGCCTGGGATTGGCTGGGAATGATCGCGACGCGCTGGTCGAGCTCTACTCCGCCACCGGCCTTCTGCACGACTTCGATTACGAGCGCCATCCCTCGGCCGAGGAGCATCCCTTCGTAGGCGTGCGCGAACTGGAGCGGCTGGGTTGGCCCGAGCCGTTGCGCACCGCCATCCTGGGCCATGCGGAGTACTCCGGCGTTGCTCGCGTCACGCATCTGGCCAAGGCCCTTTTTGCCTGCGATGAGCTCTCCGGTTTACTGACCGCCTGCGCGCTGGTCAAGCCGACCAAGGCGATTGCCGATGTGGAAGTGCGCGGCGTGCGCAAGAAGATGAAAGACAAGGCCTTCGCCCGCGGCGTCAACCGCGCCGACATTCTGCAGGGCGCCTCCGAGCTGGGCGTCGATCTCGACGCGCATATTGCCTTCTGCCTGGAAGCGATGAAGAAGCGGGCCGCGGAACTGGGGATCTAAGAGCGGCTTTCAATTTTCTACTTGAGCTTTCAGGTGACAGAAGCTCAGTGGGAACAAAACGCGATATGGAACAACAGCAGGAACAGGAAAAGGACGATGCCGAGGGCCGGAACTACCCTCCATTTGAGGGTCGAAAGAACCTTGGACCGAAGCACTCCACGCAAGTAGTAATGGTCTGGATCAGCAGGGTTGTAGCGAAGGATAACCTTCTGCCCCTCATACAACTGAAACAGTGGGGAATCTTCACTGACCGAATACTCGGCCGTATGCTGCGTCCCCGACGCATCGGTCCAGGCAATGTCACAAAATGATTGCCACTCGTCGATCGTCCGATCAGGACAATAGCTTCCACTGGGGATTCCGACGTCGACATCCTCGAGATCGGAGGACCGGATCGTTGCCTCAGTCTGTGTCCATTTGTCGTAGCCGCGCAGGCGCTCCCAAATCTCGATCAGCATGGTGTCTTCCATTCCGCCAAACCGGCGCAGGAACCTGAGTAAAGACGAAGAGCTGCGCGGCATGAAGGACCCGTCTAGAACGGATCGTTCTCCCTCAGCTCCGCCACAATCTCCGCTGCGGCAACACGCGCCTTATCTTCCTGGTCGGGCGAAAAGCTGATGGCGCCCACGCGGGCATGGCCGCCGCCGCCGTAGCGCTCGCAAACCTTCGCCAGGTTCACCATCTTGGCCGGGTCTGCCGTGGTCCATGGATTCGATCCCACTGAAACCTTGGTGCGGAAGCTGGACTTCGAAAGCCCGATCGCGTAAACGGCCTTGGGATAGAGGTAATAGGGAATGAACTTGTTGAAGCCCTCGAGCGGGTGGTCGATGATGTCGAAGAAGATGGTGCCGTCGCGCTCTTCCGCGCGGCTGCGGATCAGCTCGATGGACCTGGCGTGACGCTCCATGAGCGGCGGCAGCAACTCGGCCACAAAAGGCTGGCTGAGCACCTCGGCCAGCGGCATCTGGGTCAGCAGCGGAATCAGCCGCGGAATGAAGGCCGGGTCCTGGCTGGCCTCGATGATGAGCGTCAGTTTCATGGCCGGAGCGGCCATCTCGACGGCCGACTCGGGGCTCTCGTATTTCGCGCCGTCCACAATCGTGGCCCAGTGAATCAGCTCCGCAAACGGCTTGATGTCGAAGCCGAAGCGCGTCGAGCCGATGTGCGCGATGAAGCTGGTGCAGGAAGTGTAGTTGACGTCGAGAAAGCGATGCGCGCCACATACCGGATCCTGCTTGCAGGCCAGATAGTGCTCGCGGTCCTCGGGCGTCAGGAAGGCCGACAGATGGTGGTCGAACCACCAGGTAATCTTGGGCGAAGTCGAGTATTTGAAGTCGACAATGGCGTTTTCGTCGCCGGTAAACTCGCTCTCGTCGAACAGAGAACTCGCGCGGTGCACCAGCCCGTGATACTCATAGCTGGCGCCCTCGGCGACGCACTCCCGATGAAAGCGCGTGAAGAGCGACGCTGAACAAGCCCCGTCAAAGCATTTGTCGTGATAGAAAACTCGAACCCGCAAGATTTGAACTCCTCCTAGAGCGCTTAAGAAAAGCTGAATTACCGGAACAGTCAAGCATCAAGGCAACCGCCGCTTATGTCAAGGCTAGAGCCTGGACGGGATAGGCTCGACCGGCTCAAAACAGAATCTCTTTCAGCGTCTTGCGAAGTCTCCGCGGAGACTGTGGAGAGGCTGAGAGTCTGGCGCGGCGCAGGCCCGCGATGCGAATTCTCCCCCTCACGGAACTGCCTAACGGCAACCGCATAGAGTATCTTTCCATCAGGGCAATTCATCGCTCAAACCTGTTCCTTCTTTCATGGAGATTCGATGGAGCCAGAGATTCAGCCGCCGTTGCGGAAGGGTTCGTCAGCCGCGGCGGATGTGAGCGCAGCCCGCGCTGCCGATGATTTTGCTCCCTCCGTGGCGGAGCGCATCTCACGCCTGATGAACTGGACCTTTATCGGCAGCCAGGGCCTGCGGGCAGGCTGGTCAATTGTTATCTTTTCCATCTTGTTACTCCTCTTCTCCAGCGCCGCCGTATTCGTGCTTGCTCCGCTGCATCTTGTCGATTCTGCCAATCGCAAAGACTTTACCGCATCTTCGGCGTTTTTCTCGGAGTTGATTGGCTTGGTCGCGCTCGTGGGAGCTGCCGCCGTTGTTGCGCTCATCGAGCGCCGAAAGAACCTGCTGGCATTCAACCTGACCGGCCCGCGGCGCACGCTTCACTTCCTCGGTGGTCTGGCGTCGGGCTTTGCGGCGCTCTCGCTGCTGGTGGGAGCCATGCATTGGGGCGGCTGGCTGCAGTTCGGCCCCGTGGCTCTTTCCGGGGCGCAGATCTTCAAGTTTGCCGCAATGTGGGCCGCCGCCTTTCTCTTGGTGGGATGCGTGGAGGAAGGGACCTTCCGCTGCTACCTGCAGTTCACCCTCACCCGCGGCATCAACTTCTGGTGGGCACTGGGAACGGTCGGCCTCCTTTGCCTGGATTTGCTGCTGAGAAGCAAAGGCAACGGCGTCTGGGGCGTTTATATCGTCGCGCTGCTGGGTCTTTTCCCTTGTTTGATTCTGTATTTAAGAAAGACCGCACGAAGTGCCTTCTGGCAGGCAGCCTGGGTAACTTCGACGCTCTTCGGCTACATCCACACCGGCAACAACGGCGAAAACTGGATTGGCATTTTTGCCGCGGCGTTGATAGGTTTCGTCTTTTGCGTCAGCATACGGGTCACCGGCTCGGCCTGGTGGGCCATCGGCTGCCACGCCGCATGGGACTGGGCGGAGACCTTTTTCTACGGCACCGCCGACAGCGGCCTCGTTGCCAAGGGCCACTACCTCACCACCAGCCCGGCAGGTAACCCGCTCTGGAGCGGCGGCGCAGACGGTCCCGAAGGCAGCCTGTTGGTGATAGGCGTCGTCCTGCTGCTGCTCGTGGCGCTGCTCGTCATCTACGGGCGGAAAAAGTTGGGTGCCCCAGGTTAAGGTCAAGGACTTTGTTATTCGCGAGGGGTACCCGGTTTTCAGACGCCATCCGATGTGGCACACCCTACATGTCTTTCTTCCCATTCTCCTAAACGTGGGACGGAATCACGCGATATAATTTGCTTCAACTTCAATGCAACGACGAGAGCTATCCCGAAAGGGGAGGAAGAGATATTGTGACGTCGAAAACACCGCATCAAGTTTTGGAACTCGCTCAAAATCTTCAAGAGGGATTCCCTTCCAGGCGCTACAAAGTCAGAGCCATCCTGAAATGGTTTGGAGCCTCCCGCCGAGGAAAGGGCATTGCTAAAGAAATTGAAGACATCCTCATGGAAAACGGGCTGATCACTGAACCAGAGTTCAATGACGTCGAGATCGACGATCACGTCGTCTTCTCAAAGGCGACCATTAAGAGGTCCCAGATCACATTGCCAACTCCGGATCCAGTTGAAGCTGAGGAACCGGGCGAGCAGACCACTATCGCCGCAACGTCGGCAAGCGAAGAAAACTTGGTCGAAACTCCCCAGGTCATTCCCCATGTGTCGGAGGACGAACTTGAACCCGAGGAAGATGATGATGACGAGCAAGCGAACAAGTCAGATGACCGGCCTGTAAGCAGTGATAGTCGCGATTGGACGATTCTTTCCCTCCAGGACAAGGTCAATCGGGGACAACTCATTCTTCAGCCTGAATATCAGCGGGAATACGTTTGGAAGCTCAAACCGGAACTACCTTCCCGCCTCATCGAATCTCTGTTACTTCAAATCCCCATTCCACCGATCTACTTCGGCAAAGTGGCCGAGGGCCGTATGGAAATCATTGATGGTCAGCAGCGCCTCACTACATTGCTAAACTTCGTCGCGAACAAGTTTCCTCTGCAGAAGCTCCGGGGAATGAATAGCTTGAACGGAAAGATGTTCAAGAACCTGCCCCAGCAACATCAAGAGAAGATCCTCGATTCGCCGATCAGAAGTATCGTCATCGATGCCGCTAAAAACATGGGCCTCCGTTACGAAATCTTCGAGCGTCTCAATCGCGGGTCCATGCAGCTAAACGAACAAGAAATCCGAAATTGCGTTTCGCGCGGACCCTTTAACGACCTTCTTGCGGAGTTAGAGATGGACGCAACTTGGCGCAAAGTGAAAGGCGGCGCTGAGCCAGACGGAAGGTTCAAAGAACGCGAGATAATTCTACGTTTCTTTGCTTTTGCAAACCGTCTCCCGCAGTACACCGGTAGCCTCAAGCGATTCCTCAATGAGTATATGGGACAATACGCACCGAAGGAACCGCAAGACCTAAAGAGCCATGCAGCACTTTTCAAACAGACTGTTCAGAACATCTATGCAGTTTTTGGCAACGAATCGGCGCGGCTTTACGAAATTACTCCCGAATCGAATGATGGCAGTTGGGATAAGAAATTCTCGGTCACTGTCTTCGACATGCAGGCAGCCGCATTGATGAACTGTTCTACCGTGAAGGTCCAGCAAGCATCTGAGCAACTCCGAGAGTTATTTATCTACACGATG
>Ga0326727_10021008_pt1 | contig 12866 bp, 13 predicted proteins | sample MB2enrmetagenome_FD_207643 | JGI IMG/M metagenome (GOLD analysis project Ga0326727, IMG submission 207643) | Lab enriched peat soil microbial communities from McLean, Ithaca, NY, United States - MB29MY | ecosystem: Environmental > Terrestrial > Soil > Wetlands > Peat | place: USA: New York...
ACGCGGACGGCTTTGCTCGCGGCCTGCTCGACCTGGAACAGAACTGGCGCGGCGCTGTGCTGGACAACGCGGGCATCTATACGACATTGCAAAAATTCCAGGCCATGGAGAAAACAGCAAGCCCGCAGGTGCTGCAAAACTGGAGATTTCAACAGGCGCTCTATCGAGCTTACTACGACGCCTATGTCCGCTCGCGCTTGTTGTACGAGACGCAATTAGAAGACGAAGCCCTTTCTGAATTGCGACAAGCCAAGCGGACCGGGGCGCTCCTGGCGCTGGCGGAGGCCGAGAAGATTCTGAATCGAGCATTGACCAAGCCGATCAACGAGGACTGGCGACAACGCGTCTTCGAGCTCGGTGAAGCCCTGTTCCAGAGCATTCGCATGCAGCTTAGCGTCGATCGCTACAAGGCGGCATCCGTCGGTCGAGGCGCGAATCTTGACACGATCGATCGGCCTCTGAACGACCGCGTCTGGCTATTGGACCGCTTCGCCGCGATTCGCAAGCTCGACGCGGAATCCAAACGTCTACAGCAGATCGACGAAATCGTCCATTGGACCGACCCGGGCCCCGGGGGGTTCTACGATGACGCGGGCAATCCGACTCGGCAGCCGCACCTTGTACCCGGCCTCGGTTGGGCCAACGACCCGGCGTTCTTCGAAACGGTGCTGACCGTATTCGAGGACAAGCCGTCGATGCGAAAATCGTGGTGGGATCAAGCAATGGGCCATTACGATCTGCCCGTACGCTTTCGCTATACGGGTCTCGATCCACACTCGCAGTATGCTGTTCGCGTGGTGTACGGCGCCGGTCCGCTGCACCTCATGGCCAACGACAAGGTAGAAATCCACTCCTTTTTGACGAAGCCGTACGAACGCCTGGAATTTCCTATTCCTGCATCAGCGACCGCGAGTGGAAGCCTCGAATTGAAATTCGAAGGTCAGCCAGGCCGGGGCGGCAACGGCCGCGGCTGTCAGATCGCGGAGCTGTGGTTGATCAAGAAGTGACGCCTTGCGGGGTGAGGCAACTTTGCCATCAGTCCTCTGCTACAACGCGCAGGGTATGACGGCCCGGCTCTTTTTCCACTGGCCGACTCCCTTTGGCATGCGCGATAATGAATCCGGGAACCGCCGGATTTCACCGGGCCTTCGGACATGCCTTACCACGCGACCGTGCGCGACGAACGCTTCAACTTTGCCGATCTTCGAGAGCTATTCGCGAAGGCAAACGAGGAGAAGTCCGGCGACCAACTCGCCGGCATTGCCGCTCGTTCCGAGCGCGAGCGCGTGGCGGCCAAGCTCGCGCTCGCTGACGTATCTCTCTCCGAAATCGTCGACCGTCCCTTGATCGATCCCGAGCACGACGAGGTCAGCCGGCTCCTGCTGGAGACATTCGATTCGGCAGCATTCTCTGCTATCCGGAGTTCAACGGTCGGCGAGCTACGCGAGCAGATTCTGTCCGATCGGTGCAGCCAAGAAGATCTGCATACCATCGGACGAGGGATTGTCCCGGAAATCGCAGCAGCCGTCGCGAAGCTGATGAGTAACAAGGACCTCATCCTTGCCGCCAGCCGGATTCGCAATGTATCACGCTGTCGCAACACGCTCGGTCAGCGTGGCGTGCTCGGAATTCGCGTCCAGCCGAATCATCCGACCGACGACTTACCCGGAATAATCCTCGCTACCGCGGATGGTCTGCTGTTCGGTTGCGGCGATGCAGTCATTGGCGTCAACCCCGCCGCGGAATCGGTGGACAGCGTTGAGGCGATCTTGCGCGGTCTCGATCGACTGATCGAGACTCTGGGTGCGCCGACGCAGGCGTGCTGCCTGGCTCATATCACGACTCAGTTAGCCTGCTTGAAACGCGGCGCGCCGGTCGATCTCCTGTTTCAGTCGATCGCAGGTACACAGGCGGCCAACGCCAGTTTCGGCGTATCGATCGACCAGCTACGTGAAGGCCGGGACCGTGTTCTGGAAAGTCATGCGCAACGCGCAGTAACTTGGGCCGGCAATGACGTTATGTATTTCGAGACAGGGCAGGGGAGCGCCCTATCCGCCGAAGCTCACGAGGGCGTCGACCAAGTGACGGTGGAGGCACGCGCCTACGGCCTCGCCAGAACGCTACATCCGTTTCTCGTCAACAGCGTCGTCGGCTTCATCGGCCCTGAGTATCTTTTCGACGAACGCCAGATCGTCCGTGCCGGGTTGGAAGATCATTTCATGGGCAAGCTTCTCGGCTTACCGATGGGAGTCGACGTTTGCTACACGAATCACGCCGCTGCGGACCAGAATTCCGCAGATAATCTGCTGGTGCTGTTGACCGCGGCGGGGTGCAATTATTTCATGGGAGTGCCTTGCGCGGATGATGTGATGCTCAATTATCAGTCGACCAGTTATCACGACGCTGCGGGTATGCGTGAGTTGTTCGGGCTGCGGCCCGCGCCGGAGTTTCTGGCGTGGCTGGAGGATCGCGGTATCTTCCGTGCCGGCCGGCTTGCCCCGCCCGGCGGTGTCGCGCGCAGGCAATTGCTGCAGCGTGTCGCGAGCTTGCTGGAATACCAACGCGGTGCGCCAGCGTTATGAAAGAGCAGTCAGAACACGATTTAGGTGAGCTGAGCGATCGTGAACCGGCGGAACTCGCAATCGAATCGGGTTCCGATTCGATCTCGGACATGCTGTCCGCAATTCGCAGCCGCACGCGTGCTTTCCGGAAGAACGGGTTCGTCGTATCGCACGTCAACGCTCCTGAATCTGCGCTACGATCACGCCGCGGCGCGCGATGCCGTGTGGGCGGAGGTCGACCTGGAGCGCGACCTCGGTCCGGAACTCGTAAAACGCCTCAGTATTTTCGAAGTGCGAAGCAAGGCCGCTTCGAAAGAAGAGTATTTGTTACGTCCGGATTTAGGCCGCCGTTTCGACGAGGCCAGCAGATCTGCGGTCGCAACAAAGTGCAAGAGCGGCGCTGAACTGCAGATTGTCATCGGCGATGGTCTCTCCGCCGCCGCGGTTGCTGCGCAGGTCCCGCGCTTGTTGCTCGCGCTCGACGAGGCAGCCCGGTCCGCCGGCTGGCGTGTCGGAAACGCCTTCTTTATCCGTCATTGTCGCGTCGGCATCTTGAACGAAATCGGCGACTTGCTTGATCCGGAAGTCGTGGTCCTGTTGGTTGGAGAACGGCCGGGCCTGGCGACTGCGGAGAGTCTTTCGGCGTACATGGCCTATCGGCCGCGAACGGGTCACAACGATGCGAATCGCAATCTCATCTCCAATATTCACGGTCGCGGGGTTCTTCTTGCCGACGCGGTCACGCGAATCCTGGGTCTCGCGCTGAAAATGCGCGAGCTCAAATTAAGCGGAGTGACGGTGAAAGAAGACTTGCCGTTACTCGACAATCCGCGGTGTGATTCGCTTCCCGGTTAACTCAAAGGATGAACGCTTGATTTGACCGTCCCCTCGCCGCGGCCTAGGCTTGCGATAACGGAACAGAGAGGGGGCGCGAACGTATGATACCTCCGATTTTGACGAAACTCGCCAGCGTGGTGGGAAAGCGAACACGGTCAGAGCGCCGTGCATTTCGTCGGCTTACTCCCGGGCACCTTACACCTTGTCACGTTCGCCTGTCCGGCGAAGAAAAGCCGCGCTCGGCGTGGGTGCATAATCTCTCGCTGCGCGGCGCCGGCATCCTGACCGATCAAGATTTCCCGGTTGGAACCGTGCTTTCGCTGCTTTTGGTCAATTCTCCGCACACTTTCGCTCTGTCGATCGAAATGGACGTCGTTCGCTGCTTTCGCGTCGTGAACGGCGACTACTTTGTCGGTGGGCAGTTCAAACGACAGCTGCGGCACGACGAACTCATGCCATTCATGATGTGAGAAACGCGTCGATATCGTCAAGCAACTCGTTCGAAGCTGACGACGCTAGGCAAGAGCGTGCGTACCCGGCTTCGCGCAGCTGGAAAGACACCTTCGGCAGCCGAATGCAAGTCGTCCACGGAGTAGAAGACCTTCGCATCGAACGCTCGAATGATGCTGCGCACGCGGTCCCAGTCCTTACGTTTGATTACCGTTAGTACAATTTGCACCGGACCGGTGGCGCCGCGGGCGCCTACTGTCGTGACGCCGTATCCTGTCATCTGCAGGTTGCCGATCAACTCCGAAGTGTCCCGTCGCGTAATGACGCGCACGAAGAGATTGCCCAAAGCCAACTTTCCTTCGAGGAATACGCCGAGGAAGTTGCCCAGGCTGAAGCCGGCGGCATAGGCGACGTAGCACGAGGGATCGCTGAGATTCTTCATCACCGCGCCAATGGCATAAAGCCAGATCGACACTTCGAACAGTCCGAGAGCGGGCGCCAGCCACTTCATGCCGCGAGCGATTGCGATCGTGCGAACGGTTCCAACTGTTACCACGGACAATTCCGCGGTGAAAATGATCAGGGGCAGCACGAACACTTATCACCCTCCCACATCGATCGGTACCGGCCGACCCGGGAACCGAGAGGCGGCGGACGATAGATCATGCCCCGTCTCATCGCAAGGCCAAAGCACCGGCTTCGTGTCCTCCTTATTTTGCTCAATCGTCGTGGCTCGAATTCAAATATCCTTGTCCACGCTACCTGCCGCAGGTTATCTTTCGGGAGTCGGGCAGCTTGCGTCGGGAGACCCGTCATTTCGCATCTCGTTTGCCAGCAGAAGGGAGCGCAACCGTGAGCCTCCGCGTCGCAGAACCCGAAGATGAGACATCCCGAAAATCCGTGCGCTGGATGCGTCGGCATCTCCTGGGGTTGGAGGACCTCAGTCGCGGCGAGATCGAGGTGATTCTGGATGTCGCCGAAGAGTTCGTCGAGGTCAGCCAACGCTTGCGCAAGAAGCGGAACGACTTGAAAGGCAAGGTCGTCGTCAATCTCTTCTTCGAGCCGTCAACACGTACGCGGACGAGTTTCAGCTTGGCCGCCAAGCGCCTCAGCGCCGACACGCAAGACTTTACCACATCCGGCTCGAGCGTCAGCAAAGGTGAGACGTTCATCGATACAGCCAAGAATATCGAGGCTTTGGGAATCGATATCGTGGTCGTTCGGCACTCTGTGCCGGGTGCGCCGCATCTGTTGGCTCAGCACCTGCGCTGCGGAGTCATCAACGCCGGCGACGGCGCCCACGAGCACCCGACGCAGGCGCTGCTCGACCTGTTCACCATCCGCAGGGTCAAGGGCCGTATCGAGGGCCTCACAGTCGCTCTTGTAGGTGACATCGCTCACAGCCGGGTCGCCAGAAGCAATATTTACGGGCTTCTGAAGCTGGGCGCCAAGGTGATCGTCTGCGGGCCACCGACATTGGTCCCGAGTTGCGTGAGCGAACTTGGCGTCGAGGTGGCTCACAGCCTCGACGACATTCTGCCACGCTGTGACGTCGTCAATGTCTTGCGCATTCAGTTCGAGCGCCAGCGAGGCGCGCTATTCCCCTCGATCGGCGAGTATTTTCGACTATTCGGAGTGGACAGCGCTCGGCTTCAGCGGGCTAAGTCGGATGTGCTGCTACTGGCGCCCGGTCCAATCAACCGCGGCGTCGAGTTGACGAGTGAAGTTGCCGATGGACCGAACAGCGCAATTCTGCAACAAGTGACCAATGGCCTCGCCGTGCGCATGGCGGTCTTGTATCTGCTTTGCGGCCAACCGGAAGAGGAGACGTGAATAGCGACGGCCGGCTTGCGCCGGCCGCCCGCAGAACATGCGTTCCAATTCATTTGCTGCAAGCAAATCAGCGCGAAAAGAATCAATCCTGACAGGTTACCGAATTCATTCGATCGGTTCCGCACGGGCGACGAAAACGCGTTCTCGGTCACTTCTGCTCCGCCGTCGGCGCGGGGGTTGCATCTCCAGTCATTTTCAGATCGTAATCCTGTTTGCCGGACTTGACGTCCAGGGCGAAACCCGAATCGTTGGCGTTCGTATACTTCGCAGGAATCGGCGTGTATTTTCCGTACGGATCCTTCGCTCCACCTTCGGGCTGGCGAATACTGGGCATCGATGACACCGTCAGGATGCTGAACTTGGCCTGCCCGGGCGCAACGTTTGAAATGGAATACGTTCCGGCCGGAGTGATCTTGCCCGTCCGCGTTTGTTGCTCCGAATCGACAATCGAAACCAGACCGCCCTCGAGCGCTGTGCCGTTGAGAGTGACTTTGCCGGACACGGTGCCAGTGCCCCCGCAGCCCGAAAGCGCCAGCAGGGCAACAGCGGCTACCATCGACTGGCCAGCGCCCCTTTGGAACCATTTCATTTGATCGATCTCCCGGAAACCTGTTCTGCTAGAGAGGAAAAAGACGGGCGGGGTGCCTGAATTTCACGCATCGCGACAGCGAGCGTTCGTTCAAGCGCCCCGCCGGTCGGGTCAGATCATTGGATTCGGACACATTGTAACGGGGGAGGCGCGGCGAGAGAAAACCAAGATCCGCGTTCCCCCGTCCTCATAATGATCCGGGCGATTTTACCAGTCGGCTCCGAGGGCTTCGCCACCGTTCGGAGTCATTGCTGCCCACCAGGTGGTCCCGGACACGCCGGAAGACACGCTGCGGACGCTGCCGTCGGCCAGGCCGGTCTGCATGTTCGGATGAGCCGTGGAGGCAACCCGAGGATCGCATTGGGAGTTCGGCCCGGTGTACGGATTCGGGTTGAAGATCGGCTTGGAGCCGGGCCCGATGCTGATCATGCCACCGGTGATGAACGCCAACGGCGAAGGCGGTTGATCCCAGAAGGTGATGCCGATGCCGGGGTAAACGGGCGTGGAATCGGGCAGAGTCTTCGTCTGCGTCTGATTAAAACCCGCATTCCCGGAGGGATCTTGGGAACCAATGCTGCTGTATGCCCAATAGCTGCCGCCGTCTTGACCGGGAGGCGAGAAGATGGCGTTGTTGCACTGAGCGTACTTCTCAGCGATCATCACGGTGTTGCTGAGGCCGTCCGGGAAAGACTTGGCCAAAGTCGCACCGGCGTCGAGGCCGGAGGTCGAACCGTTGTAGTAGCCGAAGCCAGCGTGCCAAGTGCCGCCGGAAGAATAGGTCGGACCGGTCGCGGCGCTGCCGACGTTAACCGCCGGACGACCGCCGGGGCCGCCATCGGATGGGTTTTGGTCGATGCCGAGCAAAACCTGACCGTTGAAACCGTAGCTGGAAGTCGCCCAGACGCTGAAGTAACCGGTGGAGCCGGTGGCGTCCAAGCTCGTCGGGCCGCCAGCAATGGTCATCAGGTTCGTGTCGGTCACATAACCTTGAGCCGGGTTGCTGGGGTCGGACGGGCACAGAAACGTCTTGATCGGCTGAGAGAACTGGCTGTTGAAGCCGGCCCAGTTACCGCCGACGAAGATCGAGTTGGCCGAGCCGGGGATCGTTCCTAGAACGCCGGCCGACGCCTTATAAATAGTGTTCGCCTCGAAGAACGGCAGCATGAAGAAGAACGCGTTGCCGTAGTTCGGCGGAATCGCAGCAGTACTCGGCGGGAACGTGCCAATGGCGGGAGGAAGACGAGAATAAGCATCATTGCAACTGTGGCACGCAAGCACGAGCTGCTTGATATTGTTGGCGCACTGAGTGCGGGCGGCCGCCTCGCGCACCTTCTGAACTGCGGGCAGGAGCAAACCAATCAAGATGGCGATGATGGCAATTACCACCAGCAGCTCGATCAGTGTGAAGCCTGCCCTTCCGCGACGCTGGACCATCGAAAACCCCCTTGCGAAAGAATGGGACGACAAGAACAGTGCCAACCCGAGTCTTGAAGACCCGGGGATTGGTGTGATTATCCTAAGACGGCGGAGTGTGGGAAGCCAGTGTTTTTTTTCGGAAGAGTCTTTTTTCGGAAACAAAAACACTCGACGGCGATCCCCACCTTGAATGCAGGTGACGGGACGTCGTTTCAAGGTCCATACGACGGCCGGTCCGCCGGTCCGCCGACTCCGCCAAGTTAGGCTTGGCAGTCGTTCTTTTACTGCATCGCCGCGCCCGAAGGCGGTTAGTGCCAATTCACGAACAACAGACGAGAATTGGCTGGCGAGCTATTCCCGTTCTTCGCACTTTCCTCCTCTCAAAAGCAGGCCAAGAGGTCCAAAACACTTGTCGGGTGGGCAGAAAACAAGCACAGCTGCAAATCCCGCCAACTTCGGCAAAATAGCGCACCTCGTCGCCCCTCCGGCAGTCAGCCAGGTATTCTACTACCGGAATCTATTGATCCGAAAAGGAGTACATAGGTTGCCAACGAATTCTCGCGGGCTGGCTCGCACTGCTCGCCTGCGCGACGAGAAACGAGCTACTCCATGCCTGTCCTTGCGCGTCCTCAAGTTTGAAAGACTATCGGCTTCGCGTTTCCCGCGGCTAACTTTGCAGCGAGATTGCGACGGAAAGATCTATCAACGTGGATTGTTAGCTGTCTATCGTCTCAGCAAATCGAATCAGCGAATAAAAGCAGCGTCGCGAGGAGCGCCGAAGCACGACGGCCAGGCATCTATTTCTTTTCCTCTGGCGGCGCCGGTGGCTTAGCATCGCCTTCCAGTTGCTCGCTCTTGAGATCGAGGTTCATTTCCTGCTTGCCGAGCTTGACTTCGAGCGCGAAGCCCGATTTGTCCGGGTTGCCGTAGCGCAGCGGGATCGGCACGAAATGTCCCCACGGCTCTTTTCCGTCTTCCGGATGCATCACGCTGCCCAGGTGGCCAGCTGTCATTACCGTTACTTTTGTTTTCCCGATGGGGACGTGAGCCGCGACGAAGGATCCATCTTCAGTAATGCGCGCGGGAGCCGGCGGCGGCGTCTCATCGTCGCCGGTCGTGCCGTCGTGATGAAACATCACCAACCCGCCGGGCATCGGCTTACCGTCAAGCGTTACTTTGCCTGAAACGGTGCCGGTCTTACCGCAGCCGGTCAAGAGAATCAATGCACCGCTGAAGAGCAGCCAGCGAAGGGTAGGAATGGTTCGACCTCTCATGTCCCGTTCTCCAAAGAGGAGCTTCTGCGTCAGCCGGAGAGAAACAGGCGGAAGTACGAAACACGGATACCGAATCGATCCCCGAGTTCCGTGCTCCCGCCCGTCGGAAGTATCTTCAGAGCAATCGGCGATTCGAATCGCGGCAAAGACTTGCATTCGTCGCGCCGCGATTCGAACGTGCGGCCTTCTTACCAGTCCGCCCCGAGCGCTTCACCGCCGTTCGGAGTCATCGCTGCCCACCACGTCGTGCCGGACACGCCGGAAGACACGCTGCGGACGCTGCCGTCAGCCATGCCGGTCTGCATGTTCGGGTGAGCTGTGGCTGCAACCCGAGGATCGCACTGGGATTGGGGCCCGGTGTACGGATTCGGGTTGAAGATCGGCTTGGAGCCGGGGCCGATGCTGATCATGCCGCCGACGATGAACGCCAACGGCGACGGCGGTTGATCCCAGAACGTGGTGCCGATGCCGGGATACATCGGGCTGGCGTCCGTCAAGCAGCCGGTCTGGGCCTGATTGAAGCCGGCGATCTGAGAGGGATCGTTGCCGCCGCCCACGCTGCTGTATGCCCAGTAGTTACCGCCGTCCTGGCCGGGCGGTGAGAAGATGGCGTTGGTGCACTGAGCGTACTTCTCGGCGATCATGACCGTATTGCTGAGGCCGTCGGGGAAGGACTTGGCCAAGGTCGCACCGGCATCCAAGCCAGCTGCCGAGCCGTTGTAGTAGCCGAACCCCGCGTGCCAGGTGCCGCCCGACGAATAGGTCGGACCAGTGGCGGCGCTGCCGACGTTTACAGCTGGCCGTCCACCGGGGCCGCCGTCAGCCGGGTTCTGATCGACGCCCAGAAGGATCTGGGTGTTGAAGGCATAGCTGGACGTGGCCCACACGGTGAAGTAACCGGTGGAGCCGGTCGCGTCGCAGCTGGTCGGGCCGCCGGAGAGGCCGGCAATCGTCGTATCCGTCACGTAGCCCTGAGCCGGGTTGCTCGGGTCGGACGGGCACAGGAACGTCTTGATCGGCTGAGAGAACTGGCTGTTGAAGCCAGCCCAGTTGCCGCCCACGAAGATGGAATTGGCTGAACCGGGTATCGTTCCCAAAACACCAGCCGAGGCCTTGTAGATAGTATTCGCTTCGAAGAATGGAAGCATGAAGAAGAATGCATTACCAAAGTTCGGTGGAACGGCGGCGGTGCTTGGCGGGAACGTACCGAGAGCGGGTGGCAGACGCGAATAGGCGTCGTTGCAGCTGTGGGTGGCGAGCACCAGCTGCTTGATGTTGTTGGCGCATTGGGTGCGAGCCGCTGCTTCTCGCACTTTCTGCACCGCAGGCAAGAGAAGTCCGATAAGGATCGCAATAATGGCAATGACCACGAGCAACTCGATCAGCGTAAACCCTTGCCTGACACGGCGTTGTAACATGACACAACCCCCAAGAGAGAAGTGAATGGCGACAAGAGCGAATCAATTCCATTCGCTTTGGAACTTAATAGAATGCGCACATCCTAAATCGGTCACTTCCAGGTTTCCAGCAGATTCCACCCGGGAATGCGAATTTTTTTTGAATAATTTGTTTGCGGAAATCTTGATGTGTTTCGGCGGGCAGTGTTGTGGCAACAAGTTGGCGGGAACTAACTTAGGCCTCGAGTCGAGATCCGCCGACAATCAGCGATTTCGGTGAACAACCTTGTCGGCCATCGTCTCGAGCAGTGATCGATACGGAGAGCTCGGCAGACTCAGCAGCTCGCGCCGCGCTCGAGCGGCCAAGTCTTCCGCCTTTGTGCGGGCATACTGAACGCTCCCTGCCTCTTCGAGCAGTACTCTTAATTCCGCGTGTCGCTTCGGTCCGGGCGTGCGAATCAGTTCCTTCGCCTTGCCGGTTGTGGCGGGACCGGTCTGATTCAAGAGATGGATCAACGGCAAAGTCATCTTCAACTGCTCAAGGTCGGTTCCCAAAGACTTCCCGGCCGTCTCTTCCTCGCCGAGGAGGTCGAGCAGATCATCTGCGATTTGAAACGCCTGTCCCACTCCCCGGCCAAAGCGACTGAGGGCGCTCGAAGCTGCCTCCGACGCACCGGCGTAGATCGCCCCTAGCTGGCAAGCACAAGCGATCAGCTCCGCGGTCTTCCCGTCGATCAGATCGAAATAGGCTTCTTCGCTGAGGCTGAGGTCGCCCGAGGCCAGACCCTGACACAGCTCGCCTTCGCAAACTCGATTCGTGGCCAGGCCGATCATTCGGCAGGCGCGTACATCGTCGAGCGTACTGGCGAGATGAAATGCGTGCGTGAATAGATAGTCACCCAACAACACGCTCGTCTGATTATCCCAGCGGGCATTGACCGTCGGCACATGGCGCCGAACTGTCGCCCCGTCCAGGATGTCATCGTGAACCAGCGTCGCGGTGTGGATCATCTCCACCACTGCACCGAGCACGGGATGAGCGGGCGAAAAGCGTCCGCTCGCTCGAGCGGATAAGAGCAGCAGCACGGGCCGAAGACGTTTGCCGCGATAGAGACGAACGTGTTCGACGACGGGAGTTACTTGAGAATAACGGCTTTTTAGAGTCCGAGACAGGACGCGCTCAACCTCGTCCAAGTCCGCTGCGATCGGGCCGTAGAAATCCGGACTCCCGGCAACAGCAAAGGAGGGTGCCATCACGGTCGGTGGGTGCATGGCGGATCCGTCCGGAAGGCAGGGCGCCTGCCTTCCTGAGAAGTTTCTGAATTTTCAATCGCCACTGGATAGTAGCGACGGTCGACGGGCCCGTCAATCACGCCTCGCGACGGAACAGACCCGTGCGACCACCGCTCTTCTCCTCCAACCGGATCTGCTCGATCGTCATAACACGGTCGACGGATTTGCACATGTCGTACACGGTCAAGGCTGCGACGCTGACGGCCGTCAATGCCTCCATCTCGACTCCGGTTCTGCCGAAAACGCGAACGGATGCCTCGATCTTGAGAAGATCCTCAGCCCGCCAGCTAAAATCCACGGTTGCCGATGCGATCGGCAATGGATGGCAGAGTGGTATCAATTCGCCGGTTCGTTTGGCGGCCATGATGCCGGCCAGGCGGGCGACCTCGAGCACATTGCCCTTGGCGAGAGCGTGTTCGCGGATCAGAGCAGCCGTCGCCGGCGCCATCCGAACCTGTCCGCTGGCGCGAGCCTCACGCAACGACTCGGGCTTGGCGCTCGTGTCAACCATCCGGCTGGCGCCGGACTCATCGAAATGTGTGAATTCTGCCATGCGTCACTCAATAGCGTGGCACGGAGCGGTCGATGCGCAGCGACCAAGCATCGATTCCGCCAGCCAGTGATACTACATTTTGAAATCCACAACGCTCCAGGATCGCTCCGCCGGTCAGACTGCGAATGCCATGATGACAATAGACGACAACCTGCCTGTTTTCCGGAAAAGTAAGCTCACCGGCACGCTGCTCGAGCTCGTTTAGCGGAATTAACACACTGCCCGGCAACGCCGCGAGCGCATGCTCGCGCGGCTGGCGAACGTCCACAAGAACGATCGAATCTTTTTCTGACGTCAGCTTGGCGGCCAACTGTTCGACGGATATTTCGCGTACCACGTCAATCTCTCTCCGCGGAGTGATTAGCTGGGGGCTGGACCGGTCCGTTTACTTTCGTAACGGCTGAGGCGGGAATCGATGTCCCGGACCAGGTCGCTCCGCCGAACCGCCTCGGCTTGCTCGCGCGCTCGACGAGCGGCGGCGATTGCGGCTTCGAAGCGCCCGGCCGCGGCGTGGAATTCTGCCAGCGCCACCAGAGACGCGGCATACTCCACGCGCAGCTCCGGAGAGCGCGGCTCCAGAGCGACTGCCTTATCAGAACTTTGAACCGCCTCGACCGCGAGGCCTTGCCTGCGGCGAATCCGAGCGAGATTGGCCCAGGGCAT
>Ga0326727_10021010_pt1 | contig 12865 bp, 8 predicted proteins | sample MB2enrmetagenome_FD_207643 | JGI IMG/M metagenome (GOLD analysis project Ga0326727, IMG submission 207643) | Lab enriched peat soil microbial communities from McLean, Ithaca, NY, United States - MB29MY | ecosystem: Environmental > Terrestrial > Soil > Wetlands > Peat | place: USA: New York...
TGTTGTGCGCCTCGCGTCGTTTGCTCTGGCGCTGGGGTGGGCCTTCCTATTGCGGTTTCCGTGGCGGTCTTCTGTGCGTCGGTGGTCTCTAAGCCAGCGTCGGGCGTCACTCCGGTCGTTGGTCTTGTGCTGCCGGGTGCCCTCCTCGTGGCCTGTTTGGCTCGTGTCCCGGCGCGCGTCGGTGGTGACCTTGGGGGTTGGTTTATGCCGCGCGTTGGCGTCTTCTGTTTGGTCGCTTCGGTGTGCGTTTGCTGTCGCTTCGTGTTCGGTCCGTAGCGGTCTGCGTTTCTTGGCGCGGTCCGTCGTCGGTAGGCTCTGTCGCTCTGGGGTGTCGTTGCCGTTGTCTGGCGGTGGAATTGCGGTGTGGTTTGAGCGTCTCTTGTCCCGGCCCTGCTGTCTTCCCTCTGTGCGGGGTCGAGCGCTGTTGCGGTAGCTTTTGTGTCGTAGACTGGCGACCGTTGCTGGGGTTCTTTGGGGCGCTCCGAGCGGGCTCTCCCTATTCGTTTTTCTGACGGCGAATGGCCTGGTGGACGGGCCTTGGCGCCTCTCTTGCGTTGTCGCTCTGGCGTTTGGACCTATCTATTTTGCTGGCACTTGTGCTCGTTTGTCGCCTGCCGCGGCGGTAGCCAGCAGGCCACTCTGAGGCGACGTGGACGTCACAATCGCCCGCCTGCTCGATTAACTTTAAGTCACTAGCAAAATCTTTCCCCGGTCCAGGAACTCGTCTTTAGGTCTCTCCAAAGTCGCCATCGGCCGCCCGTTTTCTCACTCTCTACACAAGTACATCTCTGTCGCACCCAGGAAGGAGTTGAATTACGAACACCACAGCAGAAAACCTAACCGCCCAGAACATACACATTCGGGGTGAAGCCGTTCGCTGCTACCTTGACCGGCTCACGCTGGAAGCTCACCTGACATCACTGCTCGACGCTGCACATCTCGAACGAGCACGGGGTGTGCGCGCAGGTGCGCCAATTTATACGGTTCTAAGCCGGCAGGCCGCGGAGCAAGTACGCGACCATTGCATACGCTGGCAACTCGATCCACAACGGATCGAGGCTGAATTAACGCCACTCGTGGAACTTCGCCGCCTCACGGTGCAGGTGGTTTCAGCGGGCACAGGTCACGGCGGGAGCTGGTTGCTCACGATCGGATTGGCTGTCCTTGCAATCTCGGTTGCGCTGACTAGCGACTGAACGGCGGCGTGCGGGATGGAGCTGAATTGCCAACTTGGCCGCGCACTCCATGGCGATCTGCTAGGCCTCATTTCGCGCTTCCGGCACTCATCGCTTCAGCCGATTTGGTGCCGGACTTTACCTATCCCGCTTTCCAAAAGCACACATTCTAGCCCACGCACGTTGGCGGCAGCCCAAGAACTGACTGGCCGCCGGCGCGGGGTATCTCCAGGAGGTTTCATGATCACCCAGTTCAAAGGGAAGTACGACTTTCTCGATCCCGCGTACTACTGCCTGGCGGAATACGATGGCGTCATCTACAACTCGGCAGAGGCAGCATTTCTGGCCTCGCAGTACGATACTCCCTGCTTCCGGTCAATGTTTCGCGATCCATCCCTTCCTATTTGGCGGGCTCGCGAACTTTCCAAGCGGCTCCAGAAGCGCCGCGATTGGACACCAGAGCTGTCGCTTGACCTCACCCGGCAGATCACTCTCGACAAATTCTCGCGCTCCCCGAATCTCCGTTCACTGCTCCTGGCTACCCGCCACGAACGGATAGTGGCGGAGAACAACTGGCACGAGCAATTCTGGGGACGTTGCGTCTGCAACACCCGACCGGGCAAATACGGACGAAAAGATGCCTGCCTTGTGCCGGGAAGCAACCACCTTGGAAAGATTCTAATGTCTGTAAGAGACCGGCTCATCGTGGAAGCGCAGGCCGCCTAGAACAACACTGCCGTTGGAGAGACTGCCCACTGAGCGCCACAAGCACAGCCCTACCTGCACATTTCATGGAATTGCTTTGGCAATGGTGTTCTCCCCACCATTGCCTGCCAGCGGGAGTTTCGGTTGTTCCCGACTCCCGCTGGAACTCACCGCATTGCAGCCACGGACCATGGGACGACAGTCCGCTTCCCGAAGTCCGGTGACCAACCTTCTGTAATGTTGGCGACCTGTTGGTGTCAACCGGCCATTGACGGCATCACGTGCAAAGCAAACTGTGCCGGATGCAACGCGCGCGCTACAATTTGCCGAGCGTGTTCGAAGATGGAAGGATAGCGATGAAACCGGGTAGACCAATCAGTGCAAACGCCTTGCGGGGGCAACCTGGCCTTTGACGCGCGGCGTGTGACAGACTCGTAGCAGTGCAGCCCATGACCGTGTTGAAAGCGTTAGGCATTCGGGGTGTTGGACGCAAGACGACGAAGAGACTCCTTGCCCTCGGACTTCTCACGGACCCCGAGGGCGTCCAGACTCGGGTGCGAACGGCAGAGGAACTCAGGGGTGAATGATGGCAAAGCGAAAGGTCGGAAGCAAGACGGCGTTTGCGGAGATAACTGAACGCATTTCTCAACGGCCTCCCGACCTCGGGACCGTATCAAAGTTGAGATCGGCGTTTGAACTAAGCCGCTAGCGCGGCGGACGCTACCGCGTGGTCGTCCCCAAGATTCAGCCAGTGTAAGGTTTTGGGTCACAAGGAGGTTACTGTGACCCGACTCAGGAAACTGATGCTGGACGAACTCCAGCGTCGCAACTACGCCAAGAGCACCGTCCGTTCCTACATCCACGCTGTACAGGATTTCGCAAACTACTTCCATCGCCCGCCGGACCGTCTCGGTCCAGAACATATACGCCAGTACCAGGTGCATCTATTTCAGGAATGCAAGCTTTCGCCGGGCACGATCCACAGTCGCACATCTGCCTTGCGGTTCCTCTTTGTAAAGACCCTAAAGCGACCCTACCTCCCGGATGACATTCCCGTGCCGAAGCGGCAGAGGCGCATGCCAACCGTGTTAAGTCAGGAGGAGGTGGAACGGCTCATTGCTTCCGCCCGCAACCTGATGCATCGGACGATGTTGATGATGCTGTATTCGACCGGCTTACGCCGGGCCGAGCTCTCCCATCTCAAGGTTTCAGACATCGATAGCGAGCGCATGGTCATTCATGTTCGCCAGGGAAAGGGTGGACGTGACCGCGACGTCTTGCTATCCCCGAAGCTTCTCGAGACCCTGCGCGAGTACTGGCGCTGGATGAAGCCGCAAACGTATCTGTTCCCGGGTACGGTCAACAACTGGCGAGCTGACGTGCCCATTACGGAGAAGATCATCTGGACGGCCGTGGCCGAAGCTGCGAAACGTGCCGGCATCGTCAAGCATGTGTCCCCTCACACGCTTCGACATAGCTTTGCCACTCACATGCTGGAGGCCGGTGCTGACCTGCGCACCATCCAGGTGCTGCTCGGACACTCTAAGCTGGACCACACAACCGTCTATCTCCATTTATCCAGGCGCCATCTGCAGGCAGTTCCCAGTCCTCTGGAAGCAATCGAGCTGTCGAGCGCTGGCGAGGTGAAGCGTTCCAGGCTGAAGAAGAAGCGATGAGCCGGCCCACCCTTGAGGTGGCCGACATCGTTCGCGCAGCTGGTAACAGATTTTGGGAGCACCACGGATCACACCTTGCATGGCAGCATCGCAGGGTGCTCGATGCCATCGTTCGATGTCGCACTGCGGCCTTGGGCGGCCATCGTGATCAGTGCACGCGCTGCGGTCATCAGGCCATCTCGTACAACTCGTGCCGGAACCGGCACTGCCCAAGATGCCAGGGGAACGCACGTGCCAGATGGATGGCTGCGAGGGCGGCTGAGCTGTTGCCAGTTCCGTACTTCCACATCGTCTTCACCCTGCCGCACGAACTCTCTGCTCTCACTCTGCAAAACAAGCGGCTGCTTTACGATCTGCTCTTCCGGACCAGCGCAGAGACGCTGCTCGAACTCGCCCGCGACCCGAAGCATCTGGGAGCAGAGATCGGGTTTCTTGGCGTGCTCCATACCTGGGGACAGAACCTTCAGCATCATCCCCACATCCATTACGTCGTTCCCGCTGGCGGCCTTGCTCCCGATGGCTCCAGGTGGATCGCTTCCTCGAACCGCTTCTTCCTGCCCGTCGGCGCACTCAGCCGCGTCTTTCGAGGCAAGTTCACCGCCGGACTCAAGCAGTTCTTTCGGCAGAACAAGCTCCAGTTTCACGGCTTACTCCGGAGTCTGGCCGAGCCACGTTGCTTCGGCAAGTTTCTGCGACAGCTTTTCCGAGAGAACTGGGTCGTCTACGCCAAGCCACCCTTCAGCGGTCCCGAACACGTTCTGCATTATCTCTCGCGCTATACCCATCGCGTTGCGATCTCCAGCCATCGACTCGTCACCTTCCAGAATGATCGAGTGTCGTTTCGATGGAAGGACTATGCACATGGCGGCAAGCAAAAGGTCATGACCGTTTCCGCCGATGAATTCCTGCGCCGATTCCTGATCCACGTTCTGCCCAAGGGTCTGGTTCGCATCCGCCACTTCGGACTCTTCGCCAACCGAAGGCGTGGAGATGCTTTCTCGCGCTGCCGCATTCTGCTCGGTGGAGCGACCGGTGCGAGCGATGCTGAGATCACTACCCAGTTGCTCTGTCCTGTCTGCGCTGGCCCCATGCTCGTCGTCGAACGTCTGACCAGGAGCCAACTCTATTTCCGGTCAGAGCCAGTACTGTCTGCTCCTCGGAGGTGCACCGTTGATAGCTCATAAGCGATCCCCGCTACCTGACAACGGCTGCTTACGGTGTGTTCAAACATGCCGCGATCTCGTGTGCCCACTCGCTGACTTTGCCGCTCGCAGGCCCACCCACCGTCCGTCCGAGAAATTCCACGGCACCTGTCAAAAGCGATTCTATGGTCTTCCCGGCCACGTCCTGATCGCCCAATACCACCCATTGAACAACAAAACCAAATTCAAACCCCATAGATCCGACCGCGTCCGCCGCAAACGCTAGCGGCTCAGTTCAAACGGCCCTATCGAAACTGCCCCGCCCATGGAATCTGCGCACGCCCACACATCTTCTGCCGGGGCAGTCCCGATAGGGTTCTAACGTTTTTGGGGATTAATCCTGCCTGCCGGACTGGAAACGTTCGATTTTGGTGTGTTGCGAGAGTGAAATTTCATCCGACACCGGTCCGTCGGTTTGACGGTTCATGGCAGGCTATTGTCGTCCATTGCAGGCGCACTCGTGGATGTTGCCGATCATTCACCCTGCGGCTGGCCGCGTAATGATTGCCAGAGCTGTCACCCGTCACAGAAAAGTCATCCGGATTGTGGTATGAAATGCCCGAAACGGGGTGGTCTATGAAGGAAGCCGGTCGAGCGTTCAGCGGGGAATCCTCATGAGCGCAATGCACAGCGCCAGCCGACGGGAGTTCCTGAAGAAGTGTCTGCTTGGCGCCTCGGTCTTGGGCGCGGGCGGCAGGATAGCTTCGCTGGCAGCGGCGGATCAGGGTACGGCCCTGGCAAAATCCAAGGTTGTGATCGCGCACGATGCCATGCTGCGAGGCGCGGGCGCCACCCTGGATTCGCGCCGCATACTGAGCCTCCTGGATCGTGCCATGCAGGCTCTCTTCGACCGCGATCATGCGCTTGAAACGTGGCAGAAACTGGTGCGCCCGGGTGAGACGGTGGGACTGAAAGTGAATACCCTGGGAGGCCGCGGACTCTCCAGCAGCCTGCCGCTCGTGGACGCCATTTGCGAGCGTCTGCAGGAGGCCGGAATCAAGGCGAGCGATATCGTGGTCTGGGACCGCGACAGTGACGAACTGGAACATGCTGGATTCCATGTGTCGATGGGCGGAAACCGGGTGCAATGCTTCGGCACCGATCAGGTGAATTACGAACCGGAGCTGGTTACCTATGGCAGCGTTGGCAGCCGGCTGTCCAGGATTCTGACCCAGCGTTGCAACGTTCTGATCAATGTCCCGGTGCTCAAAGACCATGACGGCGCGGGGGTATCCATCGCCCTGAAAAACATGTATGGCGTCATTCATAACCCGAACAAATACCACCCCAACGGCTGCAATCCGTACATCGCGGATTTGAACATGCTGCCGGAGATCAGAAGCAGGATGCGCTTGACCATCTGCGATGCGACCACGGCTTCGTATGAAGGCGGACCGGGATACAAGCCGGAATACAGTTGGAAGAACAATGCCCTGATGGTTTCGCAGGACCCGGTTGCGCTCGACTACACCGGCTGGCAAATCATTGAGCGCAAGCGGGCGGAGAAAGGATTGAAGACCATGGAAGGCGAACACAGAGCGCCACATTACATCGCCACCGCCGCCGATGCACAGCATCGGCTCGGCACCAATGATCCCAGGAAAATTGCGACGGTCGAGGTGCAGGCGAGAGCTTGATTGGGGGTTCAACATGTCGCGTGAACGCGATGCGCGGAGAGGCGCGGAGCATCCGGCCAACGAAACAGCGGAAGGCGGGAGTCCAGTGATCCGCGCAGAGCAAAACCCGTTACGGTTGCCGCTCGATCGCCGTTGCTTTTTGAAGTGTGCCCTAGCGTCGGGCGCGGCGCTTGGGGTGTGTGAGTTTGCGCAGCCCCTCGTTGCCTTGCCCTGGTGGGCCGGTTCGCAGAAGCAGGATGATTCGCAGTTCACCGTCGAAGCCAAGTTCTACGAGAAAAGTCAGAATAAGAAAATCAAGTGCAAGCTGTGCCCGCGTGAATGCACGGTGGGAGACCGGGAGCGCGGCTACTGCGGGGTGCGGGAGAATCGCGGCGGAACTTACTATACGCTGGTGCACTCGCGGGTGTGCGCCGCACACATTGATCCCGTGGAGAAGAAGCCCTTGTTCCACTACCTGCCGGGCACGCTGGCTTTCTCGCTGGCCACGGCCGGCTGCAACGTCAACTGCAAATTCTGCCAGAACTGGGACATCTCGCAGGTGCGTCCGGAGCAGGTTCCCGCCGAGTACACTCCCCCGCGGCGGGTTGCCGAACTGGCCAGGCAGTATCACTGTCCGTCGATTGCCTACACCTACAGCGAGCCGGTGATCTTCAGCGAGTACCTGATGGATGCAGCCGATGCCGGGCACGAAGCCGGCATCAACAGCGTGGTCGTCTCGAACGGCTACATGCAAAAGGAATCGCTGAAAACGGCGTACGGAAAAATGGACGCGGTCAAGATCGATCTGAAGGCGTTCTCGGAGTCGTACTACAGGGATGTAGTGGTTGGTGAGTTGAAACCGGTGCTGGATTCGCTGGTCACCCTGCGGAAAATGGGCAAGTGGACGGAGATTGTCTACCTGGTGGTGCCGACGCTCAACGACAGCGACGCGAAATTCCGCGGCCTGGCAAGCTGGATCAAAACCAACCTGGGCGTGGACGTGCCGGTACATTTTACCCAGTTTCATCCGGAATACCTGCTGAAGAACCTGCCGATCACGCCCGTGCCCACCCTGGAGCGTGCCAAGGCGATTGCCGACGCGGAGGGGCTGCACTACGTTTACATCGGCAATGTGCCGGGACATCCGGCGCAAAACACCTACTGTCCGAAGTGCCATCGGGTGGTGGTGGAACGGATAGGGTTTACGGCCAGTCAGATACTGATCCGCAAGGGCTGTTGCCCATTCTGCCGGCAGCCGATTCCGGGAGTCTGGCACGCATGAGAGCGCGAGAGGAGGCGCGCCTATGAACATCAAGATGCACCTCAAACTGTATGGGCTGGCCGCTCTACTCATCGCCACCATGGCGATTGCGGCGATGCAGCATGCCCGTGCCGCCGACCCGCGGAAGGTGCGACAAGCCGGCGTCGCCGGTGCGTTCTATCCAGCCGATGCCAAGGAACTCTCCGCAATGATCGACGATATGTTGGCGCACGCCTCTCCGCCGCCGATCAAAGATCCGATCCTCGCCGTGGTCACACCGCATGCCGGTTATCAGTTCTCCGGCCCGGTCGCCGCCTACACTTATGCGGCGCTGAAGGGACGCAAGTTTTCGCGGGTGGTGGTGATTGCGCCATCGCATTACGAGGCTTTTGATTTCACTTCCGTCTATGAGGGCGACGCTTATGCGACACCGCTGGGAGAGGTTCCGGTAGATAAGGCGTTTGCCAGGAAACTCGTGCAGATGGGTCCAAACATCAAACTCTCCAGCCGGGGACATACGCCCACCCGGGAAGGTGCCGAGCACGCGTTGGAGGTGCAGTTGCCGTGGTTGCAGCGGGTACTCAGTGGTTTCCAGTTGGTGCCGGTGGTCATGGGAGACCAGAGTTATGAAAGCAGCCGCGCGCTGGGCGTGGCCCTGGCGAAGCTGATCCAGGGCGGCGACACGCTCATCGTGGCCAGTTCCGATTTGTCGCACTATCACCCCTACGATGAAGCTGTGAAGATCGATCATAAAACGTTGGATGCGCTGCAATCGTGGGACTACCTCAGCATGTCGCGGAACTTCGAGGCGCGGATCTGGGAAGCCTGTGGCGGCGCGCCCATTGTGGCTGCAATGATTGCTGCCGAGCGCATGGGAGCGAACCGGGCCCTGCTGCTCAAGTACGCCAATTCAGGCGACATCACAGGGGATCACTCTCGCGTGGTCGGATACAGCGCGGACCTTTTCCTGAAGACTCAAAGCGGGCCGACAGTGGAACCGCAATTCTCACTGAGTGAGCAAGAGAAGCGGGAACTGCTTGCCCTGGCCCGCAAATCGGTGGAGTACGCGGTACGGGAAGAGAAGGCGTATGAACCTCCCGCCAGCGCAAGCGAAGTGCTGAACCAGGAGCGCGGTGCGTTTGTGACCCTGCGCAAAGCGGGGGAACTGCGCGGCTGCATCGGCTACACCTCCGCGGTAAAACCTCTATCCACGACCGTGCGCGACACGGCCACGCTGGCCGCCCTGCGCGATACTCGATTCCAGCCGGTTTCGGTTTCAGAGTTGCCCCAGCTCGAGTATGAAATCTCCGTGCTGTCGCCGCTGAGGCGGGTACTGGATGTTCAGCAGATCAAGGTAGGCCAGTACGGTTTGCTGATGAAGAACGGCGGGGACGAGGGACTGTTGCTTCCGCAGGTGCCGGTGGAAGAGAAATGGGATCGTCAGACGTTTCTGGAAGAAACCTGCGTCAAAGCGGGTATGGGTTCCGGTTGCTGGAAGGACGACAACACGGACATCTTTATGTTTACAGCGGTGGTGTTCGGCGAGAAGCGGCCATAGGGGTTACGCACGGGACATTTTTGCATCGAGGTTGAAAAGCGCGGCCAGCAGGGCCGGCACCAGGTTTACCACCGCGCAGAGCCATGCGGTTTTCCAGAAGCCAAACACCGGGATCAGGTAACTGCTCAGCAGAAGCGCGCCCGCGCATCCGCCCAGCAGATCGATGGCATAGAGCGTGCCGAGTCCTGACCGGCCGTTGTCGTTGTGCAGGTAGATCTCTGTGGCGACGGGAAATTGATAGCCACCGAGGGTTCCGCAGAGAGCCGCCAGGGCGGGGAAGATCAGTTGCGCCGCAAACCACGTGGCCGCCATTCCGGAAATTCTGGACAGCAGGCTCACCAGGAAAATCAGCGCAGGAGCAGCAAGGGCAAGCAGGAACTGGTTAGTTGCAATGGTGCGGCAGGGCGGGCCATCGCTGGAACGAACGCGGCGGATCCCCAGCCAGCTGCCGAAGGCAATGCCAGCCATGCTCATGGCGATAAGAATTGCGAGCTGGTGGTATACGTAACCGTAGACGGACTGGAACGCCAGCAGCAGGAAAACCTGCAGCGCCATCAGGGTAAATCCGGTGGCCGCCATGCAGTACGCCGCGGCAGAGCGGGCACGTCTCTCGGGAGCGGGCAACGACCTTGCAACAACCGCCAGGAATAATAGGAGAATAAGGACCGCGTTGATGACAGAGGCGAAAGCGATATGCGCTCCGGCCCGGAGGCAGCGGGAAAAGCCCAGCTTGAACTGGGTGCTCCATAACACAACGTCGAAATAATAGGCGATAGGCTCGAAATCTCGATTGACCGGGGTCGAGGCCAAGGGCCGCAGTTGCTCGCGAACCTGCGCCATGCGATCGGGCATCATCCGGAATGGGATGAAGTATTCCCGGACATACTGTATCTGCAGATTCCGCTCCCCCAATCTTGCAATCAGGGTTTGCGGGTTGTCCGTCAGAACATCGGGTTGCGCAGCGGCGAAGAAGTGGATGGTTTCGCCGGGCACGGCGACCACGTAAGGGAAGACGTTTTGCAGGGTGTGTTGAATGCAGCGCAGAAATTCCGCCAGGTCGGGGCTGATGTAATCCTCTGACGATCGCAATTGCAAGGCCAGCAGTCCGCCAGGCGCAAGGTGATCGCGCGCGGAGCGAAAGAACTCGGCGGTATAGAAGCGGTTCAACTGGGCGGTCTGCGGGTCGGGCACATCGAGAATGATCACGTCGAAGGTGTTGCCGGCGGTCTTGAGGTAGAAGCGGCCATCCGCGTAATGCAAGTGTACCCGGGGATCGGAGACAACCGGCGCAGTCTGCGCGGGGAAAAACTGACGTGCCATGTCGATGAGCGCGGGATCCAACTCAACATAGTCGATCCGCTCGACCGCGGGATGCTTCAGCGCCTGGGCGATGCTGCCGTTGACTCCGCCGCCAATCAGCAGAAGATGCCTCGGCGCGGGATGCTCCAGCAGCGCGTAGTGAACGGACTCTTCGGCGGCGTTCTCGTCCGGCGCGCTAGCGAGGATCACGCCATTGTCATAAATGCTGCGGAGATTGCCGGTTTCAATGACTGCTAGGTTCCCGTAAATTGAGTCGCGTGATCCGAGCAAATGGAATCCCCGCCAAAGGCGCGCCCTTGCGCACCGGTCCAACGACGGTGCAGCCCATAGCGCGAGAACGATTGCGCAGAGCGTTGCTGCCACCATCGCGGCCCCAAGCTGCTTGCGGCTCATCCGCAACCACAAAACTGCGGCCATGCCTAGGTTCAGGAGAGCAACGACACTGGCGATCTGGAACGGCCCAAGATAGCGTAGCAACAATATGCTGGCCAGAATCCCTCCGCAGCCGGAGCCCGCTGCCTCCAGCCAGTAGGCCGAGCTGGCGGCAACCCGCGCAGAGACCGCGCACTCGTGCTCATACATCCGGATGGCAACCACGAAAAGCGCACCTGAAAGAACGCAAAACAAGCTCAGACATGCCAGCGATGTAAACAGCATCGGCACAGGACCAACCAGTTCGCCCGGCACGGTCTGTGAGAAACCTCTCACGGCGCGTAATGCCCAGATCGTCGGTAGCAGGCTGGTGCCGAGCAAAGATTCGAGCGCGGCGGTTGCCCGGCGAGTGTGGTGCCAGCCGAGGGCAAGACCACTGCTGAGGCTGCTGCCGGCCGCGGTCCAGAAAAGCCAAGTGGCCAACATGATACCCAGGGAGATTTCGTTGCCGTTGAAAACGACGATGAACTCCCGCATGAGAACGATCTGGCCGATGACCGCGCTGAAGCCAATCAGCGTCAGGACCGTCCTTGCAGCAGAGGCCGATCGCATCGCACACGGTATGGTGACAGGCTGCATAAGTGCTGCTACCAGAACGGAATCAGAGTTCGGCTGCTGGGGACAAAGCAAAGAGCTCAAAGCAACATGCCAACGCAAAACTACATTGGCCGATGACATTATGGAGCATATCAAGGAGGCCTGGAGAAAATCGGCCAGTTCATGTTGAGCCCTGCTGGCGCCTGCAAAGTACCCTGGTCGCGGAACTGTCAGCAATCCGGCAGTATCCCTGGGACGATACCTGTCGAAAACAGGCCAAGGCTTCAAGAATCCCGGAACGGGATAGTGAGCGGAAAGGCGATGTTCCGCCAAGTATTTCCGATTTGCCGATCACTTCCGAGTTGCCGATGGACCAGGAGTAGCCCGCAATCGCCACACCAGATCGCTGAGATGGTGATGGCGCAACATCTATTCGGCTGATTCTCACGTCTCGCTCAGGTTCTGGCAGTCATTGCAACTTTGCGTACTCCGCCTTGGCTTGGATAAGGATGGGAACGTCGGGGTCGGCATCTTTCCACATTGTGAGGAAATTCTGATACGCTGCCTTGGCTTTGGCGGTGTCGCCCTGCATGGCGTAAGCACGCGCTAGTCCCAGCCGGGCCAGCGCACCCCAAGGAAAGTTCACCACCACTCCCCGGTGGTCGATAAATTTCTGAAATTCCGCAGCCGCTGCCTTGCCGTCGTGGAGCACGAGATAGGCTTCCCCACGCACGTAAACTGGGCACAGGATTATCGCGAATTGCGTGGGCTGGCCAAGTTCGATCGTGTTCGCCACCTTCAACAATTCGATAGCCCGGTTCGGGTCCTTGCGCTCCAAGGCGACAGCGGCTCGAATGGTGGGCAGCCAATACCTCTGAACCAGCGTGTCCAGCGGGAAGGTCTTGTCGAGTTCAGCCGCCAGCTTTTCCGCCGCTGCTGTATCGCCTGCCCGTGCCAAGGCAAGCGCCACCATGGCCCGCACGTTGCGGTTTGGAGCCAACTTCACTGCCGCATTGGCCTCGGCACGCGCCTGCTCGTGGTTCCCCGATTCCACCTCGCGCAGTGTTCCCGCTGCCTGATATCCTGCTGCACCCTGTTTGGCGTCGTTGCGCTCGGCGGAATCCATCGCCCGCCGGGTCAGCTCGTGCGCGTTCTTCAGCTTGCCGTACCAACCTTCCGTGTCCGCTTGCGCGGCCAGCATCATATCTTCCAAGGCCGGCTTTCCCATGGCTGCCGTCGCCGATTGCGCCATCTGCGCCGCATCCCCCTTCACAAACGCCAACTCGTAGCGGCTCTGGAGCAGGAAGTTGTTCTCCAGCTTGCGCTCCTCCGCCAGTTTGAACATCGCCTCCACTTCGTCCAGATGATTGAGGGCTAAGCAGC
>Ga0326727_10021012_pt1 | contig 12865 bp, 9 predicted proteins | sample MB2enrmetagenome_FD_207643 | JGI IMG/M metagenome (GOLD analysis project Ga0326727, IMG submission 207643) | Lab enriched peat soil microbial communities from McLean, Ithaca, NY, United States - MB29MY | ecosystem: Environmental > Terrestrial > Soil > Wetlands > Peat | place: USA: New York...
CTCTCGCCGCGCAGAAAGACCTGCTCGCTGCCCGTTTTGTCCTCGAAGCGCAATTCGTTGTAATTGTCGGATCCACCGTCTTTGGAACTGCGCGTCTTGAAGGTCGAGCGCGTGCCGTAGTCGGGCAACGGATATGGCGGCATCTGATCTGCGTTATAAACACGGCCGGTGATCAGCGGCCGGTCCGGATCGCCGTCGAGAAAGCTGACCAGAACCTCCTGTCCAATCCGCGGGATGTTGATCATGCCCCAATTCTTGCCGGCCCAATCCTGCGAGACGCGCACCCAGCAGGAGTTGTCCTTGCGGCGGTCCCAGGGGAAGAGCGCCAAGACGCGCCCGTACTCGTCGGTCCAGATCTCTTCGCCATCTTTGCCCGTCACCACCGCCGTTTGCGGCCCCTGCACATAGGGCTTGGGAGTCAGGCGCGCCGGCCGGTAGCGCACGCTTTGCGGTATGCAGACGAATCGATTCGTATACTTTTCCGCCTCGTGCTTACTGGAATCGCTGGAGTAGCGGCCTTCCACCGAGACGATGTGCTGAACCTCGGTGAGAATCAGGTTCTTGTCCGGCAGCGTCACCGGGTAGTCTTTCAGTTCGAACCTGCACCCGGCCGAGAATGCCCGGCAGGTTCCTTCTCCGTGGCAGGTCAGGTGCGCGGCCTCTTCCTCCTGCATACGCAGAGTTGCCGTAGCCGTGGCGTCGGGTTTGGTGGCAAACAGGCCGGGATAATCGAAGAGTTCGAACGAAGCATTGGGACCGGCGGTGTAGATGGTGGCCTCGGTTGCGCTCAAATCCGTCGATGGCGTCGTGAAGTTGTAGTCTTTCAGGCTGTACTTGCCGGTCTTCAGTTCCTGCCCGAAGGCAAAGGTGGACACATGATCTTCCTGCTCGATGGCTCCGGCCACTGGAGTATAGCGTGCGCTTTTCTGGCCGGGGCAGGGCTCGAAGGCGTTCTGCGAGTCGGCGATCTTGAGCGTGTGCGAACCGTCCTTATGCTCGAACCAGTAAAAGATTCCGTACTGTTCCATCAGCCGTGAGACGAAATTGAAATCGCTCTCGCGGTATTGCACGCAATATTCCATGGGCGAATAACTGGCGTTGAGCGAGAAGGAGTAGTCTTGATAGCCGCTATCCTCAAAGACCTTCTCGATTACTTCCCTGACGGTCTTGTTGTGGAAGATGCGGCAATCGGCTTCGCGCGTCAGCATCCACATCCAGGGCACTACCTGCGCCCGGTAGCGCGTGAAGCGGTGATCGCCGCCTGTAGCCGCGAAGCTGCTGACGAATCCGTTGAAGAAGCGCGGCTTTCCATCGGCCTCCAGCAGCGAGACGGTCACTTTCTGGCCGACGATCCTGGAGAAATCGATCGTTGAACCAATCGGGACAATCATGCCGAGATCGAATTGGTAAAGCCGCGAAATGGCCTCGTTTCCGCTGAATGAGGTCAGAAGCAAGGCATCCTTGCCGAGCGGGGTCTTCAAGGAGACGATGCAACCGTCTTGCGTGTATTCCGCCATCAATCCACCTTCGCTCCAACTCAGGCCGAAGCGCCTTCCGCCGCCGCCCGCACAAAACCGTAATCGAAATCGCCGTTCTCGCCAACGGTGACACTGACCGCCGTCATCTTCTCCCCCTCGGCCATGCTGCCGAGGATCTTGCGTGACAGGTCGGGCAGCAGTGTGTTGGTGAGAATATGGTCCACATTGCGCGCGCCGCTTTCCACTTCGGTGCAGCGGCTGGCCACCGCGTCGAGAAAAGCGTTGTCATATGTGAGTTCTATCTTGTGGTTCTCCTTCAGCCGCCGCTGAATCTTGCCGAGTTTGAGCCGGATAATCTGCTTGAGCGCCTCGTCGCGCACCGGGTAGTAGGGAATCGAAACCATGCGGCCGAGAAATGCCGGCTTGAAGATCTTGTCCATCTCCGGCTTGATGGCCTCGATCAGCGCGCGTGGCGCGGGCGCGGTTTCAGGGTCCGCCACCAGCTTCATCATCTGGTCGGTGCAGGCGTTGGTGGTCAGGATGATAATGGTGTTCTTGAAGTCGATTTCGCGGCCTTCGCCGTCTTCCATCATACCCTTGTCGAAAACCTGGAAGAAGAGTTCGAGCACATCCGGGTGAGCTTTCTCAACTTCGTCGAGCAGCACCACCGAATAGGGTCGCCGGCGCACCGCCTCAGTGAGCACGCCGCCTTCGCCGTAGCCGACATAGCCCGGAGGCGAGCCCTTCAGCGTGGAGACGGTATGCGATTCCTGGAACTCCGACATATTGATCGTGATCAGGTTGTGTTCTCCCCCATAGAGAAGGTCACTGAGCGCGAGCGCCGTTTCGGTTTTGCCTACGCCGCTGGGGCCTACAAGCATGAAAACACCCACCGGCTTTTTAGGGTCGTCCAGCGAAGCGCGTGAGGTCTGCACGCGCTGCGCGATCACCTCCATGGCGTAATCCTGGCCTATGACACGGCGGGAGAGATGCTCCTTGAGAGCCAGGATGGTTGCGATCTCATCCTTGAGCATCTTGCCGGCCGGAATGCCGGTCCAGGCTGAAAGGACCTCGCCGACAGTCTGCGCATCGACGCATACGTGGATCAGGCCGGTCTCGCCCTGGAGCGCGGAGAGCTCGGCTTCGAGCGTTTGCAGCTGCGATTTCAATTCATCTCGTCCCGGAGCCGGATTGGCTGCTTGCTCTGCGGGAGCGCCGGAATCCGCAGCCGCGGCCTCCGGTGCCGGTCCGGCGGCTGGCGCGGATTCCAGCTTGGCGCGCACCTCGCGAAGGCGGCCGACCAGATCGCGCTCCTTGTCCCAGCGCTCGGTGAGCATCTTGAGCTTGGCTTCGGCGGCCTCTTTCTGCGTGGCGATTTCTGCCAGCTTCTCCCGGTGATCCGCGCCAACCGCCGCTTCCCGTTCCAGAATCCGTGTCTGCACGGCGAGCGCGTCGATGTGGCGGTTTAGATCCTCGATTGCCGGAGGAATCGTGGATTGACTCAAGGCCAGCCTGGCGCAGGCGGTGTCGAGAATGCTGACCGCCTTGTCGGGCAACTGGCGTCCGGCAAGGTAGCGGTGGGTCAGGCGCACAGCGGCAAAGACCGCTTCGTCGAGAATTCGCACTTTGTGATGCTTTTCAAGCGAGGCTACCAGCCCGCGCATCATGATCATGCACTGCTGCTCGCTCGGCTCCTCGACCTTGACCACCTGGAAACGCCGTGCCAGGGCCGCATCTTTTTCAAAGTATTTCTTGTACTCGGACCAGGTGGTGGCGGCGATGGTGCGCAGTTCTCCGCGGGCCAGCGCCGGCTTCAGCAGGTTGGCCGCGTCGCCCTGACCCGCCTGGCCGCCGGCGCCGATCATCGTGTGCGCTTCGTCGATGAAGAGAATAATCGGCGTGGGCGAGGCCTTGACCTCTTCGATGAGCCCTTTGAGCCGGTTTTCGAACTCGCCTTTGACACCGGCCCCTGCCTGTAGCAGTGCCAGATCGAGGGTCCGAATGGTCACGTTCTTCAACGGCGGCGGCACGTCGCCTTGGGTGACGCGCAGTGCGAATCCCTCTACCACCGCGGTCTTTCCCACGCCCGCCTCACCGGTGAGGATGGGGTTGTTCTGGCGGCGGCGGGTCAGAATGTCCACGACCTGGCGAATCTCCGGATCGCGGCCCAGTACCGGATCGATCTTGCCCGCCTTTGCGTTGCCGGTCAGGTCCACTGTGTACTGATCGATATTGGGCGTTCTTCCTCCGGGCGTTGGCGTCTGCCCCGCAGCGGGCAAGCCTGCCGCGGTAGCCGCCGCGGTGGTCTCTGCCGACATGGCGACAATACCGAAGAAATCCTTGTGCAACGCGTCGCCGTTGATCTTCTGAAATTCGCGGCTGACCTCGTTAATCAGGCGCGTCAGTTCCGCATCGGTGACCAGGGCAAGGACGACAAAGCCCGTGCGCACCTGCCCGGCGTTGTAGTCGATGGACCCGATGGTCCAGGCCGTGGTCATCGCCTTCAGCACCGACGGGCTGATCGCCGGTGTGCGCGCATTGCCCGACTTGAGCTTGTCGAGTGAGCGGGTCAATTCGGCGGCAAGCCTCGACTTATCGACCTCGAAGTGCTTCAGGATCGAAGCAAAGTCGTTCGACGAGGAATCGAGCATCTTCAAGAGCAAATGTTCGATTTCGATGTCATAATGCGTGCGCGACAGACAGAGCCCGGCAGCGGCCTCCAGAGCCCCGCGGGTCTGTTCGTTAAGTTTTCCGATCAGTGCTTTCAGATTCAGTCCCATGTCATCCTCACATTAGCAAAACTGTTTCGTCCGGATCGCGATTCATTGGTGCGGTCGTAGCCCAGGAATCCCAGCCAAGGCGGGCGGCCTGCCGGTCGTCGAGCCCGAGCCGGATCGCCGGCGCCTCTTCCCGCCGCAGCACGAGCTGCACTTCGAAATCCAGACAGTCATTGGTAAAAAACCGTGTGATTGCCCGCAAATGGCGGTTGGCGCTGCCGCCGGGCAGAAAGTCGTCGTAGCGCTTCCTTGTGAGCGGCCCGATGCGCAGCCGCACGCGGCTTTGCCGGTCCCAAATCGCGTCGCCTGCCACCGCGCCCAGGCCAAGCTGATGCGCGACGTTCTCCTGCCCGCCGATCGCACACTGCGCCGCTTCTTCCAGTCCGTAATATGCGCCCGTGAACTGCTCGACCGCAACCGGGACCTCGAAGTAGTCGCCCACAATCTGCTCCAGCGCAACTGCCGATCGCGCATGCATGGCCGCCAGCGAGAGATAGTGAATCAGCGCTTCGTCCTCGACCTCCTGGCGGTCGCGCAAACCCTCTGTCCCCAGGCCAAGCAGATCGCGCAGGTACTGTGTCAAGCGGTCGCGGGCCGCATCCCCATAGCTCAACGCCGGCCGGGAGCGCTTCCAAGCGCGGTAGAAGAGCGAGACGGTGCGGTGGTTGAAGATATCGAGGAAGGCGGCGAGTCCGGTATCCTTGGCGCGCAGCCGCTCAATGATCAATTCACTGTAAGTGTTCGGCAGCACGCCCATGGGGCCGGTGAGCCCCATGAAATTGACGGTCATCTCCGGCGGCGCGCCTTTTCGCTCCACCAGTTCGTGAATCTCGCTGGCCGGAAAAGCCAGGCGCGTTTTCGCGCGGAAGTGCACGGCCTCGTCGCCGGGACTGGAAAAGCCACCCACCGCGCTCCGATCGCTCAACAGTCCTTCCAGCAGCGCAACTGCTTGAAAGAAGTCGAACCCACTGGCGTTGCTGGCCAGCGCGGCGCCGAGCTCCGTCGCTTCGAGACTGGATTCCGAGACCGTCAGATGAGAATCTTCCGGCCCGACCGTGGCTGCCATTCGTGCAGAGCTTCCTTTCGCTGCGGTGTGGTAATGCATAATTGCGCGAAGCTGTTCAGTGAAGCGGCCATGCCGAAGAACCGGTCGAGAACAGCTCCGAAAAGAAAGGCGCCGCCACCGGCAAACTGCTGTTCGTCGAGCTGGATCTCGATGCGCAGCCCGCGTGCAAAGCTGACGCCGTGTTCGGAGACAAGGCGGGTAAAATGACGGCGGCTCTTCACTTCGAGAATGCTCTGTATCACATTCTGCGAATAGGCCGAGCGGCCGGTGTCGTAGAGTCTCAAAATCTCCTTGAGCGCCTCCTTGCCCTGTTCGACCAGCGAAAGGTAGTTCAGCGAAAGATGAGAGACCAGCCGCCACAGCGTGCCGTTGCCCAGCACCGGACGCTGGGTCTGCGTGGGCTTGATAAGCGCGACAATGCGCTTCATCGGCGTCGCGCCTTCGATCTCGAAATCGCTGGCCTGATTGCCAAAGGGCAGACGCGCGGGCAGGTCGCGGTTGCTGCACGTGGTGCGGACGCTTAGAACGGTAGCGCCGGGATCGGCGTTCTTTAGCGCGAGATCGACCACCGAAAGAAAAACATCCGTGCCGTTGTCGTTGGGCAGCGTCGATGGCCGGCGGCGCGCCAGCCAGAAGCAATCACGTTCGCCGCGGCCGGAGTGGCGTAGCGAGTAGAAGGGCTCGATCTGTGTAATCTTCTGCGTGGCCGTGTTGATGGCGCCGACTTCGTCAATCGAGTAGACCTCGACTGCGTAGGGACGGCGCACATCGGGGTTGACCGCATACTCGGCGCGCCGATGGGTCAGTTGGATCGGCTCTGCGGTCTGGTGAAAGAGATTGACGATTGGCGCACAGCCGAGCCGGAAGGTCTTCTTCGAAATCTCAAGTTCGAGCCGCCCCAGCCGTTCGGCGCTCTCGACAGGCGCAAGCAGGAAGACAATCTCGACCGATTCCTTGAACCCGGCCTCGGCAACCCGCTCCAGCCCGCAAAGGTCGATGAAGAAGAACTTTTCCGGAAAGGCGAAGTACTCCATCAGCAGCCGGTGGCCGGCAAAGGTGGAGGCGGGAGAGGGGACCATGCCCTCGTCGGACTCGAATCCAACCGCGCGCAGGCTTGAGGCCGGCAGCGTGATCGGCGCCAGACGCGAACCAGGCGTGAGGTCGCGAATCTGGATGCGATTCAAGCGGCTGAAGAGCAGTTCGTAGATCGTGTTCACCACGCCGCCTTCGCCGTCGAGATAGAAACGCAGCTGCCCCATCTTGAGCGCCGGGAAGGAAGCGTCCTTGGCGCACAGCAGCTCAATGCGAAGCGCGCGGTCTGAGTCGGCGGCCGCCAATGGCGGCTTCAGGCGGCTGGGCGCGGTGATCTCGGCAGCGTTCACCGTGACCGGCCAGAGCGTAACCGGATAGCAGGTGCGGAAGGTAGAGGGAACGCCGCCCACCGGCTTTGAGTAGAGCGGCGTGCCGGAGGCTATTGTCAATCCGCTGGCCAGCTTTCCTTTCTCCGGATCGGGCTGAAATTCGGCCACCGACATGGAGGGCAACAGGCGCACCAACTGCGGATAGACAATGCTGAGCAGACCTTCGGTAATCTCCGGAAACTCGTCATCGAGCTTGATGTGAATGCGCGCCGCCAGCAGCGCGAAGGCTTCAATCAAACGCTCGACGTGCGGGTCTTCGCATTTGGACGGTTCCAGAACGAGGCGCGAGGCGATCTTAGGATACTTCTCGGCAAACTGGGCGCCTGACTTGCGCAGGAAATCCAGTTCGCGTTCGTAGTAGAGAAGCATCTCATCGCGCATCGTCGCCTCCGGTCAGGCGGCAGGCGCCGCTTTGCAGTTCCAGAACCGAATCGAAAAATACCGGCTCCGGGACAGGATCCATCCGTAACAGAGCTTCAATGCGCAAACGGACATCGGTCTTCACCGTCTCAGGGTTCTCAACCATCGAAACCATTACCTGCGTCAGACGCGGCTCAAAGAGGCTGATGGCCTCGCTGAGGCCCTTGAGCAGGCGATTGCGGTCCCCGCCGCCGCTCATGTTGAGGGTGGAAAGATCGGGCAGACCGAAGAGGTAGACCGAACGATTCAGCTCATCGAAGCCTTCGCCGGGGAGCACGGCAATGCGACGCGTGTTGAGCAGCGATTCAAGATCGCGGCGCACAGCGGCGCGCAGAATGCGAATCGACTGCGAGCGGCTCAACCCGGGCTCCTGGCTAAGTTCCGGCTCTCTGTCGATCAGCCGATCCAGCACCGAGAGCGTAATTGTCGACTCTCCCGTCAACCTGGCCATAGGTTATTGTTCCACCCCCAGCGCCCGCACTGGGTCGAGACGGCAAATCTTTCCATAAAGCCGCTGCATCTCGGAGGAATCGTCCTTGATGCGCTGGCTGAACCGCATCAGCTTGCTAAGGTCCGCCGCGATGACCTGCGGCTCTTCCCACGCGTCAAGTTTGTGATCCTCGATCGCTTGAGCCAGGTCTTCGAGGAGCGGCTGCGCAAGGGTGTCCTTGCCGGCGTCGATAGCCAACTCGGCCAGTTGCATGGTGCGGCGGAAACGTCCCCGGCCGGAGCTCTGGCGCGCGATCTCGGCGCGCATGATGGCGAATGCCTTCTCCTCCTGCCCCTTGGCCCGCGCCTGCTTGGCCAAGGCAAAGGCGTCAATGGCGGCGGCAAGCCAGCCCGGCGCCGCCTCCTCTGTCGCCGGAGCCGCCGTCTCGCCGGATTCATCCTCGCCACTGGACTCGGCCAAAGGAGCCGTCTCGCCCAGGCCCTGAATCCAAGCCCTGGTCTCGGGATTGGCCGCCGGGGATTCGTCCAGCAGAGCCGCGTCGAGCAATTCGGGAAGATCGTTTAACAGGGCGCGCAACTCGGATTGAATTGCCGTGGCGATGCCGCTGTACTCCTCTCCCAGAGCGTTACAGGCCGCCACCTCGAGCCGCTGTAAATCGAGCCAGGCGCGCGCCCCAGGAACGGCGAGAGCCATCTCGCCTGCCTCCAGCAGATCCGGCCAGCGTCCGGCCAGTGCCAGCAGCTTGATCTGTTGACGCAATTCCGTAGACGGAGCTTCCAGGGCCGTACTGGCGGCCAGACCTTCCGGTTTGCGCGCCGCGGTCCGCAGCTCGCCCCAGCGAAGCCCTCGCAACAAGAGATAGGGGGTTGGACTAACCGGATCGAGCCGGCGCAGTTGTTGTGCCGCCCCAACAATGGAAGCTACAATCTGGCGGCGCTCCGGGGGCTCCGCTGCCAGAGCAATAGCAAAAAATGAAGTACCTCCACCCATTCCTCCAACCGATGTGGCAGCCACTGCGCCTTCACCGGAAACCCCCTCGGCGTCCGCGGCCGCAGGCGACGCGTCCACCGGATCGGGTTCGGTCTCCCGCTTCTTCACCAGAAGCGAGTGAATCGCCTGCCGCGTTTCGGTCAGCGCACCCTTCAGCACCTGGAAGCTCGGAGCATCGTTGCCGAGGCGCTCGTCGCAAAAACTATCCAGTTTGCCCACAGTCTCAAGCGATGCATCCAGCTCTTTTTCGGCAGTGACATAGAAGGCCTTGGGTGTCTCGATGAAGGCCTTGTCGAAGACCTCGGGCGCCAGCTTGCCCTCGGCCAGCATCTTCTCGCGAGTCTCCCGCTCCTTGTCGCTCTTGATCTGATCTTCGTAGGCCATGCGCCGCGACTCGGCGTAGGAAAGTGTCGAGTAGCCCTCGCGGCAGATCGGCGCTGTGCGGATGGATAGCGCCAAGGATGTGCCCAGCCAGGCCAGCGGCCCGGCTCTCAGTTCGCGGTCATCGTCCTCGATGGGCGGATAGATCGTCTCCCAGAAGCCCTCGGCGAGCGCCAGCGTCAAATCCAGCCCTTCATGCAATCCGGTGAAGGAAGCGGTATTCAGCAAGGCTTCCGTCAGGTAGGCGGCCAGTTGCAGATCCTTGGAGGTCTTGGCCAGTATCTCCTGAGCCAGCTTGGCGATGGCCGGATAGTCGGCCGTCTTGCGTTCGGTTTGCCAGGCGCCCTGATCGAGGTTGTCGTCCTGACGGCGGGCTTCCTTGATCTTGTCGAAGACCAGTAGCTTGTTCTCGTAGCGCAGGTCAATGCCGGAAGGGTTTTCTCCGGCAATAGGATTGAGCAGATCGTCGCGAAGTGGCACGTTGAGGCTCCCCGATCGGTCGTTCAGAGTGCTCGTTCCGGGGCCGCCACCGGGTGGGAGAAGCGCAGGCTGCGCACCTCGAGAAATGGAAACTCCTCCCCATCGACGAGCAGGGTTTTTTGGCCAGCCCAGACTTCGCGCCCGTTCTCGTCGCGAAAGACCTCAGTGGAGCGGCCCAGCCAGAGTTCCTCGGCGTCTTCAAATTGCCACGAGAAGGGATACACGGCCGGCAGCAGCACCTCGCCAAGGTCTTTCTCCTGGAACGATGCCGCGGCACGAACCATCGCCGGCGCCCAGAGCGTATCGCGCAGGCGTTTCGGAGCTTCCATCTCCACCGAATCAATATGAACGAATGGCAGCCAGAGATAAGCCCCAGCGGCAAAGACCTCAAGCCGCGCGCCGATCGCGGGGTCGGCATCGCGCAGGTCCTGGAAGGGCTTGCCATTCAACTCGCCCGGCCCCGAAGCTTTAGAGCTTTCAGGAAAGTTCTTCTTCTCGAAGAGCGCGTGACGATCCTTTTCGGCATGAAGCGCCGCGTAATAGACAACACTCCCCGTCTCCTTCTCGGGAGACCCGGAAGCGAGCACGGCCAGTTGCTTCTCGGCGCGTGCGTATTCACCGGCAAAGCAGAGCAACTCAAACAGAAAAGTCCGCCGCGCGGTATCCGCGGGATGCTCCCGCAGATACTGCGTCAGCGTCTGAATTGTCTCTTGAACCTTGCCCTGTTGCAGCAGTTCTTTCACATCTGCAGGCACGGTTCTATCCACCTCTTAAACGCGGGCTTCCCAATCATCCTGGGCCGTGATACCGCCGTCCGTCCAAGTCCACTGAATCTGCTGGTAAGTGAACGATATCTTCTCAATTTCTTTCGCTGCTGTTACGTTTTCAGAATGCGAAAACTCCTGCGTCAAAAGCTCAACGCCCGCGATATTGGCGTTGGTCAGTTTGATGGTGTAGTTTTGCTTTTCTGAGCCTACGCCCACGCCCGATGCTGCTTTGATCACAGGCGCCCAGAACTTAATTGTCACCTCAGTCAGGTTTTCGTTGGTGCAGAGCACGTTGTAGAGAAGCGGCGAACTCTTGTCCACCTCTTTGGTGACTACGAGCGGTTTGTGTAGGCGCTGCCCAGTCGGCAGGCCGCTCTGGGGATCCCGGGGCGAAACAATCTCGTGGGAGTACGCCATAACTTGAATGCTGTTCTCCCGCCCTTTTTGAGTGACCGATCCATTTATTGCTCCTGATTTCTGGCCCTTGGGATACATATACGCCATCAATGCCATGTTCGATCTCCTTTCGTTCCGGTGAATGGGTTTGATCCTGCGGGCGGCTCGCCGGAGCCGCCCGATCCTCCCGATGGCGAATCGCTACTTGGCCGGCGCCGGCAAATCGGCGACGAGCCGCAGCGAAACCGTAAGTTCGTCGAGCTGGAAGTGAGGTCGCATAAAGGCCACGGCGCGATAAACGCCGGGCTTGCCCGCGACCTCCGTAACCTCGATGCGCGCCTCGCGCAGCGGCCTCTTTGCTTTGATCTCAGGTGAAGCGTTATCGTTCTCTGTCACGTACTGCTTGATCCAGCGGTTGAGGAATTCCTCGGCCTCGCCGCGGGACATGAAGCTGCCGATCTTGTCGCGCATCATGGACTTCAGGTAATGCGCGAAGCGCGACATCGCCATGATGTAAGGCAATTGCGTGGAGAGGCGCGCGTTGGCGTTGGCCGAATCCGAATCGTAGAGTTTCGGCTTCTGGCAGCTTTGCACGCTGAAGAAGGCCGCGTAGTCGGTTCCCTTGCAATGCACAAGCGGCAGGAAACCCAAATCGGCCAGCTCCTTTTCACGCCGGTCGGTGATAGGGATCTCCGTGGGACACTTGGCGGCAATATCGCCGTCGTCGGTTTTGAAAATGTGGGTGGGCAGGCCCTCGACCAGGCCGCCGCCCTCGACGCCGCGCATGGCCACGCACATGCCGTAGAGCGAGAACGATTCAGTCATCCGGGCGGCCACCGCGAAAGCGGCGTTCATCCACAGGTACTTCGAGTGGTCGGAGCCGTCCACGCCTTCCTCGTAGTGGAATTCATCGATCGGCTTGGTGTCCTTGCCATAGGGCACGCGGCCCAACACGTGCGGAAGCGCCAGGGCGACATAGCGCGAGTCCTCGCTCTGCCGGAAGCTCTTCCACTTGGCGAACTCGGTGGATTCGAAGATCCTGCCCAGGTCGCGCGGCGCATCCAGAGTCGTGAAGCTATCCAGGTTAAGCAGCTCGGGCGATGCCGCAGCCACGAAGGGTGCGTGCGCCTGGGCGGCAACGTGCGAGACGCCTTCCAGCAGCGCCATGTCCTCAGGATGTTTCCCAAACTCGTAATCGCCGACCAGCGCTCCGAACGGAGCGCCGCCGAAGATACCGTACTCTTCTTCGTAGACTTTCTTGAAGAGCGCGCTCTGGTCGAACTCGGGCGCCCGTTCGATGTCGCGCAGCAGTTCCTTCTTGTTCACGTTGAGCACGCGCACCTTGATCGAAGCGCCGGACTCGCAGTTGTCCATCAGATATTTCAGGCCGCGCCAAGTGCCCTCAAGCTTCTGGAACTGGGGGTGGTGGAGGATTTCGTTCAGCTGCAGCGAGAGCAGATGATCGATCTGCGCGATGCGCGCGTTGATCATCATCTCCGCATTCTTGGCGACCATCATCGAGCCGTCGAGAACCTGGGCCACGAACTCCTTGACCAGGTCGCGCCCCCGCTCCCGTGCCTCGGCTTCCTTGCCGAAGCGGCCCTGCTCGACGATCTGATCGAGCAGGCTCTGCTCACTCTGCTCGACCACTGCCGCCGCCTGCTGCGATACCGATTGTTCAGGCATTTTCGCCTCCCGTCTTGATCTCGCCCTTCAGCTTGTCGAGCTTTTCAGTATTGCCGACCGCTTCCAGCAAGAGTTCTTCAAGTTTGTCATTGCCCTGCAGCGAGCCGCGCAGGTCCGCGAGCCGGGTGCGCAGGTCCATCAATTGCTTCAGCGGCTTCACCTGCTTGGCCACAGCAGCCGGTTCAAAATCGTCGAGCCCTTTGAACTTCAGCTCCACCCGCATCTTGCCGGCGTCGGGATCGTCGCTGAGCTTGTTTTCGACTTCCAGAGTCAGCCGGGGTTTCATACCTTCAAGGACCGAGTCGAAGTTCTCGGGACTGACCTCGACGAATTTGCGGTCCTTGAGCTTGGGCAACGGTTCGGCAGGATTGCCGGTGAAATCGCCGAGAACGCCGACGACGAACGGCAGTTCCTTCAATTGGATTGCCCCGCCGATTTCTACATCGTAGGTGATTTGCACCCGCGGCGGGCGTACACGGTCCAACTTGTGTTGAGCACTGAGCTTGGCCATAGAATTCCCTTCTGGTTTCGTTTCGATTGAGCCTGTCGGGG
>Ga0326727_10021013_pt1 | contig 12864 bp, 9 predicted proteins | sample MB2enrmetagenome_FD_207643 | JGI IMG/M metagenome (GOLD analysis project Ga0326727, IMG submission 207643) | Lab enriched peat soil microbial communities from McLean, Ithaca, NY, United States - MB29MY | ecosystem: Environmental > Terrestrial > Soil > Wetlands > Peat | place: USA: New York...
CTCCTAAAGCCATGGGGCCGAAGACGGTGGCGGAGATGAAAATGCTGGTCAAGGCCACGAAATTGCCCTTCATCGTAAAAGGCGTCTTGAGCGCTGAGGATGCCCGGAAAGCTGTGGATATTGGCGCCGGCGGCATTGTGGTTTCCAATCACGGGGGCATCGTCATCGATTATGCGGCGCATCCCCTGGAACTGCTGCCGGAGATCAAAGAGGTGGTTGGAAACCGGATGCCGATCTTTGCCGACAGCGGTTTCCGCCGCGGTTCGGACGTGATGAAGGCGCTGGCCCTGGGAGCGGATGCTGTCCTCCTGGGCTGGCCGCTTACCATGGGCTTGGCCGCCAATGGCCGCGAAGGGGTCGCGGATATGGTCAACGTCCTGACGGATGAACTGCGTCGCATCATGAGCGTAACCGGGTGCAGGCAACTGGCGGACATCGACCGAACGATCCTGGTGGAACGGGATTGCCGAAGATGACCGGCGGAAGCTGTCCGTGTTCATAGGCCACTTTGCGGTAGGATTCGCGGCCAAGAAGTTCGCGCCACGCAGTTCGCTGGCCGTGCTCTTGGCCGCCCCCTTGTTCCTCGACATCCTTTGGCCGGTGTTCGTGCTCGCCGGGTGGGAGCAGGTTCGCATCGCTCCGGGCAACACTCGTTTCACTGCGCTGGAATTTGTCAGCTACCCGTGGTCGCATAGCCTGGTCATGTCTGTGGTGTGGGCCAGTGTGTTCGCGCTTATCTACCAGACAATTGCCCGCTACTGGCCGGGAACTGTGGTCATCTGGCTTGGTGTCGTCAGCCATTGGGTTCTGGATTGGGTGGTACACGGGCCCGACATGCCGCTTTATCCCGGCGGTCCGCGCATCGGATTGGGTCTGTGGAACTCAATCTTAGGGACGATGGTGGTTGAGCTCGGGATGTTTGCTGCCGGAGTGTGGCTATATGTGCGGGCTACTCGTGCCCGGGATAGGATCGGCCGCTACGCGTTCGCCGCGTATCTAGGACTCTTACTGGCGATCTACATTGCGAACTGCTTCGGGTCCCCGCCGCCGAGTACGAATGCGGCTGCATGGGCGGGAGTCGGTCTGACTGTTATTTTCATTCCCTGGGCGTGGTGGTTTGATCGGCACCGTGAAGGATAGCCACAAGCAACAAGCCACAAGCGACAATGAGTAAAGCGTGTTTCAAAAATAGGTTTCGGAAGGGCACAGCTTCAGCCGTGCCGTTTCAAGCGGCCACTTATGCGGCTTTAGCCGCTGAGGGATGTCCTAGCAACCTGGCCCGCGGCATTTATGAAACACGCTCTAGGCCATCAAGACACGACTTCAAGCTGTGCTCTGATACACCCCAAGAACGCCGGAATAAATCGTCTTAGTGCCTACGGGTGGAGGCACCTATTCCTAAGCTTGCCGCTTGAGGCTTGCTGCTTGTAGCTGGTTTTTCACTCCGCACTCCTCAGCAATCAGTGCGTGGAACGCTTCGATCAGGCGGCGAGCAACCGGCCCGGGCTTGCCGTTGGCGATGCGTACCCCATCGAGCGAGACCATAGGCATAATTTCCGTAACCGTTGCGCTAAGAAAGGCCTCATCGGCCCCTTTAGCAAATGCGACATGGAAAGGCTCTTCCACTACCTTCAGGCCGAGCCGGGGGGCAATTCGTTCCACCAAGACCCTGCGGGAAATTCCTCGCAATATCAGATGATTTGCCGGATGCGTGTGCAGCACTCCGTCTTTGACGACGAAGAAGTTGGTCGTGGAGCCTTCCGTGACCCAGCCGTCGCGTACCTGAATAGCCTCGTAAGCTCCGGCTTCGGTAGCCCGTTGCTTAGCCAATACGTTGGGAAGAAGATTGATGGACTTGATATCACAGCGCAGCCAGCGCTCGTCGGGAACAAAGATGCCGGTCGCGCCGGAAGCGCGCAAGTCATCGGTGGGCTTTACCGGCTGAATGGTCATGGTCAAACGGGGAACGACCTGATCGGGAAATATATGAGCCCGAGGCGCCACGCCCCGGGTAATCTGCAAATAGACGGACGCTTCGCCGATGCCGCTGGTTTCGATCAGTTGGTCATGGAACTTCGTCAGTTCTTCAAAGGTGTACGGATTGGGAATTCTCAGCTCGCATAGCGAACGATGCAGCCGCTCGAAATGCCAATTCAGCGCGAAAGGGCGACGGTTGTATACGCGAGTCACCTCATAGACGCCGTCGCCGAACTGGTATCCCCGATCCTCAATCTCGAGAACCTTTTCGCCCAAATCAATAATCTTGCCATCGATTAACCCGATCGGTCCCATATCTCCCTCTAACCGTTCATGACGTAATATCTCCAGGGTAGTCCCAGCGAGGTGGCGTGGGCAATAGCGCGGCGGACGTATAGATAGATCAAATCAACCATAGAGACACTGAGGCACAGGGAAAACTGGCTCTCAATTCTCCACCACATTCTTCCTCTTTGCCCCGTCGCTTGGGGTGCACGGTGGCGATTAATCCAGGACCTTTGTTTAGAATCTTGTCATGGACTTCACCACAAAGGTTGCGGTTGTAGTGCGCGAGGATCTCGCTGTCTGGCAGAAGCTCAACGTCGCCTGTTTCCTGACCGGCGGCCTTGTGGGAACTCACCCGGAACTGGCGGGCGAGAGCTATGCCGACGCCTCAGGCCAGAGCTATGGCCCGCTGGTTTGCCAGCCCATTCTGGTTTTTGCCGCGTCAGGCGAGCAGCTCACGCGGACGCTGCGGCGGGCCATCGATCGTGGGCTGAAGCCTTCGATTTATACTCGGGAGCTGTTCGCCACCTACAATGATGCCGATAATCGCGCCGCAGTCGCCGCGGTTTCTACTGACGTTCTCGACTTGGTGGGCTTGGCGCTGCACGCCGACCGCAAGGAAGTGGACAAAGTAACCAAAGGCCTGAAACTTCATTCCTGACGGCAGCGTGGAAAACAAGACTAAGCCGATTTCGCAATCGGAGCACTATAGAGATCGATTGCCATCGTGCGGCCACGGTCCGGCCAGCGTAGACGGTTTTCCAATTTTGCTGTCGCAAACGCATGTGCGATGTCCTGGCGGCCTTCTGAGAAATGAGCCCAATCTTCGAAATGCAGAGGGACGATCACAGCATGCGCGAACGCGCGTGCGGCTTCCAAGGCCTCCAGGGCCGACATGGTGAGATGAAAAGGACCAACTTCCGGCACGTGGGCTGCGCCTAAATGGAGCATCGCCACCTGAATCGGAAACCGCCGGGCAACCTCGGCGAGCGTCGGATACCATACGGTATCGCCGGAGATGTAGAGAGCGTGTTCGGGGGTGTCCTCGAAGAACAAGGCAAAGCCATTCACCGCGCCGCGATCGAGTCCCTCTGGTCCGTGCCGCGCCGGCGTAGCCACTACGCGCAAGACGCGTCCGTCCGGCACGGGCAGGCCGGTACTCTGCCAATGCTTCAGTCCCAAACTGTTGCCACCGAGCCTTTGGGCTCCTTCATCTGTGGTTACCACTGCTTTGGCGTTAGCCAACGCTCGCCGGCCAGCATGATCAAGGTTGTCGAAGTGGTGGTCGTGGCTGAGGAGCACATAATCAAAAGGACCGACTGCCTCGGGACCAAGTGCCGGGCCGGCGAGCTTTCGCAGGGTCGCGGGTCCGGATTGGTATTCGCTTCCCGCCGGATCGAAGGTGGGATCGGTGAGTATTCGCACGCCGCCGAATTCCAACAAAGCGGTGGGACCCCCAATGTAAGTGAGCTGAAGCCGGGAGGTTTCCATGCGGATTTGATTCCGTCAGCCTAAGTCCAGATTCTTACGAAATGTTGTCACCGAGGAACAAAAATCCCAAAACTGCCCGAATAGAAGAGGCTACGATTCAGAAGCCGCGGACCGCGTGTTCACAGTTCCTTCCCAGGGCGATACATCGGCCCGCCCGACGCTTAGATAGATAAAGCCCTGATTCCGCATAGCCTCGGGGTCGAATAAATTGCGGCCGTCGACCACGATGGGGTAGTGCAGCAACGAACGCAGGCGCGTTAGTTCCAACTCCTTGAATTCCTGCCACTCTGTGAGCACCAGGAGAGCGTCGGCCCCCGAGGCGGCGTCGTAAGCCGAAGCGACAAAGCGGACATCTGCAGGCAAAACCCGCTTGGCATTTTCCATGGCCGCCGGGTCGTATGCCTGAATCTGGCTGCCCTCAGCCAGCAACGCTTGGACAATGCCGACCGCCGGGGACTCGCGGATGTCGTCTGTACCGCCTTTGAAGGCGAGGCCGAGCACGCCTAGACGCTTGCCGCGCAAGGTCCACACGGCGCTGCGCACTTTCCGCAGAAATCGCCGTTGCTGCTCCTCATTGATCTTCATCACTTCTTCCAGCAGGCGGAAGTCATAGCCGCACTCGCGCGCCACGGCGTGGTAGGCGGATAGATCTTTGGGGAAGCACGAGCCGCCATAACCGATGCCGGGATAGAGAAAACGATGGCCGATGCGAGTATCCGAGCCAATCCCTTCCCGCACATGGTCGATGTTTGCCCCTACCGATTCGCAAATCGTGGCGACCGCGTTGATAAAGGAAATCTTCATGGCCAGGAAGGCGTTGCACGCGTACTTGATGAGTTCGGCGGTCTTGGCGCCGGTCAGCACGAGCTGAGGCGGGACCCTGGCGCCTTCGGGCGCGGGCACAATGCCTGGACAGGCGTAATAGCTGCCATCCAATAGCCCTTTGTAGACTTCGCGGAGAAGCTCGGCGCTGTTTGGTTGGTCTGCCCCAATGACGATACGTTCCGGGTAGAGAAAATCGGTGACGGCGGTGCCTTCGCGCAGAAACTCCGGGTTGGAGGCCACATCGAACAGGTCCGGGGAGGCATTATTCAGGAGCATGACGCGGCGTACCCACTCCGCCGTATAGACCGGCACGGTGCTCTTGCCCACCACCAGTTTGCGGTCGTTGACCGAGCCGGCGATTTCGCGGGCGACGGACTCGACAAAGGAAAGGTCGGCCTCGCCGTTCTCCATGTGCGGGGTTCCCACCGCCACGAATATCACTTTGCTTTGGCCGACGGCCTCGGGCAGGCGGTTGGAAAAAGACAGCCGCTGTCCGCGATGCTTGGCGAGCAGCTCGGGCAGGTAGCGCTCGTAGATCGGGCACTCTCCCCGTTGCAGGGCATCATATTTGGCCCGGTCGTTGTCCACGAGGATTACCGAGTGGCCGATCTCGGCCAGACAGGCCCCCGTGACCAACCCTACATAGCCAGATCCAATCACCGCAATATGCATACTTGTATGTTCACCCTATGTCCGGCTGCGCACCCTTTGTGCCGTTTTTTCTGAAATGAAAGGCGGATTCGACAGTCCCCCGCCATTGTGCGCCCCGCAATCACAGTTTTTCAAGACGACATCTCTGCGTCCTCTGCGGTAAAAGCCTATTCCGCGAAAACATCTTCTTTCGCCGCCCGCAAGAGTTCGGCCACGCTCCAGGCCTGCGCGATGCAGCCACCGGGAGCGTGAGGCGGTTCGGCGTCGAATACCTCCGATATCTGGCCGAGGCCGGCATCCCGCAGATGGACATCGAAATTGGCCAACCAGGCGTGTGCCTTCCGCAGGGAAGCACCGTTTCGGCCGTACACCTTCAGATATGCGGTGATGTAGGGACCCAACAGCCAAGGCCATACCGTCCCCTGATGATAAGCGGAGTCGCGGGCGTAGGTGTTGCCGCGGTACACGGGGTGATAACGGGGATCGGAGGGAGCCAGTGTCCGCAGGCCGTAGGGCGTCAGCAACTCGCGTTCCACCACCGCCAGCACGCCGGTTGCTTTTTCGCGCGCGAGCAGTCCGTGCGGCAAGCTGATGGCAAAGACTTGGTTCGGGCGAAGTGAGGCATCCCGCTCGTCGCCATCGATAACGTCGTAGAGATATCCCCCGGCATCGTTCCAGAATTTCGCATTGAAACTCTGCGCGGCACGCAGCGCGGCATCGCGATAGCGGGCCGCAGCCGGGCCCTGGCCCAAAGCCTGCGCGAACGTCTCCATGATCTTCAGCGCGTTGTGCCACAGAGCCTGAATCTCGACGGGCTTGCCATTGCGGGGGGTAACCACCCAATCTCCGATCTTCGCGTCCATCCAGGTAAGCTGCACCCCCGGTTCGCCACACCGGAGCAGACCGTCTTCGTCCACGCGTATGCCATGTCTGGTGCCGCGGAAATGCCACCGTATGATGTCGGTTAAAACCGGGAATAGCTCGGCACGAATGAGTTCCAGATCGCCGGTATACTCCACATATTTCCGAATGGCTTCGAAGAACCAAAGAGTGGCGTCCACCGTGTTGTATTCGGCTTCTTGCCCGGCGTCGGGAAAGTAGTTGGGCAGCATGCCGCGATCCACGTGCTGGGCAAACTGTCGCAGGATACTGCGGGCCGCCTCGGCCCGCCCGGTGGCCAGAGTCAAGCCCGGCAGAGAGATCATGGTGTCGCGGCCCCAGTCGCCAAACCAGTGGTAGCCGGCGATGATGGTCTTTCCTTCTCCGCGGGCGACGATGAACTGATCGGCCGCCGCGGTCAGGGCGCACACCAGTTCGTTTGGGGTGGCGTTACGCATAAGGGCCTCGCGACGTCGGCGTTCGGCGTTTTCGTGTTCGAAGGCCCGGGCGGCATCCTCCGGCCCGGTAGAGGCGATGACTAGGGCTTGGCCTCCGCCCGCCAGATCAAAAGCGATCATCAGCGGATTGAACAGGTCTTCGACGAAATCAAGGCCGCGTTCCTGTTCGCGCTGATACTGAAAATTGCGGTACCAGTACCCGCCCGGCTGAACTTCGCCGTGGTGAGCGAACCACAGCTCCGGTAGACCCGTGTAAGGGCGCACCATGGCGCAACCCGGTTCGACCTGGACCTGTGGATTGAGCGCGGGATTCTCATGCGTGGTGCTGTGATAGTCGCGAAAAGCGATCAGGGGGCGCAGTTCCAGCCGTAGTGAATCGCGGTTGCCGGCTGCCGGTTTTGCCGTGTACCGGACAACTGTACTGTTCCGGCCACGGATCATGAACACTGATTTAGTCAGCTCCACGCCCGACACTTCGTAAGTAAACACAGGAAACGGATCGAGGCGGAACTCTTTCAGATACTGCTGTCCTTGGGGATACACCATCCCCGGGTACTGATTAGCCGACAGCTCGAAGTCATGGTTCCGGAAAACGAGCCGCTCCTCCATTTTCGCCAGCAATAGATAGCGGCCGACTGGAGGCCTGGTCGCTGCCACCAGCAAGCCGTGATAGCGGCGTGTGTTCAGGCCAACGATGGTAGAGGAGGCGAATCCGCCGAGGCCGTTGGTCTCCAGCCACTCCCGGCATAGGGCATCTTGCAGGTCCCCGCAGATCGCGCGATCAAAGCGAATGTGCACGGTTCTCAGCTCTCATGACTCTAAACCCGTCACAGAGGCACAGAGACACAGAGAGAAAAATAAACAAAAGAGGTTTTCTCTGTGTCTCAGTGTCTCTGTGGTGAATGCCTTTTTAGATTCTTGCTAGTCAGCGGCGATATAGTCGGTGGCGGAATCGGCCAGTTCCTGGTCTTGCGCCTCGCCGCTTTGCTGCAATAATTTGGTGACCAGGCCGGTCCATCCGGTCTGGTGACCGGCGCCGATGCCTTCGCCATTGTCCCCGTTGAAGTACTCGTAGAACAGCACCAGATCGTTCCAGTACGGATCATTCTGGAATTTCTCGAGGTTGCCGTAAACCGGCCGGCGGCCGTGTTCGTCGCGCAGAAAGAGGCTGCTGAGGCGGCGCGACAGTTCGGCGGCCACCTCCCACAAATCCAGCAGCCGGCCCGATCCGGTGGGGTACTCCACTTTGAAGTCGCTCCCCAGGTAGTGGTGGAATTTTTGCAGCGATTCAATCAGCAGAAAGTTCAGCGGAAACCATACCGGACCGCGCCAGTTGGAATTGCCGCCGAACACCTCGGTGGTGGATTCGGCGGGCTCATAGTCCACCCGATATTCCGTACCGTCCACCATTAGCGTGTAGGGATGGTCGCGGTGGAAGCGGGAGAGTGCGCGAATGCCATACGGCGACAGAAATTCATTCTCATCCAGCATCACCTTCAGAATGCGGCGCAGCTTTTCCTGATCTACGATCGAGAGCAGGCGGCGAGCGCCACGGCCAGGTGTGCTCATACAGGCGATATTCTTGGTCAAATCCGGACGGTTTTTGATGAACCACTCCAGACGCCGTTTGAAGCCGGGCAGGCGGGACAGCAACTCCGGTTCCAGCGTTTCGACGGCAAACAAGGGGATCAGGCCGACGATGGAACGGACACGCATCGGGCAATGACGGCCATCGGGGAAGTGCAAGGCATCGTAGAAAAAGCCGTCCGCTTCATCCCAGAGCCCCACGCCGTCCTGTCCCAGGTTATTCATGGCGTCGGCGATGTAGACGAAATGCTCCCAGAACTTGCTGGCCACATCCTCGTAAGCCTTGTCGCGGCGCGCCAGTTCCAGTGCCATCGCCAGCAGATTCAGGCAATACATCGCCATCCAACTGGTGCCGTCCGACTGTTCCATGCGCCCGCCGGTAGGCAGCGCGGCGCTGCGGTCGAAAACCCCGATGTTGTCCAAGCCGAGAAAACCGCCTTCGAAGATGTTCATGCCTTCGGTATCTTTGCGGTTTACCCACCAGGTAAAGTTCAGCATGAGCTTCTGGAAGACGCGCTCCAGAAATTCGTAGTCGGCTTTGCCCGTGCGTTTTTTCTCGATCTTGTAAACTCGCCAGGCCGCCCAGGCATGCACCGGAGGATTAACATCGCCGAGCGCCCACTCGTAAGCCGGAAGTTGTCCGTTGGGATGCATGTACCACTCACGCAGCAACAGCAGCAGTTGGTCCTTGGCCAAGCCGGGGTCCACCAGAGCCAGCGCAACGCAGTGGAAAGCCAGGTCCCAGGCCGCATACCACGGATACTCCCACTTGTCCGGCATGGAGATCACGTCGGAGTTATAAAGATGGGTCCACCGGTGGTTGCGCCCCAGGCGGCGTTGCGGCGGGGGAGGTGGTTGCGCCTGGTCGCCATCGAGCCACTGCTCTACCACGTAGTAATAGAACTGCTTCGACCACAATAGCCCGGCAAAGCCCTGACGCATGACGTTCTGCGCATCCGGCAACAGCTGGGGGGGAATAATCTTTTCGTAAAACTCATCGGCTTCCCGCTGGCGCTGGGCGAAAGTCTGACCGAATTCCGGCGCGAACGGCTGCCCGGGCTCCCGGTCGAAATCTCTGTCGGTGAGCCGTAGCTGAATCGTGGAGCCCTGCCCGGCATTGAGCGTCAGCGCATAATGCGCCGCTGCCTTGGTGCCCCTTCTTTCGCTGGACACGGCATTACCCATGCCGTGAACGATGTAGTCGTTTATGCCGTCTTTTACACAGGGCGTGGGATTTGCGGTTCCGAACAGACGGCGATAGTTCGTCTCGTTTTCGGTAAACAGCAGTTCCGGTCTACCCTCGCCATAGAGCCACCGCCGGCCGTAGTAGATGCCGTTCAGCGCGATGCGAGCGCCGTTTTCGCTGGACGCGTCGTGCAGTTCGGGCCGGCTTTCGTTTTTGGCCCACGACCAGGTATTGCGGAACCAGACAGTGGGCAGCAAGTGGAGACGTGCCGCCTCCGGTCCGCGGTTGATGACGGAGATCCGAACCAGCAAGTCCTCCGCGCTGCCCTTGGCATATTCGACATAAACATCGAAGTAGCGGTCTTCGTTGAAAATGCCTGTATCCAGCAGCTCATATTCCGGCTGGGACCGGTCGCGCCGGCGGTTTTCCTCCAGCAACTGCGCATAAGGAAAGGCGGCCTGGGGATACTTGTACAGGTAACGCATGTAGGAATGCGTTGGGGTATTGTCCAGATAAAAGTAATATTCTTTAACGTCCTCGCCGTGGTTGCCCTCGTGGCCGCCCAAACCAAAAGCGCGTTCCTTCAGGATGGGGTCCCGTTCGTTCCACAAAGCCAGGGCAAAGCAGATGTATTGACGGCGGTCGCAAATGCCGGCCAAACCATCCTCATTCCAGCGATAGGCGCGGGAGCGGGCGTGATCATGCGGCAAGTAGTCCCAGGCGTCGCCATTGGCGCTGTAGTCCTCGCGCACGGTTCCCCAGGCGCGTTCACTCAGGAAAGGTCCCCAGCGGTTCCAGTGCACCTGGCGCGCGCGGCATTCTGCCAGTCTGATTTCTTCAGACGTCATAGCAGCTCCTCATTTGCTCCATGTGATTCAGAGGATGATTTTTGGTGACATCTGGAAGGATGATTTTTCAGCTCCAACCGGCTATTTAGAGGAGCGAATCGGAGGCTACGTGGCCCGCAGAACTTCACAAATTGTCATTCCGAGCACCCAACCCGCGTTGCGGGTTAAGACTGAAATGACACGGCGGCTAAACTCAATGGAATCACTAACACTCTCCGCCGTGTCGTTAGGAGCGGAGCGAGGGATCTGCAGTTTGTTTCACCTCTTTGCGAAAACGCTGCACTTCCGGTCCGTATAATGTAAGCGAACTGCCGCAACAGAAATTTGCGACGGCCCGGAAATCAAAATTCAAAGTTCAAAACTCTCCTGCCGATTTATCATGGAATTGTTCGGCGCATAATACATGGCCACGGAAATTGCCAATCTGACTGCAGATCTGACCCAACCTCCTGCGGAGTGCCTGATCTGCACGGAGAACCTGTGGAAGACTTACGACATGGGGTCGGAGCAGCAGGTGCACGCTTTGCGGGGCGTCAACTTGCGCCTGCGGCGCAACGAATATGTAGCCATCATGGGTCCCTCCGGCTCCGGCAAATCCACCCTGATGAACCTGATTGGCTGCCTCGATACCCCCAGCCAGGGCCGCTACTGGCTCAACGGCCAACTGGTGAGTGATCTCGGTGACGACGAACTGGCGCGCATTCGCAATAAAGAGATCGGCTTTATCTTCCAGACCTTCAACCTGCTGGCCCGTGCCACTGCCCTGCACAACGTCGAACTGCCCCTGATCTACGCCGGGGTGCCCGGACCGGAACGTTTGGAGCGCGCGCGCCACGCTCTGGAAGCAGTGGGTATGGGGCCTCGCATCCACCATAAGCCGAATGAACTGTCCGGTGGCCAGCGGCAACGCGTGGCGATCGCGCGTGCCCTGATCAACAATCCCTCCCTGATTCTGGCCGACGAGCCCACCGGAAACCTGGATTCCCAGACCGGCAAGGAGATCATGACCCTGCTCGATCGCTTGCACCAGCAAGGCAATACGATTGTGCTGGTTACGCACGAGCACGACATCTCCGAGCACGCTTACCGCGCCATCATGCTCAAGGACGGCATGATCGCCGGCGACGTAGCCAGAGACCGGGTCTTGGGCTGACCAGCCAACCCGGAAACCCCGAGCCAACACCCAGCGCCGAGACGCGGAGACGCAGAGAAGTTTTGGGAATTCGGATTTCGGATTTTGGATTTCCAAAACTCTCGTGTACCCGGACTGCCAGGAGGTGGTTAAATTCCAAACCCACCCCCAAATGCGAAACTCCTCTGCGTCTCTGCGTCTCTGCGCTGGGTGTTCGGCTGAATGCTGAGAGCTTATTTCATCGCCGCCAAAGTCGCGGCGGTGTGGAGATGGCAAATGGCGACGGCCAGGGCGTCGGCGGCATCGGCCGGTTGCGGGGGGCGGGCCAGTTTCAGCAGTCGCATGACCATGTCCTGCACCTGGGATTTTTCCGCCCGGCCGTAGCCCACCACAGCCGATTTCACTGCCAGGGGAGCGTAACCCACCACGGGCAGGCCACAAGCGGCAGCCGTCATCATGGCTACGCCGCGCACCTCGCCCAGCTTCAGCGCCGATTTGGCGTTGGCGGCATAAAATACATCTTCGATCGCGGCCACTTGCGGACAATGTTCGCGAATGATGGTTTGCAATTCCTGATGTACTCGCAACAAACGTTCGGCCAGAGGATCGCGCGTTTTCAGGCTTACTGCACCTGCGGCAATGCAAACCAAGCCGCCATCGGAGTCCTCTTCCACCACCCCATACCCGGTGTACTGGCTGCCGCAGTCGATTCCCAGGACACGCATGGGGGCAGTGTAGCACCGGAAACAGCAGCAGCAGCACACAGGAAGGCCGGAGCCGGTAAAATAGTCACAGCAAGGAGCGGCAATGATCATCGGAATGCTAACTGGTGGGGGCGACTGCCCGGGATTGAACGCGGTTATTCGGGCAATCGTGCGCAAGGGCACCTTTCACTTCGGCGACAAGTTCATCGGTTTCCTGGAAGGCTGGCGGGGCGTGTTAGAGAACCAGACGATGACGCTGGACCTGCGTACCACCGCGGGCATTCTCCCGCGTGGCGGCACCATCCTTCGTACTTCTCGCACCAATCCAGCCAAACATCCCGAAGGGTTGCAGCACTGCATGGAGAACCTGAAGCAGCATGGGATCGAAGCGCTTATCACCATGGGCGGGGACGATACCCAATCGGTGACCTTTAAGCTGCACAAGGAAGGTTTTCCCGTGGTCGGCGTTCCCAAGACGATCGATAACGACCTGAGCGGCACGGACTTCTGTTTCGGTTTCGATACCGCCGTGGAAGCCGCGACCGACGCGGTAGATCGTCTGCACAGCACCGCCGAGGCGCATAACCGCGTGATTGTGGTAGAGGTCATGGGACGGGACTCGGGCTGGATCGCGCTATACGCGGGCGTAGCCGGCGGCGCGGACGTGATCCTGATCCCGGAGCGCCCGTTCAATATCGATGAGGTCGCGGCGGTTTTGCGGCGCCGTCATGCCCGCAGCGGACGCTACTTCAGCATCGTAGTGGTAGCCGAAGGCGCCAAGTTTGCCGGCAGTGAGGACGGGACGAAAGGTTCCCCCGTGTTGCAAGACCTTACCCAGGAC
>Ga0326727_10021014_pt1 | contig 12863 bp, 6 predicted proteins | sample MB2enrmetagenome_FD_207643 | JGI IMG/M metagenome (GOLD analysis project Ga0326727, IMG submission 207643) | Lab enriched peat soil microbial communities from McLean, Ithaca, NY, United States - MB29MY | ecosystem: Environmental > Terrestrial > Soil > Wetlands > Peat | place: USA: New York...
TGTAGAGGTAGTGCCACCATAGGCTCTGCACACTCCAAGGAGTCTCGCAAATCTCATAGCCCCACGGCGGTGCCGGGTAAGGCACCACCTGGCTGGGGACGGGATACGCGGAGTGCGGGAAGAAAGCGCCGGGCAGTTCAAACTTCTCCTTCGCATAGGCTTCGGACATCGGCAACAGGTTCGCAACAAGCTCAACATAAGGAAGGTTCTGGTCCACATGGTTGCTTGAGAAAACTCCCCAGAACACCTGCTGCGTGTTGTAATTCATGTGGTAATCGCCGTGCCACGCGGTACCAATCTTGCCGCTGGTCCAGTTCCCGAAAAGTCCCGGGGCGACTTTGCCTTCGCGCAGGCAGCATGCCAAAAGGTACTGGTTGTGATACCAGATCGTCTCGAGTTCCTTATCCTCAAACTCTACTGCCGAGCGAGACCAAAAATTCTCCCACCCTTTCTCCGTTTCCTGCTGAAGCTGCTTTACGGGGATTTGAGCCAGTCGCCTCACCTCGCTTTGGGCAAAGGCAACGTTGTCCGTATGGTCCCGAGGAGTGAAGAGCGTAAGGTCCAAGCGGAAAGACTGCTCTTTTTGGCTGCGCAGGAATACATTGGGAGGCCCGCCCGAGGGCCAGTAAGCTTCCCGGCTGCCACCCCCCATTTTTCTGAGTTGTTCCTGGGCTTCCGCCAGACCTTCCACTCGCCAGGAGCCTCGGAGAAGACCGCTCAAGGCAAAGTTGCGATCCTTGTCAGTGTTCGGTGGGTGGGGGTTCTCCGTTGTGGGAACTGTCGCTGGGAAGTGCTGATACCCGGAAAACTCGGCAAAACCCTCTCCGGCGCTGCCGTCAATCTCTGGCGGCGGGAGCTGCGCCTCGGCATCAAGATTCGGGCAGTAGGCCACAGAGACGAAGGGAGCGGGCTCGTCGGTCGAGACCAAGACGTGTCCTGTGGTCCAATTAACAAAACACCGCACGCTCACCTTGCGCCGCTGGCCGCGCAAGTCATCGTGCTCAAGCTCCAGTGTGAACAGGCCGTTTGAAAGGTCGAGCGCTTGGCGCAGAATGCGCACCTTTCGCGAATCCCAGTGAAGCCACACGATACCGCACGGCCAAGGACGGGGCCAGGATTTTGAGTAAGAAGAAGTTACCTTTTCCGTGTATTCGCGGAAGAAATCGATCGTGGATTCCAGGTAAAGCATCTCCGGCTTGCCCTGGCGCTTCGCTTCCTCGCTGGCGCGCTGCCAGAGTTTCAAGAGATCCTTGAAAGGCAGTACGTATTGGTAATGATCTTCGCTGACGCGGATATCCCAAGAGTCCTCTTTGCCAAGGTGAAGCCCCAAGGCATCGGGGCGCACGGTGACACACACGCCGATGTCTCCATTGCCAATTAGCATCCCTTCGAAGAAATTGGGTGTAGGCAGGTCCCGCGTGATCCCGTGTCTCCGGGCGATTTGAGTGCCTTCCAACACTCCAGACCCGGTTCGACCCAAACCTCCTTTGGGTATCATCACTCCCGCTGCTGCAGCCGTAGTCGTGGCGAGGAATTCTCTGCGAGTCGGCGTGACTGCCATAGCATCCTCCTTGCTCCATTTTTTCGTGTGCATACTACCACGCATAACGCATAGGGCAAGAGGGATTTCACCCGAGGGATTTCACCCGTAGTATCGGGAGAAGCTTACGGCGGGAGATCAGGACCAGAAGCTGCACGCCTACCGGTTTTCTGCTCGAGCCCGAATTCGCCCTTGCTTGGGATGACGACGGCCAAGCCGGTCCAGCAGGATTCCGAGGCTATCGGTACTCCTGCCATTAGCTCAACAAGATTCGGTCACAAGACCAAGCCCTCGGCTATCGATAAATCTTGAAGGATTGGACCGAGACTGGCTGGGCGCCGGCGCTCACGATCTTTAGCATGTGCCGGCCTCGTGTAAGGCCCTGCCTTTGAAACACCGTGATACCGGTGAGAACCGGGAAGTTCCTCAGTCCGAGCTGGATTCTGCTCTCCAAATTCCCGTCAAGATAAAGATCGACGTCCCCGTAGCCCTCCGCCTTTTGGGCAACGTACTCGATCCCGGTTCCCAAGAAAGAGAGGGTCAAGGAATCCCCCTGGCTTTTGGTCACGCGAATCTTGCCCTCGGCGGCTTGGGGGCTGGCAATCGTCGTCCACTCACCGGAGAACTTGATTTCGGGACTTGCCGCGGCTCGGATGTCCAATGGGGGCAAAGGCTCGGTCCGCAACACCACCGGAATGGTCCAGGCCTTGTAAATCCCCGAGGGCTTATCTTCAAACTGACAACCGGAGGTAAACAACGCAAGCCGAACCTCCGAGCCGTTCGACTCCTGAAACCTGGGACACAAGGTTGGCCCATACATGTGGCTTCCGGGAGCAAGGAAGCCATCACTAAATGACTGAATGAATGACCATGGGCCCCAAGGATGTTCTGCCTGATAAAAGTCGTAGTTCATTCCGCTTGGTTCGAACCACTTGGTCAGAACTTTCGGGTTGTACCAGGAAATGAGCAGGTAAATTCCCAAAGAAGGTACGTAGCAGATCGGAGTCTCGCCGCACTTGGCAGGACGCATTAAAATTGGAACGGCGGAATCAATATGCTTCGACCAACTTCCGGAACTCATTCCCTCTCCACCGATGAAATATTCCCAATCGGCGGCATCGAGTTTTGGCAGCGCCTTCCGCCCGACCCTTCCAAGGATGAGTGAGTCTCCATCGTTCCAGAATCCATTGGTGGACGCGGCATAAACGTACTCTAAAGCACCGTCGCGGCCGACGTTCCCGCCATTTTTGCCGTAATGCACAAAAAAGGGAGCACCGAACTTCGGGCCAGCCCACATGGGCCGTTCGTAATTCTCTAGCGCCGTCCTCTGCCAGGTCAGCCCTCGGTCTCGCGACTTGATCAGGCTGGAATTGAAGGCAGTCTGGCGCATCAAGGGATCATGGCTTTCATCCCCATAGACGTTTCTCGAGACAAACGCGTAGAACACGCCATCAATGCACTCCTGGCCGCAGGCTTTCCATGTGGCATGGTCCTTTCCGCGCTGACCCGCCGGACCGTACTCGGCCATAGGATTGACCGCAGCCCCGACCAGGCTCGGAAGGGACTCCCCGTCAAAACGATTGAAAGCAAGATTCGCTTGTACCTTTCCGAATCCGCGGCCATCGTCATTGAATGAGTACAGGTGATCATCATCTGCCCAAAACGGGTCCCAAGTGTCACCATTCGAGTCATCCCACTTATGGATACCGTTCAAATCCAGTTCCAAAGCGACAATGCGCTTCGACGCCGTGGGTTTTGAATGTGCCTCCGAAAATGCCGCCGAAATGCGGGCATTCCAGAGGCCCGTGGCAGCCAGTATACCGGCATCGCAAAGAAACGTTCGGCGATCGACGTCGTGGTTGTGCGAGTTCTTTTTGTTCATGGATTTGGGGCCCCTAGGCAGAGTATTGTTCACTTAAGACATGTCATCAATTGAACCTGCGCGAAGCGCCTTGGAGTGCGATAGCAGCAGTTATCGCCTTCTTTTGTGCCAATGTCATAGTAACCGAAGTCGAAAGGTGGTAGCTGCTGCTATCGCACCCCACGGCGGGCTTCGCCCGCAATGAAATTCCCCCCGAACCAATGCCCCACCGGCAGCGCTACCGTTCCGTGGTCACTTGCGAATCGGCTGACGAAAGCCGTTCGGGACCGGGTTGTTTTACCCCACCGATAGCCCTGAAAGCAAGACCGTTTTTGTTCGCCAGTTCCTCGCGCAGGTGCGGGTCGATGTTAGGGAATTCCTCGGCTAACGCGGGCTTGACGGGTGTATACTCGCTGGCTCGCGGCGACGCCAGAAAACGAATCCCGTGTGAAATCTGTTTTTGTTGTAATCGTTTGTTAATCGCACATCGGCCAGGATAACGATTTGTGCAGGCTGAGGGATGACTCGTGAAGAGATCGAGGCCCCGATAAAGGACGCAACCATGGATCGACGCAACTTCATTCGGAGGGGCTTGTGCGCAGGCATCGGCTTTCCTTTCGCGGCGCAGGCAGCACGCTGCGCGCAGGCAAGCGCGCAGATTCCTCCGGAGCACAACATCTATCAGGGCGTTACGCCCGTACCAGCGCATGAGATCGAAGAAAAGAATCTTGCCAAGACCACGGCGGAAATCGACTCGCTAATTGCGCGGGGTCCCTTCCCAGCGACCTGGGCCTCTCTGCACAGCCACCAGGATCCGGAATGGTTTCGGGATGCCAAATTCGGCATTTACACCCATTGGGGACCGGTGACCGTGGGGTCTTCATACTCTCCCGGAGACGCGGAATGGTACGGCAATCAGATGTACAAGCCCGACCATCCGGCCTTCAAATACCACCAGCAGCAATTCGGGGATCAGCACAAAGTGGGGTTCAAGGACATCATCCCGCGCTTCACGGGCGAAAAATTCGATGCGGAGGCTTGGGCGGACATCTTCACACGGGCCGGGGCCAGATTCGCCGGGCCTGTGGCCGCGCATCACGACAACTTCGCGCTGTGGAACTCTTCGCTGACGCGCTGGAACAGTGTTGCCCTCGGACCCCACCGGGATATCGTCGGGGAACTGGAGAAAGCATATCGAAAGCGCGGCCTCCGTTACGTGACCACCTTTCACCACGGCTATGCCTGGAGATACTACGAGCCGGCGTTTGCTTACGATGCCGCTGACCCGCAGTATTCCGATCTTTACACCGAGCCGCACAGCCCGGGCGCGCCCCCCAGCAAACATTATCAGGACAAGTGGCTGGCGGAAGTTTACGAGGTGCTCGAGAAGTACCAGCCAGACCTGATTTACTTTGACTTTGAATTTCGCGAGGTGATCACGCCGGAGTACGAGCAGAAACTGTTTGCCACAGCTTATGACTGGGCCGCGCGCAACGGGCGCGAGATCGGCGTGACCCAGAAGGACCGCGGCATTCACGAGCACACCGGAATCCTCGATTTCGAGCGCGGGCGCGAGGACCGGCTCACTCCGTATCCCTGGCTGGACGACACCGCGCTCGGGTCTTGGTTCTATGTGGCTGCGGAAGGCATCAAGTCCGCCACGCACGTGATCGGTATCTTCGCTGACATCGTTGCCAAGAACGGCTGCATGATGCTTGATATCGGGCCCCAGGTGGATGGCACGCTTCCGCAGCAAGGCGTTGACGTTCTGCTCGAGATCGGCGAGTGGCTGAAGACGAACGGCGAAGCAATCTATGGGACCCGCCCGTGGACGGTTTACGGGGAAGGGCCAACCAAGAATGTAGCCGGCGCGTCTTTCAGCGAGGAGAGAGACCAGCCTTTTACCGCGCAGGACGTCCGGTTCACCACCAAAGGAAAAGCGCTGTACGCGATCCTGCTGGATTGGCCAGAGAAAGAATCGCTCATCACTTCCCTGCCCGAGGGCAAGTCATTGTGGTTCGGACAGATCCAACACGTACAAATGCTGGGAGTCGATGAGCCACTCCAATGGACTCAGGACCGTCAGGGCTTGCGGGTTGAGTTGCCGCAAACTCACCCGGGCGCTCATGCTTACGTTTTGAAGATCACCTGACGCAGAACGCCGACCTGGAAGGGCGAGGCTAAACAGGGTGTGGTGAGATCTTCTTTGGGTTTGAGGCTCCGCCGCGCCATGCAACCAATGTGGGGACAGAGGCAGTGGACGAGCCAGGGCGACAAGTCGGGCGTGCCGCGCGAGTCATGGGATGGGGTTTGAATGGAAGAGTCATCACCGCCGTGCTTTTCGTCCTGACCCATCACGCCGGCTCGGGTTGGGGCAAGTCCCGGAAGCAAGCTGAGATCTCGCCGGACTCCCAGTACGCCGGCAGTCAGGCTTGCCTCGAGTGCCATCCGGATAAGGCAAGCGCCATGAGGACCCCGATGGGGCGAGCGTTGACGCTGCCCCAAGACGCGGAGGTTCTTCGCGCCCGCCCTTGGCTGGGCTTTCGGAACGGCCCCTATTCTTACGACATCATGACCACGGCGAACGGCGCCAATTGCTTCCTGACCGACGGAAAGCAAACGATCTCGGCACCCATCGTCTGGGCCGTTGGCAACGGAAGCGCGGGGCAAACTTACATCCTTCAATACGGCCGTCATTATCTTGAAAGCCAGGTAAGCTACTACGCGGAAACCCAGGCGCTCGACATCACCGTAGGCCACACCACCCAGCCACCTCATAACCTCGCAGAGGCAATGGGCTCCCCCATCCCCGAGACCGCATTGCGGCAATGCCTTAATTGCCACGCGACGTCGGCGGTGAGGGAGGGTCGTCTGACCCTCGGCCAGATGTCTCCCGGCATTGGTTGCGAACGTTGCCACGGCCCGGGCGCGGCTCACCTTGCCGCCATCAAAGCCGGGAATCTTGGCAATCTTCGGATCGTCAATCCCGGCAAGTTCTCCGCGGCTAAGGTCACGGATTTCTGCGCCTCATGCCACCGCACCCGGCAGGAGGTGACGCAGTTCTCCGTTCGGGGCGTGGGAACGGTGCGTTTTGAGGCCTACCGTTTGGAGCGAAGCCGCTGCTACAACCCGGACGATTCGCGCATCACCTGCACGACCTGCCATGACCCTCACCAGCCTCTTGATGGGGTGGCAGGCAAATACGACGCCCGGTGCCTCTCTTGCCACGACGGTCGATCCGCCAACGCCCATCCTTGCTCCGTCAGCACCCATGATTGTGTTACCTGCCACATGCCCAAGGTACGGGTTCCCCAAGCGGAAGCCACGTTTACCGACCACTGGATTCGGGTCGCCAAGCCCAATAAGCCTTACCCCGACTAGAAAACTTGCAATGTTGAAATGGAGAACACATGATAATTACACGCAGGCCTATTCCATCACGATGGTCAATTCCGGATCGGGATAGATTTCCATGGTTTTCCAGATGCCATCGGTGAAAATTCGCAGGGGGCGATTATCAGGCTCCACCGTTGCTTTCTGGAACGGAATCCGTTCGCTGTTGACGGTGATCTTCGTATAGAGCGGGCGGTACCGTTGGGTGTTGTAGGCTTCGGACATTGGACCTTCCTTCGTCGTCAGGCTATCGATCACATGCATGACGTACCGCTGCTTCTGCCGGCGTATCCGGACCAAGTACCGCTGGGGGTTGATTTGAACCTTCCACAGGGGTTCCCCGATAGTTTCCTCCCAGAGGTAACGTAAGAGATCAGGCTTTTCCTTAAGTGCAGATTCCGCCGCGGTCAGCGCATACGCCGTACCGTCTCCGACGCGGTTGCGTGTGAGCACCGGCATCTCGCCAGCTGTCCACACGGAGGCCCAAAGCAACGGTTCCGCCGAGGTTGCGGTCACCGCCAGGATCGATCCCGGGAGCGAGAGATTGTCGTTGTTCCACTTCACATCAAACGCACCGATCCAGTCCGGCAGCACGTAGCCCACGCTGTGAAGCCCGAACATCGGCGCGGCGCGATTGGGTTCCTCCGTCCCGGCGAGTCCCATCCCCCGCCCAAACGCCAGCACTTTGCCTCCGCGGCGGACGAAACCCTCGAGCATCTCCGCATCGGAAGGCGTCAACTGCGCGCGGTCGGGCACGATCACGGTGCGGGCCGCCTGCGGTATGCCGTCGTATTTTCGCGATCCGGCGCAGTTGATCAGCCGGTGCGACATGTACCCGTTAGAACGTAGGTCGGCCTCGATCTTAGCGAGTTCGTCGCCATAACCCTGAGCTCCTCCCGGCCACTGGAGTTCTTTCGGATCGGCTGTTCCCAGCAGGACCGCGACGTCCGTCACATCTTCCGCCCCTTCGAGCCACGGCCGGCGCGCGCGCAACCACTCTCCGGAATAATCGACCAAACGCATGGTTCCCTCATCCACAGAGCCGTCATGGCCCGGCGCCACTGCAAGGTAGGTGTTCATACCTGCCGTAAGAATACTGGCCAGCTCCACGTGCATTTGATCGCTGCTCTTCGAGGTCTTCAGCGGGCCACTATTGAGCGGCGTGAACCAGTCGTCGGAAATGAGCGTGCCCCCTTCAAAAGGCTTATTCGTCTCACCCAAGATAGGCGCGAATTTCTGTTGCAGCTCGACGGTGTGCAGCTCCGTACTGAAATAGTCAAGGGGTTCACCCATGCCGGCAGCCCACATCGGGCCGCTAGAAACGGGGTCGATGGCGGCATTGGTGGTCACGGTGGCAGTGGGCTTCAGCTTGCGCACGAACGCAGCGACTTCACGGTTCCAATGCACCGACGACTCAATCCAAAACCGCGCTCGCTCGGAGGGGGAAGCTTCGTCCATATCTTTGCCGACCTGCTTCTTGAATGCCTCGCGCGTCCAGCGGTCGTAACTGAGGCTGGCGGAAGTCGGAACGTCCAGCCAGATGCCGTCCACGTTATAGTCCACGAACAACTCACGGATCTGTTCCAGCGCCTTCTCGTGGAAAGGCGAGTACATGCTGAGCAGATTCTCCGGCCAGAAGGGTGAGAAGGGGATGGGCTTGCCGCGCTGATCCACGCAAGCCCAAGCTGCGAATTCGGGGTTGCCGTCGTAGTAGGTATTAAAATAAATCACCAGCTTGATGCCGCGTTTGCGGCACTCGGGCGCCAACTCCGCCAGGAAGTCGCGCTCGGTATGGTAACTGGTGGTTTTGGTTTTGTGGAACACCATGCCGTCGATCCATTTGTCGTACCAGATGATTTGCCCCACGCCGGCGCGCTTGCACCGTTCGGCAATCTGCACGGCGTCAAAATTCCCGCCGATGCCCTGGGCCCACTCCGGAACGGTGAAGTTCTTATGTTGCGGGTCCTTGATGAAGCCGACCATCAACGTCAATTGCGGCGGACGGTAATACTCCGCCGGGCCTAGATCTCGGGGCAGGCGCTGGCCGATGCCTGAAACGGATAAGGCCAGAAAGACTATGAGAAAACGCAGGGACTTCATGGAGATTACCTCCGGAGCTTTAGTGTGGTGACTGCGGTCGAAGCAGGAAAAGAGATTTGCACGATGCGTCCTCGCCGGCTCAGCCGCACGGGTGCAGGGGGCGAGATCAATTCCGCACCGAGGATTTCACCGACGACGCTGGTGTCAATCTTCAGGGTGATTTCCTCCGGTCCTTCAAACGCTGAACCTTTGGGCTGCTCAGTATCGGTATTGGCGCGCGACCCTGTGCTGCGGTTCAGCAAATAGACCAGCAGGTTGTTGCCTTTCTGGTTGGCCGCCATCGCATACTCGCGGGTACTTTCGACCGCAATCGGCGGAGGTCCGATGAGGCGTCCCGCCAGTTCTGTCAGCATGGGGCTAGCTTTGCCAAAGGCGGCCTCGGCCGCGCTGACGTATATCGCGCGGCCTTTGCCGAACTGGTTTTCCAGGATGGCGGGGGTGTCACCCACGCTGGCCCACGTGCCGAGTACCTTACCCGTTGTGGGCTTGACGGCGAGAGCGGGCAGGTTCAGCGGCAGCGCTGACGCGATTTCGCTGCTCGCAACAAATTGCTTGTAACCTGGCAGATTGCCAGCGAAGTCTGCCCCGAAAACGTCGTTGAGCAAGAAGTTGTTCCGCGGGCGAGCCATCTCATCGCGTAGCGAAGCATGGCCGAAGGCGAGCAAAGTTCCACCGTTGCGCACGTACTCACGAATTTCCCCGGCCAGCCCTCCATCGAGCAGCGCATTTTCCGGCAAAAGCAACATCCGATACTCTGATAGGTTGATCTTGTGCGAGGAAAACGCCGTACCCACGGACTCGGTAAGGTAACCGGCCTTGCGCAAAGCGAAGTCGAGCGCGTAACCAGGCCGCGTCTCCTCATTAAGTGAGTTGGGCCCGCCGGACCATCTCGGCCCCCTTGCCCAGAAATCGGCCGCCTCTGGGACAGCCAGCAGTTCGGGTGATGGATTTCCGGTGACGGTCCCGATGTCAGCGTAAGGGATGGAACCGATGAGCCCTTCACGGTTTTCCTTCAGCCAGTCGCCGGCGGCACGCAGCATTTTCAAGTCGCCGTTCGGATCGTAGACGCCGCTATGCCCCGGCGTCATCGCGCCGTACACATCGGCGCCCGGAATCCACGCGGTAGCCGCTGAGACGACGGTCTCGTCGGCGGACATGGCCGGTGGCGGCGCTTGCTCAGTCGTCGGGACATACCAAGAGGAGTTGAACAAGATGCCGACCTCAAAGGGCCGGTTCATGGCATGTCCGGTACGCGCGCCGCGGTCGATGTTGATCCACTGATGGCCTTCCATGGAAAAGTAATCTGCCAGACGGTCAACCTGATCCGCCTGTTTGGGGTAACGTCGGTCCGCCATGCCGGCGCCATTGAAGGTGAAGCTCATGTTGGGCTGTATAGCCGTGACCGACTGCTTGATATCGGTTAGGAATTGACGCTTCGTCTCGACCATGAATTCCGCCTGCTCCGCAGGTGTGGCGAGGTCGAGTGGTTTGCCATAGCGTTTCTCAAAAGCCGCTTTGGTGTAACGGTCGTAAGAAACTTGAGGTTGCTCGAAGATGTCGAGCCAAAACCCGTCAAGCGGGCCGTACTTCTTGGTGATTTCAAGCAGGTGGCCGATCACATAATCCCGATAGGGTGAATGAAATGACATCCAATCCGCCGGAAAAGGACGACCCATCGGCTTGCCACTCGCGTCCCGGCAAACCCAATCCTGGAATTTCGGATCCGGGTTGTGATCGAAGCCGACGGAATAGTAGATGACCACCTTCAGCAGGTGTTTTCGCGCCGCCTTGACGGTCGCTCCCACCAGGTCGCGTTCGGTTTTGAAGCTGGTCAATTGCGTGTCATGCGGCACGATTCCATCGTGCCATTTATCATAGAAGATTATGCCTGTCGCGCCCGCCTCTTTGAACTCCAGGAGAGTTTTTTCAGCGTCATACTGGTTACCGAGGTTTTTGCTCCACCGGGCGAGATCGGCTTTTTGCTTCTCGAGGGTCCAGATACCAGTCCCGATGAAGTCCGAACCCCAGGTGCCGCTGGTGGTGTTGGCGATAAAGCCGGTCATCACGAATAACTGCGGTGGCTGATACCAAGCCGGATATTGTGATTCGTTTGCAGGGTCCGTTGCGAGCGCGGTCGAGTAGAAGAAGCAAGCGCAAAGGGCGCCAGCCATAACTGCTTTGATCCTGTTCATAGGGAACTCCAGGTCAAGTCTGGTCTTCTTAAGGAAGAACCGCGTCCAAGGAGAGGCCTGTATAAAATTGCGCCAACGCAGCGATGTTCCGGTCATTGGCGCTCAATCGGTCTTTGCCGCTGAATGCTTCTACGGGTTTAGCGAGGCATTCTGTAACGGGGAGTGGCAGCGAGTTGTCACGCGGCTCGGCGAAGCCGTAAAGGTCAAGGTCACGGTTTTGGGGATCTGATAGGAACTCCTTGGCGTTGTGCTCAGCCCACCCCACCGCGTTCTGGATCATGCGAGTTTGCTTTCCCACCCTACGTTTGCCTGCCAAGAAGAGCTTCCGGTTTGGCGATTCGTTCATAACCAAGTTGCATTCCGTCAGCAACCTGGAATTGGTAATGGTTGGGTCATCCAGATTGTTGGCGGAGAGCCAGAGTATGAAATCAGGATTCGTCCGGTCGCGGGTATCCCGCATGCGCGCCCAGCAGCGGTCAATAGCGCGCCGCTCATATTGCAGTATATCTTCATGGCTGGGCAGGCCGCTCACCGGGAATGGCTTGCCGGTGAGTTGCATAAAGAGCTTCTTCTCCGCGGCCAGCCAGCCCTTTTGCCGCAATTGTTTCGCAGGGTTCCAAACCCAGTCGATCATGGTGCCGTCCATCCCGGTTTTCTGCGCGGCATGGGCGATTGCTCCGCGAGTTTTCGCCCCGAGGGTGGTGAGGCTACACTTCGAATACAATCATCTGGTGGCCTTGAACCGACGGGAGCACAACCTGCGCGTAGCCGTTGGCGTAATCGAATTGCAGGCTTTGGCGCTGGGGCACCAAGTAAACCTTCTGCGGGGCCTTATCCATCCGCAATCCAAGCTTCAGGTTCGCGAGCGGGATAACGTCCTCCACAATGTCGAGGTCCGGGCAGCGCCTCTCCGCCGGGTAGTGCAGCACGTGGACGATGCGCCGCCCCTTTTGCTCCGTGACGGAGACCTCCGCCATCGAGGGGGCGTCGGTTTTGATCAGCGGGTCCGCCAGGAGCCGCCGGATGCAATTTCTGACCAGATGCTTTTGCACCAGGTAACTGTTTTCCGCATAAGCGCTAAACACCGGGAACGAGATGTAGATGATCGGGCCCTTTTGCGCCACGGCCACGTGCTCCGTGGGCTGGTCATAAGCCGTTTGACGATGCGAGCTGAAATGGAGGTAGTTGCGGTCGAAATAGGGTTTCCAGAGGCGCGCCAGAGCGATTGTTCCCGGCGCCGCCTTTACCAACGATCCGGATGCGTATGTGAAGTGCACCGTAGGCGGAATGCCCTCGCTCAAGTCTTCAAGCGCTTCAAAGTAGTCGCCCTTGTTGCCCTGAGTCGGCGAAGGTCCTATGTAATCGAGTCCCATTTCAGGCAGCGCGAAATGCTTGCCCTCAGGGTCAAGACCCGACTCGTGGCTCAAAATCACCTTCCCCCCGCCCGCAAGGTAGGTACTCACTTTGCGCTGCAAATCATCATCAAAGCGGTGGCTATCGGGAAGAATGATGAGCTTGTAGCGGGTGAAGTCAGAATCGCGATCGAGGGTGTCGAACTGATGGTGCAATTGCTCCAGCATGTTGGTTACGCCATGGTCCGATTGTGCCACGGCGACAGGGACATGGAAATTAGCGGTAGATAGGAACCCTATCTCCGTCACCGCCTTGGCGCCGGCGCACCAAGCCTCCTTTTCGGCGACGCTGCGATAGGTGCGCCCGATGAGTTCGTACACGGGTTTGACCAGCTTGCCGCGGGGGTGCATTTGGTCGCCGACCG
>Ga0326727_10021015_pt1 | contig 12863 bp, 13 predicted proteins | sample MB2enrmetagenome_FD_207643 | JGI IMG/M metagenome (GOLD analysis project Ga0326727, IMG submission 207643) | Lab enriched peat soil microbial communities from McLean, Ithaca, NY, United States - MB29MY | ecosystem: Environmental > Terrestrial > Soil > Wetlands > Peat | place: USA: New York...
CACAGCAACTCCGGCTCTCTGAAAGTGCACGATTTGTTTTTATCTCCACTTCAACGGTTTGGATGGATATTTGATTAGTATTATAATACTCAGATTGAGATTATTTGTCAACCATTATAAATCGAGCACAGCGAATTCCGAAGAAAATAGTCCCCAGGGTTTGTCCGATACCTTTCCGACTTCTGCAATTAATCGCCCATTGGCGGTTGGAAATATCGATTAACCATACTACTTATAAAATTCAGAGAGAATATCAATATCCCCCTCGCTAAGCGATACCGGCTCTGTATGCTCCACTCGGATAATAATAAACGTGCCATGGATATCTGCCCTTTTGATAGGTTTGTGGGGAAGTATATAGTTTCCATCGTAGACGATTAAGCATCCCGGGCGGATAGTTTCCACCGTTTCAATATAGCTTTGAATTGTCAATTCAAAGGCCTTAAGATTATTGGGCAGTTCACGAACTTCCGGAGCTCTTCCCGGCTCAACTACCAAAGTCTTTATCCATTTAACCATTTCTACTTCTCCCCTTTAAACATAATTTATTAATCTAAGCTTGGACACCACAGATTCAATGCTTTCAAGCCCATATTCTTAGTTGAATTCTAACTGGGATCTCTAAAAGTTTTTTCGTGAGGCTTCTCCGTCTCGCAGTAATTTCTAAATTAACCAACGTTCACAAAGCCGTGCCGCCAAATTCAAAATTATGCCTTTTTAGGCTAGAAACCTTTTGGCAGTACATCTGTCAAACTCCAGTCTGACAATAGCATAATGCAAATTAAGGATAACAAGATCTGACAGGAACTTCACCAGCGGTTCCTTTTAGATTAGGAGCTGTCCTGCTGTAGTCAGAATCAGATTTCTCAGTCTTAAGAAGTTCTTTACTTATGGGTGCCAGTGGCTCCAGAGCCGGTCGTCCCTGTAACTCCGGATGCACCGCCTGGCGCCCCGGTCGTCCCGCTAACTCCGGCTGTACCGCCCGGCGCCCCGGTCATCCCGCTAACTCCGGCTGTACCGCCCGGCGCCCCGGTCATCCCACTAACTCCGGCTGTACCGCCCGGCGCCCCGGTCGTCCCGCTAACTCCGGCTGTACCGCCCGGCGCCCCGGTCGTCCCGCTAACTCCGGCTGTACCGCCTGGCGCCCCGGTCATCCCTGTAACTCCATGAGTGCCAGGGATCTTAACCCCTGTTGTCAGCGGTGTCGTTGACTTGGAAACCGGAATGGGTGCTTTTAGCCAGCATATTGTTAGGGGCTCCCCATTTAGTGCCTGAGTTAGGTCAGCTATACCTAGATTTTGTTTTTGAATGATATTTAGAAGCTTTATCATTTCCTGATCCAGTCCCGGTACCCAATGTAAAAGAATTATGTCTCCAGGTTTTAGCCCCGGGGTGCTTCTGGTGGTAAGAATTGAGTTTTCCATTTCGACATCCCACATCACAATATATTTAATGCCGGAATCCCAAGCCGCTTGTCCGACTGCCGAATTGAAGTCCCCGTAAGGAGGCCGCAACTCATCCATTGGCGGTCCGTATTGACGGAAATAGTCTATAGGTTGAGAAATCTGGCTTTTTTCTTCAACGGGTGATAAATGAGTTAAAAAGGGATGGTTAATAGTATGGTCTTCTATATGCCCACCAACACTTACGAATTCATGCCAGAAAGCAGGTTGCTTTTGAGCAGCCTGCTCAATAAGAAACGTAGTAATAGGTATATGATATTGTTGCATCAACTTTAATACTTCTTCATTTGGATACCAGCCATCATCTATTGTGATATATACTACCGGTTGTGTCTCCGGCAGGTCGTACACCACTTTAATCGGTCCTGCAGAAGTCGAAGATGGATTTAACTGTTTCAATGATTCGGAACGTTGATTATCCAAAGACTCATAGGCATATGGCTGGGATTCATTAGATACCGCATTTACGAAATATGTAATATTTAAAGAAATAGAAAGGATAATAACTGATAGAAAAATTCCCCAATATTTTAAATAAGGGTTACTGGAAATAGATCTTAGAAAACCCGGTTCATTATCAATCATAACGCCTGACCTTTCCTTCCACGTAATTCCATATAGAAGCATTCGATAAATTATGGAAATATCCTTTATTAGGCATTCAATTTTCTAGACGAGAAAATACTATTCACTGCGTTCTTTACATCCACGTGGATTAGAAGATTCCCCACAGGTAATGCATTGCTTCTTAGACTAAAAAAGAACCCTAAGGTTCTTTTTTAATTCGAATGATTAAGGTGATCGAAAAAAAGTTACTGGGTCGAGGAAGAAAATGCCTAGATCCTATTTTCAATTTTAATATTTATCTGCTTCGATTACCCCGCCCATATTGATTACCGCCGTAATATTGATTAGCTCCGTAATATCGATTATCGTCGTAATACTGATTACCATTATAATATTGATCACCGCTGTTATATTGACTATCGACTGTAATAATTTCACCTGGATATATTTGATCCGGATTTGAGATTTGAGGATTTAGTGCCATCAAATTACTGATTGTGGTCCCATAAGTCATAGCAATACTATGCAGAGAATCTCCCGGTTGTATTGTATATTGCATAAAACAATCCCTCCTAAGCTTCTACCATATATAGCCATATATTTATATATGTCGGGACAAATTCTTCTTGTGCGCGTACTAATTAGCTTTTACTAAAGAAATTTATAAGTTGGTGTCTGTCACAACCGTTATTTCTTTTAAACCCTGCTCCTCATTCTTTTGGGTATCAGCAGCGAAACACTTATTGACTGAAGAATTTATGGCATATTAAAACAGACAAAATTCACCCTTCATAATTGTCAGGTAAATTTTGTCTGTTTTATATCACCCCACGGGTGAACTTACGTTACCATTGATGACGCTTCTTCAAACACCCGGACAGCGAAATTAAAGTCATCTGCATCTGTGATATTGCCGTAAGTATCACCATTGGTGCTTGGGTACAAGTAAAATATTTTTTTCTCTCCATTGACTTCTGTTACGATATAGAATTGATTGTATTCCTTATCAACAATATAGGCCAATACTGTGTGGGTGGAATCTGCCCCTCTATCATCGGTTAACGGTAGACTTTTACCCTCGACAAAATAAACGCTTTTGGTCGCATTATCGCAATCTATTAGATATGCTTTAGGGTCACATCGATTACAGCCTTCCATAGCACATACCTTAAGACACTTTAGACACTGACAACGAGAACAAAGCTTTAGCTTAGATAGCTTATCTGCATTAGTTCTTCTGAATTCGCGTAGTTGTTCATCGTAGACGCTATCTTTATTAACTAATTTCCCAAAAAAACCTCTATGGCTATCTTCTATAGCATCTTTCTGGTATAGATCTAAATAGTTCTTCAAGGTTGACAACAGTAAGTAGTATCTCCGTCTATTCAACTCTTCCTTTGATAAGAATGGTTCTATCTCATCAAGAGCGAACATAATATCGGCATACACTTTTTTAAGTTGTTCAATTTCAGCCTCTTGTGATGTCACAAATGACACACCTCAATCCTTAGGTTTATATTTTCTGTACACCCAAACACCTACTGCTACAAAAATAGCTAGTATTACAATGTCAAGCAAAACGCCCCATAGCGAAGGCATTTGATATCTTGTTTGTGCAACGCCATATGAATCCGAATAGTGTATTGGAGTAGGAAAAAACACGAACGTATGACTAGTATTTGTGCTGTTATAGTCAGTGGACGTACCGGTAGATGCTTTAGGTGCTGCTGAGCTCGTTGATTGATTAGCATTGCTCAAGGAAGAACCACTCGAAGGGTTACTGCTTGAATCACTTGTACCAGACGCAGCAGTTGACGATTTGACAGCACCTGAAGAATAGCCGCTAGCAGGCGTACTTGAGCTGCTTGAAGATTTACTGCTTGAATCATTTGTACTAAGCGCAGCGGTTGATGATTTGACAGAACCCGAAGAATAGCCACTGGCTGGCGTACTTGAACTGCTTGAAGGTTTACTGCTTGAGCTGCTAGAAGAAGTAGAACCTCCTCTGCCATAAGCACTGTCACTGGCAACGGAAAAGTCCAATGAAACAAAAATGAACACTGAAAGTATTACTAAACATATCTTTTTCCATGAATCATTTATGTTACTTCTCCCCCAATCTTTCTAGATAAACCTACTTACGATATTTGGCAAGCTCATCATCTAGGTTTGGTGCTCCTAATGCCTCAAATTCCGCCTCTAAAGAGCTATCCATGGACGCAATGTCTCCTAACCCGTCTGCCACTGATTCCTTTTGAGATATTTTACGTTCAATTCTATCCATTGAAATATGATTTGACTTTGTTTCAACATTAGCAAGTATCTCATTAACCTTTTGACTGGCATCTGCACCGGCAAGGCGAGCTGCTGCGTCAGAACGGTAACTGCGAGTTTTCTCAACCTCATCCTCAAGACCCCGAAGCCTTTTCTTCAGTGCTTCGCCGTTGACCTTTTGCGCTTCATATGTCGTTCTTAACGTTTCGCAGGATTTATCAGCCTCAAGCTTCTTCTGTAGTGCTTGTCTCGCTAAATCTTCTTTGCCTGCCGACATAGCTTGGCGAACCTTTGCGTCCCAATCAGCTGATCTGGCAAGAGCTTCAGTCAGCTTCTTTTCAGTTTGATGAATATTTCCTAAAACTTCAGCCGATGCCTTTTTAGCCTCGTTAAGAGAATTATCCATATCCCGTAATTTCTGATCCAGCATCTCAATTGGATCTTCCATTTCATCAACAACACCATTTACTTTTGCACTCAGTATATCCCCGATTCTTGAAAAAAAATTAGGCATTAATACTTCCCCCCTTTTTAATGATCCTAACATTCTGTCTCAATCTCATAGTTCAAGATGAACACTATGAACTATCCTATGATTCATAGCAATGGTTTGCTTTTTGTGCTTTCGAAATATTTATATTCTCTCTGGAGGTTAACATGTCCTTCTCTATTTAGTAAATTTTTTGCCGAACTGCAAAAAAGTCGTAACAATCTTGGTAGAAAATACTTTTTCTCTATAAGTCCTTCAAAACAGCAACTCCAGAATAAAAATGGTTAATTCTTGGGAGCCTAACCGTTCACGCCCATCGTCTCCAAACTATTTATTTTAACACAGTTACGCCCACTTGTTTTTGCTAAATATAAGGCTTTGTCCGCTCGTTCGATGCCTTTTCCAACATCGGCTTTTCCTCTAACTTCAATTGTACAAGCTCCGATACTCACCGAAACACAGTCCCAATTTTGTGAAAACCCATGGGGAATTTTAAGGTCCAAAACTTTACGTCGGATTGTTTCGGCGATTTTTTCAATTTCTGCTTCATTTGTATTAAATGCAGCATAAATGAATTCTTCCCCGCCCCATCGAGCAACAAAATCCATATTATGTGTTACAACAGAATTAATTTGATTGGCAACTGCTATTAAAGCCCTATCCCCTTCGTTGTGACCATAATTATCATTAAATTGCTTGAAGTTATCAACATCTACTATTATGATCGACAAAAAGGAATTCTCATTGACATATCGTTCAAATGCTATGTCAACGTGATTCCTAAAGCTTCTTCGATTTGGTATGCCCGTTAATTCATCAAGTAAGGCCAGCTCCTTTAGCTGAAAGTTGGCTGCAGCAAGTTCCAGATTGATAACTGAATTCTGTTCAATCTGCCCTTCAAGCAGAAGATTGGTTTTTTGCAGCATTCTCTTACTTTTGAAATCACTGTAATAACTTAAAAAAATAATCCTTGAAGCTAGCCAAGCAATAAAAATAAAAATAACTAAATTCACATAATGTCCTATGAGGACATCATTTGAACTTTGAAAAAACGGCAATCCTGTTAAAATAATTACTACTGAACAAGCATAGGAAATGATTATCTTTTTATTATCCAGAAAATATAGCACTGAGCAAGAGATCATGTTTACCATAAATACCATTAGCTGTCCATATAGTTTTTGATCCATCAGCGAAACAATACTGCCCCATGACATTATTAGAGTTATGTATACGACCAGCCCCATCTCTAAATTGCTTAGTTGCCTAATGGATTTGCCCCTTAGATCCCCAACTATGTTGATATATAACAAATAGATACTATTTATGAGAATCATAAGTAAATACATTATTAAATAAGCACTAAAATGGAATCGACTATCCACTTTAAATATAGCCGCACTTATATCTATCCAAGCTAAAATAAGTTCAAACACAATCATTGCAATTGCAAGTATTCTTCCCCTGTGAAAATTATCCGCAAGGACACTCCTTTTAAATTGTTCTTTTTCACATTCTTCAAGATCAATTTGCCAAAAATCTCTTATCTTCATTAATACCTCTCAAAAATTATCTTCTATGCCTAATTTCGTAACCTCGCGTTAACTTATTACCCCCTTACTACCTGCATGCCTAAATTTTTATGCCCTTGAATTTGAGAACTCTTTAAAAATCATCGAAGTATAGTCTTGCTCTAGCAATGCATAATATTTCTTTATTTCGTCTGTAGAGGAGGTATTCGTTCTTCCAACTGTTGGGTTTTGTTTTGCTAATGCAATCTTTGCTATACTTAAATTATAAAGTTCTTTAGATTTTTTGGATAGACTTTTTTTAATCGCTCTCTGCCTTTCAGTTTTCTATCCTTGTTGGTGATCTTTACATACTGTAACGACTTAGGATTAGAAACGGAAATGGCCATGTTACTTTCCGACAGGTCAATAAAACTTAGGACACTCATCAGCAATCTTCTGAGCGTCCCAAGCAATGCTATTTAACAATCATAACCGGATATTTTGCTCTTCTTAAAACATGTTGGCTAACGCTCCCTAATAATGATCCACTAATTGGTCCGTATCCACGGCTCCCCATAACAACAAGATCAAAGGCTTCCTTCTCAATCTCCTCTAGAATAGCGGCTGCTGGATGTCCAGGTATTTTTATCGCCAAACAAAATCGCCAGTCTTAATATAGTACCAATCACCATCCTTCCAACTATGTTCCAGTAGATCTTCGCCGATTAAGCCCGCGGGGTGGTCGATGCACTCGTAAGTTACCGATAGGCCAAGTTCCAGAGCCGCTTCGCGCGCGTGGTGGCCGTCGTGGAGAATATAAAGGTCATCAAAACCCACTGCGTAAACCGTAAGGACCAATTCTGAGCAATCGGTTAACTCTAATTTCTTGGACTCGGTTATTTTGTCGTCGCGGTAGTGTTGGCTAGAGATAATTATCATAATGTGTTCCTCTCCTTATAAATCAAATTCTTATTGCCCCTTTATTTAGCTCTTCCAATAGTTTATTAACCCCAATATACCACGTTTTGTCCTCTGCGTATTTTGTATTTATCCAAACGATCGGGTCGATTGACGATGGTCTGTTTTTGCTGAGAGTTACGATCAAATTCGCTGCAATGCGAGACGAATCAAGTATATTGGTATTATAAACTCGCCAACTACCATAGACATTAAATGGGTTGTTGGCGATCAGCCTGGCATTTTTCGCTTTTTTGGGAACATAAGCTTGCTCCTGACCTGCGACTGCAAATAATACTAATGGATTAAGATCATATTCCTGGGAGGCTTGAATTATCGAAGAAAAATACGGTTCCTCGCCAAGCAAGGACCCCCTTCTTGATAAGTACTGAAGTAGACTCTCCTTATCTACATGCCTATATTGCAACTTATCCATTAGTTGCTCTTTAAGATTATTTTGCTCATAAGTATTCTCTTGAGTAAGGAAGGTCCCATCATTTCTTTCTGGATAGCGTAGACCAGCCAATAACATTTGAGGGTTAATTTCATTAACGCTGTTATCCTGCCTTACTAAGAATTGGTTTGTAGTTAAAGCTGCAGACACCAGTAAAGAGGCAACTAGAAAATGATGAGGAATATACTCTATAATTATCTTTCTTTTTAAATATTCATAAGTTGCACGAACTCTCTCAAGCAAAACCCCTCCGAAATAGGAGGCATCTATCGCAAGGCTTTGATTAATACCAAAATCATTGTTCAGATCGGGCATGGATTTATCGATTATATATTCTAATTCATAATCAACATACTCCTGATAGGAATTAGCGACCTTGGTTAGTAATAGGTCAATATATTTTTCTTTGACTGGATTGCTGCAATTTATGTTTAGCCAATTAATCAAAGAAGCTTTAAAATTCTCCCCAGTATCTTTAATAAATAGGCAGGCACGAAATATATCCGACCCGTAAATGTTGTAATTATCCTTTGTTACAGCCCGTTGAAGAACTCCAACTATTACCTGATCTTTGATTCCTTTATTAAAGCCTTGAATATACTTATCAATGACTTTATTAATTGCATCAGCTAGGATTATAGATCGTTGCTGTGTACTGGCTGTAGGATGTTTTTTCTGAATATAATTTTTAAATGATCGTATCTGATTACTTTGTAAAACTGCCAATTGGTTTAGTTCAGCTACAAACTCCATTTCAATCACCCTCAAAAATTGATATACCCAGGCGGCTTGCACCTGTCCTCAGCTTGAACTCCACCCCAGATTCCCTATAGTGAGAATTCATTGGAAGCTTATAGGCTCTTATACTCTGCAACAAGAACACTTCCGGTCAACGTATCGGGAAAGTCGTTACCCGTTCTACGTTTTGAACTGTTCCTGAATATGCAGCAGCGCTTTCTTGCTATTTCTATAAATTATAGTAATTCCCTGCCAATTCTCAGGATTGATTTCAGATAATCTGTAATTTTAGTAGTTTAAAAGGTTGGTTCGCTAAACTCCGAAGCGGCCATTTTCTTATAAAGCCCATGTTCCAACTTTCACCATATAACCCAGGCGCAATAACAAAGGGCGACCCGTCATAACTTGGTCGCCTTTTGAACACGCTATAGAGCTATATCTACTTCCGGTCCTTTCTATACCTTCCTCATTTTAACAACCATTTTCAGGGCAAAACATATCAATATTATCCCAACTACTAAGTTTAGCATTGATATTAATTCAACCGATAAGAAATGTCCTGTGACACTACCTATTGCAGCAACTATTGTCAAGAAAAATAATGTGGATAAAACAGAACCTAAACCAAAAAGATAAATTTCTTTGCGCTGTAATTTCTTTTCAGCTAATTTGGCGGATAGTACCCCTGCCCAAAATAATATGGTTAAAGGGTTAGAAGCAGTTATTACCAACCCTTCCAAGAACAAGCTTTTTGATTTTATTCCATTAAACAAGTCTATGTTCGGTAATACTTCCTGCCCAAATGCACCAAGTACCGTCTGCAGCCCAAATATTGCAACAATTATTGCACCCATAATTTTGAAAATATACTTTACTCTTTCCCGATCGATAAAAGAGGCTATTCCGGATATTGCTAACAATATATAGAGTGCATCAGCCACAGCAACACCTAACACACCAATTTCAGCACCAATAAAGCCTTTATTTCCTCCAACTTTAAAGACAAATAGGCATACAGGTCCAATTGCAAACTGCAATAACATTCCAAATTTAAATCCTTTAAAAATCATATTCTAAATTCCCTCAAAGCTAAAGCGCTATATTTTTTGATCTCATCGCCTTTATTATACACTACACAACTTTATCGTGGAAAATTCTCAAACCGCAAGCACCATGATTGCAGGAATCAATAGAATTAACCCTCCAATAGAAACTTTCCATAAAAAGATAGCTATTGAGGATTTTGGGATACTCCTGTAGTATTTGGTAATGCCTATTCGGCTTCATTCTTTTGTGCAATTTATCCGGCTGATTCATGGCGCCGCGGAGGAGCACCTCTGAAAATCCGTATATAGAGGTCAAAAAGGCGTGCGCAGCTCATGGGAGGCGTCGGCGACAAAGCGGCGCATTTGCTCTTTTGCCTCTTTTTCTGCTTTAAAAGACGCTTCCAGTCTCTCCAGCATTCCATCTCTGTCTTTTTAAGCATTCGGCAAACTTCAAATCCATCCATGCCAGGCATCATGACATCAAAAATTACAATATGAGGCTGGAATTGTTTGGCGAGCGTTACTGCCGTCATCCCATCTTGAGCAGTTAGAACATCGAACCCTTCCTCCTGAAGTCCTATCTCTAAAAATTGTAAAATATTTGCCTCATCATCGACCAGTAATATCTTAATTTCTTTTAATTCTCGCATATAGTAAGCCCCCTTAATCCAAGGTTCAGCTGAATTGACTTTGAAATTTTGCTGAACCTTGGCTGCCTTTTTGATGTTTGTTATGTAATAATAGCAATACCAGATCCACTTGTAAAAGTAAACTCGTTCGGCTAAGGCCGAATATCGCTATTTCAGTTAACTTTCAGCTAACCCTCAGCCTCATTTCAAATTGTTATTGCATAATGAAATTGTCTTACAAAAACATTCTGTGAGGCAACTAAAAGTTGAAAGGGAGTATTAAAATCATGCAAATTAGAAAAGCAAGTTCAATCGTAATCATTGGGGCTTTAGCAACACTTTCTCGGCCTCTGCTGTATTAGCCGATACAGCAAGCAATAGTTTCGTACCAACTCCAAAATTCACAAAAATGCAATCACGTGGAACAAATGGCGGGTTTAAAAATCATTTGGAGGCACTCGTGACCGCAGGTACGATTACTCAAGTTCAAGAAGATGCCATTCTAACTGCTATGGCACCGCCAAAAGGTGACTCAAACAAAGGGCCTAATAATGGCGGACCTACAACCGCTCTAGATACTTTCGTAACGGCCGGCACAATCACTCAAGCCCAAGAAACTGCTATTCTGGCTGCTATTCTGGCTGCTATTCAAACTGCGATGTCCTCCGCTACAAGACCACAAGACGGCTTTAAAACTGCTTTGGATACACTTGTAACAGCAGATACGATTACTCAAGCTCAAGAAGATGCCATTCTAACTGCTATGGCACCACCAAAAGATGGCTCAAACAGAGGGCCTAATAATGGCGGACCTACAACTGCTCTAGATGCTCTCGTAACGGCCGGCACAATCACTCAAGCCCAAGAAACTGCTATTCTAGGTTCCTAAAACTGTTAAGAGTAAAAACGAAGCTAAGGTACAATTACTCAAGATCAAGAAAACACTATTAATACCGTATTTCAAACAGCAAGACAAGCGTACGGTGGCTAATTAAGTCTATATTGGTGTTAGGTAAAATCATTACGCACTCTAAATTATATAGCTTTCTAAATTGTATTGCTTTCTAAGCCGCTAGAAATAGCGACTTTTTTATTTGACATTTAAACATAGTCCACCTTGATTAAACTGGTTGTTGCTTCTCAATATTCCAACCTAATCGAAGACCCTCAATCAACTAACACGCAATTCAAAGCCGCCGTGTATGTTCGAGACTGCTCTATTGGTTAGGTCGGAACGGTCAGAAAACGCTTGTTTGTTCTTAAAAGTTGGCTAAAAAAGCTACACTATGCTTCATATAAAAGATATTACTCTGGCAAAATTTAGAAACTATTTTATTTAAAAGCATAATTCAATAACAATAAGAGTTTCTGTAAGGGATAATGCAGAAGATCTATTATTCACTTTCAACAGATGGTATAATATGGTAATTATATACAAGGGGATGTGATTATAATTTTACGTGCTAGTTTTACAACTAAAAAACACGGACTAACTTTAATTACCATTTTGCTTGGCTTAAGCATGCCACTTTTAGGCTGTAGTAGTTTAACAACAGGTCTTTCTAACCAATCTACTTCTAGTACATCTGCACCTAACCTCATTGATACAACCACCACAACTGATAAAACGATTCCTTCGGTTGCAGACACTCCGTCAGATACAAATAGTGATACCCAGACCACAAGCCAATCTGTTTCTCAACCCACCAAAACAACGCCAACGAAAGCAACTGAAAAGAAGAACCCGATATCATTAAGTAAAGCTAAATACAATCAATTAGAATACGGTTATACTTATGAAAAGGTTAAAAGTCTCTTGGGAGATACTGGTGAGGTTGTAACAGAAAGCGGCGTAAAGGGAAGCAAAAGTTATACAGTGACATATTTATATCACATAAAATCTCCGTCAAACGCGGAAGTGTTTTTGGCCTTTAAGGACGATAAACTTGTTAATAAAATGGAAGTTAACCTACAGTAGCAAGGTTAACATTAGAAGGCAAAAAACACCTAGGAAATCTAGCCTCTAGGACTTTACCGAATTAATTTCAGCTTGCTATTCACGACTATAATCGCATATTTCTCGAATAAATTCTCGTCCTTATCAATATACATCTAACATTTGTTGGGCAGGACCTTCAGAGACGTGATGCTATTCCGTGGTAATTTCACTTGAGAACGCATTTAGACCCCTTAGAGGGCAATTCTAACCTGTAGATATAAGCCATGGAGTTAAATGCAGTCCCAAAAGGACAACTACTATATTGACAATAAAAACTCATCCTTTTTAACAGAGGATGAGTTTTTACATAATTGAGTAACCAAATCTTTGACCGACTACTTACGGATACTTACAAGTTTTTATGAGTAATTAGCTGTTATAACGCACAGCCCCACATTTTAATATTCCTTTACAAAAATCCTGTAACCCGCTTGCTCCTGAGCTTTAAGGCATGAAAAAAACTTCTCCTAAGAGAAGCCTTAAGTTTCATATGGTGGGTTTGAGAGGACTCGAACCTCCGACCCCCGCGATGTCAACGCGGTACTCTAACCAGCTGAGCTACAAACCCATATGGTGCCGATGACCGGAATCGAACCGGTACGGGCGTTTAAGCCCGCGGGATTTTAAGTCCCGTGCGTCTGCCAGTTCCGCCACATCGGCTAAAATTGATTGGAGGCGGCACTCAGATTTGAACTGAGGAATAGAGGTTTTGCAGACCTCTGCCTTACCACTTGG
>Ga0326727_10021016_pt1 | contig 12862 bp, 7 predicted proteins | sample MB2enrmetagenome_FD_207643 | JGI IMG/M metagenome (GOLD analysis project Ga0326727, IMG submission 207643) | Lab enriched peat soil microbial communities from McLean, Ithaca, NY, United States - MB29MY | ecosystem: Environmental > Terrestrial > Soil > Wetlands > Peat | place: USA: New York...
ATCCTCGTCGAGGAAATGCACCTTACGGATGTCGACATTCGTCAGGAAGGAAACACCGTACGTAGAGCTGTCGTTGCGGTAGCAGTTGTACGACAGCGTGACCGGGATCTCGTTGAGATTGCCGGGGGCCTGCAGCGCGTCGATGATGTCTTCCCTTTTTCGCCTCTCAAAAGTCATCTCCTCCCTGGGCGTGTAATATCCCTTGCGATAGGAAATTTCCAAACCCGGACGGGAAACCTCCACTTTGATCCGGTGATAAGAGCCGTCTGCTTTTTGTGACGGGGTGGCATAGGTCAAAATGTAGTATTGAGATTGGCGGTGAATGATCTGTTTGATCCCCTTATACAGATTGTTATCATTATGAAAGAACACGCCTCCCGTGTCATAGGATAGCTGAAAAAGCGGATCTTCCCGCGCCACCATGTCATCAATGGCATCGGTCTGTTTAGGCGCGTGGGGATCAGCACTCATGCCGCTGTCCAAACCCCGCAGGTTGACACAATTCAGAACGACTCCGGAATTTAGGGCCAAATCGATGATCTCCTGGAGTTGATTCGGAACCACACAGGAAGGACAGCCGATGTAAGACAAAAATCCGAGCGAGAGGATCAGGACACTTTTCTCAGCATCGAAATGTTTCATAGATCGTATATTCCGCCGCATTGTGTCCAGCAGGCCGATCGCCCGATATTCGGCGTCCTGATACTGTGCCGTAGCCTCCTGAATCGCCATCGGCGAAATCGTTGCCCCGCTGTTCGTCAATTCTCCCTCATCCCCCAGAACGGCAATCCTGTATGCCTGCAGATCGGTAATATCGAAGCGCGATCTGTAGCGCATGGCCAGGTTGAGTTTTCCCAACAGCCCGGAGATTGTTTCTGAAAGCAGTTGTTTGTCGTCGGAAAATGGGAATTGCAGCCGTCCGGAACCCAACAGAATGCCCACATGATCCTGTGGGCCCACATCGTTGGCGACATAATCCTGCAACACCTTGATCAGGCTCGGATAAAAATCGATAGAATCCATGGTGAGGTCATCAATGAAGATCGAAATCATCCGGGGCCGCGTGGCCGGCACCGAGGGCGGCAATCGTGGGAGTGCCGCATCCTGTGTGGCCAGGCTTCTGGAACCTGCAGCCAATTCCTGGTCAGCAAGGTAGGATTCCTCTGCGAAGGTATCGATGGGCTGCAGCTTTCCGTCCTCGTAAATTTTGAAATCGCTTTGCTGCAGGCCGGTGACCGGATTCCCTTTTTTGTCGGTGACGGTGGCGTTCACCACGACCACGTTCACAGGGAGTCTGAAAATGGGTTGGCTTTTGCCGTCTTTTCCCGGTTTCTTGTCCTGGGAGGCAATCAGGGACCAAGGGACCACGAGCAACAACAAAAAGACTCTGATTCGTTTGAACACGGGATTTCTCCAAGAGTCTTTATTTGCGTATTTTCTTCTTCTTTTGATGGATAGTTATAATAGAGAGTTCAATCAAAGGCTAGAGACACCGACCGATTGCATCCATTGGCCATGTACAAAGGAATCGATATTGTGGCTTGAAAAAGGAGCCATGCCCATTCATCCGGATCGAACTCGAGAGCATAGGCTGGGACACCCAATTCCAAGCCGGGATCTAGAAATTCCTTTGCCGTAAAATAGTCTCCGGCATCCAGGGAAAGCCGTGTAACATGGCTGCGAAGGAGACGACCATGACTACTCAAGACCTCAAGTGTCCCAAATGCCAGAGTGAGATGATCCAGGGATTCATTCTGGATTTCGCTCCACCCCATTCGAAATTTGTAAGTGCCTGGGTAGAAGGCCCTCCGAAGAGATCCTGGGTCGAGTGGACTAAAGTTCCTCTTGGAGGGGGAACGCCAATCGCGGCTTTCCGCTGCAAGGGATGCGGGTATCTTGAGTTCTATGCTGACGAGAGGTTTGCTGCAGAGTGATCAACCCCCAAAGCGGCATGAAACGCCTGGGAAGGCCGTTTCCGCGCCCGGCGGGAATTCGGATAATTCCCTGGTGTGATAGAATGATCACAAACGGCAGGGCACGGAATGAGCATTCTTCCTATTCTCCTTCTGATCGTCTCGCAACCGGCTAGTCGTCTGATAGCTGTAGCTCCTCTCGATCTCCAAATGCCTTCCATGGAGGCAACCTTGTCGCAGTCATCCAGCCCTCCAAAAGTTCAGACAACCAGCTGATGATTCTCTACGCCGAACCGCCATTGGTGAATGTCGCACAAACAGTCCTAAAGCAATTGTCTATCCCAACAAACTCTATGTCGTGCCTGGTGGCGCGGTGATATTGCATCTGGAAATAGATCCCCCGGAAACGGTAAAAAACGCCTGTATCTTTCAGGGAATTCTGGACGAGTTCAATCAAGCCGCCATTGAGGCAGCTCACAAATGGAGATTTAAACCCGCCCAGCACGAATCAGGCAAAGCTTGCGATTCGCAAGCCTATGCAGTCTGTGTCTATCGGCCTCTGCCCAATTAGATGTTCAACTACACCTGACGACAGGAAATACCCAACAATCTTTTGCCAATTCTTTGAATAAGCGCAATATTGTTCCTGCCAATCCGGTCCTTAGGAAGACCCAAGTTCCCACTTGCTATTTCTTAACAACTCATCCTAGTATTATCCATCTGTTATTAATCAATTGCTTAAACCGGAAGGATATATGGAACGGAAACATATTTTAGAATTGGCATTGGAAGAGCTTTATCGGCAGAAGGCGGGAATCAACGCAGACATTGAGGCCATTCAGGCCGAGTTAACCGGCACCGGATCAGCTGTCCGGCAAACCATGCTGGTTCCATCCGCCGGCATCCAAAGGGGTCGAAAACGAACGGCGGCTTATAGAAAGGCCCAGGCGCAAAGGATGCGGGAGATTTGGGCTGCTCGGAGGGCCCAGGATGCAAAGGCGGCTGCTCCTGCAAAGACGGCATCAGCGACGCGCTCAATGACGGCTGCACGGAAGAAAGCTCTGAGCCTAAAAATGCGAGAGGTCTGGAAGAAGCGCAAGGCGGCAGCGGCAAAGTAAAAGTCGGTCAAAGGCTCCGGAGACGCCTTCAGGAACAGCCATCAATAGCGGTGAGCAACCCAGTTGGCGCATCCTCTCGAAGTGATTTGATGCGCTGGTATTCCTCGGAGTGATACCATCCTTTCGCTTTTTGCATGGAAGGGAATTCAATTTACATAATTCTCTTGCCTTGAGCATCTCCTTCAAGGACTACGACCTCTCCGCCACGGGCGATGTATTTCCCTCCATGAAGGGCAATGGTTTGTGGAGTTTCCTTGAGGTATTCCTTGAATCGATCCCGATCAGAGACTTCCGCTCGGACGATCACATAGGCTGGCACCTGAGTCCTCCGCTGTTGAGTCTTTAGGCCCATTTTCTCACTTCTTTCTTGTCATCCTTCGGTTTTGAAGCTGCCCAAACGGCAAGAGGTGCATTGGGGTTCTTCACGTTCGGGAGGTCCGTTCTAGGTTTCAACTTCCCGGTCAGCCCAGCCGGCGCTATAACGGGCCACTTTGCGGCAAGAAGTTCTCGAGGATCGTCTATGCCCATGAGGTTGAACGCAAGCTGAGGCGTGTCGCTGGATCTCCCTATGCCTTATCGAAAGCCATGCTGTGCGTGATCAATCAATGGGTCCTTTGCAGGCTTTGCCCGCGGATTCGAGGGTCACGCGCTGCTTTTCCCGAGCGGAAGCCGTCCTCCCCGTTATCAACTCATGTTTGAGTCTGTGGCTTACCAATCCACATCCTTCCTCTGGATCAACCGTCACGTAGCCCTTGTCAAAGAGACCGTGTCAATCGCTCCGGAGACACAGCCCGTTGCTGAGTTCGTGCATGCCGCCTCTCGAGTGCGCTCGCATAGGTGCGGCTTCAAGAACCGGAAGTATCTTTTTTCCCGTCATTGCACATTGGCGATTGCAGGCATCGGTGACCAAAACGGGCTCGCCCAATCGTGCTGCCTCCGCCCAGAGCATTCGCCCAAGCTGTTCGTCCAATTCGTATCTCTTGCCGACCTGCGTGTGTGCTGGAAAGAACGATGAGGCGGGAATCCATTCTTCTTCCGGAAAGAAAACAGGCTCAGCCAGGAGAATGCACCCAATCTGTGGATCTTCACCTGGCGATATGGGCCGATATTTGGATATTCTTTCCCTGACTTCTTTGAGCGTAAGAGCGCCATTGCCCTCGCCGAATGCTTGCCAGGCTAAACTGGCCATTGCAGGAATCGGGTGAAGAATCCTTCCTCCCGCAATGAAATTTCGGGGTGCATGGAGCTTGACGAGGAATGGCTCTCCAGGTGACAGTGGCGTATGGAATCGAACGCACCGAACACGACTCCGCCGAACTCCACTGGATTTGAAGGCCGACAGTCTTCATGCAACAGGACCCGACTTGGGTACTTCCGGTTAAGTACCCCTTGTTCAGAAAAAGAAAGGCATTTGCCTCTAATTGCGGCAAATGGCCGCAGTTTCCCTCCTGACAGCCATACTTTGGTTACAGTCGAAGTCATTTGGAAGGGGAGCGCCTGTCACAACTCACCCTGGGATTAACCGGGATCGGTGTAAAGCTTGCCAAATTTTCCTTCCGACAACCTCATCACCCACCTATAATGGGCCCAAAGAAAACCCGGATTTTACCCAAGAGATCTATGACAGTTGTTTGGAAACCTATCCGTTCATCAACAAATCACCGGCCATGAGTTAAACAACCGGGAGGCCAACCAAAATGACGGAATCAAAATTCGAAAAATACATTGTAAGGAAGCCAGCGGTGGTTGTCCGCGTGGGCGACGATTACATCGATCAAGTGCCGGAAACCGACGCGATCCCCGCTCTCAATCAGGTTAACACCGGCCCGAGGGTGATCTTCTCGAATGACCTCATCGTCAATGCAAAAACAAAAATCGAATACGGCTACATTACCGGGGACACTGCCGTGGGAAACGGCGAGGATTTTGTGCCCCACAAGCACAACTACGAAGAGATATTTCTCTTCCTGGGCACCGATCCGCAAGACACGGCCAAGTTGGGAGCCGAGGTGGAGTTCTGGTTGGGCGAAGGAGATACCCTGGAAAAAGTGGTCTTCACGACCTCGTCTGCTGTATTTGTCGCGCCGGGAGTAGCTCATTTCCCGCAAATATGGAAAAACGTGAAGCGGCCGGTCATGACCATGGTGATCATGCCGACCACCGGTGAACGCGTCCTGGAACCTGTCCCTATGAAGGGGCGCACGAGATAACCAGTATCCAATCAATCAGAGGCGACCGATGAGTGGGAACTGGCAGAGTCCTGCGGAAACCAGGATTATCTCCAATGAGACCATCCCGGCCCGGCTGTTCGCATGTTTCGCCCAAGTCAACCCGGAAGCGGGAGCGGCGCTGAACAAGGCTTATGCAACGGGGGAAACCCTCCCTGAAGAGTTATCTGACCTCCACCAGCAACACCTCTTGCACACTCACCAACTGGGAGAAACCGGGTCCATCTGGGAAGCGGGGCCCTCGGCCGGCTTTATGCAGATCCTGTATATCTATTCTTGCCAGGACTTGGACTCCGCCAAACAACTGATGCACGGCGATCCCTTTTACCGGGCCGGCCTTTTCGCCAATGACTGGTGGATGGAATGGTCCGTCCATACGCCTTACTGGAAAACGGGCCAGCCCATCCGGGGCATGATCGAGGGACTTATGCGAGGCATTGGGGTTCTGCCTTCGTACCCTCCAGACCTGAATCCTGCAATTAAGGTCATCAATGTGGAGATTGTTACGCCGCCAAAACTCGTCGTATCTCTAGCCAAGGCGGACGCTGCTCGCATCAAGCAGATTGAAAACAACGATAAGGCCGGCAGACCGATACCGTCATTTCTGGTGCAGCACGCCTTTAACCGCCTGGGGCCGGGAGGCACAACGGCGATGGGGTATGACTGGGAGAGCGGGCCGTCCGCAGATTCCTTCTATGATTTGACGATTTTTTCTGTCGGATCGATCGAGATGGCCCGGCAGTTGCGGGAGAATGATCCCTTCACCAAACACGGCCTGTTTTACGATCCGGAATATTTCGAATGGTTCATCCATACGCCTCTCAGAAAGGCGTCCCCGGGCCGTCGGGAAATCCTGGGGAAAATGCTGGAGCAGTCCGGCACTGACCTGTAGTCACCTTCCTGTGTTTGACGCCAGCTCTCGCCTTTGCCAAGACGTGCAAACCATGAGGAGATATGCCAATGACAGACAAGATGAAATTTGAAAAAATTCTGCAACCCGGTCAGATAGGGAAAGTGCGAACCAAAAACCGGATGGTAAAGACCTGTGGCGGGGCAGAAGATGTGACCGGCGTCAACAGGGCTTTTCTTGAAGGGATAGCCCGGGGCGGTGCAGGCCTGATAGTTTGGGGAGATGTCGCCGTTGAATATCCCAGAGGCGTTACTATCCCTATCACCACCAGACATCTTGAGGATGATGGAAATATTCCGGTATTCGGCGAAATAGCCGAAGCCATACACAAACATGGCTGCCCAACATTTATGCAGTTATTCCATGCCGGGCCTCAAGCGCTCCTCGCCGAGGGGCAGCAGACAATCTCCGCCTCAAGTCTGGCCGAAAATGAGATTTCCGAGCTGATGGCGCCCATGAATCCCAAAGAGCTGACTATTCCTGAAATCGAGGATCTCGTGGACAAGTTTGCCAGTGCGGCCGTACGGGCGCATAAGGCAGGGTTTGACGGCGTGGAGGTGAATGCCGCGAGAATGCATTTGATCAACAGTTTTTTATCGCGTGCCTGGAACAAACGTTGGGATATTTATGGTTGCGCAAGTCTGGAAAGCAGATCCCGGTTTCTTGTTCAAATCATACGTGAGATCAAAAAACGCCTGGGAAAAGACTTCCCCGTCATAACGCTTATCAATGGCATTGAGCTCGCAATCGACAAGGGCATCACCGTCACCGAGGCACAAGGCTTTGCCAAAATACTGCAGGATGCCGGTGCGGATGCTATTCATGTAAGGGCTTTTGGGTACCATGGTTTTGACATCATCGACGCATCCTCGGAAGGGGTCTACCATTCCGAATATACCAAACCCCTGCCGAAGGAGCTTGACTGGAGCCAAAGGGGGAGAGGAGCCATGTCGCCCCTGGCCGCCGCAGTGAAAAAGGTAGTCTCGATACCGGTTATTACTGTAGGCAGGCTGGACGCATTTGTGGGAGAGAAGATCCTGCAAGAGGGCAGAGCGGATTTTATCGGCATCTGCAAAGGCTTGATGGCGGACCCGGAAATGGCCAATAAAGTCGCCGCGGGCCGATTGGGGGATATTGCTCCCTGCACGGGATGCGGGGACTGCTCGAGATCACTATTCTTAAATATCATAAGGGGGTACTTTGTTCCGATTCAATGCAGGGTCAATGCAGCTTTGGGCAGCGATCAGGATTATGAAATCCAACCTGCGCAGAAGAAGAAAAAAGTAGTTGTAGTCGGCGGTGGGCCGGGAGGAATGGAGGCATCAAGAGTGGCCGCGATCAGAGGACACGATGTAATACTCTATGAAAAGGAGCGGCAACTGGGGGGCATGCTGCGCTGGGTGGCTTTGATCAGAGGGCTTGATGTCGATAGTGACGCGATGATCCTGGCGGACTACCTGAAGAGCCAGATCATCAAGCTCGGCGTCGATATCAGGCTGGGGAAAGAGTTGACTCCCTCCGTAATCCAGGAGATAAAACCGGATGCGGTGATTCTGGCTCCAGGATGCATCCCCACGGCTCCGGAAATACCCGGAATAAAGAGAAGCAATGTGATCAGCGTCGATGAGCTCTATCACAGGATGAAGGATGATCTTGAGCTGGTCGAACCAGGCATCCTGCGCTGGATGAGCAGATATTGGGAGCCTGTCGGAAAGAATGTCGTGATCATCGGCGGCACCATCGAAGGCTGCGGGCTGGCTGGATTCCTGGCCGAGCGATGCAGAAACGTAACGCTAGTGGACGAGGGTAAGATTCTGGGAGGTGAGCCACTCATGAGGTTCCCTTCTATGCAGAAGGTAAAAACAATCCCTGAAGTTAAATGTGAGGAAATAACAAACGAAGGACTGAAGGTTAATCAGGAAGGCAAGAGCCGGACCATTGAGGCAGATACCATCATTACCGCTACGAGCCCAAGGCTAAACACAGAGCTCCTGAAAGCCATTGAAGGGAAAGCACCCGAAGTCTGTCTCCTGGGTCTCGAAGACAAAGAACCTAGCTCGATCATGAATGCCATTGGCAATGGATACCGGGTTGCCAGGGCCATTTAGAAAGAATGGGCGTTGCCCTGTTTTGCGGGTTTTGCTTTCGATTTTACAGCTATGCTGGGAAATAGCGCAAGACCCCCCAGCCTTCCGGAGGTCGTCATGGCTCTTGATCCCCAAGCCCGTGCTGTTTTAGATCAGATGGCCGCAATGGTCGGCCCATCGATCAACGGGCTGCCGGTCAGCGATGCGCGGAACCAGGCCGCCGATAGGACAGGCGTGCAGGGCGTGCCCGAGGTCGTCGCAACGATGGAAGACCGCAAGCTGCCCGGTTTCTTTACCATGATGGCCATGATCGACCAGGGCAAAAAAGCGGTGCAACCGGCAGCCGCGGCGTTGCGCACAGCTTTTTCTTCCTGCAGGATGGGTTGGCGGTGCGGGCAAGTTGCGCCCAAGCAGTGGCAGGCGAATATGTCGAACTCGAATTCAGTCCGGTATTATTAGCCGCCGATTCGTGTGCCAAGCTCAATAATGGAACCCTCTGGCGCTCTGATATAGGCCACAACTTGACCCCACGGTTTTTGCTCCGGTTCTCTGATGGGCGCAGCTCCCGATTCTACGGCTTTCTTAAATGCTGCGTTGACATCTTCTGTAGTGAACGACAGTTCTATACCCAAAGGCATATCATTGATATTTGCCCTGTGGTATTTGCCAAGGTTTATGTCGCCCATTTCATGGGACGCAAAAGCCAAGATTGTTTCACCGGTTTCCAGCTCTCCATAGCCTTTGGATTCATGGATAAATTTTATGGCAAAGCCAAAAGCTCTTTTGTAGAAGCCCAGTGTTTCCTCCACCGATGAAACATAGATAATCGTATACCCGTATTTCATTTCCTTTATCCCTTTTGCTTGTCGATAGTATGTTTTTCCCGTTCATCGGCCAATGACCCCGTCCTTTGCCAAAACCCGGTCCGAATTGCAGCCTAGAGAAACCCGTGAAGCGCAGACGGCCTACCCCACGCGCGCGGGGCGATACTGAAAAAGGTCTGTGTTTAAGCCATCCGGGCAAAAAAACCCTTCGAAGTCTTCGATCGACCGAGCCGTTCCTGCCCTGGCGTCGCCATTAAAAGACGATAGTGGACCCCGTGAGGCGTTCGATGGTTTCGGAGCTGATGAAGTTTCGGAGACGAACACATCCTCTTTTCGCATGCATGGTCAGTAAATCGATGTGCGTATCCTATCGGCCCGACAGTGCAACAATCACCGTCTCAGATCATGGGCATGGGCTGGCGCTGCGCAAGTCGGTCACCCTTTCCACGGCTCCCCTGTTGCCGGATTCGGGTAATGGAAGGGCACTACGCCCGTATCGGGCCAGAGCACTTGTTTAGGCAAGAGCTTGTCAGGGCCGAGAGGATCCTCCGGGTACGTCTTTGAGGCAGGCAGGACGTAATTCGGTTTGGTATAAGCCCAGCCTTTTGCATAGTCGGCGTGCCATATCGCACGATAATCGAGCACCTTAATCTTCCAGAGGTTTCCCTCCTTCACCTATTCATTTTCATCTATGCCGCCTTCCCGCCATTGCATGGGGGGCGGCCTTGTTTGACTGCCGCTTCTCCAGGCCTCGAGAGCACGTTGGCCCCTGCCTCTGCATGAAGCAGCGGAATCGAGCCTTGGCAGTTTTGCGATCCGGTGCGACGTCTACGATGTCCTGCAGTTGCATGTGAACCAGCAAAAAACCATAGATGGGGCCGTTCTTTTTCCCGGTGAAATTCTGACTGAAATTGTCGATATACAGGCGGCGGACGCCTTTGTCTTTGCCCAGGTAAAATCGCTGGCGACCACTGCCGTTCTTCAAAGCGCGCCTACATGACTCTCATCGCTTAGGTATTCCATCACGCTTTCCTTTTTGCCGACAATGGGCAGCACCAGGTGAGACGGATACTCCTTGTTGCGGTAAATCTTGTGCAACGTCGTCCGGCTGCTGGGCAGGTGCGGGTGATAATGAATTTGCATCTCCGGGTCTCTGGGAGATTCCAGACTCTGGATCTCCAGCTTTATGCGATGACCGGCCCTGAATACATTCGTCAGCTTGCCCAGATCCACGTTGTACTCTTCGATTTCACCCGGAACGACCGGATCCGATTTGATGTGCGTGTGATAAGGGGCGTACGGTTTGGATTTTTCAGTATCCAAAGCGCGATGGGATGCCTTCAGGTAGCCTTTGGCCAGCGGCGTTTCTGCACCGCCGAGCGCCACATCACTCAGCTTGACAATCCAGTTGGTGTCGTCGGTGTCTATGGAGGCATAAAAGTTGAAAGCCGCCGGGCCGAAGACCGTCACATCTTCGGGCATGGGCATGCTTAAGTATTTTACGGAATCTCTCTTGGTTGACAGGTGCAACGGCTGCTGCAGGAAGCAGTCCGGGTGCGGCTGATATCGTTCGGGGGCGAAGGCAAGATTTTCCCATCGACGCAAATAGCACTTTACCCACTCGGTTCCCGGCGGCGGCCATTCCGTGTAGTCGCGCCACTGATTGATGCCTTGGACAAACATGTGAATGGGCGGCTCATTAAGTACGCCGGTATCGATTCCTTTGAGCCAATGATCGTACCATCGGATGATCAACTCCGCATCCTCGCGCCAGGGACGCTCTTCTGGCCCAAAAGGCTTTACGAGGAGTTTCTTTGTCGATTGAATTCCGTTGTAAATATCCCAGAAGGCGCCGGCACCGTGAGCCACCTTACCGACCACACAGACAGGAACTTTGATCTTATCGAAGAACGGATAAATTGATCGGTCCCTCCAGAAAGGGCCGTCGTAAGGATGCATCAAAAAATCGAAAACCCAGGGATTTTTATACGGGTAGTTCAGCAGGTGGTAAATATTGGGATAATGCCGGATATCAGGGTCGTTCAATAAGGCTTGCCGCCGCCGCTCGAACTCCTCCTTGGGAAGCTCTTTCATTGTCAGTGACGGAGCATTCTTCGCGGCAAAGCCGCTCGTACCGTGCCGGCCGTCCCAGATTCCATAATAAAAAAGACTGAGTATGCCGCCGCCATACACACCGTCACGGTAAAAATCGTTCACGATGTGGGAGACGAAAATGGCTTTGAGATGGGGAGGCTGCTCGATGGCCACCTTCAACTGGATGCAACCGTAATAGGAGTATCCGATCATCCCTACGTTTCCATCGCACCACGGCTGGCCGGCAATCCACTCAACAAGGTCATGACCATCCCTCCCTTCCTGCGAGGACCACATGCCGGGGTATTCCCCTTCCGATTTGCCGGTGCCGCGCGCATCCGCTATGACGTGGACATACCCGCGCGGAACAATATCGGGAGTATCGCCGGCTTCGATGTTTCCGTCCCAAACCGCACTTTTCTGGAGGGGCTGTGGCGGTATCAAAACTTCCTGCAACTCCTTGCCATACCCTCCCATTGCCAGTAATGCCGGGAATCTCCCGTCACCATCCGGGCGGTAAATGTTCACGCATAAGCGAGTGCCATCCCGAACGGGGATAAAAATATCCCTTTCCGTTCTAATGCCAAATTGTGGTTGGCTGATGAGTTCACGCCAGTGAGCGCTCATGTCGGCCTCCTGTTAGGGAAACTTCATGTGAAACGGGTTTCGAGCTCCGCTTGGCGCGAAGCGCCGCTTTCAACCTGAGATTCGGCGATAGTGTCTGCGATATCCTTGTGGGCGGTCTCGGCTGCCAGGTAGACCGAAATCGTGGTCACCGCCGCCATTAAGATGATGTACAGCGCAATTGGCGAAGATCTGCCGGTATGACTTAGCAAGCTCATGGCGATAAAGGGAGAAAGTCCTCCGGCGATAACCGAGGCCAGTTGATAGCCGAGCGACAGGCCGCTGTACCGGACCCTGGTTCCGAAAAGCTCCGCGACAAAGCTTGCCTGCGGTGCATACATGGCCGCATGGCCGACGGAGAGGGCCAGCACCATGGAAACCACCAGCAGGAATGGACTCGACGTCTCGATCAGCCAGAAAAAGGGAAAGGCAAAGGCCCCAGTAAAAATAGCCCCAAACAGATACACGGGCCTCCTCCCAAACCGGTCCGACAACATACCGAAGGCAGGGATTGTAAATATCTGAATAAGTGCTGCGATGGAGACTGCGTTGAGCGCAACGGAGCGTGAGAATCCGATGGCGGGCAGCGTTGCATAGGTCAAGACGAATACGCTGAAGAGGTAGAATGCCCCGTTTTCAGCGATTCGGGCTCCCATGACCAACAGCACATTCTTGGGGTGCCGGCGTAACGCCTCAAGGATCGGCAGTCTTGATGTTGCGCGGGCTTGCTTGACCTCTGCGAAGACCGGAGGTTCAGCCACGGACAACCGAATGTACAAACCCACGCCGACCAGGATGATGCTCACCAGGAACGCGGCGCGCCAGCCCCATTCGAGCAGAGCCGCCTCCGGCAGCTTTGAGATCTGCCCGAAGACAACAGTTGCGAGCAGCAGCCCCGTGGGAAGCCCGATTTGAGGCCAGCTGCCATAGAAGCCGCGCTTTCCGCGAGGAGAATGTTCGACGGCCATAAGTACGGCGCCGCCCCATTGACCACCCAGGCCGAATCCCTGCACGATGCGCAACAGCACGAGCAGGACCGGAGCCCATATGCCGATCTGGTCATA
>Ga0326727_10021017_pt1 | contig 12861 bp, 8 predicted proteins | sample MB2enrmetagenome_FD_207643 | JGI IMG/M metagenome (GOLD analysis project Ga0326727, IMG submission 207643) | Lab enriched peat soil microbial communities from McLean, Ithaca, NY, United States - MB29MY | ecosystem: Environmental > Terrestrial > Soil > Wetlands > Peat | place: USA: New York...
AGCAGTTCGTTTACCTTCGCCATCACCTTGAAGGCGTCGGCCACATACACCACGTCGGCCTTGCCGCGTGCCCATCCACAGTTGGGATCGAGCGAGATGGCGCGACGATCGCCGATAAACCGCCAACCCACGACGTGCGGTTCTTCGCCATGGCAGCAGGTCGAGAGCCCCTTGGGGTGCCGCGGGGTCGAGCCCGTCTGTCCCACCTGGTTCATGTGCGTCAAGAAGGGAAGTACGGGCTGGCCGTCGCCACCCTGGTCGACAAGTGATTTCGAACTGCCCAGCGACGCGCCGGTTTTGTGCAGAAAATCAAGGATGAGCTCGCCCGCTTCGGTTGCGTGTACCTGGCCATCGAGCTGCTTCTTCGTCCAGCCTGCGCCGGCGACAAACAGCATTTTTGCGTCCGGGCGGATCGTCTGCGCATCTTGTGCAGGTGCGCGCATCCCGCTGACGGTTGTCCGCAGCGCCGGAAGCTCCACTGCGACGTGATCCACCGGAACATCGCTTTCTGCTCCTGCAAATGCCGCATGCGTTCCAGCATCCAGAAGCAGGAACCACGGTCGCGAAACCCGCGTGATCACCGCCTCAATCCGCTGCCGGTAGAACCAGCGCGACGCCTCGATGCTGCCTTCGCCGCGGATCGACGTTATGTGCGTATCGAGGCATCCGCCCACTCGATGGGCCACGCCTGCAGCGACGCGCGCCATGCGCGAACCGTTCGGTGCGAGCGCTAGCGTGGGCTGTGCAGCCTTGCAGAGTGCCTCGCAGGCAGCCGCATCGCTCGCGTAGCGCGCCTGTGCAAATGCCTCGCCCGACACGGCCAGCACGCGCGCATCTGCACCCGCAAGCGCGCGCGCCGCCTTTGCCGCGTCCACCGCGATGATCCCGATTGCAAGTGCCGCGCCCAGCCGTGCAGCGAGTTCCTTGCCCGCGGTCACCGCCTCCAATGACGCCTTGGTCAAAGCGGAGCCCGTTTCATCTGCGTGCGTCAAAACAAGAATCGATTCGGCCATCACTCCGCTCCTATCCACTCGATAAGCTCCTGCGCAATCGCATCGGGCGCCATGTCTTTGACCACTCGAGTCTGCCGCTGCTGGCTGGGCAGGCTCGCTGAAACATACTGCAATCCGTTGTCGGCAAGCGTCGCCGGCCTGGCCTTCTGCAGCGCCGGCATCACCGTGCGCATATTCGCCATGCCGATCTGCGGATTGTTGCGTGGCTCCGGCAGGTTGCCTGTTGCCCAGCCGAGCACTGCGGGAGCGCCCGCGCACACCGAAACCTGGTGTTTTCCGCCCTCCACGCGCTCCAGCACCTCAAACGAGCCGTCGCCGCGCATCTCGATCTGGTCCACGCCCATGAACTGATCGGTGATGCCGAGCCGCTCACCAATCATCTGCATCGTCACGCCCGCGCCACGCGCTGCCGACTCCCACCCGCCAAACAGCAGCAGCTTCGCTGTCTCGAGCCCTGGAATTGCAGCAATCGCGTCAGCAAGTGCGGCCGCCGTTGCGTGAGCATCGGCAAAGCCGCCCACGGGCGCGTCAATCGCCACCAGTTCAAAGCTGGCCTTTTGTGCGATGGTCATCATTACCTGTTGCAGCTTCGCCTTGGGCCCGAGCGAAACCAGCCACACCTTACTGCCGGGATTCTTCGCCACGAGACTTGCTGCCTCATAGAGTGCGCTCGCCGCCCACGGATCGAGGACCACCGGCAGCATCATCTCGTTCTTAAGCCCGGGCCCCTTCGGGCCTGTCACTGGTTCCAGAGTCTGCAGCGGGTCCGGCACTATTCCCGCACAAACTACAATCTGAAATTGGTTCGGCACATTAGATCTCCTGGATTTTAGCCTTGGTTTTTACTGGCGCTCAGTTTTCCGCGGAATGAAATCCGCCTGCGCCCGCGCGAAACTCGATATTCGTTTTCCCGTCCGCGCCGGGCCGCGCACAATTCCACAAACAACCACCGCAGTGCACGCATTTCTCTCGTTCGAATACGGGGATGCCTTCAGAGCCCAGGGTCAGCGCCTGGCCGGAACACATGGAGATGCACGTCTTGTTGTCGCAGTGGATGCAAAGGCCGGCGTCGCGAAACACCACGTGATCGGCGAAGCCCGGCATGGCCTGCACCTTGCCGCCCATGAGCAGCGCGTCCTGGTGCGAGACCAGCAACTTGCCGTCGAAATCGATCTCGGGCCAGCCGCGCGCCGACATCAGCGCATCGTGCAGCGGACGTCCGTCCTCCATCGCCAGCATCGCCGCTTCACGCCCCTTCAGCTCTTTTATTGATCGTATTTTGCGTTGCTCGATCTGCTTGTGCGCCGGCGGAATCGTTGCGGCCAGCGACAGCCTTCCGCCCGTCACTCCTGCCAATCCCATGCCGACGATGCCGGAGACAAAGCCGTGGTGGAATCCGTTGCGCGCGTTCTTTGCGTCCCGGGCATTGCGCTCCACCCAGCTTGCACGGCGGCGAGCCTCGTACGTGGCGGCAAGGTTCTCTTGCGTAAAGCTGCGACTCGTGCGCAGCAGCTCGATCACCGCCTCGCCCAGTTGCACGCCCGTGGCCCACGCCTCGTCGACACCCGAGCCCGCCAGCATATTGGTTGACCCTGAACCTTCGCCGATCCGCGCGTAGCCGTCGCCAACGAGAAAAGGCTCGCCGCGCTGGCCGGACTCATCCAGCGACTTCGCGCCCCACGAGCGCAGCGTGCCATCCTTCAAATGCCGCCAAAGCGCCGGGTGCTGGATGTAGTGCTGCAGGTAACGGTACACCGTGCGTGCAGGATCGCCGAGCCACGACGGCACAAAAATGCCGACCGACGCCAGCCGCTCCGGATGCACATAGAGGAATCCGAAGATCTCTGGCTCGGGGTAGCCGAAGGTGTGCCACACCGTACCGGTCTCAAGCGTTGTGGATTCCGGCAACTCGATCACAAACTTCATGCCCATCGCCCACTCGCGCTTGTCGTGACCCGAGGGCATACCGACGTGTCTGTCGATGGCCTGGCCCACCGGCCCGAACGGCCCATCGCCAACAACGGTGAGACTCGCGCACACATCCATGCCGGCGACGAAACCGGCCTCCGGCGCGCCATGCTTGTCCACTCCCTGGTCGGTGAGTCGAACGCCAACGATTTTCTCACCGTTGCGCTCGGCATTCTCCGCAAACAGCGGCTCGTTTACCGGCATCGCCGGCCATATCTGCACCAGTCCCGACGCCATGATCTGCGCGGCCACCCACTGGTTGAACTGCCCGATGGACATCACCAGCCCGCCACCTTTGTGCAGGAACTGCGGCGTCCAGGGCAGAAGGAAGGCATCGTCGCGAACGCCAAGCATGGCGCTGAATCTGCGCAGCACGCGATCTCCCATCCGCACAAGCCACGGCCGACGGCTCACTCCAACGGGATCGAGAAGATACAGGATCCGCTCCGATTTCACCGGCGCGGCCATGGGAATATCTGCGGGATTCAGATCGGGGAAGCTCGCTCGAATGCTGCGCGCCGCCGTGACCACCCCGCTCACGCCCGCGGCTATATCATCGGCGCGTTCGTAGCACAACACCTGCAACGGCATCCCCGACGCGACCTTGCTCTCGAATGCGGAATCGGCAGGATTCGCCATCCATGCGCGATTCAGCGTAGTGAGGAATCCGCCCATCGCCGGTCCGAAGCCGACGCAGGCAATATCGGCTTCCATCGCCTGGCGCTCGATCGCCGGCGCGCCGTTTTCCTCCAGATTCTCGTTCATGCTCATGCCGGATAATCCAGCGCTTCGGGAATCATCACCTTGCTCACCGTTTCGGCCGCGCGATCCTTCGCCAGCCGCGAACCGCTCAGGCAACTGCACAGCTTCGTCTGCAGACGCAGAAAGTCGCTCGCACCGGCGCATCCCGCGCACGGCCCGGCTTTCAGCGAATGACGGCCGTTCGCATTTACCACATCCACTGCCATCGCCGCGATACCCGGCATCGTCTCTTCCAGTTCATCGAGTTCGTCGGCACTGAAGCATAGCCTGTATCCCCGCTCATCCCATGCCGGGTGCTCGTTATAGCCGAAGACAAGCTCCGCGCAGATGCGCGAAACCTCGCCCGCCGCCTGCGCTGCCTGCACATGGCACAGATCGCTGAGGAACTGCACGGTGCCCGCGAGACCATCGGCAACGGCCGGATCATCCGCGCCACGACGCTCCAGCTCAAGCACGTCGAGAATCTGCTGCCGTGACGCAAGCAACCAGCAGAGCGCATCGGCCAGCGGAAAGGTCACACCTTGGCGCTGCCCGTGGTAGAGTTTGTCGCCTGCCGCGTCGGTGGTTTTCTGCAGATGCTCCAGCGTCCACAGCCACATCCGCATCGCCGAGGCCAGCGTACACGCGCCGGTTCCCGGATGCGTCGCAGCAATGCGCCGCAGCTCCGCCGCCCACGCGCTCATCTGCGCCAGGAACACATCGGAGGTCATCGTCACCGTCAATTGCCGCCGCTGAACCGCCTCCGGCCCCTCGTAGGTTGCTTCAAGCTGCGCATCCATCCACTTGCTCGCCAGGAATCCGGGGCAGTCTTCGGTGATGCCGTATCCGCCCATCAGGCTCACGGCCTCGCGCATTATGTTGGCGCCGTGACCGGTATTCCAGAGCTTCGTTGCGGGGCAGATGACATTGGCCTCGGCATCCATCAGGACAAATTGCACCAGTGGATCGGCTTCGAACTCTTCGCGCCGCGGATCGCTTTCGCGCATTTTCAGCAACTCGATGGCGCGCCGCTCGCTCTCGCGCAGGGCCTTCATCTCCGCGCGCCCGCCGGCAATGCCGCGCTCTGCCATGATCGCTGTTTTCCGTTTCTCGATCGGGTCAAGCGCGTCAAACAGCCGCGCCGTAGCAAAGCCCAGCGATGCCGCCGCCTCGCCCGTCGCCCACACATCCACCAGCCTGTGTAGTGCGTCTTCTCGCTGCTGGATGCCTTGTTCGTAGCGCACCGTACCCGGCCTGGCGCCCTCGGCCCCGCGGAAACGTCCGCGCTGATAGCGGATTACCGGCTCCACGGCAGACAGCAGCTTTGCCGCCGTCATCAGGCCCACAGCGACGCGTGTGCGACGGAAAACCGCCTCAATCACCTCGCCGTGATTGAAGTTGGGAACGATCACGCCGTCCTTCACGGTGTAGCCGCCTACGATGCGGCTGGCAGGGACCCTGAGATTGAAGATAGGGTCGCCGGTCGAAGACAACTGGTGCACCAGCTTCTTGGTCGGAGTGCCGTGATCGAATGTCCCCTCGTCTGTCTCCTCGAGGATCACCACGCAACTGCCCTTGATCCGAGGATCGTCCGATGCGACTGCTGCTGTAACGAAATTTGCGAAAGCAATATTCGTGATGAAGCGGCCGCGCTTCTCAACCTGAAGCCATGGCTCCTCGCCTTCGCGCCAGCCCGCCACGCGAACCTTGCCGCTCAGCATGCCGGTGTCGACGCCGACGTAGGGGATGGGCTCAGTCAGCACGAAGGCGCCACGCCAGGGCTTGCGATCCTCGCCGGGTTGCGGAGGCGCCGAGAGCGCTTTGTAGTGCCGCGACTGCTCCGGCGTGCCGCGTTCGTGGATCGGCGCCAGCGCCAGGAACCCAGCCAGGCTTGCCGTTGCAGCGCCGCCGTCCACCCACGCCAGTTCAAACGCCGCCAGCGATAGCGCCAGGTTCTTCGGTCCTGTGATGAATCCGCCTTCTTCGGGCTCCATGAACGCAGCCGTGATTCCTGCGCGATCGAACGCCTCCAGCATCTCGTTCTTCGCCGGGGTCCATTCGTGGTTGTTGCGCTCGCCGGCCGCCACCATGTGCGCCACGGTGCCGCGCGCCACCGCGCGCGCCGACTGCATCAGCATCTGCAGGTCGTATCGATCGGCAAAGCGCCACTGGATCTGGCGGACAGGGTCGCCGGGTAGGGTCAGCATTGTCGGGTTTGCTGTAGTCGCAGACGTCGCCATGAAAGCGCACCTCAATCAGTGGAAACAATTGTCCCGAAAACGAGATACGGCGGCATGTGACCCGCATCACGACTAGAACCACGCAGAGAGCATCGACAAAAACGTCTGCCCCGATCGTCAACACTAAATTGGACCGTCTTCCTCTGCTATGAAGTAACTGGCATCACATTGCGAAAGCAGTTCATCTCCTTTAACTTCATTGCATTTGTGACAACTATCACTGCCAATCGCACCATGAAAAGAGTTTTCTCGATTGTGCAATCCCCGCAAAAGGTTTCAATGTAAGCGGGTGACACCCGCTGCGGGGAGACCATGCGTGAGTCAGTACTTACTCGCTCGACATGGGGGAAGAAGACGGCCGCATGACCAAAGCCGCACGTATCACAGCGTTCTTCATCGCAGTTTTTGCAGGCCCGGCGGAATGGCTGGCCAGTTTTGCCAGCGCAAGACGCCGTCACAAAGCAGCCGCTTTTGGACTTCTGGCACTCGGGCTGTTCGCCTTGCCGCAGCGCCTCGCCGCGCAGGCAGACTGCCTTAACTGCCATGGCGACAAGTCGATGCAGGACGCTGCCGGGAACAGCATCTCCGTCGACGGCGACAAGTTCAGCGCCAGCATTCACGGCAGCCTGCAGTGCAACAACTGCCACACCGACATCAAGGAATATCCCCATCCCGATCACATCGCCAAGGTCGAGTGCAAGTCTTGCCACGCCGAAGAGGCCTCGAAGCTGGCGGGCAGTGTTCACTCCTCCTCTAAGGAGCACCCCTGCACCAGTTGTCACGGCAATGCGCACGAGATCTTTCCGAAAACCGATGCGCGCTCGGCTGTCTATCCCCTGAACGTGCCCAAGACCTGTGGCCAGTGCCATAGCGACGGCGCCATGGCCACCAAAAGAGGCCTGCCCAGCGTCTATCCGCACTACATGGACTCGATCCACGGCTTCGCGCTCAGCAAGGAGGGGTTGCTGGTCGCGGCCAACTGCCAGAGTTGCCACGGATCGCACGGCATTCTTAGCCGTAAGAATCCAGGCAGCCCCACCTATAAGACCAACATCCCCAAGACCTGCGGCACCTGTCACGCCAGGATCAACGACGACTACCAGGGCGGCTCGCACGGCCACGCCATCGCGGCGGGCAATCTGAAGGCTCCGGTCTGTACCGACTGCCACACTGCGCACGCTATTCTGCAGCCGACGGAATCCGAATTCCGTATGCAGTCGACGCCGATCTGCGGATCGTGTCATAAGGAGAAGCTCTCAACCTACCGCGACACCTTCCATTCGCAGCTCGGCTCGCTGGGAGGATACGTGGAAACGGCGCGCTGCTGGGACTGCCACGGCGCACACGAGATTTATTCAGCGTCCGATCCGCGCTCTCCCATCAATAAGGCCAACCTGGTTACGACCTGCGGAAAGTGCCACGCCGGCGCCAACCTCAGCTTCGTTCAATATCAGCCGCACGCTAACGCGCACGACCGCAAGCTGAACCCGGCTCTCTATTTCGTGCGGTGGTTCATGAACGTACTACTCGCCAGCGTCCTTACGTTCTTTGTCATTCACACGATTCTGTGGCTGATTCGTTCCCGATTCGACCAGGTCAGGAGGAATTCGGCAAATGGAGGTAACCATGCCTGAGCTGGAACAAGCAGCGACCCAGACACAAACGCAAGGGCCCGCAACGGAACGCTACTTTAATCGCTTCACTCGCGAGCAGCGCTACCTCCACGCGGTGCTGTTCACCACGTTCCTGGGACTGGCCGGCACGGGGTTGCCCTTGCGCTTCAGCGAAAGCATCTGGGCTCGCGGCCTTGCCAGCGGTGTCGGCGGCTTCGGCGCGATCCTGTTCTTCCACAAGTTCTGCGCGCTTGCGCTGACCATCGCATTTCTGATTCACATCAAGGAGATTGTTAGCCGCGGCCTCTACCGCCGCGAAAAGGGAATCTTCTGGGGAGCCACATCCATGGTGGCCAACTGGAAAGACGTGAAGGATCTCCTCGCGCACATGCGATGGTTCGTCGGCCTCGGTCCCAAGCCGCAATTCGAGCGCTACGCCTACTGGGAGAAATTCGACTACTGGGCTGTGTTCTGGGGAATGATCGTAATCGGCTTCTCTGGTTACGCCATGTGGTTCGCGCCATTCTTCGCGAGGTTCCTCCCCGGCTGGGCGCTCAACGCCGCACTGGTGATCCACAGCGAAGAGGGCCTGCTCGCAATCCTCTTCATCTTCTCGATTCACTTCGTAAACACGCACCTGCGTCCCGACAGCTTCCCGATGGATATGGTGATCTTCACCGGCGTCGAGAGCGAGGAGGAGTTCCAGCACAAGCGCCCGCAGGAGTATGCCCGCATGGTACGCGAAGGCAAAGTCGAGCAGCGCCTCGGCCTGGCGCCCGCAAAGTGGTTTGTCAACTTCTCGCGGGTTGTGGGGTTCACGGCGATCTTTATTGGCATCACGCTGCTGGTGCTCACGCTGACGGCGTACTTCAAGTGAGTTGGGAAGCGTCAAGAAGAAGGCAGAGGCTAAAGCCCCGAGTGTTTGAGAGACGCTTACGGCATGGCTGAAGCCATGCCCTGATACAAACCAGAAGATCAGAAGGACTCGACAATGGGGGCGATTCAAGACTTCAGGACCGCCGATTCGCAATAGCCTTGTTTGTCGCCGCATGTTTCACCGCGCTCTGTGATTTCTATCACGGCGCGCAAATTGCCACTGGCGTTTCCTCTATTGCGTGAAAGTCTCCAGCAGAATCCTGCTCTGTACGTTCGCGCTCTTTCTGCTGGGCTCGGCCCTCCCCATTCGCGCCCAACACAAACTGAAAGACCAAGACTGCCTCTCCTGCCACGGCGATTCGACGCTCACTACCGAAGTCAATGGCAAGTCCGTCTCGCTCTATGTTGACGCGAAGAAGCTCAAACACTCCGTCCACGGCTCCATGTTTGCATGCGTCGATTGCCACAAGGACGTCAAGAGTCTCGCGCACGAGGCCACACCCCAAAAGATCCTTTGTGCCGACTGCCATGCCGACTCGCTGGAGGCTTATTCGCACAGCACGCACGCCAAGGTCACCGCTGCCGGCAAATCAGCCGCTAACTGCCAGGACTGCCACGGCGGTGCCCACGAGGTCCTCGCCGTCGATGACGCCAAGTCCCCAGTGAACCACGCAAATATCCCCTACACCTGCGGCCGCTGCCACGGTCAGAAGTTTCTGATGGAGTCAAACGGAGAGAGTGCGCAGCCATTCATCTCCTACCAGGAGAGCGTGCACGGACGTGCGACTGAAAAGGGCTCGACGAAGGCCGCTGTCTGCACCGATTGCCACGGCTCGCACGAAATCATTGCTGCCAACGAAGCCAGGTCGCCGATCTACAAGTTCAACGTCCCAGCCACCTGCGGCAAGTGCCACGCCGAAATCACGCAGACCTTCAAGCAGAGCATTCACGGCCAGGCCATAGCGCGCGGCAACCAGCTCTCGCCGGTGTGCACTGATTGTCACGGCATTCACTCCATCAAGTCGCACAAGGATCCCAACTCGCCTGTATCCGAACAGAATCTCTCGCGCGACACCTGCGCCCGCTGCCACGAGGGCGTCCGGCTCTCCAGTGAATTCGGTGTACCCGGTAACCGCGTCTCCACTTACCTTGACAGCTACCACGGCCTCGCCGCAGAGGGCGGTTCCGTCATCGCTGCCAACTGCTCAAGCTGCCACGGCGTGCATAATATTCTGCCGTCCAGCGATCCGCATTCCACCATCAATCACGCCAACCTCGAGGCCACCTGTGGCAAGTGCCACAAGGGCGTTACGCAGAAATTCACACTCACGCCCGTTCACCTCGCCGACGGCGTACACCCGCGCGACATCGGTTCGATCGTCAATCGCTGGGTGCGCATCATCTATACGGTCCTCATCCTCGGCGTCATCGGCGCCATGTTCCTGCACAACTTCATCATCTGGCGCAGCAAGGCCGTCGCGCGTCGTCGCATGCAGAATCTCTTCATGCAGCGTATGAGCACCAACCAGCGCTGGCAGCACCTCGTCCTGCTCAGCAGCTTCATCATTCTCGTTATCACTGGCTTTGCGCTGAAGTTCCCGGATTCATGGTTCGCCGAGTTGCTCGGCATGGGCGAACACGTGCGCAGCATCGTGCACCGCGTCGCCGGAGTGGTGCTCATCGCCGCCGGCTTCTACCACGTTTTCTATCTCGCGATCGCGCGCGAAGGCCATCGCCTCATCCGCGACATCGCACCGCGACCGAAGGACCTGAAAGACGTTCTCGCCGCAATGCTTTACTACCTCGGCCTCAGCAAGACCAAGCCGAAGTTCGGCCGCTTCACCTATGGCGAAAAGGCCGAATACTGGGCGCTGGTCTGGGGCACCGCCCTCATGGGCCTCACCGGCATCATGATGTGGGCCAAAGTATGGGTCGGCGATCTGCTTGCCCGCTGGTGGGTCGATGTGGCCACGACCGTTCACTACTACGAGGCGATCCTCGCCACGCTCGCGATCCTCGTCTGGCACTTCTACCAGGTCTTCGGCGACCCGGACGTCTACCCAATGAACTGGGCGTGGTGGGACGGCAAGATGCCCGTCGAGCACTACCGTCACGAGCACGAACTCGACACCGCATCTCTGCCGGAGGCCGATGCACCCGGCACGTCCACTCCACCGGCCGCCGGATCAAATGCGCCGAAGAGTTAAGCAGATTCCAATCCTCTCCAGGAAATCAGGGCGGCCAACCGAAGCTGGCCGCCCTCACAAATCGAGATGGACCTTGGGTTACGGGATAAACGTCGTCTGTGCGGCTGCGGCGTCGCCTACATCGTCCGTCCCCATGATCTGCCAAGAGCCCATTCTCAAGATGGCCTCGCGAATCTTGAAGTCTCGTGCTCACAAGAGCAAGCTACTTCCAAATCAATTGTTTGGCCTTGACGGCTCGCTGTCGTAGTGGATGGTCGATTCGACGGCGAACTTGTGGTAACTTCGAAACTCGATCTGGTTCACGTAGAGCCGTGAGCGATCTTTCAGGCGCACTTCAGAGTGGCTCGGCAGGTTGTATGTCTTTCCTGCAAGCGCCACCGGCTTGTAGTCCACCGTGGTCTCGCCCATTGTGATCGGGAAATCCCCAGGCAGATCGAGCTGTGAAGTGATGCGCACGACCTGCATTGTCTCGCTATCCACAAACAGCCGCCCCGAGTACCGGACAAGAATCTTCTGGTCCGTGTCCCTGTCGATTACGATCGTGCCTTTTCCGCGGGGTACGCGGAACTTGAGGACGTGAACTCGCCTTCTGCCCAGGTTCGCTGTCCGATCCCATGTAAACTCGGCATGCGATCGGGGATCGAAGATGTTGCCGAGGGCACTGCCGAATTCACCGGCGCTGATCGCCCCTGCAAGCAGCATGTGCTGCTGTCCCGCGGCCTTCCTCCCGTTTACCGAGATGACCTCGTAATGCTCCATCTGATCGAAGAAGGTTAGTCGCTCTTCGATGACGTCATTCGCATTGCCCGGGCTACGGGAAGCATTTGGCAATCCCGGCCCGCTTTTAGATGAAACGGAGCCGTCGAAAGTGGTTCCGAAGTTGACCTGTTCCGTGGCATCCCGATGTGTAATCTGTGTGCAGATGAAGTTGGGCAGACTCTCGGTGTACTGGAGTGCTGATCTTCGTACAGCATCGAGCACTCGCGCCTGGTCGGCGGTCAACTCAGGATCATCCGCGGCAAATCCCCGTGCCGTTGCAATCAACAGCAAAACCGCGACAATTCGAAACAGCGCCAACCTGTCTGCCTTTCAAAAAAAAGGGCGCACGCGCATGAGGCCACGCCTGCAGAATCATAACGCGCTGCGATACAACCGATGGTCCGCTCTACTGTAGTGCTGCGGTTGCGGGTTTTCTCCTTTCTCCTGAAACCAGATCCGGGATCCGCGTCTGCAGCGTTGCGCACCGTATCCTGCGCCGGCGCGGCGAGGAGCACCGTTCCGCGCTCTTCAATCTTGTAGCTTGCCGCGAGGCGAGACACACTCATGTTTGCGGCAATGCGATTACTCGCGGGTCGCGCCTGGAACCTGAAAATCCACTCCATGAGCGCGATTGACCTGCTCGGTCGCGGCGATGTCGATCTGGTCCAGGGGAATCCGCTCGTAGTGCAGCCGGTCCATATCCGTCAGGGCCTTCGCATTCATGATGTAGTTCTGCATCTTCTGGGGCGCGCGCCCGTTCTTGAAGATCAGCGTGAGCGGCTCCTCCTCCGCCGGTGCGACGGTTGCCGTCGCTCCCGGATACACCGGCTGCGGCCCAGTCATTGCGGGTGCCTGCGCGTAGGGTGGTTGTGCGTAGTCGGGCTCCTGCGGAGTTGCGGGTGAGGCAACCCCGTATTCTGCGGACGGAGCATAATCCTGGTCATACGCCGCGTCGCCGGAGTCGCCCCAGTCATAGAAGCCGGGATCGATCACATACGGGTACGGGTACACGTACCCCGGCCATCCCGGATACGCCCAGCCGTACGACCCTGCAAACCAATGACTGTATCTGCGGTCGCGATCTCGATCGCGATCACGGCCTCGCGAACGATCACCATACTCAGCCCGATACGGAGACCTGTTTTGCGCGAGTCCGCCTCTGCGGTAGGGAACCCGGAATCCTGGATGCATGGACCCCGTCTGTTGGCCGTAACCCGGTCTTGCGAATCCGCCATATCGAAAAGGTGCGGAAGGCCGGGACACGCCTCTGGGGCCCGAGAAACCCGATTGTCCCGTAAACCCCGCGTGCCCGGCGAATCCGCCGTGCGCCGCGAATCCACTGTGACCTGCGAATCCGCCATGGCTTGGGGAACCGCCATGCGGAGCGCTGTGCTGCCCGTATGCCGGCAACGCCAGCGCGATCGCCACCAGGGCTGCAGCCGCG
>Ga0326727_10021020_pt1 | contig 12861 bp, 11 predicted proteins | sample MB2enrmetagenome_FD_207643 | JGI IMG/M metagenome (GOLD analysis project Ga0326727, IMG submission 207643) | Lab enriched peat soil microbial communities from McLean, Ithaca, NY, United States - MB29MY | ecosystem: Environmental > Terrestrial > Soil > Wetlands > Peat | place: USA: New York...
CAGACCGCCTACGCACAGGCGAGACACTCCCGATGAGGAAACCGGCAACTGGAGAGCCGTGTGCGGGAGAACCGCACGCACGGTTCGGAGGGCGGGGAGGTAGCTCCTTCCCGACCCCTATCGGTGTTTGCGTCGACGGTGGGCCGCGTTAGCCGGCCATGACGGTGTTTGCGTCGACGGTGGCCCGGCCTTGGCGGGCCGTGACCGGTGTGTCGACTATGGGCCGCCGCCGGCCGTGACCGGTGTGTCGACTGTGGGTCGCCGCCGGCCATGACGGGTGTGTCGACTGTGGGCCGCCTTCGCCGACCATGACGGGGTGCGTCGGCTGCGCCACCCGCTACAGCAGGAACACCGCCATCCCGACCAGCACGAACACTATCACCACAACCGTGCCGAGCGTGAAGCGGGTGAAGCTGTGCAGGAATCGCTCGCGGTCGGCGAGGAAGGCCTCCTGGGAGTCGGGTCCGTGGAAAACGGTGCTGTGCTCGGCCATGCGGCGCCTCGGTGTCAGAATGTGGTTTCGTTGGTTTTATGGCAGCGCCGCGGCCGGCGGCAAGGGGTTGCGCAACGCGGCGTCGGCCCCCGGCGCGCCACCCGCCTGTCCGGTCGCGAACAGCCGCAGCGCCAGCGGATAAATCAAATGCTCCTGCACCAGGACACGCGCCGCCAGTGCGGCATCGGTATCGCCTGGCAGCACCGGAACCGCCGCCTGCGCCAGGATCGGCCCCTCGTCCATCGTCTGGGTGACCAGGTGCACCGTGCAACCGTGCAGCCGCACCCCGGCGGCGAGCGCCCTGGCGTGGGTGTCGAGGCCCGGGAACGCCGGCAGCAGGCTCGGGTGGATGTTCAGCATCCGGCCGGCCCAGCGGTCCACCAGGAACGGCGTCAGCAGGCGCATGTAGCCGGCGAGGCAGACGATCTGCACCTCGGCGGCGCGCAACGCCGCGTCGATCTCGGCCTCATGGGCGGCGCGGTCGCCCTGGAACGCCCGATGCGCCACCACCGCGGTCGGCACGCCCAAGCCGGCCGCCAGCGCCAAGCCGGGCGCCTGGGCGCGGTTGGTCAGCGCCAGCACGAATTCCACCGGATAGCCGGGATCGCGCGACGCCGCGATCAGTGCCGCCATGTTGGAGCCTCGGCCGCTGAACAGCACCGCCGCCCGCTGCTTCACCCGGGCCAACCGTCCGGCAGGGTGATATGGACCTCGGCGGGACCGGCGGCGGCCTCGATGTGGCCGATCCGGGTGACGGTCTCGCCCTCGCCGCGCAGTATGGCCAGCGCCGCGTCCACATCGGCCTCGGCGACCACCACCGCCATGCCGATGCCGCAGTTGAACACCCGCAGCATCTCCCGCGGCGTGATGCCGCCGGTGCGCGCCAGCCAGGGGAACACCGCCGGCATTTCCCAGCCCGGCGTCAGCACGGCGCGCGTGAAGTCCGGCAGCACGCGCGGCAGGTTGCCGGGCAGGCCGCCGCCGGTGATGTGCGCCGCCGCCTTCATCAGCCCGGCCCGGTGCAGCGCCAGCAGCGAGCGGACGTAGATCCGCGTCGGCTCCAGCAGCGCCTGGCCGAGCGTTTGGCGCGGCGAGGTCGGGTCGGTCTCGAACGGCGCGCGCACGTCCCAGGCCAGGCCGCTGAGCTGCACCACGCGGCGGATCAGGGAGAACGCGTTGGCATGGACGCCGCTGCTCGCCAGGCCCAGCACCGCGTCGCCCGGCGCGACGCCGCGTGGCAGCAGCGAGTGGCGCTCGGCCGCACCCACCGCGAAGCCGGCCAGGTCGTAGTCGCGCTCGCTGTAAAGCCCCGGCATTTCCGCCGTCTCGCCGCCGACCAGGGCACAGCCGGCCTCATGGCAGCCCGAGGCGATGCCGGCGATCACCGCCCGCGCCTGCGCCACGTCCAGCTTGCCGGTGGCGAAATAGTCGAGGAACAGCAAGGGTTCGGCGCCCTGGACCACCAGGTCGTTGACGCACATCGCCACCAGGTCGATGCCCACCGTGTCGTGCTGGCCGGTGGCGATCGCCACCATCAGCTTGGTGCCGACGCCGTCGGTGGTGGAGACCAGGATCGGGTCGGTGTAGCCCGCCGCCCTGGGGTCGAACAGCGCGCCGAAGCCGCCCAGCGCGCCGAGCACGCCGGGGCGGTTGGTGGCGCGCGCCAACGGCTTGATGTCCTCGACCAGCGCGTCCGCGGCATCGATGTCGACACCGGCGTCGGCGTAGCTGAGGCCGCCGGCCGCGCCGCCGCCAGAGGACAGGCCCGAATCGGGGCCGCCCGGATTGGGGCGCCCCAGGTTGGGGTCCGATGCGGTGGCGGACTGGCGGGGCGCCGGTTCGGGACTGGTCATGACGACCCTCGATACGCTAAGGCGCAACATGGGTGCAACGTCGCGCCGCCTGCAACGCCATAATCGCCTGACGCCGTAACCATCTGACGCAGCCGCAACGCACGGCGGCCCGCGCCGAACACCACAAGCCGCCCAGGTTATGCCCAATCCGGGACACACCAATCCGGGACACGCCAATCCGGGACACACCAATCCGGGACACGCCAATCCGGGACACGCCAATCCGGGACACGCCGATTTGGGGCACTACCCGACAAGGCGATTACCTGGGAAAACGCCCCTGAGGAACGCAGCCGCAGAGAAGGCCTGGCTCGATGCCTGACGGATCCGATGCGGGTCGCGCGCGTACCACCGCGCTGCTCACCCTGCCGAATGTCATCACCTTCGCCCGGCTCTGCATGGTGCCGCTGGCGGTGTGGTTCGTGCTCGAGCACGGGCTGATCGAGGCGTTCTTCGTGTTCGTCGCCGCCGGCCTGTCGGACGCCTTGGACGGCTGGCTGGCGCGTCGCAACGGCGGCGGCAACTCGGTCGGTGCGCTGCTTGATCCGGTGGCCGACAAGGCACTGCTGGTGTCGATGTACGTGACCCTCGCCGCGGTGAACGAGCTGCCGGACTGGCTGGCGATCCTGGTGGTGTTCCGCGACGTGGTCATCGTCGGCGGGGTGATCGTCCTCAGTGTGCTGGGCATGCCGGTGGTGATTCGGCCATTATATGTCTCCAAGCTGAACACCGCGCTGCAGATCGTGCTGGTTGCGGTGACGCTGCTGCTGGCGGGGTACGGGTTGCATGGGCTGATGGCGAAGCAGGTGCTGATCTGGGCGGTGGGCGCGACCACGCTGGCATCCGGCGCGGCCTATGTCTGGAAGGCTGCGCGCGGATGACGGTCCCGAACGCGCCGCCGCGACACGCGGCCCTGGGTGACGCGCCCTTGGTTGACGCGCACCTGGCTGACGCAGCCCTGGCTGACGCAGCCCTGGTTGACGCGGCCCTGGTTGACGCGCCTGGGGTGGACGCGTCGGCGGCCGGCGCGTCGCCCTCGTTCGCGGCAAGGCCACCGCCGCCTCCGCCGCAAGCCGAGGAGCCGGTGTGGCAGGTCGAGGCCGCTCCATCTCCGCGCGCCCATGCCACCCGTGCCCAGCGCATCGGCGCCGTGGTCGCCCTGCTGATCGCGTTCTGGCTGGCGCTGCAACTGTTTGCCTCGGTGCTGCTGCCGTTCGTGGCCGCCGCCGGCATCGCCTACGGGCTCGATCCGCCGACCACGCGGCTGGTCCGCCTCGGGCTGCCGCGCACCGGCGCCGCCATGCTGATGATGCTGGGCCTGATCGCCGCGGCGCTGCTGTTCGCGCTGCTGCTGTATCCGTTGGCCCTGGCCCAGGTCGGCCTGCTGTTCGGCCGGGTGCCGCAATACGTGTCGCTGCTGCAAGGCTGGGCCAATCAGCAGATCGTCCACCTGCAGGCCAGCTTCGGTTCCGACGTGGTGAACGACAAGCTGCGCGACCTGGTCAGCAGCCAGGCCGGGTCGATGCTGTCGTTCCTCGCCTCCGCCCTGTCGCGGGTGATCGGCGGCGGCTTTGCCATTTTCAACGTGCTGACGCTGCTGGTGGTCACGCCGGTGGTGGCGTTCTACCTGCTGCGCGACTGGCCGCGCCTGGTGGCGATGGTCGATTCGTGGTTGCCGCGCCGCTATGCCGCGGTGATCCGCGCGCAGGTGCGCGAGGTGGACCGCATCCTGTCGGCGTGGGTGCGCGGCCAGGCGCTGTGCTGCCTGTTGCTGGCGGCCTATTATATCGTCGCGCTCTCGCTGGCCGGGCTTGACCTGGGCCTGATCGTCGGCCTGGCTGCCGGCCTGCTGTCGTTCATCCCCTATGTCGGATCCATCACCGGCGGCGTTGCGGCAATTGGTCTGGCACTCGCACAGTTCCATTCCTGGCGCGCGGTGTTCGTGATCGCCGGCATCCTGGTCACCGGGCAGATCCTGGAAGGCTACGTGATCTACCCACGTTTCCTGGGCGACCGCGTCGAGCTGTCCGCGGTGTGGGTGATCTTCGCCCTGTTTGCCGGCGGGGCCGCGTTCGGCTTCCTTGGCGTGATGCTGGCCGTGCCGGTGGCTGCCACCATCGGCGTGCTGTGCCGGTTCTGGCTGCGCCGGTACCTTACCAGCCCGCTGTATTTGGACCCGCCAAACCGGCCGGTGGCCTGAGCGATAGCGACGGGCGAGGATGGACGCGGTGTCAGGGTGGGTTCGTGGGGGCCCTACATCGTGACGGCGCTGGCGGGGCGTTTACGGCTGTTGCTGTTGCACCGAGGGGAGTCGTGGATGGCCAGCCTGCGCCGGCCATGACGGTGTTGCGGTGGCCTGTGCCTGGCGTGACGGTGTTTGCGTCGACAGCGCACCAGCGGCGCTGTCGATGTTGCGCGTTGTCCAAGGGGAGGCCGCAGGCTTAACCTTGCTTCGACCACTCCACCTTGCTTCGGCTACTCCGCGGCCTCGCGCATCGGCCAGGCCGTCACCGGAATGCGCGGCAGTTCGAACAGGTCGGTGGTGCGGGCGTACCAGCCGCCGCCGTGCATGCGCCCGATCAGGTCCAGTTTCGGCGTATCGACGTAGCAGCGCTCCGGGTTCAGCACGAACTCGTCTTTGATGTGGATCGCCAGCACGTTGCCCAGCACCACGGCGCGGTCGATGCCGACCTCGACGATCACCAGGCGCTCGCATTCGAACGACACCGGGCTTTCGGCGATGCGTGGCGGCGCGACGTGGGTGGAGGCGGCGGTGGTCAGGCCGGCCTGCTGCAGCTCGCTGATTTCCTTGTCGAAATCGATGGCGGTGATGTTCATCTGCTCGGCCAGCGCGTTGCTGACCAGGTTGACGACGAACTGGCCGGTGCGCCGGATGTTGCCGCCGGTGTCCTTGATGTCGCCCGGGCCGCGGCCGCCGATGCCGATCGCCACCACCGGCGGCTTGCCGGACACGGCGTTGAAGAACGAGAACGGCGCGGCGTTCACCGACCCGTCGATATCCTGCGTCGTCACCCAGGCGATCGGGCGCGGCACCACGGTGGACACCAGCAACTTGTAGGCGTTCTCGTCCTTGAGCGTCTTCAGATCGAACAGCATGCGTTTCTCCGGGCCCGATGGGCGGCGATATGTGCGGGGCGCAACGTGGCGCAGCGGCGGGACCGGTGTCCAGTGCATCCGTTGGATGCCGCTGGCGCGGTGCTCTGCCAGGGTCTTTGCGGATGGATGGTGTATCAGCTTGAAATCAACGAGGCCGTCCCAGCCACCGCCAAGCAAGTCCTTCGATCCACAGGACAAAGATTAAGAACCGCCAGATCCGACCTAGAAACATTCGTTGTTCAGGCCACCCGCGAACCGCGATCTGCAAGGCCTCGTATTGTGCCCGTTCTGGCGTGCCCGCTGGCGGCACGGGCTGTTTGGGCAGCCAGAACAGCCGGATAAAGCGCATAAGTCGACTGGGCCGCCTTTCAATCCTCGGGTCCGATTCCCGCTTGGGGAATTCGGGGAGAGAGCCGCGCACGCCGATTGGCACCCCTGACTCGAGCCGCGCCAGCGAAGCCAACGCCAAATTCAAAGTAGGACTTTACCTGCGGATGATAAGAATTGACAATGTTGAGGGCGTGGCAACATCTCACTTCATGGTCATGTCAATGGGAATTGGACGGACTTGGGAATTCGGTCGCGTGGCGTCACGGCCGTGGCCCAAGACGTCGTCCGCATGACCCGTCGCAACGTCGCGTCGGGCCGCAGAGGCCGGCGCTCCGTCCTGCTTGCGGTTCTGGCGGGCTTGGCCATGGCAGCCAGGCCACAGGGTCCGGCCCGCGCCATGACGATTGACGTGACCTATGGCAGCGACGTGACCGCCGACATGCAGACCGCCTTCACCGAGGTGGTGAACGCCTACGACGCGGCCTTCGCCAACAACATCACCCTCCAGGTCGGGCTGGACGGCCAGACCAGCGGCGGCTTTGCCGGCGAAAGCGCCACCGCGACCGACGCGATCAGCTACACCTCGTGGTATTCCGCGATGACCGCCTATTCGGCCTCCGGGCTGAGCAACCCGACCTTCGTCACCGGCTACAGCACACTGCCGGCCACGTCGGCGCTTGGATCGAGTGGCGCGGTGACCGTGCGGGCAGCGAATTTGACGGCGCTCGGCTTCGACGTGGACCTGGGCGGGCCCCCCAACATCGGATCGGAGACCGGCCTGGATGGCATCATCACCATCAACACCGGACTGTCGTTCGCGATCCCATCCGGCGGCACGCTGCCCAGCGGAAGCTACGACCTGATTTCCGTGCTGGAGCACGAGCTGGATGAGGTGCTGGGCATCGGCTCGGGCCTGACCGACGGCACCTATCCGACGACGCCCGAGGCCTACGACTATTTCCGCTACGGCGCGCCCGGCACGCGAAGCTGGGCGACCGGCACAGGGGTCACCGCGTATTTCTCGATCAACGGCGGCGTCACCGATCTGGCGAATTTCAACCAGACCGGCGTCGGCGACTACAATGACTGGGGCAACGGATCGTGCCCCGCGAACCATGCGTATCCGCAAAACGCGTTCGCCTGCACCGGCCAGGTGAACCCCCTGATGCAGAACGCCACCACCCCCGACCCGGAGATCACCGCGCTGGACGTGCTGGGCTACGACCTTGCCGATCCGGGCGCATTGCTCGCGTTGGACCAGTCACAGCAGAATGTGCCCGAGCCGGGCTCGATCGCGTTGATCCTGCCGGCGTTGCTCGGCCTGCTGCGGCTGCGGCGGGGCAAGGCCTGAGGCACGCCCCGCCGTTACTCGTGCACGACCTCGCCCTGGCGCGTCGCCACGAGCTGCATCAATCCCAGGATCATGCCGATCGTCAGCAGGTAGACGGCCAATTGCGCCCAGCTCGGCTGCGCGGTGTAGCCGATCAGTGTGTGCAGCAGGCGTCCCATCAGGCTGTCATCGGACAGCAGCCATGAGGTGTCCCAGACCGTGCCCTCCATGCCCTCGGCGTAACCGGCCTGCTGGATGAAGGCGATGGCCTGCGCGGCCAACCCGGCGGCGAGCAGCGTGATCAACGTCGAGGTCACGGCGAAAAGATGCCGGACCGGAACCGTCAGCAATCCGCCGTACATCACCGCCGATACCGCCACGCCTGCCAGCACGCCGAGCACCCCGCCGGCGATCATGCCCGCGGCCGAGCCGCTGCCCGATGCGGCGATGCCATAGAGGAATAACACGACCTCGGATCCCTCGCGCAGCACGGCGACGCCGCAGACGATCGCGAGCGCCGCGGGAGGTCGTTCGCCGGCGATCACCGCCGCGCCCACCTGGCTGATCTCGCGGGCCATTGCGCGGCCATGGCTGGCCATCCACGCGTTGTGCCAACTCAACATGACCACGGCGAGAAGCAGGATCGCGGCGTTGAACAGCTCCTGCCCGGCGCCCTCGAACCAGCTCGCGATTTCGCCGGCAAACATCGCCACCAGGCAGGCTCCGGCGACGCCGGCCGTCACGCCATAGGCGACCCACAGGCCGCGTCGCGCCATGCCCCGCGTGGCGGAGAGGACGATGCCGACGATCAGGCCGGCCTCGAAGACCTCACGGAAGACGATCAGCAGGGTGGCGAGCACGCCGGCCTCCTATTCCGCGATCACGACACCCTGTGCGGTATCGGCGTGATACTCGCCCATGAACGGATAGCGGCCTGGTCCGAGCGGGCGCAGCCGGATCGTGGCGTAGGTGTCGCCGACGATCACCTTCTCGACCTTGAGGGCGGTGGAATCGAATTCCTCAACGGCGGGGTCCTGATTGCGGACGATCAGCACGGTGGGCTTGCCCGCCGGCACGTGGATCTCGGATGGGGTGAACCGATGGTCCTTGATCGTCACGTTGATCGCGGCGGGCTCGTCGGCGATGGCGGGAAGGCCGAGGCAGAGCGCCGTCACGAGGGTGGCGATGGCAGCTTCGTGCCGCGGCGTTACGCACATCATACGCATCCGGTGTTGTCCTCGGTTGGCCGCGGCTTTGTTGGCGCCTGGGTCGCCGGTTCGCCCTCGCGCCGGGTTGCCATGGCAGCCTAGCAAGGCGCCTGCGGTATTGCAAATTACTCGCAATCGCACTTTGCTGTTGCGAGTCACTTGCAGTTGCCCCTATCGTCGGTGCGGCGACGGGCACCAGGGGGACGGACGGGATGGAGGCGCGAGACCGCAGCAGCGGCAGCAGGACGTTGTTTGAGATCGCCATCCCGACACCCCTCCGCCCCCACCGATCGCGCCAAGGTTGTTCGCGCCAATGTCGGTCGCGCCAATGTCGGGCGCATCCGGCTGGTTTGCGGCTGGCCAGCCTGATCGTCGCGTGGCTTCTGCTGGGTCAATGGAGCGGCGGGGCGCGGGCCGCGCCACCGGTCATCCAGGTGCCGACCGATGAGCAGTTGCAGCCGGGTGAGACGACCGGTGCACTGACCGGTCCGCTGTCGTTTCTGAACGGCCTCTCCCGCAGCAACTACATGCTCGGCGACATGTGGGGCCTGCGCACGGCGCTCAGCAAAGTCGGCATCTCCTTCGCCTTGCAGGAAACCAGCGAGGTGCTGGGCAACGTGACCGGCGGCGCTCAGAAAGGCGCGGCGTATGACGGCCTGACGCAGATGCTGCTGCAACTGGACACCAGGCGCGCGTTTGGCTGGTACGGCGGCACTCTCAACATCAGCGCCCTGCAAATCCATGGCAACAATCTGAGCGCGAGCAACCTGCTGACGCTGCAGACCGCGAGCGGGATCGAGGCGGATCGCGCCACCCGGCTGTGGGAGCTGTGGTACCAGCAGAAATTCCTCGAGGAGGATCGGCTGGATATCAGGGTGGGCCAGCAGAGCCTCGATCAGGAATTCATGGCCAACCAGAACGGCATGTATTTCGTCAACACCATGTTCGGCTGGCCGATGGTGCCGTCGGCCGATCTGCCCGGCGGTGGTCCGGCCTATCCGCTGTCGGCGCTGGGGGTGCGGCTGCGGGCGCGGCCGATCGATGCGCTGACGTTCCTGGTGGGTGTGTTCAATGGCAGCCCGTCGCCCAGCAACATGGGTGATCCGCAGATGCAGAACCCGTCGGGCACCAGCTTTCCGCTGAATGGCGGCGTGCTGATGATTGCGGAGACGCAATATACCTACCCGTCGCTCGGCACCATGCTGTACGCGGACCAGCCCGAACCGTTGGCGCGCACCTACAAGCTGGGATTCTGGTACGACACCGAAAGCTTTGCCGACGAGCAGTTCGACAACACCGGTCTGTCGCTGGCCAATCCGGCGAGCAGCGGGTTGCCGGTGCAACACCACGGCAATTTCGGCATCTACGCCCTGGCCGACCAGTTGATCTGGGTGGACCCGCAGGAAAGCGACCGGACCATCAACCTGTTCGGCCGCATCCTCGGCGCGCCACAGGCCGACCGCAACCTGATCACGCTGAGCCTGAATGCCGGCCTGACGTTCCACGAACCGTTCCTGCATCGTGACGACGACACGTTCGGCATCGGCATGGGCTATGCCAAGGTCAGCGGCGCCGCTGCGGCGCTGGACCGGGCGACCGGCGCGTATAATCCTGGCACGTTCGTGCCGGTGCGCGGCGGCGAGACCTACGTGGAGCTGACCTATCAATACCAGGCGACGCCGTGGTGGCAGATCCAGCCCGACATCCAGTATGTGTTCAATCCCGGCGGCGGCATCGCCAATCCGAACGCGCCCAGCCAGCGGGTCGGGAACGAGCTGGTGCTTGGCCTGCGCACCAATATCCTGTTCTGACGGCCATCCGGTAATGGCGGCAATCCTGTTCTGTCATCCTGTTCTGTCATCCTGTTCTGTCCGGGCGCCATGGCAGCAGCGACATTCCCGCGCTTGACCAAGGGGCATCGAGCCGATATTGCGAAGCATTCGCATTCACGGTCGTTCGCGCTGGTCTGCTGGTGGCGGGTCAGGCGGGGTGTGCCGCGAAGGCGAACAAGGGATGCAAACATGGATTATCTGACGCGGCGCGCCGCCGTTCGCATTTGCTTTGCCGTGAGGTGGTCGCTTGCCATGCTCGCCGGGTCGGGCGCGGCGCTCCTGGCCGGTGCACTGCTCGCGCCCGACGCCCGTGCCGACGAGCCGCGGGGGTTCCTCGAGACGGTCCACAAACACGTTACGCTGACCTCGACGGTGCCCGACAATGGCGATCAGAATCCCTATGCCATCGTGGTGGCACCTGTCTCGGCCGGGAAGATCCAGAAGGATGACGTCCTGATCGACAACTTCAACGATCTTTCGAACCTGCAAGGACTGGGGACGACGATCGTCGACTATAATCCCGCCTCGAAACAGACCACGCTGTTCGCCAGGCTGCCGCGGCATCTGCCGCAATGTCCGGGTGGGGTTGGGCTGACCACGGCGATGGTCATGCTGCAAAGCGGCTACGTGATCGTCGGCAGCACGCCCAGCAATGACGGGACGACGAGCACCAAGGGCAATGGCTGTCTGCTCGTGCTCGATGCCAATGGCCAGCTTGTCGACACCTGGGCCGGTGCCGACATCAACGGGCCCTGGGGCAACATGGCGGTGATCGACCATGGCGCCACCGCGACGCTGTTCGTCAGCATGGCCGGTTTCGATGTGCCCGGCCCGCAGGTGCGCGATCCCGCCACCGGTTTTCCGGTAACGATCGCCAAGGCAACGGTGTTGCGGATCGAGCTTGCCATCCCGCCAGGCCAGAAGCCGGCCATCAGAAGCAGGACGGTGATCGCGGACGGCTTCGGCCAGCGCGCCGACCGGGACGTGTTCCTGATCGGCCCAACAGGCCTGGCGCTGGGCGCGGACGGCACGCTGTTCGTCTCCGATGCGTTGGCCAACCGGATCGTTGCGATTTCCGACGCAGCCACCCGCACCAGCTCGGCCGGCACCGGGCGGGAGGTCACCAAGGACGGGCAGTTGCAGCGCCCGCTGGCGCTGATCATGCTGCCCAACGGCCACCTGCTCGCGTGCAACGCGCGCAACGGCAAGGTGGTGGAGGTGGACCCCGTGGCGGGCAAACAGCTTTACGCGCAATGGATCGACACCAACCAGGCGCAATCGCCACCGGGCAACGGCGACCTGTTCGGCATCGCGCTGCGGCCGGACGGCAAGGGATTCTATTATGTTGAAGACGATATGAATACCGTGGTGGAGGCACGATGATGCGGCGATTTGGGACATCGCACGCCGGGACATCCCGCTCCGGAACCTCACCATCCCAAACCCCGCCAGTCGACGGTCCACCGTCCGACAGAATGCCGCACGCGTCGCGGCGCGGGCTGCTGGCGGCGGCGGGTGGCCTCGCGGCGGCGGTTGGCACCGGCTTCGCCGCGCGCGCCGCCACCTCCGACGCCTCGGCAAAACCCCTGCCTGCAACAGTCGATTTCTGGGGGGCCCACCAGGCCGGGATCGTCACGCCGGCACAGAACCACACCTATTTCGCGGCGTTCGATCTGACCACCGACAAGCGCGATCAGGTGGTGACGCTGCTGCGCGCCTGGACCGAGGCGGCGGCGCGGATGACGACGGGTGCGACCGCGGCGCCCCCGGTGCAGGACCCCGATGCGCCGGGATCGGATTCCAGCGAGGCGCTCGGGCTGGCGCCGTCGCGGCTGACCGTCACATTCGGGTTTGGCGCCGGTCTGTTCGAGAAGGACGGGCAGGATCGCTACGGCCTGGCATCGCTCCGGCCGGCCGCGCTGGTCGATCTGCCTCGGTTCAATGGCGACCAATTGGTGCCGGAGCACACCGGCGGCGATTTGTCGGTGCAGGCATGCGCCGACGACCCGCAGGTGGCGTTCCATGCGGTGCGCCAGCTCGCGCGCCTGGCCTATGACCTGGCGCAGATCAGGTGGACGCAGTCCGGCTTCCAGTCGCGCCCCGCGGCCGGCGGCACGCCGCGCAACCTGATGGGATTCAAGGACGGGACGCAGACCCCGCAGGACATCGAGAAAGTCGTCTGGGTTGCCGAGGACGGGCCGGAATGGATGCGCGGCGGCAGCTATGTCGTGGTGCGCCGGATCCGCATGGCGCTGGAGCATTGGGACCGCACCAATGTGGGTTTCCAGGAGCAGACGGTCGGGCGGCACAAATTGTCCGGCGCGCCGCTGGGCCTGAAGGATGAGTTCGCGCCGTTGGGCCTGGACCGCACCGACAAGGACGAGAACCCGATCATTCCGGAGAACGCGCATGTGCGCCTGGCCAATGTGGCGAGCACTGATGGCGCGGAGATCCTGCGGCGGGGATACTCCTACAATGACGGGGTGAACTTCACCGCCGAGCGCTGGCCGCCGTGGCGGCAGGGCATGGAATACGACGCCGGCCTGTTCTTCGTCGGCTACCAGCGCGATCCGCGGACCGGGTTCGTCAAGATCTTTGAGAACATGGCGAAATTCGACATGCTGAACCAGTTCGTCACCCATGTCGGCGGCGGAATGTTCGCCTGTCCCGGCGGCGTGCGCGAGGGTGAGTTCATCGG
>Ga0326727_10021024_pt1 | contig 12859 bp, 7 predicted proteins | sample MB2enrmetagenome_FD_207643 | JGI IMG/M metagenome (GOLD analysis project Ga0326727, IMG submission 207643) | Lab enriched peat soil microbial communities from McLean, Ithaca, NY, United States - MB29MY | ecosystem: Environmental > Terrestrial > Soil > Wetlands > Peat | place: USA: New York...
TGAGCGGGCGAAGATCGATCGTGAGCGCGCGACGGCGATCTTCGACGGCCTCGGCGTTACACAGGCAATCATCACATGGTCCACGAAGGTGCCCAGCGGCCCGGTCTTCGCGCGCCGATCCGTGGTGAACAGCTCCGAGTCATAGCCCCCTGTCGGAACATTTGACCGGAAAGGTCAATGGCTGTTGAACCAGTCGAGGTGACGGGCGAGGTAGTCGACCATCTGAGATGGGGCCCGCACGATGTGAAAGCCGCCTGGGTAGCGGATCATGACAACCTCTCGCCCGAGCCTGCGCAGGCCTTGGAAGAACTCCTCGCCCTGGCCGACCGGACAACGCAGATCGCCCTCCCAGTGGAAGAGCTGCACGGGCGTGGTCACTTTGGAGACGAAACTGAGCGGTGAGCGTTCCGCGTAGACCTCCGGCCGCTCCCAAGGCAGACCTCCGAGCTCGCGCTCGGCGAAGTCGGGAATGTCCGTCGTTCCCCAAAGGCTCGCCAAACTGGTGACCGGCGCCGCCACGCATGCGGCGGCGAACCGGTCGGTGTGCCCGACTGCCCAGCTCGACATGAAACCACCGTAGGAGTATCCGGAAACATAGAGACGTTTCGGATCGGAAACGCCTTCTTCGACCAGCCTGTCGAGTACGCCCATCAGGTCGTCGAAGTCGGCCCCGCCCCAGTCACCGACACAGGCGCTGGAGAACTCCTCCCCGTAGCCGTGGCTGCCTCGAGGGTTCGGGAGCACCACGACGAATCCGGCGTTCGCGAGCGCCTGGTAGAGGCCGAGCAGGCCGGTCTGAGGGTGCCAACTGTGGGGGCCTCCGTGGATCTCGAGCACCGTCGGAGCAAGGCGACCCTTCACGCGGCTGGGCGGGTACAAGACGAACGACTCGATACGGCGACCGTCGCGCGCTTTGTGGCTGGCCCGCTTCAAGGGCACAAGACGAAGGGCGCGCACTTCAGCATTGGCATTGCTGACACGCCTTTCACCTAGGCCCTTAGCGTCGACGCAGAAGATCTCAGGTGGTGCGGACGGCCATTGGGAACTGAAGGCGACCGTCGGGCCGGACAGGTGCACTGCGGTGATCTGCCGGTCGCCACCGACGACTAGCTCAGCGCGTGGATCGCCGAGGGCACTGCGGTAGAGGGCGAGCGTGCCACGATCAGCGGCCACGAAGAGGACCGCCCTGCCGTCGGGCGTCCACGAATGGGTGGCTCCGGGAGCACCCATGATCCCCCATACCGTTCGGTCGAGCGAGCTACTGAGCGACCGGGGCGCCTTCGCCTCGGCGACCGGGACCACGAGCAGGTGGACGTTCGAAGCGGAGTCCCCGTCCTCATTTTCGTGACCGATGTAGGCGATTGTCGCCCCATCTGGTGACCAACGCGGTGAGGCCGAGGTTCCGCGCCCGCGCGTGAGGCGACGCGGCTGCCGCTTGCCGCCCACTGGGACCACCCAGACGTCTCGGTGAATCCTGTCCAGGCGCGTCGCCGACCTGTCAGAGACAAAGGCGAGCATGTCGCCCTTCGGCGACCACGCCGGGTCTGTGTCGTCCCAGTCCCCGCGCGTGATCTGTCGCGGCTCTCCTCCTTGCACCGGGACGACGAACAGGTGGCTGCGACGGGCGTCGAACCACCCGACGCCGTCGTAGCGGGAGTAGAGACCCGTGACAACCCGGGGAGCTGAGCGCTCCAGGGCGTCGCGGTCCTCCGGCTTCTTCCACTCCCCGGTGCGGGCCACGAAGGCGAGCTCGGTGCCGTCCGGCGACCAGGCCGGTTGGGAAACACCATGAGTCATCTCGGTTATGGCGACCGCGTCGCCACCGTCCAAGGACGAGAGGTGAAGCTGTGGGCCCTTACCGCGCTCAGCGACGAAGGCCAGCCAACGCCCGTCAGGAGACCACCTGGGAGAGCTGTCCTCCCGGCCTGAGGTGAACTGTCTGGCCTCGGTTGAACCGTCGGCCGGCGCGACCCAGATCGTGGTGGACGGTTTGTCGGTGCCCCTGTCGGGGCTGGCGACCACGAAAGCCACCCTGGCGCCGTCAGGCGACACCTGGGGATCGCTCACCATCCGCAAGAGCCAGAGGTCCTCGGGGACAAATCCTCGTCTTGGCGGCATTGTTCCTCGGCTCCTCGTTAGTGGACGGACCTCCCGACGCACCATTTTGCCCGAGTAGCTTGCACCGTCAGGTCGGCATGGCTCAGGTCGGGAACGGCAGTTGCCGGACGAACCGGTCGTTGAAGTCTGCCCGGTCGGAAAGCTCCACGTACTCCACCTCACCGAGCAGTGCCATGGCTCCCGCGCGCTCTCGCATCGAGAGCAGGGCCATCTTTGCGCCTTCTCCGGCCACGTTGCCCGCGCTCAGCACCCGGCGCGCAGAAAGGGGCGGAACAAGACCGAGACGAATGGCGCTCTCGGGCGAGAGGTAGCTCCCGAACGAACCGGCCAGCAGGACCTGGTGCAGGTCCGCGACGGCGTAACCTGCCTCCTCGAGCAGGATCTGCCAACCGGTCGCGATGGCCGCCTTGGCGGACTGGAGCTCGCGCACGTCCCTTTGCGACACATATATCGAGCGAGCAACGTCGCCCTGCTCACCCGGCCAGTGAAGCACGAAGATCCGCTCCTCGCCCAGGTGAGTGAGCCTGTTGGACAGACCCGGCGCCGACCGGACCGCCTCCTCCTCAGAGACGAACCGCCCGGAAGAGTCGATCAGCTGGAGCTCGACGAGTCCGGCCACGGCGTCGACGAGACCGGACCCGCAGATGCCCTGCGGCTCAACGTCGCCGATCACAACTAGCTCGAGATTATCGGGGGTCATCTTCACGATCTCGATCGCCCCCGGCGCAGCGCGCATGCCGCAGCGGATCGTCGCTGCCTCGAACGCCGGACCGGCAGGCGCGGCCGTAGCTATCAGGCGATCGCAGTTGCCGACCACGAGCTCGCAATTCGTGCCTACGTCCAGGAACAACCGCACCTGTGAGTCACGGTCCATCCCCGAAGCGCAAAGACCGGCGACAATGTCGCCGCCCACATAAGCGCCGACGGAGGGAAAAATCACTGCGCGAGCACGCTCGTGCACTTCCACGCCGACTTGCCTCGCGAGGATCTCGGGAAAGGTTCGCGTCGACAAGATGAACGGGGCCACACCGAGTGGTCCGGGGTCGATTCCCAACACGATATGGGTCATGGTCGCGTTGCCGGCAAGGGCGATCTCATAGACCTCACCGCGCGTCGCGCCGGCCTCTTCGCACACCGCGAGCGCCAGCTCGTCAAGCGAATCCTGGGCCAGCCGGCAGAGCCGTTCGAGGTTCCTGTCGTCGGTCATGACAGCACTGATACGGGTGATCACGTCGGCTCCGAAGCTCTGCTGCTTGTTGAGCATCGACTGCACCGCGAGCGACTCGCCCGTCGTGAGATCGAGAAGCGTCGCGACGACAGTCGTCGTTCCGAGGTCGAAGGCGATGGCGAAGATGCGGTCGCTCGTATCTCCTGGCTCGACGTCGATCAACACGTCGTCGACGATTACCGCAGTCACCTTGAAGTCGCTCGCCCGCAGTGCGCGGCCCAACTTGCGCAACACGTACAGATCCGCCCGCACCTCGAGGTCTTCGAGCGCGGAACACAGGCGCTCGATATCGGTCGTCTGGTCCGACAAGCTCGGTTCGTCCAGCTCCACGTAGCGCTTCTGCACCGCCGGGCGGAGCATCACGTTCCGCTTCACCCCGACCGTCGCCGCCTTCGGTCGGCGCTCGAGCGCTGGCACCTCGACCCGGAGGTCGGTCAAGACCTGGACAGAGCAAGCCAGCCTCCATCCGGCACCGAGCTCGTCGGCCGAGAACGCCCGCGTGTCCGACTCCGATACAGCAACGGGGTCGAGCACTTTGACCTTGCACTTGCGGCAGGTCCCGTGACCTCCGCATGTGGAGTCGATGGCGATGCCGTTCCAGCTTGCCGCGTCGAACAGCATGACACCCGAAGGGATCCGGACCCTGAGCCCGCTCGGCTCGAAGACGACATCGAAACGGCCCCGACCCCTGGTGGCGGACTGGTCGCTCTCGAACGAGCGGGGGACGGCCATCTCGTCCAGGCTCGGAACGGCCTGTCCGGCTCGTTGGCCGGTCATGGCCGAGAGCCGCGCTGCAAGAGTGAGCCGAAGGCCGGACCGGACACATCCGGGCGGCCCGGCCCCAACCTGCTAGGCCGAGGTGACGGCACGTCTGCGAGCGAGCAGCTCCCTCACGCGGCTCACAGCGCCGGAGGCGTCGGAGGCGTAGGCGTCCGCGCCAACGGCGTCTGCATAGTCCTGGGTCACAGGGGCGCCGCCTACGACGACGATCACCTGGTCTCGCAGTCCGGCCCTGTCGAGCGCTTTGATGTTCTCTTTGAACATCGGCATGGTCGTGGTAAGGAACGCCGAAAAACCTACGACGTCCGCGCGGTGCTCGCGCACTGCTTCCACGAAGCGCTCAGGGGCAACCTGCACGCCGAGATCGACGACCTCGAACCCGGCGCCCTCGAGCATGATGTTCACGAGGTTCTTGCCGATGTCGTGCACATCGCCCTTCACTGTGCCCATCACGAAGGTCCCGACCGGCTCCACGCCCGTGGCGGCCAACAGCGGCCTGAGCACTTCAAGAGCCCCGGCCATCGCCCGCCCGGCTACGAGCATCTCCGGGACGTAGAAGTCACCGCGTTCGAAGCGCTCCCCCGCCTCCTCGAGGGCGGGGATGAGAGCCCCGAACAACATCGTCTCCGGCTTGATGCCCATCTCGAGACCGGCATTCGTGAGCTCGAGCACTGCGGCAGGCTCGCCCGCCAGAGCGGCGTCGTGCATCTGTTTGAGCAGCTCGTCTTCGTTCATGCTGCACCTTCTCTCTGGTCGCCAGCCGAGCGACAACGACAGGGCACCGACCCCGGTGATGCGCTCCCGAGGGACTGCGCAGCAACGCGGCCATGTGAGACACAGTTCTACTGTGTGACTCTAAGACGTGTACAAACGTCAGGCGAGTGGAACGAGGTGGCGATGTTCGTCAACAAGATGGCACGGTACGAGCTTCTGACTCCCGACGCGATCGAGGTCATCGAGCGCGGCTGGCGCCGCATCGTCTCCGAGATCGGGGTGCAGTTCGCCAAACCCGAGGCAGTGGAGCTCTTCCGCCAGTCGGGCCAGAGCGTCGAGGGCGAGACCGTCCGGCTGGATCCGGAGTTCGTGCTGGAACAGGTCCCCGCACGAGTTCGACGTGCAGGCCCGCAACCCCGAGCACTCGGTTCACATCGGAGGCGACCACATGGTCTTCTCCTCGGTGTACGGACCGCCGTTCGTGAGGGAGGGGAACCTCCGCCGGGACTCGACGATGGCCGACTTCCGCAGGTTCTCGATGCTGACCCAGGCCTTCCCCGAGATCGACACGGCGGGCGGAGTGATCTGCGAGCCGAACGACCTGCCGCTGGAAACGCGCCACCTCGACATGATCCTGGCCAAGCAGACCCTCACGGACAAGTTCTACTTCGGCGACGTCATCTCGGGCCCGAACGCCCTCGACACGCTCAAGATGACCGAGATCCTCTTCGGCGGCCGCGAAGCGATCGAGAAGACGCCCGCGACGATCGCGTCCATCAACTGCAACTCACCGCTTCGTTGGGACGACCGGATGCTGGACGCGCAGTTCGAGTACAACCGCGCCAATCAGGCGGTCGTGCTCACTCCGTTCCTGCTCATGGGGGCCATGTCCCCCGTCACCGTACCGGCTGCCCTCGTCCAGCAATTGGCAGAGGCACTGTCGGACATCGCCCTCACCCAACTGGTCCGCCCTGGGTGCCCGGTCGTGCTCGGATCGTTCCTGTCGAACATCGACATGCAGACCGGCGCTCCGTGCTTCGGGACACCGGAGTCGGTCATCGGCATCTTTGCCACCGGTCAGCTCGCGAGGCACTTCGGTCTGCCATTTCGTACGGGAGGGGGCCTGACCTCGAGTCAGACCCCTGACGCCCAGGCCGGCTACGAGTCGCTCATGACCATGCTGCCGACGTTCCTGGCCGGAACGAACTTGGTCATGCAGGCCGCGGGCTGGCTGGAAAGCGGGCTCGTCAGCAGCTACGAGAAGTTCATCATCGACATCGAGCTGATCCGGGTCCTCCTCGAGGCCTTCACGCCGCTCGAGATCGACGAAGCCTCGCTCGCCTTCGATACGCACCTGGAGGTAGGACCCGGGGGGAACTTCCTCGGAGCCGCGCACACGATGCAGCACTTCCGCGACTGCTTCTACCACCCACTTCTGTCGTCATCGATGAACTTCGAGCGCTGGACCCGCCAAGGAGCCTTGGACGCGAGCGCCCGCGCGACCGCGATCTACGGAAAGACGCTCGAAGAGTACAAAGAGCCACCCCTCGATGACGCCGTCCGCCAAGAACTCGAGGACTTCGTCAATCGCAGGCGCGCCGAATTGGCAGACTGAGCAGCCTCTCCACCGTCCGGGCGTAGTGCAGCGGTCGAGGCGACCGCTGCACTGCCCACCGGTCGTTGTCAGTCGCCGCCGTAGAACGGGTTCTTCACTGCGTCCCGTTCCGCCACGAGGCGTGCGGCCGCCTCCGCAGGCCTGCCGTTGACGCACATCGCGACCGCCTTGCCTACGGCCTCGCGGGCGGCGTGGCGCACCGCGGTCTCGTCGCTCGCCTGCTTGTCGATCCACACCGACACAAAGACGATCAGATCCTGCGTCGCTGTAATTAGGCCGGCCGCGACCGAGTCGAGCACGCCTTGGCCGATGCCGAGCTGGGTGGCACCCGAATGCAGGGTGTCGATCTGGTCGTTCACGGTCGTCGTCTTGTTCATCATCAGGGTCGGCGGCCAGATGGGCTCGTAGTGCCGGTAGCCCTTCTCTTCGGTTCCGACACAGCAGAGCACCGGCATGTGTCCGGGCGTCGGGTGAGCCCACATGCCCGTGGCCGCCGCGGCGGTGGGACTGCCTCGCCGTGCCAACACGACGTTCACATGACATCCATTCGGCGAGAAGCCACCCCAGCCCTCACCTATACGGCCGTCAAGATCCTCCAAGTTCATCGCACACTCCCTCTGCTCGCGTGGACACGGCAACCAGCCTTCATGAGAACGAGTGCGACGCGCAAAACCTCGCCCGAAAGTGTGATCTCCGACCGGCGATCGGCGAACGACGCCGCCGTCGTGGCGATCGGGGTAGACGACGACCTGGAGGAGGCCGAGTCGACGATGAGGCATTACGTAGTGAGGCAAATGCCAGCCTCGACGGGCACTCGCTCACCGGGATCATCACGCAAGCCGATACCGCCAACTCGCTAGGCGAACAACGACATGACCGTCCCAGGTGACTCGGTGATCCTGGGTGCGACAAAGCAGCAGCGGGTTTCGCAGGAAAGGCCAAACGTCGGCTCGGTGTTGATTGAGGAAGGCTGTTGTAAGTACAGCTTGGTTGATCGTGGTCGTAGTTGTGGTGGTGAGGGCCCGGACGACCTTGGGCGTAGGCGTCGACCGGCTGCGTAGGAACCGAGGCTTGCGAGAACGGTCCGGTCCCGATGCGACCGCGCGGTGTCTGCCTCGGGCAGTCCGCGTCAAGCTGGGACTGATCTGCGGCAACGGGTCGGAAACGGCACTGGATCCCTTTACGAGCTCTCAGTACTGCCCAAAGCACCGCGACGAACAGGACTGGCGTAAGTGCAGGCGGGACTACGCTGCATGAAGCTTTGACCGGCGAGGACTTCGGCTACTACGTCGAATACGGCACACCACGGGTCCTGGCGTGCCATGAGCAGCGACTTTGTCCACCAAGGCGAGAGTTGCAACTTCCGCCACCGCCGCCATGGGGCTCCTTCGCTCGACCTAGCTCCTGAAAGCTTCGTGATCTTCGCCCAGAACCATGACCAGATAGGAAACCGCCCGAAAGGTGATCGCCTCGTGACCACAGTCTCATCCGAGCAGGCAAAACTCGTTGCCGCGGAAGCGGTGCGTGCGGGTCGGGCCGCAAAGTTCGCCTCTTTGGCTGCCCAGGGCCAGTTGTTCGACCCGGCCGCGGAGTCCACATCTGCCACTACGCGCATCGACCGGTCGCTATGCCACGAGGGCGAGCACCTCGCTTTGTTCGAGGTCTACCGCGACTCATTACGCTGCGCCAGAAGGACCCGGCGCTGGCGCACTCAGCGCGAGGGGACGCCCAAGCTCAGGCCGAAGCGAGCGTGGTCACTTTGGTTCGTACTCGTCCCGAGGACACAGTCGTGAGCCTTTTCAACCTCACGGGCCATGATTCCGCCGGGGCGCTGCCGAGCGCCGGCCATAGGCCAGCGGACATCGGTGCCTCGCCGCGGTGGAGAAAGCTATTGGATCCCAGGGCCGCCGAGAAGAAACCGGCCGATCCGGTGAACCTTGGGCCCTGGGAGTTCGCCGTCTACCTCCGGAGCCCGCAAGGAGATGACGAGAAGGGAGTCGCACGATGAGGGTCTGGCCTGGCGCCCCGCTCCCCCTCGGCGCCACATGGGACGGCGAGGGGGTCAACTTCTCGCTGTTCAGCGAACACGCCGAGGGAGTCCAGCTGCTGCTGTTCGACGAGGAAACCGCTAGCAGTCATTCGAACGCGATCAGTCTCAATGAGCAGACAGACAACATCTGGCACGCGTATCTGCCTGATGTGCGACCCGGTGCCCTATACGGCTACAGGGTGCTCGGTCCCTACGAACCGGAACGGGGACATCGCTTCAATCAGAACAAGTTGCTGATCGACCCGTATGCGAAAGCGGTGAGCGGACCGATCCGCTGGAGCGACGACCTGTACGGATACGTGGTGGGCGACATGCGCGAGGATCTCTCCTTCGATTCGCGTGACTCGGCGGGAGCCATGCCCAAGAGCGTCGTGGTGGACCCGGCCTTCACTTGGCAGGACGACTGCGCCCCGAACACCCCTTGGAACAAGACGGTCATCTACGAGGTTCACGTACGCGGCATGACAATGAGGCACCCCGGGGTGCCCGAGCACCTGCGCGGGACCTACCTCGGGATGGCCTCGGACGCCGTCATCGACCACCTGCTCGGCCTCGGCGTCACGGCTGTCGAGCTGATGCCGGTTCACCAGTTCGTCGCCGATCGTCGACTTGTCGAACGGGGTCTAACCAATTACTGGGGCTACAACTCGATAGCGTTCCTGGCCCCCCATGTGGGTTATGCGACTGGCGGGCTCGGCCAGCAAGTGAGTGAGTTCAAGTCGATGGTGCGCACTCTGCACCGCGCGGGCATCGAAGTGATCCTCGACGTCGTCTACAACCACACCGGTGAGGGCAACCAGCTCGGGCCCACGTTGTCGCTGCGAGGCGTCGACAACTCGCTCTACTACCGACTCAACCCCTCAGACCCGCGCTATTACGTCGACTACACGGGGACCGGCAACAGCCTCAACATCCTGCACCTGGGACTTGTCACAGACAGCCTGCGCTACTGGGTCACCGACATGCACGTGGACGGCTTCCGCTTCGACCTCGCACCGGTTCTGGCACGGGGGTACGAAGGCGGGCACCCGAGCGCTTTCTTCGAGATAATCCAACAAGACCCGGTGCTGTCGAAGGTCAAGCTGATCGCCGAACCCTGGGACGCCAGCCCCGACGGCTATCAACTGGGGCGCTTCCCCACCGGCTGGGCCGAGTGGAACGGAGCATTTCGCGACTGCGTCCGGCGTTTCTGGCGTGGCGACCCGGGTGTCGTGCCCGAGCTCGCCTCCAGGCTCAGCGGCTCAGGCGACATCTATGTGCCCAGCGGCCGGCGCACATACGCAAGCGTCAATTTCGTCACATGTCACGACGGCTTCACCTTGACAGACCTCGTCAGTTACAACGACAAGCACAATGAGGCCAACGGTGAGGAGAACCGCGACGGCACCGACGCCAACTTCAGCTCGAACTGGGGAGTGGAAGGGCCGAGCGACGCCTTACGGATCCAGCGTGCTCGTGACCGCATGAAACGCAACCTGCTCGCGACATTGTTCTTCTCCCAGGGCGTGCCCATGCTGCTCGGGGGCGACGAGATTGGACGCAGCCAACAGGGCAACAACAACGCCTACTGCCAGGACAACGAGGTCAGCTGGTTCGACTGGGACATCGGCGAGACCGGTTGGGACATGTACCAGTTCGTACGCGATCTCATTGCGGTCATGCAGAACAACCCGATCCTGCGTCGGCGCGCCTTTTTCACCGGCGAGGTTCGCTCGGGCCAGCACACCAAGGACGTCACGTGGGTCAGACCCGACGGTGCCGAAATGACAGACGCGGACTGGTCCGAGCCAGACCGGCGGAGCATCGGCATGCTCATGTTGGGTCAGGCCGCCGACGAGGTGGACATCAGGGGCCGCTCGGCGTCGGGTGACACCTTGTTGTTCTTACTGAATGCAGGCTGGCGAGCCCGCTCCTACACTCTGCCGCGAATGGAGGTGCCCGGCCGGTGGGAAGAGGTCCTGAACACAGCCCACCCGGGGCCATGGACACGCTTGATACGTAACGAGGTCGTGAGCCTGACCTCGCACTCGTGTCTGCTCCTTCGCCATAACGAACGACTCAAGGTATGACAAGAAGCGCTCCCGAATCGACTTCCGGATGCAGCTCACGGGCATCGGCTTCGCCGGGTCCCGCCCAGGTCCCCTATGTGAACGAGCTCGAGGAACTTCTCGGCGCACTGCCCTCGCACGGCATGAGGCTGCTCGACGGCCGGCGTGCTGTCGGCTAGGACGGCGGCATGAAGCTCATCTGGGCCTGCCGCCGATAGATGCGCCGGCGACTGAACGGACGGCAGCGGCACGGAGACTGCTTCGCGAAAGGGCCGACGGTGCTCGGGCGATCATGCAATCGCTTCGTAGGCCGCCGCTTGAATGTCCCGGTGAACCTGGGGAGCCTCCGAGGTCTCGAACATCCGCTGTGTCAGCACGATCACGACAAGGTCATGGTTCGGGTCGACGAGCCACGACGATCCGAAGCCGCCGTTCCAGCCGTAGGCGCCACTTGCCAGTACCGACTGGCAGAACGACCATGACCGGCCCACGAAAAAGTCCGGGCCGAGACCGCCGTGCGACTTTTGCGCGTCCGTCAGCTGGTCTGTGGTCATGGCTTGGACGGCCGCGGCCGACAGCACCGGCTCACCACCGCGGAGCAGCATGCGGGCAAAGGCCAGGAGATCATCGACTGTGGAAACGAGCCCGGCGCCGCCGTCCTCAAAGGCCCGAGGATGGCTCCAAGAGCCGCCTGGCTCGTCCCACGCCACAAGCCCGCCGTCACTCGGCCGGTACGCAGTCGCCAGACGTTCGGTCTCGGTGGTGAAAAACGCCGTGTCGCGCATGTCGAGCGGGTCGAAGACCCGCGTGAGCAAGACCTCGCCGAAACGCTCCCCTGCCGCGCGCGCCAGCAGGACTCCGAGGACAGCAGCACCGGTGTTGTAGAGCCAACGTTCACCCGGCTGGGCAAGCAAGGGAAGCGAGCCGAGGTTGGTGATCCAGGTGTCCGGATCCGGCTGCACGTCCGGTTGCGGTGACCCGAGCGTCGACAACCGCAACGCCTCGGCCGCCTCCACAACCGGCCAGGGCCGCGGCGAGACGAACATCTCCAGCGCCGCGCCGAAGCCGAACGTGAAGGTGAGCAGATCTCGAACTGTGATGGCGCGCCTGGCCGGCACCGTGTCGTCGAGCGGTCCGTCCATGCGCCGCAGCACCCGGCGCGAGGAGAGCTCTGGTACCAGGCGATCCACAGGCTCATCGAGGTCGATGAGCCCCTCTTCGACAAGAGCCAGGGTCGCCGCGGCAGTAACCGGCTTTGTCGTCGAGGCGATCCGGAAGATGGAGTCGCGGGCCACCGGCGCCCCTGCGATCGTCAGGGCTCCCAGAGCCTCCACATGCACCTCGTCGCCTCGTGCCACCAACGCGACGAGACCCGGGACAAGCTCTTCGCCGACGTTGTTGGCAGCCGCAGCGTGAATCCGCTCGCGCCCTGCCGCCGTGAAAGCGTCAGCCACCGACAACTCGAGGATTCTCCACGAGCGCGGCGTCCGGGCGAACCCACAAGAACGGGCGGCAATCGTGCCTAAGGCTCATTGCGCGCCACGGCCTGACTTGTGCAGCTTGAACTCGGCACCTGCTGGGTCAGTCACCCCGGCTAGGCGGCCGTACGGGGTGTCCTGGGCGTCCGCCACCACAGAGCCACCGAGGGCTTTGACCCTGGCGACGGCCGCGTCCACGTCGTCGACGTCCCAATAGACGGACCAGTGGGACGCCGTGCCCTCAGGGAGGAAGCCAGAGGCGTCCATGATCCCCGCCAGCTCACCGTCGCCGCGCGGGTCCCGCATGACCGTGTAACGGAACTCGTCGCTTTCACCGACCGGGCTGGTGTCCCAGCCGAACACCTCGCGATAGAAGGCAACGGCGCCGGCATACTCGCGTGTGAGCAGCTCGAACCAGCCCGGGGCTCCGTGCTCGTCCAAGACGGTGAAACCCGGGAAGGTCCCTGCTTGCCAGGCACCTAAGCCCGCCCCCGTGGTGTCGACGAGAACCGACTGGATGCCGAGATCGGCCACGGCCATGGTGGGAAAGATGATCTGAGCGCCTGCAGCCTCGGCTTTCTCGACGGTCTTCGCCATGTCATCGGTGGCGAGGTAGACCTTCCAGGAGTTGTCCGCAGGCATGTCGCCCATGTCACCCATGCCTCCTGCCACCGGAACGCCCTGGCGGGTGAATATAAAGTAGCCGCCGAACTCGGGGCTCGGCTCCTCGGCCTGCCAGCCGAAGAGCTCGCTGTAGAACCTGCGGCTCCCCTCGACATCGGAGGTCCATAGATCGGTCCAACAGGGCGCTCCGGCGGGGCCTGTCTC
>Ga0326727_10021026_pt1 | contig 12858 bp, 8 predicted proteins | sample MB2enrmetagenome_FD_207643 | JGI IMG/M metagenome (GOLD analysis project Ga0326727, IMG submission 207643) | Lab enriched peat soil microbial communities from McLean, Ithaca, NY, United States - MB29MY | ecosystem: Environmental > Terrestrial > Soil > Wetlands > Peat | place: USA: New York...
TAGAAAAGCGAACCGCTGACATATCCGCCCTGGGAAAGGTCATCGTATGTGGGCAGCGGAACGGAGAGCGCCGTCACGCTCTGCCCGCCGGATCCCGACTGCACAGGGACGGAAGAGGAAGAATGCTGCTGAAGCTGCATGGAACAGGATGAAAGAAAGATGACCGAGAAAAACAAAATTGCTAATTTCATGGAGTACCTCCAATGAGATTGTATTATAGAACGAGACTGAAATATTTGTCAAATTTATTGGACTCCGTGCGACAATTATTACTATGCTAAAATGTATTGTTGTTATGATTATATAATTTATAATATAACTTTTTCAATAATATGGAGATACTCAATTGTGGCGTTCGCCTTGTGAATGCGATTGCCGTCGCTGTCGGCCTTGAAACGGGTATGTTCACGGCGCACGCAGTCCCAGCGACCGAAGCGGGAAAGGAGGGTGCGTGTTTCCTCAAAGGAGAGGAGCCCCTCGTTATTGTAGGAAAGGTAAATCCAGCGGAAGCGGGCGTTTGCAATCAAGTCCGTCAGGCTTTCACGGACGGTGCGTTTGCCGCAGTAAGGCGAGCGGTAGTAATCGCGGAGGCCGGTGCGCCCGCGGGGTTCGAAACGGTCGTTAAGCGCGATGGTGTTCAGGAGGTGGTAGTTGGCGCCGTAATGTCTTCCGTTGTAAGGCGGGTCCAGATACAGTACGTCGCCCGAAATCTCGCGAACCAGTTCGTTGGCGTCGCGGCGGTAAACCTCGACAGCGTTTTCCGTGGGTTCAAACGGGGATGGTTCGATGCGGATGGGTCTCAGCGCGCTCGCCTTCAGACGCTTGAGGAACGCGCCGTAAACGGACGCCGTGTTGGCGTGACGGTCGGCGCTTTCGATGAGACTCGCGAGAAGGAAATAATAAACGTCTTCGGTCAGCCGGCCCGAGAGTTTCCAGTCTTCGATGGCGTGACGCGCCGCGTCGATCCGTCGTCCGTTCTCGTCGCTCCAGTAGAGCCGACCGCTCCCTCCGCCCGGACAGTAGTTGCGGAAGACAAAGCCTTCCTCGCCGGGAAGGGCGTTAAGCTCATTGATCAGGGATGCGGCATCGAAGGAAGTCCGGTTGCCGATGGCGTTCCGGCAGAGAACGTAGCTGAAGGGTTCTATATCGTTGGCGATCGTCCTGCCGGACTCCGTTTTGAAGGCCTTCGCAACGGCGGCGGTACCCGCGAAGAGGTCGCAGAAGGTTCGGCCCGCGAGACTGCCGGCGGTTTCCCGGACCGTGTCCCGGATGAAACCGGTCAGGCGCACCTTCGAGCCGATGTAGTTCATTCCCCCGTCCTGCCCGCCGAATTGCCGCATCGGGACGCAAGACGTCTTTTAACGGCAGGACAATATTTTAAGATCAGCCCATGGAAATGTCAAGGTTGGCATGACTCGCGACCGGGCATGAAGACGGGACATGAGAGACTTCTCTTTCCATCATTTCTGTTCGATATAATTCCGCGCTTTCGCCACCGCGCCATCCACGAACTCCCGCGTCAGTTTCTTCGGACCGCGTCGGTTCCGGTTGAGTTCCGAAAGCAGACGATCGGTGAATTCCTCCTCTTCCTCGATCACGGCGGGAAGCACCTTTTTGGAAAGAAGGTATCCCACGGGAATGTCGAGCCGCTCGCCGATCATCTCGCGCGCGATCCAAGCGAGCTTCGCCAGTTCCTTCTTTTTCGCCGGAAGACGCCGGTAGCCGGGAAAGCGGTCGCGGTAAAGCACGAGCTGATCCACCCGGTAATCGGTGCGCGAGATGTCCGCACAGCCCATCCGGTACCGGTCCTCGAATCCCTTCTCCCGCAGCTCGTCCAGGAAGCGGTCCTCGAGCTTCAGGAGCTCCAGGACGTCGTTGATGGCGTATTCGGCGAGTTCCGGTCGGATCGGGCGCGCGAGCCAGTTGGCCCGCTGGAATGCGTCCTTCTTCTCCTTCTCGATGCCGATGTAGCTTGCGAGGTTGATGGGAAGACCAAGCAGCTTCTCCGCGATCGCGATGTCGCGGATGTTCTCGATGGTGCAGCCGAGGCAGTTCTGCGCCATGAAAACGTCGTTGGCCGCGGAGAACATCACCTTCCGGATCGCGGTATCCGAGAGGAAGCCGCGCACCGCGGGGTGATTCCCGATCCGCATAACGTCGATGATAACCGGCTGGTGACCGTCCCAGCACTGGAGAATGGAGATCGAGTAATGATAGCGCACGGTACCCTGGTCGCCCTCGAGGTCCAGCGCGACGCGCGGTTCCGGACGGGATCGGAGATCAGCCGTGTACTTTTCCAGTTCATCCGGGGTGGTGATGAAATGAAGGGATTGCATCATACATCCTTGGCTTGTTTCATTTTTCTCTCAGTAGATTAAGTAGTGACAATCGAAAAGTCAAGGTGCAGTCTTATCCCCGCGCGAACATGGTGAGCAGTTCGGCATACTCGTCGGCGAACTCGATCTGCGGATTGTGTCCCGCCTCCTCGAAAACATGGAACTCGCAGTCGGCAAAGACGCGGGAGAGCTTCCGCCCCGACTCGGGCGCAACGATAGCGTCGTGCGCGCCGATTACCAGTTGCACGGGAATACCGAGCCCCGGGAAACGCCTTTCCACGAGACGGTTCAGCGCCCGAGTTTCCCCGGTAACGCCGAAGGGAGTGCAGTAGCGGCGCAGATAGCGGAGCGTGCCTTTCAGGTAGCCCGGCTGTGACTGAAATTCCAGGTAGCGTTCAACGGTTTCGGACGCGTATTCCACACTGCGGTAAGTCAGGATCTTCGTCCCTTCCCGGAGGGCACGTTCATCCTTCGGGGGTTTCGCCAGCATCTCCCCGATGAAAGGCAGCACCATCATGTGAAAACCCGGGAAATACTTCTCGCCGTATGCCGGCGAGACCAGTGCCAGACGGATCACCCGCCCCGAGTGCGAAAGCGTGTAGAGGAGCGCCACGGCGCCGCCCATCGAGTGTCCCGCGAGTACAAAGCGCTCGAGACCGATCGCCCGGATGAAATCCTCCACGAATTCCGCGTACCAGTGATAGGAATAACCGGCGTCCGCAGGCGCTTCCGTCCTTCCGAAGCCCGGAAAATCCGGCGCGATAATGCGGTGCTTCCCTTTCAAACGCCGGATGGTCCAACCCCACCATTCAGGCGATCCGCCGAATCCGTGCAGCAGAAGGAGCGCGGGCGAATCGCCGCCCGTGTCCCAGTAGCGGACGTCGGTCGCGCCGACTTGGACGCGGAGATCCTCACAGTCCAGGTAATCGTCCCTCACAGCGTCCGCTTTGACAGCCCGTATCCGTTCTTCCACCGCCGCCTCTCCTCAGACCAGCTTTGTCAGCGTCACTTCGAGGCCGGTGATGCGCCCGTTGTCGACAATGTTGCGGAACACGACGTCGTCGAAGGTCTTCTTCACATACAACAAACCGACGCCGCCCGATATCTCGCTTCCCTCGATCTGACGGAAGACGTTGAAGTCGGTGTAATAGTCTTCGCGAAAGCCTTCCAGATCGGCAAGCGCGGTCTTCCACGCCTCTTTTTCCCTCTCCGGAAAGGTGTTCCTCTCGCCGAATTCGCTCATCGAGCGGACGATGGTATTGAGGCGGTTCCGGCACTCGCTGAAACGGTTGTGTTCCTGGATGTCCATCCCCTCGCCTTCGTCGGTCACCATGAGACGGATGAGCTTCTTCGATCCGGATGCCGGCTCCAAACGGAGCGCTACCCGGACATGCTTGCTTTCGTTGTAGTGATTGCCGTGAACGATGCCGTTTCGGATGACCTCTGCCATGGAATAGTCCAGTGAGAAGGCGGAGTCGTCGTCCAGGGCGGTTCCGGAGCGGATGGTATCCATCAGGCGCCCGACGATGATAGGCTCGAAGTGCGTGTTGGAGGGAAACTCCCATACCTTCCAGCCATCGCGCTCCTCGAAGCGGATGTCGGACTCGTCGACCATATAGATGATGTCTTCCTTCTGTATCAGATCCACCATCCTTTCCACGAGCTCGGGTTTGTATTTTTTCCCTTTCTCCTGTTTCAGCACATGGACGATCCGGTCTTTCTTGTTATCGGTCTGGAAACCGCGTGCGGAAAGCATCCAGACCACATCGTCCGCGATGCTGATGACCTGGGCCCCCGGAAGGATTTCATCACCGGAAAGTCCCTCGGGATAACCGCTTCCGTCCCACTTTTCGTGATGCTGGAGGATGATGGTCTTGATGATTTCCATCCCGTCGAGGAAGCGCAGCATGTCCACGCCCTTCTGCGGATGCATCCGGAGCAGCTTCTCCTCATGCTCGGCGAGGGTGCGGCCGGCGTGGAAATATTCCTCCGTCACACCGATCATTCCTATATCGTGCAGGAGCGAGGCCACGCGGATGTTCTCGATTTCCTCGTCCTGGAGGGCGAGTTTTCTCGCGAGCATCGTCGCGATGCGTGTGACATTTTGGGTGTGGTCGTACACGCGGGAGGAACTGTGCGAGATGAAATTCATCAGGAGGTCCATGATGTTGGTGAAAAGTTCGTTGATGAAGCGGGTCTTCTCCTCCAGCTCGCGGTTGTCGGTTTCGAGCTTGCGGATCATATCCTCGTAATAGCGCTCGTTCTTGTTGGGCTGGAAGAAACTGCGCGGCTTTTTCCGCCAGACGATACGGTGGACGTCGTTCTTCGAGTTGTAGAGCGTGCCGTTGTAGCGGAAAGGCTCGCTCTTGCCGGCGACGCGTTCGCCCCGCGAGTTGTAGACGAAATTGTCCCGCAGGGTGAAGGATTCTCCGAGCACCGGAGGCACTTCGTAAATCGGGAAGGCGCATTCCAGGGACTCCGCGCTTGCAAGCTCCATCCCGAGAAATTCCGGAATCTTCGCGTAAATACCGTGTGCGTATTGGAAGGAATGCCACGTCTGGCGGAACAAGCTGAATTCTTCCTCCAGCACGACATGATTGGACCCTATGTCCAGAACATGCAGCCGGCTGACGCGCTCGAAAAGATAGGAAAAGCGCGACACCTGCGAAAAGGCGAACCGGGGCGAGCGAAAGGTGCGGAAGATGATCACCGGCAGGGAATTCGGAAAAATCCGGTCCATGCTCATGCCGATCCGGTACATGATGTAAGGGTCCCCCGTCAGCCGATACGCCAACTCGTAAATCGAGTTCGCCAGATCGAAGGAAATCCAGTTGCTTTCGCCCGAATAATATTCCAGCGGAAGCCCGTAGCCGCTCAGCTCCTCGGTAAAAGCAGGATAAAGCTGCGGCATTTCGATCTGGAAGTACTTCAGGACAAGCGCCGTCGTACGGCAGCTCGTTTCTTTTCTCACCAGGCTGGATGGCAGTTCCGTCTGCATCCTTTCCACTCCTAATCGCTCATGCGCTTGACAAGCTTGCCGCTTTCGTCGAACACCACTTCGTCCATTTTTTCGCAGGGAACGCCCTGGATGGTGTAGTCTCCGTCCAGCGTGCAGTCCTGGATAACGCCGTTCTCGAAGAAGCTGATCTGGCTGCCTTTATGGAGATTCATCGCCTTGCCGTCGATCATGGCGACGCCGGCTTCCGCGTTGGGATTGTTGACCGAAAGCCCCTGAAGGGCAGCCGAACGCAGGTAACCCGAGGGATAAAAGTTCACCTCGCCGCCGCTCTTGAGCAGCAGATTGTAGTCCTCGGCATGCGCTTTCAAAAGTTTCGAGTTCGCGTCCAGCGTAACGGACGCGGAGAGCGTGCCGTTGGAGACGGCACCGTTCGGGTAGAAGTCGATGGTGGAGTTGGCTTTGAACGACAGCGGCTGCGGCAGGGTCGAGACGGTGAAATCCTCGGCGAGGGTGATGGTAATCGGCTGACCGCTCTTGCCGAAACGGATCGAACTGCGCAGCGGGAAGCCGCCGACATTCTGCGTACCGTCCAGTATGCCTTCCATCAAGGAACCTTTTTCGGAGAAATAGAGGGAGATCTTGGGAATGTTCAGAACGTTCGTGTTTGTTCCCGTAATATTGGTCTTGGGATCGAAAAGTCCCTTGTAGGTGAAGCTTCCGATGGTCGCGGAACTCGCCAGCGCGCATGCATAAACGTTGCCGTTCGCGTACAGGGCGACAGGACCGTTCTCCGGCACGACGATGGGACCGATCTGCTTCTCTTCGCCGAGAACGCCGTTGGTGACGATTCCGTTCGAGAAGAAGCGCACCTCGGTATTGTTCATGAAGACGAGCCCGCCGATGAGCGTGTTGGTCTTGAGATATGCGCTTTCGAGCCTTCCCGTCTTGCCGAAGCCGATCACGGTTCCGGTCTTGAGGGCGATATTCTGAACCAGCGTGTCCGTCGCAATCGTACCGCTCTTCACGGCGCCCGCGTCGTTAAAGGCGACCTCGCGTGCTTTCATATACTTGATGCCGCCGAAAACGGTGTCGGCCAGCAGGGTCCCCCGGATCAACTTCGACGCGGAATTGAACTCCACTTCGTTGTCGCCCTGGTACTTCGCGCCGCCGATGTCGGTATCTTCGGAGAGGGTTCCGACAGCCACTTTCCCCGGCGAAAAGAAGGAAATCGCATGGTCCGGCTCGAAACGGATGCCCGTGTTGGTGTATTCCTGGGCGAGTGTTCCGCTCTTGATGCCGCCGTCCTCGGCAAGCTGGACTTCAAAGCCGTTGCGAAAGCGGATGGAGGAAATCTCAAGGTCGCGCGCAAGGATGCCCGATTGAACGCGTCCGGAAGGATAGAAATTAACCGTCTCGCCTCCCTTGTATTTCACGCGCTGAATCCAACTGTCATCGGCAAGGGTCAACTGATCGGTAGCGATCAGATCGCCCGCCGCCGTGAAGTTCACGGGGGTACCGGCACGGAGGTTGATCCCGCGCACGAGCGCCTGCATCCCGAGAATGCCGCTCTTGACCTTGCCGTTCGGAAAATAGTCGAGAGCCGTGTTGCCTTTATAAAAAAACTGCCCCACATGAGCGTTGACCACGGGCTCGGTCTCCGGCGGGAAGCTCAAAAGTCCCGTTTCTCCAAGGACGAACTCGGTGTATGCGGGATACTGGACGTTCCGGATCATCCCGGGATTGTAAAGCAGGAAACTCTGGAGTTTCTTGTCCGGAGTGAAATGGAGCTCCGTGCCGGCAGGAAGGGAAAGCCCCTGCACAGCGGCCTGTCTGGAAAGCGTTCCGCCCGCGAGAGTCTGCTCCTTCACGTACCAGTAAGCCATCGAGTTGGACTGAAGCGGAAGATCCTGAATGACACTGTCTTCCGCGAGCTGCAGGTAAGACGACATGGGATAGGGTTTCATATCCTTCCCGAAGCGTATCCAGGTCCCGGCGGGCCAGAGAACGTCCCCCGCGCGGGTGTTGTCGCCCAGGTAGGCGATCTTGACGTTCGTCCCTTCAAAGCCGATGATGGTTCCCGGAAAGAAGGTGACGCCGCCGATCGTATTGGTGTCGATCACGATGAAATTGGTGTTGCTCGCGATCTGAGGCCGTTGCCAGACGCCCCCTTCAAAGAAGTTGGAACTCCCTCCCCAGACGGTGATCCCCTCGATCTTCGTGGTGTCGGCGAGCCAGGCAAAAGTAACCTTGTCTTTCCCGCCGTCGAAGGAAAGCTTGGAATACGCCGGGAAATCGATCCCCATCAGAAAAGTGTTGGTCGCAAGGGTCATCGAGTTGGGATAGGCGGCGTACTTCACCTTGCCGTCGGAAAAGAAATTGATCGCCTTGCCCGCGAGGCGGAGAATTCCATCCACAACCTGGTCTTCCGCCAATACACCGTTAGAGACGGCTCCGTTCGGGTAGAACCAGATCGGTTGACCGGCCATGTAATCGACGGTTCCGATCTTCACATTCTCCACAGGCTGGGCCGCCTTGAGCTTGCCGCCTTCGGTCAGGATCTGGGTCTGGGCCGGAAAAACAATGCCCTGGATGGTCTTCGCGTCCGCCAGGACCTCGGTGGAAACCGCCGACTGGGAAAAAAGAACGGCGGAAGGCAGGGCCAGCGCCAGAAGCAGGACGATGGACTTGATCGCGGATTTCATAGTCGCCTCCCTAGTAAACCTTGCCGTCTTCGCCGAACATGATGTCGGCGTCGGCGTCGAACGCTTTGCCCTGGACGGTCTGTTTTACCGCCGAGGTGCCGCCGCTTACCTTTCCGTTCTCGAAAAAGGTGATCGTGCTTCCCGCCTGGTATCGGACGCCCTGGACGTTCCGGTCCTCGGAAAGGACGCCGCCGCGCAGCTTACCGCTTTCAAAGAAAAACACCTGGGAGTTCGCCTTGAATTTCCCGTCGCCCACTTCCCGCGCCTCGGGAATCGTAACGGCCTGAACCTTGCCGCTTTCGTAAAAGGCAACAGCATTGCTCTTCTTGAGACTTACTCCGTTGACGCCGCGATCTTCGGCAAGATAGCCGGTCTTGATTTTACCGCTGTCGTAAAGGCGCACCTCGGTTCCGGCGAGAAAGGGAATATCGTTGAATTTCGTGTTCTCCTGAAGCACGCCGCCCGTGCATGACCCGTTCCAAGAGAAGTAGACCTTCCCGCCGCCCAGGTATTTCACGTTGGAAAGCACCGAGTTCTCGGCAAGGCCCGCGCTGGCCACGAAGCCGGCCTCGTAAAACATGGCTTCCATTCCGCCCTTGAGCTTCACGCCGAAATACGGCACATCGGAGGCAAGAGTAGCGGCCTGAACACTGCCGCTTTCGTAAAACGCGAGGGGCGTGCCTCCCGCAATCCCGATGATCAGCCGGTTGGTCACCGGAGTATTGGAAACGGTCGTCACCAGCGTGTCGGTGAGAGAAAGCCCTGCCGTCTTCGAATCTCCGGCGAGCGTTCCGGAAAGGAGCTTTCCCGTTTCGAGAAACTTGATCTGTGTACCGCCCTTGAGCATGTATCCCTGAACGGTGGTATCCGCCGCGAGGGTGCCGGTGTCGACGCGGCCGTTCTCGAAAGCTGTGAGCGTCGTCCCCGACTGATAAGCGATACCGGCGACGGTGGATTTTTCGAGAAGGGTGAGGCTGTCGGGAAGCATCAGATTCCCGAGATCGTCAAAATCGACGCGCGAGTTTCCGGGGATCTTGACGGACTGCACGAGCGTGTCCTTCGTCAGGACGGCCGACACGAGCTTGCCCTTCCCGCTCAGATTCACTTCGCTGCCGGCGGGAAACGTGACGCCGGCGACGGGGGCATCCGCCGCGAGAATGAACGAGGCGATGGCCCCGGAGGGATGGAAAAGGACGAGGGTGTTGCCCTTGACGGGATAAGTGCGGATGGTCGAGTCCGCCGGAACCCAGAGAGCCTCCAGCTTGCCGTTCGCGTTCATATAAACGCCGGAACCCGCGGGAAGACCGCCCGTCGCTTCCGCGAGGACGCCGAAGCGGAGGGAACCGCTTTCGTCGTAAAAGGAGACGACGCTACCGCCTTTCAGGCTGAGGCCGGACACCTTCGCCGCACCGGAAAGCGTGCCGCTCTTGAGCATACCGGACTCGTAGTAATAAACCCAGCCGGCCTGCAATTTCAGTCCGCTCGCGACCGTTTCGTTGGTTTCGAATCTCGCGCCGGCGAACCCCGTTCCGGCGAGCAGCAGAAAAGCGCAAAGGATGGTCAACCGTTTCATTTTCGCCCCCAATCCTTTTTATTCCCTCCATGTTAGAGCCGGAGGACGGATTTGTCAACGGATCGATGGAGACGCGCCAACAGCAGACTATCGAAAGACAAAAGGCTTTCTATTGACCTTTTATCTTGAACATGGTATAATTATTGTCCTTTTTGCCCCGGAGTCCTCTCAAAAAACAGACTTGATCCGTAAAATGGGGTACAAAAAGGGTTACAGCAAAGCAAGCCACGACCGCAACTGTTTATCAGTAAAATAGTTATGAAGGGCCCATAGCTCAGTCGGTTAGAGCAGTTGACTCATAATCAATTGGTCCCTGGTTCGAGCCCAGGTGGGCCCAAGGGCGGTTACCGCCTTCCCGTTCCGCAGGCAAAAGAACGAAAGGAGATTCCCATGGAAAATATCGAGAGGATTGAGCGCTTGGTCCGGTTGCAGAGTCTTTACAACCGCGAGAAGGAAATCCGCGACCTTTACCACGAGGAAGAAAAGAAGCTGGAACGCTTCGTCTCGGAAAACGCCCTGATGGGAAATTCCAAGAACGATCTGGAAATCAACATACAGGAAATGTCCCGCAAGATCAACGAGGAAGTCGGACGACGCGACGACATCAACAAGCGGATCAACAGCCTCAACGACGGCAAGGACAAGATCAAGATCGCCCGTCAGATCAAGAGCTGGGAAAAGGAAATGGAACGCCAGCAACAGGAACTCTCCCTGATCCAGGCCCAGATTGATTACGACATGTCCAAAAATGCCGAACTCAGGAACGAGCATGAAAAGGTAACCGTCCGCTACGACGAAAACTCAAAAAAGATTTCCGATCTGGAAGCCCAGATCAACAAGATCAAGGACGAGCATCGCGACGAACTCTCCGACATCGACTCCGGAATGAAGAATATTCATGAAGATTTCGACGTCCAGTTTATCGAGTATTTTGAAGCTCTTCTCCGGAAGACCAACGGAACCGCCATCGTGGAAATCGACGACGAAGCCTGTCTCGGCTGTTATACCGTTCTCCCGACCAATCTTCAGGGCGAACTCGGAACCGAACTTCCGACCAAGGATATCGAACTTCACCAGTGCCCGCACTGCTTCCGCTATCTTTACTACCGCAACTGGCTGACCCGTTAAGGCAAGTATCGCCGCGATGAAACCCTCCAATCTGGAACAGTTCCTCTCCGCCGCCGTTCGCGCATCGCGGATTGCGGGAGCGATCGTCCGCAGGGGGTTCCGCTCGGAGCAGGCGGTCGAGTTCAAGGGTTTCGCCGACCCCGTCACCCAATTCGACAAGGCTTCGGAAGAAGCCGCAGTCGGCCATCTTCTTTCCCGCTTTCCCGGACACTCCATTCTTACCGAGGAAAAACTTTCCCGGGAAGCGGATACCTCGCACCGCTGGATCATCGATCCCCTCGACGGCACCGTCAATTTCACCCACCGCATTCCCTTCGTTTCCGTCTCGATCGCTCTGGAATTGGAAGGCAGAATCGCTGTCGGCGTGGTATACAATCCCGTTCTGGAAGAGCTTTACACGGCCATCCGGGGCGGCGGCGCCTGTCTGAACGGCAAGCCCATCCATGTCTCTTCCGCGTCCGAAATCGGCAAGTCTCTCGTAGCAACGGGATTTCCCTACGCGCGCGATGGGCGCATCGAGGAGCTGATGAAACCGATGCCTGTATTCCTGCGGGATTATCAGGGCTACCGAAGGCTCGGCAGTGCGACGATGGACCTTGTTTATGTCGCGCGCGGCTCTTTCGAAGGCTTTTATGAGGAAAACCTGAAACCTTGGGACACCGCCGCCGGTATACTCCTCGTGGAGGAGGCGGGCGGCAGGGTTACGGATTACTACGGAAACCCCTACTCCGTCCGAGGGAACACCATCCTGGCCACGAACGGACTCATCCACTCCCCGATGGCGGACATGCTCCGAGACGTCAAACCGCCGAAATAGCCGGACTACGTAAAAAAATACAGGCGGCGAATCGCTTCGCCGCCTGTTTCCGTTCGTTTTCTTATCAATTCAATCGCGCAACATCAACTGTTCGATCTTTTTGATGTCGTCGCCGTAAGTGACGACGCGCGTGGATTCCCGAAGGTTTTCAGCCCAATCCTGAGAAGTGGTGAAATTCTTGAAGTTGATCCAGCGCATCGCGACGTCCTGATCGATCTTCTCGTAGTCGATGTTGGGATTGGCTCCCTTGTATACCGGCTTGAGAATGGCGATGAACGAAGAAGTCCGAAGCACACCGGAGACATGGTTGACCGGCGTGGAGAACATCGCATCGAACCAGGAGTCCTCGTTGAGAATGGGAAGCGGAAGCTTATCGCCCTTCTCGTCGCGAAGCATCTGGTTGATCGGAGAAGTCTTGGCCGTCTTCACGAAGCGCATTCCTGTCGAAGCGGCAACCGTTTGAAGATCCGAGTTCGAGGCGGCCAGAGCGGCGGCCTTGGTTACGGTCGCTTCCAGTTGGGGAGAGAATCGGGCCGAAAGGTTGGAATAATTCTTCAATACATATTCCATCAGCACATTGGTCTTGTAGGTGGCACCAAGATTATTGAGATCGGGGAAAGAATCCACCCGGATGATGTGATAAACGCCATTTTCGAACTGGGGCTTTTTAAGCACCGAACCGGCCACATTGGTCAGGACGGCGACATAGCGCTTGGAGAGGCCGGACTCGCCCCTGAGAACGAGGTTATTTGTATAGACGGTGTTTGAACGATAGGCTTCGAGGGTCTTGTCCCAGCCGTTCGACCCGGCGAAGGCGGCGACTTGGTAAGCGAAGGTCTTGTTGGAAACGGAAAGCTCGTCCACCTTCACTTCCCCGGCGAAATGGCTGATGTTGCTCTGGTAGAAAGACTGAAGCTCGGCATCGGCGATGCGGGACTGGATGAAATTGGTAACATCGATGTACGCCACATCGGCACCGACAGTAAAGTTGACAAGGTCAAAGTAGGAATAGAGTTCCGGCAGGGTCACCGGGCCGAATGCGCTCAGAAGATCGCCCTGATTTCCGGTCAGCGAAGCGTTCACGTATTCCATCGTCGCATAGTCGATCAGTCCCTTGGTGGGCACGGAAGTGGCGCGGCCGGTCAGGGCCTCGATCACTCCGCGGAGCATTTCCTGGGAAGGCTTGACTCCGTTTTTTTGGGCGAAGTCCAGCAGCATGGCATAATTCTGGAGAATGTCGGCAGCGCGCTCCACGGAAACCTTTTCCAGTTCCCGGGAATCCATATCAACCTTATCATTCCTGGAAATCTGATCACGGGTTGCGGAATAAATGTAGTTGAAGG